>Ga0308005_10000140_pt1 | contig 26929 bp, 25 predicted proteins | sample Neamet67_FD_203142 | JGI IMG/M metagenome (GOLD analysis project Ga0308005, IMG submission 203142) | Marine microbial communities from water near the shore, Antarctic Ocean - #67 | ecosystem: Environmental > Aquatic > Marine > Unclassified | place: Southern Ocean | collected 2014-06-07 | reverse complement strand
TGAGGGCTCACGACCACGCCGGCGATATCGCTATGATTGGCGGTTGGATACTTTGGGATAGTGGGCTGGGGAGCCGGAGCTGGCTGGTTGTAAGTGTCACCTCCGGTGTTATAGGCGCCGCGATTTTTATTCTGATTTTCGCGATAGACTGCATATCCGGTTCCAGCGGCACCTCCGATGGCGGCAGATTTGGCGATGTCGCCTCCGTCGCCTCCGACAATTGCGCTAATGGCGGCCCCAGCGGCGGCACCACCCAAGCCATATTGTTGCTGGGACTGAGTGCAGGAAACGAGAGTGAGAGCTCCGGCAGTCAAGCCGGCCGCAATAATCTGAGTGGTTTTCATGTGATTCTTAAACGATTGGTTGCTTAGGATTATTCAAGGATGACGTATTTTTTATATCCGCGCCATTAAGAAATGCATTTTTTTTAGCATTATTTCGTCTTGCTCGATTTGAAGAGAGCAAGAAGTGAAAAGGAATGAGAGGATGAGGCAAAGGAACCGCCCTCCGAGAAGTGAGCAGCCGGTGCAAAAAAAGCCCCGTGCTGAGGCTCGGGGCTTTTGGGATTGAGGAGTCTGAGCTTACCGAATGCGCCCAAGCAACCATGGGAGGAGATCGCTGATGGCGATCCGCTCCTGTTCCATGGAGTCGCGGTGACGGATGGTGACGGTGTCCTTGAGATCTTCTTTGCCTTCTTCGAGACCGAGGGTTTCGAAGTCGATCGCGATGCAGAAAGGGGTTCCCACTTCGTCCTGACGGCGGTAGCGGCGGCCAATGGCTGCGGTCTCGTCGTAGAAGATGTTCATGAAGGGCTGGAGGAGGTTCTTGACCTCCTTGGCCTTCTCCACGAGTTCGGGCTTGTTCTTAAGGAGGGGGAGAATGGCGGCCTTGATCGGCGCAACGGCTGGCTTAAAGCGCATCACGGTGCGGACATCGGGCTTGCCGCCTTCCTTGGTAAGATCTTCTTCGTCGAAGGCTTCGCAGATGAGCGCGAGGATGGTGCGATCACAACCGGCGGAAGGTTCCACGACGTGTGGGATGAAACGCTCCTTGGTTTGCTCATCGAAGTATTCGAGGGGCTTGCCGGAGTGCTCCTGGTGCTTGCCGAGATCGTAGTCACCACGGTAGGCGACACCCTCGAGTTCCTGTTGTCCAAAGGGAAAATCATACTCGATGTCGTAAGTCTTCTTGGAGTAGTGCGCTCGCTCGCCATCGGGGATGTCGAGGACGTGAAGCTTCTCTTTGTCGAGTCCGATCTCGTTGTAGAAGGCGAGACGGTTTTCGAGCCACTCGTCGGTGAGACGGAGGCCGTCTTCCGGACGGCAGAAATACTCGACCTCCATTTGTTCGAATTCACGAGAGCGGAAGATGAAGTTGCGTGGGTTGATCTCGTTGCGGAAGGACTTACCGATCTGGGCAATACCAAAGGGAAGTTTCACGCGGTTAGAATCAACGACGTTCTTATACTGCACGAAGATTGATTGAGCGGTTTCCGGACGGAGGTAGGCGACGGCATTTGGGTCGTTTTCGTCGGCCGAAGCTCCCATCTGGGTTTGGAACATGAGATTGAACTCGCGGGGTTCCGTAAGTTCGCAGGTCTTGTCCTCACCTTTGGGAAGGGTGGCTTTCTTTTCACAAGAAGGTGGTGCCTCGAGTTGGTCGGCGCGGTAGCGTTTCTTGCAGACTTTGCAATCAACCATGGGGTCGGAGAATCCTCCCACGTGGCCGGAGGCCGTGAGAACAGAATGGTGGGTCAGAATTGAACCATCCAATCCGAGGATTTCGTCACGTTCCTGGACGTTTTTCCGCCACCAGAGTTCCTTGAGGTTGCGTTTCACTTCCGTCCCAAGCGGACCGTAATCCCAGCAACCATTCAAGCCGCCGTAGAGTTCGGCAGATTGAAAAATGAATCCTTTGCGTTTGCACAGGGAGACGATCTTCTCCATGCGGGTGGTGTCGGTCTGGTCTTTGTTGGCCATTGTCTATGGGCGAGTGATTTTTTCCCGGGCCGCGAGGAAACAGGAGAAATCCCGCAGGGGAAAGGTTTTTTGGTCGATGGAAGGTGAGAATTCCTGTGGGGCGATTTTCATCCTACTGGTTGCGTTTTGGCATTCCTTGGGAATAATCACTTTGTGGGAGGCTCTTACCTCCCGAAAGCACTATGAAAGGAATATTAATCGGAGTCGGAGTTGTAGGCGCATATATCGCCCTGCAGATGTGGATCTTGCCCATGATGGGCGTCCAGACATGAGCGAGCAAAGCGATGTCCTCAGGTGGAGGATGACCAAAGGCCAATGCAACACTTCCGGTCGGAAGTGACGACAAAGCTGATAAAGATCAGGATAAAAAAGAGGGCGAGTAAGCCCGGTTCAGGCACCCCATGTGCACACTAACCTGGAAACGTGATCCGTCGGACGGGTTGGAAATTTTTTTTAACAGAGACGAATTAAAGACGCGTCCTATTGCAGATCCTCCGTCTCTTCATGAGTCGGGGGATTTTTCGTTTTTGAGTCCCCGCGACCCCAAGGGGGCCGGGACCTGGATGTTGGCGAATGATCAGGGGCTCGTGGTTTGTCTCCTGAACAAGTGGGAGCTTGAGGGGAGGGATATCGCGGTTCCGAAGAGCAGGGGGCGATTGGTCTGGAGCATGGCGCAAGCTGGTTCGCCGGAGGAAGTCGCGAGGCTTTTGGAGGATCTGGAAAGCTACCAAGCATTCGCCTTGGTGGCATTTTCTCCGCTTGGAGATCGATGTTGGGAATGGGATGGGAAAGAGTTACTCGTGAAAGTGGTGCCCTCGTTTATGACTTCCTCCTCGTTTCAGTTCGGAGCGGTTCGTGCGGCAAGGGAAGCCTGTTTTTCCACGGGTATGGCCGGCGCAGAATTCCACGCTTCACCGTGGGAGCCTCCTTCGGCATATTCGGTCCGAATGAATCGACCTGATGCCCAGACCTGGAGTCGCTCGCGAGTGCGTGTGACTGATCGGGTCCTTTGGGAGTATTTTGCCGAGCGCCCCGGACTCATCGGGGAGCCTGAGAAAATGGTCGTCGAATTACCCCTCCGATGACTTACAAAACGAAACGCTTCCTATGGGCCCGTTGGCAGCGTCTCAAACGTTGGGAGTTTTGGCCGGTGTGGGCGGTCTATCCTCCGGTGTTGGCTTCGGTGGTGTGGCATGGGATCCGACTTCGTGGATTGACCTTGTGGACGAACTGCAATCCGGCGATGGAGGCCAGCGGGATGGCCCTGGAAGCGAAGGGAGGGATCTTGGACTCCTTCAGCGGTCCTGCGGGGCGCGTGAGGCTGGCGCGATATTTGAGGATCGAGGCCGGTGCAGAGGATGCCTTTCAACAAGTGAAGGGATTTATGAAAGAGCGGGGGCTGGAGTATCCTGTCGTCTTCAAACCTGACTTTGGCCAGCGTGGACAGGGCGTGGAGATTGTGAAGAATGAGAAGGCGGCCAAGTGCTGGATGGAGAATTGCCAGGAAGGATTTTTGGTTCAGGAGCTAATCACCGGATTGGAATTCGGGGTCCATTGGTCAAAGTATCCCGATGAAGAGAAGGGCATGATTGCTTCCCTTTGCGGAAAGCATCCCCAGTTTGTCAGGGGAGATGGTGAGCGGACACTGGAGAGGTTGATTCTTGATGACGATCGTGCCGTGTTGATGGCGCGATATTACTTTTGCAAATTCGTTGGTTCGCTGGGGAAGGTCCTCGAAAGAAATGAGCGATTTACGCTGGCTCCAATCGGAACTCATGCCCGGGGGGCGGTTTTCACGGATGAGCGTTCGCTGATCACGGACGAACTCCGGGAGGTTTTTGATGAATTGGGAGCGCGCTTTCCGGGATTTAATCACGGTCGTTACGACGTGAAGGTTCCCTCGGTGGAGAATTTGCAAGCAGGGCGTAATATCGTGGTGCTGGAACTCAACGGTGTGATGGGGGAGCACGCGCATATTTATCAACCGGGATATCCTTGGTGGAAAGGGGTGAGGGATCTTTGTGGCCAGTTTAGGAGGGCGGCTGAAGTGGGCGCAGCGTGGAGAGCAAAGGGAGTTCAGCCTCCGGAACCGGGAGATTTGCTTGATCTCATCCGCCGTCATTGTGAGAAAGACTATCTGGAAGTTGATGAATTCGAACGAAATCACTGAGCAGTTTGCGGACGTTCGCACTCATCTTCCTTTTCTTGCGAAGCATGAAGGAGTGGCCCGTGTGCTGGAAGAGCTTCTTTGCTATCCAAAGATTCGGAAAGCGTTTGCGGATTCGGCACAGGAGAAAAACCCCTTTGCGGGCGTGGTAATGCGACTTGGGCTTAAGTTCCGCATGGAAGAGTTCGCGGGAAAAATTCCCGAAACAGGCCCCGTTGTCGTTGTGGCCAATCACGGTTTTGGCGGTTCTGATGCGCTCGCCATGATGGCGGCGATGTGTGACTTGAGGCGCGACTTCCGGATTCTCGCGAATCGAGAGGTGATGTTGCTGGATGGAATGGCTCCGGCGACCTTTCCGGTAACCCTTTTGAATACCGGAGAGACGAAGGAAAACACGCGGAGTCTTCGGGCGATGCTCAAGCACGTTCGGCAGGGAGGATCCCTCGGGGTTTTTCCGGCCGGAAAGGTGGCCTATTGGCAAGGCGACCGAATGAAGGATCCTCCGTGGAATGATCATGTCGTGAAATTATTGCAACGAATGGATGCCACGATTATTCCGCTTTGGTTTTATGGCAGTCCGCCGCCTCTCATCAACTTCTTGTCCCGCTTGTCACCTTTTGTGAGGACCGCCTTGATTCCCACCGGGTTGGCAAAAATGAAGGGGCAGGAAATTGTCGCACGGGCAGGTGAACCGGTTTCTGGAAAAGAGTTGCGAGCCATGGGGGACGAGGCCGGGCCATGGTTTCGTCGTCGTCTTGAATCTCTTGCAGAATTAGGGAATTAGATCGACCGTTTCCGCCTCCTACGACAAAATTACCCCTGATGGAGGATCTGATTAGCGCGAACACTCATCTTCTGAATCAAGCAGAACAGCTGCTCGCCGTGATGGCAGATCATGACTATGCCGACCCGGTTGGGAACCTTTACGGCTCGACTTTGGGGCAGCATTTAAGGCACTGTCTTGACCACTATTCTTCTTTTTTAAATGGCCTGCCCGATGCTTCGATTGACTACGACCATCGTGAACGTGCTGAGAGTCTGGAGTGTTCGACGGGGTGTGCTTTAGAGAAAATCGAAAGACTCAAAGCGGGGTTGAGAAATGCAAAATCTTTTGATGTCACGACCCGGGTGAAGGTGAAGATGGACTGTGGAGGGGGGGATCATGAATGGCACCTTTCAACGTTGGGCCGGGAACTCCAGTTTTTGGTGAGCCATACGGTTCATCACTTTGCGATGATCAACGGAATGTGTCGCCAACGGGGATTGCCGATGGAAGACGGCTTCGGAATTGCACCCTCCACCCTACGCCACCGACAGTTGGCAAACATTGATTGACTCGATTTAGCGTCACTTTTTTTCAATATGCGCGATCCAGGAAGATCCGGTATTCTCCATCGCAAATGAACACAGCCTCGAAGATGAAAAGTTCCTTCAATGAAATCGCGGAAGCCGTCCCTGTGGAGGTTTTGCTTGAGGACATCGCGCAGGTTAGTGAAAGCGGCCCCCTTGCAAGACAAGGCTCGCTTGACGTCTATCTGGCACCTGCGAACGCGATTCCGAACGTGCTTATGGAGATCGGGCGACTCCGTGAAATCACTTTTCGCTCCGTGGGTGAGGGAACCGGAAAATCGAGAGATTTTGATCGGTATGACGAGTATTATCTTCACCTTTTCCTTTGGGATCGGGAGCGCCAATGCCTTGCGGGAGGATACCGCTTGGGGCGAACAGATTTGATTCTTGGAGAGTTCGGTTTTGAAGGGCTTTATACTTCCTCGATCTGTGAATGCGACCAAGCGCTTGTAGATTATTTGAACCCCGCCCTTGAACTGGGCCGATCCTGGGTCTTGCCGGACTACCAGCGCTCACTTCATTCATTGCTCGGGCTTTGGAAGGGAATCGGGCAGTTTGTCTCGCGTTACCCTCGCTATCACAAGCTCTTTGGAGCAGTGAGCACGAGCGATGACTACACTTCGATTTCTCAAAATCTCATCGTGCGCTATCTTCGTCGAACCAAGACTAATCGAACCTGGGGTGAGGCCATGCAGGCTTTGCTCCCGGTGCAGGATGCTCCCGAAGATCTCAGTGCGACTTTTTCAAGTATGGAGGAGGTTTCGGCCCAGGTTGCAATCCAGGAGCCCGATGGAAAAGGGATGCCGGTTCTTCTGAGACAGTATTTCAAAATGAATGCGACTTTGTTGGATTTCGCCTACAATCCGCACTTCCAGCACTGTCTGGAAGCGATGGTATTGGTCGATCTTCGCGAGGCTCCCCAGATGCTTCTCAAGAAATACATGGGAAAAGAAGGCCACGCCCGCTTTGCCGCGAATGTGGCCGCTGATTCATAGTTTCTTTCGACAGGCTGGAATGATCCTCCTGTTCCGCTTGCGGCACTGATCATCATGTAGAAAAACGGGCTACGACGAAAATGAATGCCATTCCTCCGACAAAAAGGAGGGTGGTGGAACGGACAACGTTGTTTTCGCTTTTCTTTAGAAAAATCGAGATAACACCGGGGCCAAGACATCCTGACGCAGGGCGGGAAGTTCATTGTCGCGAATCTCTTCGATCATAACCTTTGCACGGTGAGGCTGACAATTAGGGAGTCAAAATTCGTCGTCAAGAAAGGCGGGAAAAGGAAAGACGGAAAGACGCGGTAGCGATTCAGCTGGCGTGGAGGTAGAGAGAAGCGGATTGGGGATTTTTCTTCGTGAAAAAAGCCACGCCCGCATCACTGCGAAGGTGGCTGGTGAGGGTGTGTGGGAAGGACGTTACTTCTTTTTTTCCTTCTTTTCGTGGTCGTCCTTGTGCTCCTTTTTATGAGCCTCTTCCTTGGCTTTCTTGTTGGCAGACTTCCCTTTTTCATGCTCGCCCCGGGCCCGCTTTGCCATTTCGGCTCGTTGTGCTTCTGCGTGTTTCGCTTCAACGACACGGCGTTCCTCAAGTTTACGGCGGTTCTGTTGCACCTGCTTTTCGTGGTGCTCATGCGCATTGGCCATGTGTTCACGGGCCTCGCGGAGGTCGTGGAGTTCCTTACGGGCCTGTTCCAAAACTTCCCTCATTTCTTGGGCGGTCCTCTCAAACATCTCAGCGTGTTCCTGATGCTCGCCATGTTCACGGTCTTCGTCCTCGTCGTGACCGCGGGGATGCTGTTCTTCTTCGCGGTCGCGGTCGCGGTCGTGGTCACTGTCGCGGTCGCGGTCGTGGTCACTGTCGCGGTCGCGGTCGCGGTCGCGGTCGTGGTCGTGGTCACTGTCGTGGTCACTGTCGTGGTCACTGTCGTGGTCACTGTCGTGGTCACGGGATTGACCTTGTTCGCCGCGCTGGGGAGGGCGGTTTTCAAAGGCCGCCTGCATGATGCGGCGGGCGTCATCGTGAGTGATTTTTTCGTCCCTGAGAAGCTGACCGAGGACTCTTTCTAGAGCCTCACCTCGATTGGGATTGATCATCGGGCGCCCACGATGCTGCTGGGGATTTGATTGGAGTTTTTTCTTAATCTCCGTATATTTTTCGTCTGCTTGATCGCGGGTGAGGTCGCCACGTTTGACGGCGGCTTCAAGGCGCTTTTTGATGGAGGCCCAGTCGACTTGTTCTGTGTTTGCCTTGTGATCACGGCCCTGATCGTGTTTTTGATCTGTTTGTTGGGCGGTGGCCGACACCCCGAGGAGCGCGGTGAGTGTCAGGGTGGATATGAATTTTTTCATAGACCTCCTATTAGCAGGCCTAAAAAAAATGTCGAGAAGAGGAGTGCAGGATCGTTCTTCTCATTCTGACGGTGACACTCCTGAATTTTTCGGGAGGGTTTAAAAACGTTCGCCTGGTCCGGTATTCCAAAGGAGGTGCATTTCTTCCAGAGTAGGATTTTTGGCCGGGCGGATGATGCGGAAACCAAGTCCCCACATATCAGTGTGATATCAGATGGACTTGGGATCCTGTGGGTCGGTATTCTTCCAGCTTTGTGCGGATGGAAGGCGGGCACCTGAGCGAAGATCCTCGGGATCGCAATCCCAGTCGTCTCCGGGGGTGACGCGTGAGTAGCGCTTGGGTGTGAGGGCGAAAGGATTCACGCCACCTTCCGGGCGCTGTTTATAATTTGGGAGGTAGGCATCGAGTAGATCGGGATTGCTGGCGAATGGGGGCTCGGGATTGAGTTTGTTTCCGTCGAGATCGAGGGTGCCGTCCTTGTTGCGGTTTTTCCCGTTTTCCATGAACGATTGGTAAAGCTTCCAGGTGATTTTCTTGGAGGCCATCCAGAAGGGCTCAATTGTGATTTTGCGTTGCGGCCCTTCGTCGTCGGATCGGCCTTCCTGTCCCTCGGGTGAGCCAATCGTGAATTCCCCTCGGGGAATGGGAATCATTTCGATGGTTGCGTCGCCAGACTGGGACATGGTCTCAGTGTAGGCCTTCAGGTCCCCTTCCGGAACTTTCTTGAGGGTGGAAAAGATTTTCTCGGTGACCGGTAGAAACGTGGAGGCTTTGTCCGGAAGTTCTCCGGGGATGATATTTAGGGATCCGGTGGAGATCGGAGCTGCCGCGGCTTCGGCCTCCTTAAGTTCGGCTGCGGTAGGCTCGACTTCTTTTTGGGTAGGGCTTGCGCTGGCAGGATGAGCTGAGAATGGCGCACAAGCCAAGAGTGAGGGAGGAGAGTGTTCTCGGACGAGTCATGATGGAGTTGAGTGACTCGGCAACTTTTCGGAGCGGAGAAATCTATCAAGTTCTTCTTGGTTGACTGAATCGGGAATTGAGTCAGTTTTCCCCCCTCTATGAAACATATCGGTTTTTGCCTTAGCGCATTTTTGTTTGGACAGCTGGCTTCTGGTCAGGACGTACTGAAGCCTCTGGTCGTCACTGGTCAGCGGGAGGTGGAATCAGCAGGTAATGTGGTGGTTGAGGAAATCGCAGCCGAGCGGGTGAGTGAGCTGATGGGATATGTCCCCGGCCTTTCGGTGATCGCCTCCGATTCCGCCGGATATGGAGATCGGATTTCCGTGCGCGGAACGTCCAACACCCTCTTTTTTGGAGGAGCTGGGGTTGCAGTGGTCGTGGATGATGTTCCATACGGCGATGTCTTTGGCTACTCGACCGAGTTTTTTGATCTGGATTCATTTACCCTTCACCGTGGTCCGCAGGGCAGCCGTTTTGCTCGAAACGGGGCGGGAGGCTTGATCGAAATGAAAACTTCCGGGCCGACTGATACCCCCGAATATCGCTTTAGTTCTGAATACGGCAGCTACGGTCTCTTACACAACCGATTCCGTGCCAGTAGTCCGATCAATGAGAAACTCTCCTACACTTTTCAAAGCTACTATAAGGAGCGCAATGGCTACATCGACAATGTGAATCCCGCCGTGGGAGGATTCAATGACACTCGCGAGCAGTTCGGAGCTCTCGGAAGCCTCTACTACAACCCAAGTGCTGATCTAGAGGTTCGTTTTCGTGCGATGTATGAGCGGACTCGTGACGGAAGCCAGCGGTTATCAGCCCTTCCCGGAGTGCCATCTGCTTTCGGGCCCGGCATTGATTTTCTTCGCGCCCAGGATCCGTTCCGCGTCGCGAGTGATTTCAAAGGAGTCACCGAGATCGACCGCTACCAGCTCTCGCTGCACTTTGACCAGGATTTGGGTTGGGCGAACTTAAAATCAATCACCTCGTACCAAAACTGGCAGCTTGGACCGAGCTTGGTGGACCTTGATCTTTCTCCAGCAGCTGCCTCGACTTCCTCTATTGGCCAGGAGCAGGAGCTTTGGAGCCAGGAATTCCGACTGGAATCTGATGCCAGCGAGAGCGTTCGCTGGACTGCCGGATTGGCCTATCTCTGGAAAGATAACGAAGGAGTGGCGAATCGTTTCTTCGGCACCAGCGCTTTTACTTTTGCCAATCAGTTCACGAATTTTTCGGTCGAGGAAGAAAGCGCGGCCCTCTTCGGAAACGTCCAGTGGGATGCCAATGAGAGCCTCACTTTCGAGGTCGGCGGCCGACTGGAGTATGTCGAAACCTCCCTCAGCCGCTCAAAGTCTGATTTAGGGAACACCCCTGGATTTCCCGCTCTTTATCCCGCAACAACAGGTGAGAGCGAAGGTTGGTATATTTCCCCATCATTGGGCCTGAATTACGCCCTCAATTCCGAGACCAATCTCTTTGCGAGGACTTCCGCCTCATTCAAGCCACAAGGATTCACCGCTTTCAGCGACAATCCCACAACCGCAAACTACGACGAGGAGCGCGCCTGGGAGACCGAATTAGGCGTTCGTTATCAAACCCCGGCCAAAACCCTCGGACTCGAGGTTCGTAGCTACTACAAGCAGATTGACGATTATCAGGTCAACCGCAGCGTGCCGTTCACCACTGATTTCATCATTGTGAATGCGGATCGCGTCGAAGCTCTTGGCGTCGAAGGCGAGCTTTACTGGAAGCCAACCGACAATATCACCGTGCAGGCGACGGCAGGGTTGAGCCAGATCGAGTTTGACGATCATGCCGGCTTTGATGGTAACGAAGTGCCATTTCTTCCCGCGTTTACGGCGGGGCTGGGGTTGCGATATGACTTTGAGGGCGGGTTTTTTGTCCAAACCGGTCTTCGATCGGTCGGAGCGACCTACTATGACGAGGCCAACAGCCGGAACTTCAAGCAAGGTTCCTACGAGGTCTGGGATGCCCAGATTGGCTACGAAGCCGAGAGCTGGAATGCCGTTGTTTTTGCCCGCAATCTTTTCGACGAAGATTACTACACTTTCATGAATAAGCAGATCTCGGCTGGCACTCCTGGCGACCCTCAGATCTTTGGTGTCCGCGTTGGTTTGGAATTCTAAACGATATCAGAGGTAGATTGGGCTTGTCATAAAGGTGGATTTGTGGTTTTCCACTCCGCCCACGGGTGGATTTCCGCTCATTATTTTCCGGAATTATGGATGCTGATAATATTGTTCCTTTTGAAGCACCCAAACCTCCTCCCCGTTCTAGTGCGATCCCTATGAAAAACGATCTTGTTGAAAAGGCTGCTGAAATTGTTCCCGATCCTCTTGTTCTGATTAACCTCGTGTCAAAGCGCGTGGGTCAGCTCAATAAGGGTCGTTCTCCCTTGATCGATGCTCTTCCGAGCATGGGGTTTGCTGATATTGCTCTCACCGAAATCATCGAGGGCAAGATTAAGCTTATCGAAAAGCCAGAGTCCTAGTCCCGATCTGCTTCCTCAAGGGCAGAGGCATTCGTTTTCGTGTCATGTCTCAAGAAGTAGCTACTAACAAACGCGCACGCCGAGATTACACCATCTCGGAGGCCTTCGAGGCTGGTCTTGTGCTGCGTGGAACGGAAGTGAAGTCCATTCGAGCCGGTAAGGTCAGTATTACTGAATCCTTTGCTCGTATTGAGCGTGGCGAATGCTGGCTCTATGGGTGCGATATTCAGCCATGGCAAACGGCGGGAACATTTTTCCAACACGAGACCAAACGTCCCCGAAAGCTGCTTCTTCACAAGAATGAGATTCTGAAGCTCTCGCAGTCGACTCTGCAAAAAGGCTTCACCTTGATTTGCCTGAAGCTCTACTTCAAGGAGCGTCGCGTGAAAGTGCAACTGGGCCTCGGAAAAGGGAAAGGCCATAGCGATCAGCGTCAGGATTTGAAGAAAAAGACCGAGCTTCGTGAAGCGCAGCGGGAGGTTGCGCGCTTTAATAAAGGGCGAGGTTTGTAGGCTGCTTCCATTCTGGAACGAGCTAGAGGCTCATCCACATCCCAAAGAATTCCGAACCTGCGATGGTAAGCCAGTGGTCGCGGCGGTCTTTCTTTTCACGATGCCCCCTGAGACCGGCCAAAACGAGCCAGAGCGGCCCTAACATTCCCGAGGCGGCCCATCCCATTGCGGAAAATCTCATCATTCCTTGTATGAGTTTAAAATAACCAAGGGTTTGGTCTGGATTTACGGTTCCGTAGAGAATCAGGCGAAGAAAAGTGAAAACCATGGTGCCGAGCATCATCAATGCAGGCCACTCTGCAAAGAGAATGGGCCGGGTAATCCGGGGATCCATGTGAGGCCCCTTCCGTTACCGATGCGTTGGCTTCGCAAGCTGTTTGAAGATCTCGTGTAGGTCTTTTGCCTTCGGATTTTTGTCAGCAAGGAGCTCAGTCATTCGTTCGAATTTCTTGGGAGCGTGTTCCTTGAGAGGGGAGTAGTGGTCCCCGTATTTTGAGAGTTCTTTTTTCGAAAATTCATCGAGTGCTTCGCGGCCTTTGACGTGGGCGATCGCTGCTTCACTTTGGCCAAGCTTGGATCGAAACTCGTCGATCTCATTTTTAAAACTTCCACGCAGAGGGCATTCCTTGGCAAGCGTTTGGGCGAGATAGGCGGCATCTTCCCCGGAAGTCTCGGTCAGTTCCTTCAGCCAGGGAAGGACTCGTCTTTCGAAGCTTTTGGCTTCGGTGGTGCGTGAAGCGAGGCCTTCGTATAGTCCCTGCGAATACATCCAGATCATGACTGGAGATTTGGCCGACTTGTCGAAATCCTTCGGAAGGTAGAGGTAGTAGCTCGTATCAGCGTCGGCTTCGATTGGTCCGCGATGGGTTCCGGTATTTAGTGGTGGACCTGCGACATCTCCGCTCCCGCGGAAGTGTTTCTCGAGGAAATCCTGATCCGCTTGGCTGAAGTGATCGATACCGAGAGTTATTTTACGACTATCGGGTGTCTCCAGTTCCACCGACCCGTTCTTGGTGAGCTCAAGAGCGACGGCCGTCACTTTCGTCCCGCTGGTGGAAGTCCAGGTCCGCTCTTCGGTGGGTTTGATGGCTAGCGCCCCCCCGATCATTGACAGACCAAGAAGGAACGAAGCAAGTGGACGAAGATGCATGATGACACAAGCCACCATGCTTTGGGCTCTGTATCAAATGCACAGAAGTCAATCATGCCTCGCGGATCGCCGTCACGGCGGCTCCCATATCCTGCGCGCTGAAGGTCGAAGAGCCGGCCACAAAGACATTGGCACCAGCTTCTCCGGCAATCGCGGCGGTGTCGGCTCCGATGCCTCCGTCGACCTCGATGTGATAGTGGAGGTCATGCTCCTCGCGAAACTTTGCTCCGGTTTCAATTTTAGGCATGACTTCTCCCATAAACGACTGCCCTCCGAATCCAGGCACAACCGTCATGACGAGAAGGAGGTCAATCTCCCTCAAGTGAGGCACCACGGCATCAAATGGAGTGGCAGGATTGAGAGCGAGGCCGGCCTTGCATCCGGCGGCGCGAATCGCTTGCAAGGTCTTTGCAACGTCATGAGCGGCCTCGGGTTCGACGTGCACGGTAATGAGGTCCGCGCCAGCTGAGATGAAACGGGGAAGATAATGATCAGGCCGTGCGATCATCAGGTGGACATCTAGAAAGACGTCATTGGTCTCATGAACGGCCTGGATGAGTGCGGGACCAAAGGAAATGTTGTCGACGAAGTTCCCATCCATGACATCGAGATGCATCCAGTCCGCTCCTGCGTTGATGGCGCGGGTGGTCTCCTCTGCAATCCTGCCAAAATCAGCGGCGAGGAGGGAAGGGGCAATGATTCGGTCTTGAAAGGTCCACTTTTTCACATCGCGATTCATAGGGGGAAATTCCCCCTATGGCGCGAAAAAAATCCGAATCATCAGGTAGGATTACTTGCCGGAGGGCCGAATCACAGTGGCGTGTTCGTCGAGGCGGGCGGTCGCGCCGACGTTATCGAGAACATACTTCAGAACGGCTGAGAGCGGGACACCATGCATTTTTAGCGTCACTGTCTGTGTTGCCAGCTTTTCCTTGGGGTCCTGGATCACAAAGTTGGGGGAGAATTTCTTCTTGGTCGCTTGCAGGGTGAGCTCATTGAGCGCTTCCAGAGCCTCGGCAAGAGTCGCGTCGCTGAAGTGGATCTTCTCTAATTTGGTGTTCTTGAAGAGGGCCTTTCGACGCAGCAGTTTTATCCGCGCATTCAGCTCGGGAATGCGGGACAGTTGGTAGCGCGAGGGCGAGTGGCTCGGCTTGAGTTTTAAAACTTTCTGGAAGGTCGCTTCGGCTTCCTCGGTTTTTCCTTTCTTCAGCAATGCGACTCCGGAATTGTAGAGAGCAGCAGCGGATTGTTCTTTCTTTTTGGTGTCGTCGGCGAGGCCGGCGCACGTCAGTGACAGGCCGACGGCCATGATGGTTTTCAGTTTTTTCATTGTTTCTTGGGATTTGGTTGGTGTTTTTGAGGAAGAAATTTTTTCCTTCTTTAACAAGTAATCTACCCAAATTCCTCACACCCGTCAAGGTGCCTTGGGGACTCACCCTGGAATCCCAATAACGATTTTATACTCGACTGAACTTGCTCTTTTGAATAGTGTTCATGGAACCACTAAAACCAATGGCTGAAAAACTCACGAAACGTCAACAGGAGTTGCTTGATTTCCTCAAGCTATCGCAAAACCAGAATGGGCTGATGCCTTCGACACGGGAAATCCAGGCCTATTTCGGGTTTGCCAGTCAAACGGCCGCGATGAGCCATTTAAGGGCTTTGGAGAGAAAGGGAGTGATTGTCCGTCTGGCAGGTAAGGCCCGCGCCGTGGTGTTTCCGGAAGATTTGGAAAGAGAGGAAATTATCGATATTCCAATCTACGGAAGCATTGCCGCAGGGATGGCCGAGTCGGTGGAGGAGGAGAAAGAAGGGTGTGTTTCGATCGACATTGCTTCGCTAGGGATCCCCAGAAATGCCCGAACCTTTGCCCTTAAGGTCCGCGGGGAGTCCATGATCGATGCCCATATCTGCGATGGCGACACTGTCATTCTGGAATTTCGTGAACCGAGGCACATGGATGTTGTTGCTGCTTTGATCGATGGCGAGACGACCCTAAAGAGATTTATCATGGAGAAAGGGCGTCCGCATCTCCGTGCAGAAAATGAGGACTTCCCGGACCTCATGCCGGCACGTGAACTCGTTGTTCAAGGCGTGATGGTTGGATTGTTGAGGCGTGGAAGAATCTAAGGGCGGTAAGAGGCCTTCAACTCGCTCGGGAGTGGATCACATATCCGGAGGGAGGGTGAACTGTTCCGGTTCTCGCAAGAATTTCGGGATTTATTTTCGGCGGGCACCCAAGATTCCGCCGGCCTCACGGAGGACCAATGCGGAACTCTGGAAGTAAACCGTTGGTATGAGACAGCCACCGATTAAGCATCTTCCGGCAGCACCCTTTTTCCCAAAGGAGGCCTCAAGGAGCGGCTTGCTGGTGTCGGAATCGGGCGGGCGATAAGGATCCATTTCCAGTTGACTAGCCCGCAAGGCCTGATCTCTCAAGAAGCGCGGCCTGTTCGGGATCGCGCGCCATGAACTCACGGTAGGACTCGTCGACGGGGCGGGAGTTGCCTTTGGCGAGAATTTCCCGGCGGAAGCTCATGCCGGTATCGGAATTGAGGACCCCTTCCTTGCGGAACCGGGTGAAGGCATCGGCATCAAGAACTTCGGCCCATTTGTAGGAATAGTAACCGGCAGCATAGCCGACTGGTGAGGAGAAGAGGTGGTTGAAGCGACGAATCATCGACGGTCCTTCAGTGGAAAGTTTGGCTTTGTATTCTGCGAGAATCTCGCGGTCGACCTCGTCCAAATCGCGATCCAGATATTTGTCGGAGTTGACGTGAACTTCGAGATCGAGTTTTCCGAGGGCAAGTTGGCGCATGAAAGCTGATGCCGACATGTAGTTTCTTGCGGCAATCATCTTCTCGAAGAGTTCCTCCGGAATGGTTTTTCCGGTTTCGTAGTGCTTGGCGAAGAGATCGAGTGATTCGCGGTCCCAGCAGAAGTTTTCCATGATCTGCGAGGGGAGCTCGACAAAATCCCAGGGGACATTCACGCCGGCAAGCGACTTGATTTCGACCTCGGAAAGGAGGTGGTGAAGGAGGTGGCCAAATTCGTGGAAGACCGTTTCAACTTCACGATGAGTGAGGAGAGCGGGCTTGTCTCCGGTAGGTTTTGACATGTTTCCGCAAATCAAACCGAGGTGAGGCGTGCGCGGATTTGGGAGCCCGGTTTCGAGATAGTTCATCCAAGCGCCGCCCCGCTTTGATTCACGCGGATGCCAATCGGCATAGAACGAGCCCAAGTGATCTCCGGATTCGGAATCGTGAATTTCGTAGAACTTGACCTCCGAATGCCAGGGTTCGGCATCGGACGAAGAGATTTTGATGCCGAACAGTTTGGAGGTGAGTGAGAAAAGACCATCCATGACTTGATCTACCGGGAAATAGGGGCGGAGGGCCTCGTCATCGAAGGCATAGAGTTCCTTGCGGCGCTTTTCAGTCCAATAGGCGACTCCCCACGGCTCAAGTGGTCCAGGTTCTCCGCCGGTTTTTTCGGCTTTGTAGGTTTGGAGTTCTTCAATTTCCTCTTGAAAGCGCTCGGTGATTTGGGCGTGAAGATCTTCGGTGAAGCCGAGAGCTCCTTGCCCGTTCTTTGCCATGCGTCGCTCGAGGACGTGGTCAGCGAAGTTTGCGAAACCAAGAAGGGCTGCTTTCTCTTGGCGGAGTCGAATGATGTTCCAGGTGTGGTTGGAATTGTCATGGTCGCCACCAAATCCGATGGTACACCCACCCTTCCAAATCTTTTTGCGGAGGGTGTCGCTCTCAGCGTATTGCATGACCGGATACATCGAGGGGAACTGTTGGGTAAAGCGCCACTGGCTTTCTTTTCCCTTGGTTTTGGCATCTTCGGCAGCAGTGGCTTTAGCGGAGTCCGGGAGGCCCGCTAGCTCGCTTTCATCGTCGACATAGAGCTCCCAGGCATTGGTGGAATCGAGGACGTTCTCACCAAACTTTTGGGTTTCCTGGGCAAGTTCGTTGTTGATTTCAAACATGCGCTTTTTGGCTTCAGGCTCCAGCTCGGCTCCCGCACCCTTAAAGTCATCGCAAGTTTCTTGAACGAAACGTTGCTGGATTCCGGTGAGGTTTGAGACGGCGGCGGAATCGGCGAAAGATTTGAGCACTCTCCAAAGTTCATCATCGAGCGAGATCGAGGAGGAAAATCCCGAGACAACCGGAAGCATTTCATTGAGGGCTTCGCGGAGATCATCGGAGTTGGCGACCGAATCGAGATGGTTCACTCGGCCCCAGGCTCGGTCGAGATCTTCCGTGGCAATTTCGAGCGCACCGAAGGTGTTTTCGAAAGTCGATTCTTCAGGAGCGACGGACTTGATGGCCTCGATGTTTGCTTTGCCCGCCTCGATGGCTTTGGTCACATCAGCAGAAATGTGATCGGGGGTAAGAGTGGACCACTTGATCTGAAAATCCTTGGCGAGGAAGGGATGGGAATCGCTCATGGCGATGATTTAGACCATTCAGCAGGAAATGCAATGCGCGGAGAGGTCGTTGAGAGCTGAATTCAAAAGAAAACCCGCCTCTCAGGTGAGGGCGGGTGTTTGGCTCAAGCTGACGCTTACTCGCCTGCTCCAAAGCCTCCCAGGATTCCACCGAGGATTCCGCCCTGTTTGATTTCGAGGCTTTTACGATACTGATCGAGCTGAGTCTCATTGAGAACGGGCTGCATCGCCTCAACTTTAGTGTCGATCTGCTTTTGCTGGTTCTCCCGCATCCGTGCCATCATTTTTTGAGGGTCTCTGGCGCCATCTTCGGAAGCATCTGGATCGCTTCCATCAGGGAGCACCGTCGCGTCAATTCCCAAGTCTCCGGCATCGATATCGATCCCAAGTCCCTCAGAGACCATTGAGAGGATGCCCGATGCCGGTGATGCGTTACCCGTGGATTCTTCCGCCTGTTTGTAAAGGATGTCGTAGGCGGCGTCTTTTTGTTCCTGAGTCATGTCAAGACTACTCAGTTTGGCCAAATTCTTGAGTGCCTTGGCTTCGACTTTGTTGGAAAGTTCGCGTTCTTTCAGAGCTTCGTTCTCTTCTTTTTGTTCGTCGGTAAGGATCTCGGCAAGGGCATCATCAAGACTGCTGTCTCCGGTTAGGCTCCCGAGTTTGGAACGGTCAAAATCTCCTGACATCATAGAATCGATGCCTTCTAGGTTTTTCTCAGCGGCCTTGCGCAGGGCGGCTTCTTGCTCGGGGGTGAGATTGAGTTGAGCGACAAGTTTTGAGATGCGGGCGTCAAGTTTAGACATCCGGCGTTTTTTCATCATGTCGCCGAAGCGGTTTTGGTATTTCGCCATTGTCGCCCGCCGTTCGTCCGTCATTTCTTCGGGATCGGTCCGACCGACGACACGTGCCGGCGGGGTGGGGTTGCGATCACTTTTCTCAACGGGGGGCTTGGCGGCGGGAGTTTCGCTGCGGGTTGAGGTTTTTGGAGGGTCCGCTTCGGGAGTTTCGGAATCGGCGGTCGCAGGATCTGGTTTGGCGATCCAGCCAATGGCGATTCCGATTCCGATGCAGACGATGGAGAGGATGACGGAGAATTTCATATTTTTAATTTTCGCTTATAAAAACGAAGGAGCCACTCCGATTTGTCTAAAAGAATTCGCCCCCTATTTCCCGGTTCCGGGCAGGTAGCGGTAGTAAACCTCGAGCATGAGGGTGGCGAGGCAGGTGTTGTAAATGGTGCCGGCGGAGTGGTGATTACCCGGAGGTTGGGGCCATGAGCCGTCCTTATTTTGGTTTTTAAGAAGGGGATCGCGGAACATCGTGTTGTATTTTTTCCAGGCAAGACCGCCTTCATTGATCATGGCCTGAGAGGCGTAGTAGTGCTCGTAGTAGTTGATCGCTTTCTTGAAGTCGAAGGTCGAGTTTTTTGAGATGTAGTCGATGCCTTGGCGAGCATCGATGTTAGCCTTGCCTCTGTGTTGTTGGAGGCAGAGGACTCCTGCTCCGGTGAGAGCGTAATGGCTGCCATTTTGGCTGCCTGCGCTGGTTTTGCTATAGCCAAAGCCACCGCTTTTGACCTGGGTGTCAGTGAGAGAGGTCAATCCATTTTTGATGATTCCACGGAGGTTTTTGAAGTCGAGCCTGGTGGCTTGGGCCGCCTTGAGTGCCTGAAGGTGCCATGCGGTGGTGGAGGTATCCCAGCGTGGGTTTTCCTGATATTGGTAATTCCATCCGCCGATGGAATTCTGGTTGTTGAGGATCCATTGAACGGAGTCCTGTGTGACTTCTTCGAGGTTGGGGATGTTATATCCGAAGGCCTTGCTAAAGGTGTAGCATTCGCAGAGAGCATAGGTGGCGATGGCGTGTTCGTAGCACCAGAGGCCTTTGGCATCGTGGAAAAGGCGGCCATTGTTTTTTAATCCTTTGTCGACGAGATAGAGGGTGGCGCGGAAGACGGTGTCGCCGAATTCTTCGGAGAGGGGAGTTTCGCAATGACCGAGGTAAGCAAGGAGGGCGAGCCCGGTGATGCCGACCTTGCTTTTGTCATGCCACGAGCCGTCCTTGTTCTGTGTTTTTTGGAGATAGCGGAGGGCTTTGACAACGGTATCGTCGCATTCCCTGGTTCCGCCGGTAGACGCGAGTCGCTGGAGGCGGTCGGCGGTATTGCAGCGCTTTCCGGGAGTAGCGGGGATGTTTCCGTAATGGCCTCCGCCGTTGAAGCCATCGCCATCGCCAATTCCAAGACCGTCATCGAGTCCGAAGCTGGTGTTGTCGGTGGTTTGGATGGCTACGGGGACAGTGACAGGAGAGGTTGTGCTGGCTACGATGACCTTGGACGGGGAGCCTCCTCCTGGCGGAGTGGGCTTTCGGACGAGCTCAACGTGGACCTTCTCAATGGTGACATCGTCCTCGGTCACGGAAGTGGTTGAGTAGGTGACTTGGGCGGGGATGACCTTGGAATCTATGGCCATGTTGATGATGAAGAGGATGAGTGCGACCAGCGTCGTGAGGAGCAAGGCGATGATGAAGCTACTGATGGAAGCGGCCCGCTTTTGCGCGGCGATACGGGCGACCGATTCTTCGGTGGGTTTGGCGTGTAGGCTCATGGATCAACAGGAGGTGTATCGGAAAGACGAACGCATTTCACACTTTCTTAGAAGAAGTTTTTTTTCAAGAGCCTCGAGACAAGTCGCTTTTAAGAGATCGGAGTCGGGCCTATTTTTCGCGGCTTCGAGGAGTTCCACCAAGCTTCGAGAGCAGACCGGAACGAATGACGAGATCGTCGGGAAGCCACTGCAAGTTGAAAAAACCAAGAGAACTTAAATCCGCACCCCACCCAAGTCACGAGAGACTTCATGGCATGATCGCCCGATTTCCGCAAGCCTCATCGATGCTTGGCTCTGGTGCGGCGGAGGTTTCTGAAAAGAAGAAATTACGTCCTGAGTCTGAAACTTCTGTCTTTGAAAATCGAAGTTTGAAGGCCGCTACCTCGGTAGATTACATGACGCCACTGGCACTGTATTGTGCTTGTGTCATGGCGTTGGGGTCACTCAGGATTCTCTCCCGAATCCTTTAGGGATTTGTATCGGTTTGCGTGCGTTCCGTTAGCTCCCTCTGAGCGCACGGCACTATCATTGGTAGTGATCTTCTTGGCTCGCTTGGCCTTTTGGAGGCATGACCCCAGTGGGGATTTTAAGCTCCAGGAACTGCCGGTTTTGATGCGGCTAAATCGACGGTCAAAGCTGATGCTGGCAAGGGAGAGGGCTTAGCTGGCAGTATTTTGGCGATGAAGAGAAAGACTAATCTGCCGGGAAAGGATCGGCGGTGAAGCGGAGTTGTGTTTCATCTATGGGCGCGGCAGGACGGGGTTTGTCACGCTGAGGGACGAAGCGGACGACGCTCATGGCGATGGCGCTGGAGGCGGTGAGGAGGATGAGGCCGGGCAGGATGATGGAGCCACGGCGTCCGCCTTTTGAGAGGAAAATAATGCGTTCCCGCAGGGGGACGTGGCCGGCCATGGCGAGGGAAAGTGGTGGGGCGGAAGCGGATTGAGCAACGTCGCAGAGGGCGTTGGCGTAGACGCGCGGGTCGGTGCCTTTTTCGACGAGATGAGCATCGCAGGCGTATTCGCATTGGGAGAGGAAGGTGCTGCGGAGCCACCAGACGGCGGGATTGAACCAATGGATGACGCAGACGAAGTGGGCGAGGGTGGCCATCCAAAGGTCGCGACGTTGGACGTGGCCAAGTTCGTGGAGGAGAGCCATCTTCAGGGTGTCGGCTGACCATGTGGTGGAGCTTTCGGGAAGATAAATGCGGGGTCGAATGAGTCCGGAGACGACAGGGGAGGTGAGGCGCGGGTGGATGCGGAGATCGACGCGGCGGGAGATGTTGAGTTGGGCCAGGGTTTCCTTGAAGGCGGGCAGGTCATTGGCGAGGCGAGAGTCGCGGTTCCAACGTTGCATTGAGAGGACATCGATGAGGCCACGCATTCCGAAGAAGAGGAAGCCGATCGTCCACAGAGCGGGGAGGATCCAGGGATTGGGGGTTGAGGAAGGGGCGGGGTTTTCAGAGACGGTGACCGCGACTTTGGGGAGGAAGTTGAGAAGGGGGAGAATCAGAAGGAGGGCCAGGATGGCAACGGTGACACGAGGGTCGGTGGCGGGATTGCGACGCACGAAGACCCACATCGCGAAGGCCGCGAGAATTGAGAAGACGAGCGAGGGGAGGAGCATGGGAAGACAATGAATAAATGAACGATTGCGACGTGGATAATTGAGCCAGGTTGGGGGCGCTTACTTGATGAGTTTACGGATCTCGGCGATTTCTTTTTCGCTAAGTTGCTGGTCGCTGGGGTCGAGGAGGGAGGCGACGAGGTTCTCGGGTTTTCCTTTGAAAAAAGTGCCGAGGAGGTTTTTGAGGGCGGTGCGCTTGGCCTTTCTTTCGTTGATGACAGGGCTGTAGAGGTAGCGTCGGCCTTCCTTGGAATGTTTGACCATGTCCTTGTTTTCAAGAGTGGCGAGAAGGGCGCGCACGGCGGAGTAGGATGGAGGATCAGCGAGTTCGTCCTGAACATTCTGCGCGGTGGCTTCGCTAAGGCGGTAAAGGATGTCGAGGATCTGTCGTTCGCGGCGCGAGACTTCTCCTTTTTCGAGACGGTTCATGAGTCAGATTTAGCAGGTGCTAGAAAACCTGCAAACAAAATGTTGGAAATTCAGCACCATGAAGTTTTGGGGATTTGAAATGGCCAAATGAACTTGGTTGAGGAGCTTGGTTGGGGAAGGAGACTCAGGCGGAGGCGCGGAGGCGCAGAGAAATTTAGAGGGGGTGGTGGTGTGGAGCATTCGGCTCCGATAGAATGGCGGTTGAACTTGGAGAGCGAAGGGGGTAATCACGGGTGTGATATCGCTTGGTGGAGGGAATTCTTTTGGAGACGAAATGCGGATGGTTTTTTCGGAGACCGGGTTGCTCTCGAAGTCGCCGGATTTTGAGTATCGTGCTGAGCAGCAGCAGATGGCTGGTGAGGTGGCTGACGCGTTGGAAGGAGAACGATCCTTGGCGGTAGAGGCGGGGACAGGAGTGGGGAAGTCATTGGCGTATCTGATTCCGGCGGTGGAGTATGCCATTCGTGAGGGGAAGAAGGCAGTGATTTCAACGCATACCATTAACTTGCAGGAGCAGTTGATCGGGAAGGATTTGCCGATTGTGCGGAAGTTGCTGGCGGAGCCGTTTGAGGCGGCCTTGCTGAAAGGGAGGGGGAATTATCTCTGTCCTCTCAGGATGCGTCGGGCGATGGACAATGGCGGGGATCTTTTCACGTCGAGCGAGCAGGAGGAGTTGATGGAAATTTGGAAGTGGGCGGAGTCGACGCGGGACGGGACCAAGAGTGATTTGAATTTTGAGCCCTCGCTGAAGGTGTGGTTACAGGTGTGCAGTGAGTCGCACATTTGCACGCAGCGGATATGTGGGCCGAGAGGGAATTGCTTTTTTCAGGAGGCGAGAAAATTTGCCCAAAGCGCGCGCGTGTTGGTGGTGAATCACAGTCTGTTTTTCTCGCTGTTAAATCCGGAGGAGGAGATGAATGAGAACGAGTCGGGCTTTTTAGTGCCCAATGATTTTGTGATTTTTGATGAGGCTCACACGCTGGAGGCCGTAGCGGCGAAATCACTGGGATTACGGCTGAGTCAGGCGGGATTACGTTTCGATTTACAGCGCTTGTATCATCCGAAGACAGGGAAGGGATTGTTAAAATATGCGCGTGCCGAAGAGGCGATGGCTTGTGCGAAAAAAGTGTTGGATGAGGCTGATTCGTTTTTTGACGAGATCGGGGATGCGGTGACTTTTGGTGACTGGGGAAGGGAGTGTCGGGTGAGGAATCCAGATCTGGTCGAGAACACGCTGGCGGGGCCATTGCGGGAGTGCTGGACGGCGATTGAAGAAGTTGCGGAGGAGACTGATGACGATACAAGGAAGGGCGAATTGATGGAGGGGGCGCGGCGTCTTCGGGAGATGCACGGGGGCTTGAAGATGTTCCTTGATCAGGAGGATGGGGGAAGCGTTTACTGGGTGGAAAAATCGGGCTATGAAGGGACTTCGTTTACGCTCAATGCGGCGCCGATCAACGTGGCGGACCGGTTACGGCCTTTGTTGTTTGGTCCCGACAAGACGTGTATCACGACGAGCGCAACCTTGGGGACGGGGGACGATCAATTGACCTATTTTCGAGAACGAATCGGCGCGCAACATGTGCCGGCGGTAAAGATCGGAAGCCCCTTCGACTATCAAAAGCAGATGGCGATCTACGTCATGAAATCGATGCCCGATCCGCGTGACGACGAATATGAGGGGATGTTGATCCACTGGATTGAGCGCGTGGTGAAGAAGTCGGAAGGTCGGGCGTTTGTGCTCTTTACGAGTCACCGGCTGTTGAGGTCGGTGGCCGAGAAGATGGAGGACTTTTTCGAGGATCACGGCTGGACGCTCCTTGCCCAGGGAATGGGGATGCCACGGCAGAAGATGGTGGAGGAATTTCGGAGCGATATTCACAGCGTGCTTTTTGGAACCGAGAGTTTTTGGGCCGGGGTCGATGTGCCGGGGGAGGCTCTGAGTAATGTGATCATCACGAGGCTTCCCTTTGCAGTGCCTGATCATCCACTGACTGCGGCTCGTCTTGAGGAAATCGAGGCGGAGGGTGGAAATCCTTTTATGCAGTATTCCGTGCCCGAGGCAGTGATCAAATTACGCCAGGGCGTGGGACGTTTGATTCGAACCAAGAAAGACGAGGGAATGGTGGTGATCCTCGATAATCGCGTGGTGACCAAGCGCTACGGGAAGACTTTTCTGGCGGCCCTGCCACCGGCTCCGGTGAAGATTGTCCCTTGATTAGATGGCGAGAGCATTTCTGAGAAGGGAGGCTGGCCATTGATTGGGCGCGGTGGGGGTGCTTCCGAGAAAACCGTAATTCAAAAGCGACCCCGCTTTGGCCATGAGCGGCCTGGCCGCAGCACCGAGGGGCCCCATCCCCATCACGGAGAGTTGAAGATCGGGGAAAGCTGCCATGATCTGGAGGTGGGAGCTGATATGATTTTGGGTGGTCGCCATAAGGGCGAATTTGTGGATGTCGGCGCGGTCATCGAACTTTGTCGTCAGCTCATCCAAGGTGGGGGTCGTTGTGAAATCGTGAAAAGAACCGACCACAATCACGCCTTCGTTTTTGGCCTGATTGATGACATCGTTAAAACTATCAAAATCTCGTAATTCAATATCAATGAGTGTGGCGTGCGGCATCAGGGCTCGGTAGGCGTCTGCCCGCTCTTGAGCGGACCAGTCGGACTGCCCGCCTTCCGCGGGGCCTCTCGCGGTCACGAGGAGGGGGGCGGGAGTGTTTTTCGCAAACTCAACGACGTCTTTTCCACAGCCTATGGAATCGAGTCTTAATTCGAGCACATCGCATTCGAAAAGTGGCGATTTGAGAGTCTTGTTTTCCGCAAGAGCACCAACGACAAGCGGCTTTTTGTCCGACAAAAACCCTCTGATTTGTTCGCGATGCGTCATGGAGTAAGCTTGGGGTTGGGGGGCTTATTTTGTCAAAAATCTTCGTTCAGAATCGCCCGCCTCCGTAAACCGCTAAAAAAAACAAACGATTCCCAGTTTTTGCTAGCCGGACCCCGCTTTGATTTTCTAGGGTTCCGCGAACCCTTTTATCAATTTTATGATTAAGCAGAGATTCTTCAAAACTTTCCTTTCCTTGGCGTGTTCAGTTACCCTGTCCGGTGTGGCTCTGGGGCAACTCGAAATCTCCAAAGATGCCAAGTTCGCTGTTGATGATCCGGAGTTCACGACCCTGCAGTCCCCAACCATCAACGATGGCAACAGCAAAAAATTCCGTGCCAAGAACTGGCTGGAAGTTGAAGTGAAGCTGAAAGTTCAAAAGCTGGCCGAAGAGCCCAAGGACAAGTATCTCGATGAAATCAAGGTCACCTGGCACATCGTTGTGAAGGGCCAGGACCGCAAATCTTACAAGATCACCAAGACCGTCACCCACGTGAATATCCCGACCGATGAGGAGGTTTACGTTTCGATTTACCTTTCCCCTAACACTCTCAAGCGTATCACCGGGAAGGATAAAGCGAGCAAGTCGGACCTTGAGGCCGTCGGGGGTGAGATCGAATTGCGAGGTGCCATGGTAGGCTTCTTCAGTCACGGTGAAAAAGCCGGTTGGTGGCGCAAGGCGCTGAAGGACGTTGAGGCGACCTCCAAGTTTCCTCTTCTTAATAAAAACCAGACTCCTTTTGCTCCCCTTTGGTATGACCGTTATGCCGAAGTGATGCCCAAGAACGACTAAAGTTTTCCTGCTCCTAACAGGGCATTTTCTGAAGATTTTGGTTGCACGAGCTTCCGGACTTCAGATTTCCATAATCTCTCCACACCAGACCACACACACATTACTATGGCTGAACAACAATCGATTATCGCACTCAACATCGGTTCCCAGCGGATTTCAATGGGCGTTTTCGCCCCAACCAAGAAAGGCTTGGTTCTAAAATCCTACGGAGCAACCAGTATCCTCGCAGATCCGGCCACCGAAGCCGCACGTATTCCGCAAGTTCAACTCGCCATCAAGGAACTTGCCAAGAGTCTCAAGGTTGGAAGCCAAAAGGCCGCCTATGCTCTCTCGGGACAGTCGGTCTTTGTGCGTTTTGTGAAGCTACCGCCTCTCGAGAGTGAGAACATGGGTGAGCTCGTCAAGTTCGAGGCCCAACAAAACGTGCCATTTCCCATCGACGAAGTCGTCTGGGATTGGGAGAAGCTTGAAACCGACGGGATCGAGCCCGAGGTGATTCTTGTCGCCATCAAGGCCGATTCTCTGAATGACCTCAACTCAGTGGTTGCTGAAACCGGTCTGGGAACCCAACTCGTTGATTGTGCTCCTGTGGCGCTCTACAATGCGTTCCGCCACAGCTACCCCAGTGTTGAGGAGAGCATCCTCCTTCTTGATATCGGAGCCAAGACCTCCAATCTCATCTACGCAGATGGCAAGAAGTTCTTCACGCGCTCGGTTACCATTGGTGGGTCCAATCTTACCAGTGCGATTGCCAAGGATTACAATGTTTCCTTTGCCGAGGCTGAAAACAGCAAGCTCACCAGTGGCCTTGTCGCCCTCGGTGGTGGTCATGCCGGCCAACTTGATGAAGGCACGGCCGCCCTAGGCACAGTCATCCGCAATGCTCTGACCCGCCTCACCGCGGAGATTCAGCGCACCAATACCCTCTTCCGCAGCCAGCAGGGAGGAAATGCTCCTCAAAAAGTGCTCCTTGCAGGTGGTTCCGCCAATCTGCCTTACCTTCGTGAGTTTCTCGAAGAAAAGCTCAGTCTCCCGGTCGAGATCTTCAATCCCCTCCAGCGGATCTCAGTTGGTAAGGGCGTGGATGTCGATACCTTGGGGAGCGAAGCTCACCAGCTTGGCGAAATCGTCGGTCTCGGACTCCGGGCATCGGGAA
>Ga0308005_10000139_pt1 | contig 26987 bp, 24 predicted proteins | sample Neamet67_FD_203142 | JGI IMG/M metagenome (GOLD analysis project Ga0308005, IMG submission 203142) | Marine microbial communities from water near the shore, Antarctic Ocean - #67 | ecosystem: Environmental > Aquatic > Marine > Unclassified | place: Southern Ocean | collected 2014-06-07 | reverse complement strand
GAATGAGTTCGAAATTCGTTCCAGCTGAGAAAAAAGAAGAAACTTCACTGCTGGTGAGCCATTTGCCGCGTCGACAGTCGGGATTGAGGAACTCCGGGAAGGTAGATGACGGGGCATTGATGTGATCAAAAAGACATCCGTAGATTAGGTGATTGGTGACAATGGACTCATCGCGATACTTTTTGGGGAGATGAAGAGGGTACTTTTCGGGGAGCTTTAGTTGATGGCTGCGGAGGCGGGAGAGTTTTCGAGCGTAGTTGTCGCGGGCATCGGGGCCGGGAAGGAGGAGTTCGGAGTCGGTCTCGACGGCGAGGTAGAATTTGGTTGCGAGCTCGAGATGAACGAGTTGGTCGGTATTGAGATCCCGGAGGAGGAAGTCGAGTTCGCCAAGGGTGGTGTGAATGTCGCTTTGGATCTGGAGATTCCGAGCGAGAAGCTCCCAACGGGGGGAGTGTTCGATGAGAATGGCGAGGGCATCTTCGTAGAGATGGCCGAGTTTTTGTTGTAAATTGAGGAGAGTGAATTCGCCGGGAAGGGAGAGCTTTTGGTAAGGAAAGGAGCTGGCTTCGGGAAGATCCCCGAGGAGGAGGGGGCCGGAAACGAGGCTCTGAAGAAGGGCCATTGTGGTCGTAGAAAAAGACACTGGAACGAACTTATCGGTTGGAATCCTGGAATCGAGTCTAAGATTTTTGAAGGGTGGCTTGAATTTTTTTGAAACGAGAGGAGACTTACAAAAGGGTAACCTTAAAGAAATGATGATCAAAAAACTCGTTCCAATTCTCGTTCTCTCGATGGCGGCTTTGCTTCCGGCGGCGCCCAAGGTTGAGAGTCTCGGGGATCTCAAAAAGTTGGAAGGTCAGGTGAAAAAGGTGGTTCGTGAAAACACGGGAGCAACAGTCTCGCTTGTGTCGCCAAACATTGGCGCCTCTGGAAGTGGGGTGATTGTTTCGAGCGATGGCCTGATTTTGACGGCTGCCCACGTGGTTGAGGGAAGTCAGGTGATGACGGTCATTTTTCCTGATGGACGGCAGGAAAAGGCCCTGGTGCTGGGAGCAAATTACACTCGCGATGCGGCGATGGTAAAACTGGTAGGGGACGGTCCGTGGCCTTTTGCCGAGGTGGGTGAATCAAAATCGCTGGAAGTGGGTGACTTTGTCGTCGCGATGGGACACCCGAAGGGATACGACCCGACCCGTCGTCCACCGGTTCGCTTTGGTCGAATCATGACAAAGCGGCCTCTGGATTTCATCATGACCGATTGCACCGTCGTGGGGGGCGATAGCGGTGGTCCTTTATTTGACCTGAAAGGTCGGGTTGTGGGAATTCACTCCAATATTGGGTCGGATCGCCAGGTCAACAACCATGCTGGACTTTCGGGCTATAAGGCATCCTGGGAGAACATGCTCGCAGGGAAATCCTGGGGAGTTCTTGGCGGGGATCGTCGTGATCCCAATCGACCGGTGATGGGATTAAATTTGAAGAAAGCGGAAACTGGATTGGTGGTCGATGAAGTGCCAAAGGCGGGCCCGGCTTTTGCGGCGGGATTTCAACCGGGCGACGTTGTGATCTCGATCGCCGGAGAAAAGGTGACCGAGGTTGCGAAGCTCTCGGAGATCTTTGTCGATTTTCTTCCCGGTGATAAAGTTGAAGTCAATTTTGTCCGCAAAGATCAGAAGTTGAACAAGACGGTCACGCTGGCTCGTCTTGGTGATATCTATAGAAACCAGCGTCGATAAACAGCCATGAAAGTAATCCTCTTTTCGACTCTTCTCGTTACGACCGGGCTTCAGGCCCAATTAAGGTCGCCCGGAATTCCAGCCAAGGATCAAAAGATCACTAATGCTCAAGCGGATCAGATTTTCAAGGCTCTGCGTGCGGTTAACTTCGAAGCCAAAGAAGTGGTTTATCCCATCTATTCCGGTCGTGAGCGTGTCGCATATGGGATTTCCATCGGAGATGGAAAACTTCTGACCAAGGCCAGTGAGATCATATCGGCGAGGGCTCTTTTCACTGTGGATCGAGCCAAGGAAGCAATGGCGGCCCAAATCCTAGGGATCTATGCCGAGCATGATTTGGCGGTTTTAAAAGTGCCAGGTTTAAAAGCGCCCGCCGCGAAGTGGGCTGATGCTGAAACCCTGAATGAAGGAGCTTTTTTGGCCTCGGTTCGATCAGATGGTGAAGCTCAGGCGATGGGTGTTTTGAGTGTTCGTGAGAGGAGTATCAAGAGCACCGACCAAGGTTTTTTGGGAGTTCGGATGGATAGAAACGAAGCTGGAAAGGGTGTGAGGGTTGAGAACGTGGAGCGTGATTCAGCGGCTGCGGCCGCCGGCATTCGTCCTGGTGATGTCATTACGATGATTGAGGGGAAAAAAGTTAAAGGTTTCTATGAGCTTTCGACAAGACTCCGTCGTCTTAGTAAAGGAGAGCAACCTGAGATCGAACTGCTTCGAGACAATAAGAGCATGAAAGTGAAGCCAATTCTCAAGGGGAGGGAGGTTCAGGAAAACGAACCTCGCAGGCTGCAGCGGATGGACCGCATGAGTGGAAGTCAGAGCCGGGTGCGGGAAGATTTTGGAAACGTTCTCCAATCGGATATGGAACTGGAGGCGAATCACGCGGGGCTTCCGGTGGTTGATCTTGAGGGCCGCATCGTGGGAATGGTGATTGCGCGAGCCGGGCGAATCAGCACCTTAATTCTTCCGGGCGACGATATAGCCAAGACGTTAAAGGCGGAACCCGAGCCTTATGTCCCGGCCCCAAGGACGGACCGTCGCCCAAACAGCCCTGCTGAGGATCGTCGGGCGCGTATGAAGCGGGAGCTCGAGATGATGCGCCGGACGATGGAGCATTTGCAGCGAGAGCTGGATCGGGAGTAACCGTTTATTTCTCGAACTGTTTCCGCCAGTGATCGAAGCCGTCTTTGCTCCGCTTTCCCATGCCGTTTGGGGTGAGCTGGTAGTAGGTGCGATCTCCCCTCTGATCATCGCGATGGGATCGTAGAGATCTGGTGCGGCTTTCTGGATCTTGAATTGGAGCGCTCTCAAAGGAGTCGATGACCTGGTCTGCGAGAGGGAGTGAGATCGTGCCAAGATGCTTGATGAGATAGCGATTGAATTGATCCGGCTCGATGAGAACGAAAATGTTGGATAAGATCTGTGCGCGGGGAAATCCGTTGGGGATTTCGATCCACTCCCGAAACCACTCGAGGCCTTCGTTGCAAAACTCTTCGATGACGAGAAAGGATTCAAAGCCGTCCGGGAGGCCACTGGTGTCGTTGATTTCATGGGAGTTTGGGCATGCCTCAGTCTGCATCTAGCCGATAAGACCTGCCTTTTTAATTCCGAAAAAATACCACGCTATGGAGTGGTCACCCTAGCTTGATCGCCCTGAGCGGGTCAAATCCGCTACTTGAGCCAGCTGATCTGAATGGTTCTCAAAGGAGAAAAGGAATTTACTGATAAGTCTCAACTCACTCACTACACTCGGCCCTATGACACTTCTCAAATCCACCTTTTGCGGCCTGATGATGGCACTCTGTTTCTTGGCCGATCATGGTCTCGCGAATCCCCTAGAGCCAGGGGTACGCTTGGCGGTGACTCGCGCCCAAACACCCATTGTAATTGACGGGAAACTTGATGAGTTCGCCACCGCCGTTTGCACTCCGGTTGAGTATTTCCATCCCGATCACAAGAATCGGCCTGCGCAGTTTTTTTACCTTTGGGACGACGAGGCCTTTTATGTGGGACTGCGGACTCTCGACCAAAAGATTTATTCACCTGTTCATCCGCTTTGGGAGGGAGATGCCGTCGAGTGGTATTTCGACACGCGCCGGGACAAGACCTTTCGGGATCAAAAATGGGGGAAAGGAGCTGTCCATTGTTTTTGGACGGCTATGGAGAAAGAAGAGCTCAATCCACGTTTCTGCCTACGACCTGGCTATCTTGATGCCATCGCGAAAACGGGTGTCGAAGTGAGCGCCCGACGGTGGGAGCGCGGGTTGGAGGTGGAGTTCAAATTGCCTTGGGTGAACTTTCCCGATTTCGAGCCGAAGCTCAATGAGGTGATTGGCGTCGATGCGGAGTTGTCCTATAGCGACGGGGGGCATCGATCTTATCGGAGTTTCATCTTTGGCAGTCCACTCTCCGTGGCCCAACCCGGTAATCTGGCACGTGTTCAACTTGTCGGTAATCTTGAGGCCCATCACTGGGCACAGTGCGCGGCAGCGATGATGCCCATCCGGATAGACACGGCATGGTCTCAGGGAGGAAAGCCTAAGGTCCAAGCCCGCATCGCACTGCCAGTTAATCATATGAAGACGATTGGGAAGATTGTCTTCCAAGTTTCCGATTTGTCCGGGAAATTGCTAGGAGTGTTCGAAGCGAGCGATACGGAAACACTCGGTTCAGACCCTAATTTCGTGAGGAAGCGTGCGAGTTGGCCTGCAGATCTGACGGCGCCTGGTAGCTATACTGCTATGGCTGTGATTCATGACAAGCAGGGGAAGGAACTCGGTCGTGTTTCACCCCGGCTGGTGAGTGTGAATATGGTGCAGGGATACTGAGTGCAGAACATCACGCTGCTGCTCCCTAATGGAGCTCGCTGTCCTAGGTGTTTTGTCTCTCAGCGCAGGGCATGGGCGAGCCAGAGCTTGCGGGTCGTCGAGGTCATATTTGATAACCGGCGGCGTGAGCTGAGGGGGCTTCAGCGGAGCTTTTTAGGGCCAGTAGGCGGCGATTTTAGATTTAAGGAAGGAGACGCTGCGGGCGAGCTGATCCATTCCATCGACGCCGTCCTCGATACTGATCCAGCCGTCGAAACCAACGCGTTTGAGTTCGCTGAAGATGGCGTCGTAGTCGTTCAATCCCTGGCCGATTTCGCCGTGGCGGAGGCGTTTGGCGTAGCCGGTGGCGCCGCTCTCTTCGCGGCGGAGATCCTCGAGGGTGCCCTCGGCGAGATAGCGGTCACTGGCGTGCATGGTGACGACGCGATGTGAGACGCGCTTTAGCAGTTCGAGTGGATCCTCCCCAGCGAGGTAGGTATTGCTTGGATCGTAGTTCACGCCGAAGTGGGGACTCTCGATACGGTCGATCAGCATGCAGAAGATGTCCATCTGTTGGGCGAACTCGGGAAAGTCCCAGAAGTCGTCCTTGTAGTGGTTTTCAATGATGAGAGTGATACCACGTTCCGCAGCGTGGGGTAGGCAGGCATGGATGGAATCAGCCGCGAAGGTGACGCCTTCCTCGATGGAGAGTTCGGGCCGACGTTGTCCACTCAGAACGCGGCAGTAGGAGCCGCCAAGAGCATGGGTCATTTCGATCCAATGTTTCTGCTTCACAATTTCGTTTTTCCGGAAGGCGGGATCGGGATGGGTGAAGTCGGGGGAACAGCACATCATGGGAATGACCATGCCCTGGTCTTCAACTTCTTTGCGAAAGCGAGACCAGTTCGACTGATTTTCCATTTCGAGGAAGCCAGCATACCATTCGAGGCCTTCGATATCGAGATCGGCGGCGAGGTGGATCCACTCGGAGACGGTCATCGAGCCATCCTTGCAGAGAGCTTGCATGAAGGCTTTGGGAAAGGCGGCAAGGCGGGGCATTGAAGCTAGTTGTTGGGGATGGTGGAATTGTCCTTCGGGGGATTGCGCCCGAGGAGGGGAAACTGTTCGAGTTCCATGACCTGGCCGCTGACCGGGCCGCTTTCATCGGAGAGCCAGAAGAGGGCCGCGGCGGCGATTTCCTCTGGGCGGAGGATCCGTCCAGCAGGGGCGAATACTGATGGAAGGTGGGAATCCCAGTCCGTGGCAAGACCGTGCTCTTGTTTGCGTTGTGCTTCGTTCTCAGTGAGGACCCAACCAGGGTTAATCTGGTTGATACGAACGCCTTCATCGCGCATCAGACTGTCGCCGAGATTGCGGGTCATGGTCATGAGGGCTCCCTTGCTGATACTGTAGGGGAGAAGATCGGGCTCCCCGCTCCAGGCATTGATGCTGCCGATGTTCAAGACGCAGCCTTTTGCTGCGCGGAGGTGAGGAAGAGCGGCTTGGATAAGGAGGAAGGGGGCAAGGGTGTTGATGGAAATGAACTTCAGAAATTTCTCTGCATCGGTGTCGTGAATGTTGCCGGGGGCGACCAGTGCTGCGTTGTTTACTACCGCGTCAAGGCGGCCGAAGGTCGACAGGGCAAGATCTACAAGGCGGGCCGGGCAGCCGTCGTTACGGAGATCCTCGATGTGCAGGAGGGCCTTGTCGGTGCCGAGTTCGGTTAGCACTTCCTTTCCGAGATCTTCTTCGAGACCGTGGATGATTACTTTGGCCCCCTCGGCGACACAGCGTTTGGCGATGGCCTTGCCGATGCCGGTGCAACTGCCAGTGACGATGATGATTTTATGTTCTAGCGTCATGGTGATCAGTCGGGCCGGAGAACGGACTTTACGATTTCGCCGCGATGCATTTTGTCGAAGGCCTCGTGCCAATTGCAAAAGGACCAGACGCCACCGATGATGGGGCGGACGTCGAGTTGACCGCTTGCAAGGAGGGCGAGGACGCGCTCCCAGATTGGCCAGTTGTGGCTGAAACTGCCTTGCAGGGTGATATTTTTCTGGACCAGTTGGTCGAGGTTGAATCCCAAGGGTTGACGTCCCCAACCAACCTTGCTGATCCAGCCTGCAGGGCGGACGATTTTGAGTGCGATTTCCAAAGTGGCACTGGCTCCGGCGGCATCAATGACACCGTCGCAGCCGAGCCCGTCGCGTTCCATGGCCCAAGGGGAAGCATCGCCGATGATCACTTCGCAGCCGTAGCCTTTGGCGATCTCGAGGCGGCGGGTGTCTTGCTCGAGACCGACAATGGCAACCTGTGCTCCGCAGAGGCGGGCCATGGCTGCGCAAAGAATACCGATGGTCCCGGGGCCGAGGACGACGACGCGGTCGCCGGGCCGAATGTGGGCATTGTTGACTACGGCATTGTAAGCGACACAACAGGGCTCGGTGAGGCAGGCCTCTTCGAAATGGAGGGTGTCGGGGACGCGGTGGAGGATGCGGGATGGGACGCAGACATGGCGGGTCATGGCCCCATTCACCCCATAGCCGAAACCCTTGCGGGTGGGGTCGAGGTTGTAGAGACCGCGGCGGCTCATGGGATTGTTTTGATCGATGATGGCGGCAGTTTCGGAGACAACGCGGTCGCCTTCCTCCCAATCGGTGACGTTCGCACCGAGTTCGACGATCTTTCCTCCGAACTCATGACCCAGGATGACCGGGTAGTTCACTGGCCAGGAATGGTCCCCGGTCCATTGGTGGAGATCGCTGCCGCACACCCCGACGTTGGCGACCTCGAGAAGGACTTCATCGGGTCCGATGGTGGGGCGTACGATTTCTCGGAGTTCGACCGATCCCGGTTCGGGGGAGAAATTGACGACAGCAGAAGAGTTCATGGTGGTGGTGTTAGAAAGCGGGCACGTCTTGTTGATGGACGGCGTTGCAGATGAGGCGTAAGGATCCTTCGAGATCCCCATCGGCGGTCTTGAAGGCATCGGCATCGATGGTGAGTGGGGCGCCAAGAACGACAAGGGGGGCGCCATGCCGGGGGCATTCGATGGCTTGTTCGAGGGTAAGTCCCCCGACCGCCTGCACAGGGATCGAGACGGCCTGGACAACTTCGCGGAGTTGATCAAGGGGGTTGGGCATACGCTGTCCGGCGGCGGCGATGCCGCGTCGTTCGTCGTAACCGATGTGATGAATGACGTAGTGGCAGCCGAGGTCTTCGAGAAGCTTTGCACCTGCGATCATATCGGGGCAACCGAGGTTGTCACCCATGACCTTAACCCCATGATCCTGTCCGGCCTGCACGACGCACTTGATTGTCTCCTCATGGGCGCGGGCCATCACCACGACATGAGTAGCTCCGGCTTTGGCCATCATTTCAGCCTCGAGATAACCACCATCCATCGTCTTTAAGTCGGCGACGATGGGGACTTCGGGAAAGGCCTCGCGGAGTTTGTGAACGCCATGGAGTCCCTCGGCGAGAATGAGGGGGGTGCCGGCCTCCAGCCAATCGATACCGGCCCGCATGGCGAGGGCCGCGGTTTCAAGAGCTTCGTCGATGTTGGTGAGATCGAGGGAAATTTGGACGATGGGTTTCATGATCGGATAGCGAACCAGCAGGGTGAGAAGATGTCATAGAAGGTGAGGTGGCGGCCGTCGATTATGAAACGTTTGTAGGATTGCCTGGATTCGTTATTGAGAGATCGATGATCGTCATCTTTGGGGGCACTGTGATCAATCGACCAGACCTCCAGACAGCAGAGTTTCCTAAACCTCTGCCAATCGCGTCGTGGAATCGCCAAAGTGATCGAGTTGGATTCCCAACTTGTCCATGAGGGAGAGATACAAGCTGCACACCTGGCGGTTGTTCTTTTCTCGATAGTCGAGGATGCGTCCGCCGTTTAATTTACTACCACCGCCTCCGAGGAGAATGACCGGCAGCTGCGAAGCATCGTGTGAGCCCGTGAGCATACTCGAGCACATCATAAGAATCGTGTTGTCGAGGGCGGTGCGTTCGCCCTCTTGTACGGCATTGAGCTTTGAGGCGATGTAGGCGAGTTGCTGGAAGAAGAATTGGTTTACCTTCAGCCAGTCGTCGGTATCGCGGTGCGAGAGGAGATGGTGGATCATGTAGTCCACTCCGAGATTCGGAAAGCGCAACGAAGAATGATCGTTGATGAGCTTGAGGGTGCAGACCCGCGTGGTGTCAGTCAAGAAGGCGAGCACCATGATATCGCTCATGAGACGCATGTGCTCTCCGATGTCCTGTGGAATTCCGTTGGGCGGACGCGGGATGTTTGGCTCTTCGAGCGCGGGATGCCATCCCTGCAGTTCGCCACGTTGTCCTGCGTTCTTAATCCGTTGCTCCACTTCGCGGACCGAGTTTAGATACTCATCAAGCTTCTGCTTGTCGCTGGCGCTGACACGGCGGCGCATGTCCTTGCCTTCCTCCAAGATGGAGTCCAGAACGCTACGATCGCCTGGATGGTCGCCGTGCTTAAAGAGCCTGTCCACGCCAGTGAGGTCCCGTATTGTGTAGGTGTATTCGGCGTTGCTAAGACGCCGCAAGACGACAGGTCCGGGATCGCCGCCCTGGGAGAGCACCTCGGTATTGAGGTAGCTTCAAGTCCATGTCATCAAGGTCGTGCGTTCAAGGTCGGTTGGTTGCACGTGGTTCTTCTTTACCGGAGGCATCTCTCCGATTTTAAGCTGATGAAGTACACCCTGCCAGGTTTTGGGATCGTTCCGCACGGCGGCCAGGTTGGAGAATCGCTCGAGATCGAGTTCTCCTTTACGAGTCGCCGTGTCATGGCATTCTTTGTGACTCCATTTCCCGAGAAGATTACCTTCAAGTTCTCATTCACGCTCAGGGGTTCCGTGAGCATCTTTAATTCTTTGAAATTTCGAGACTCTCGTCGAGGTGGTTACTGCAAGGTAGCTAGCAGATCACCGGTATCGGTGGATTTACCTTTTGCTAAGAGGATTTCTCCGACGGTGCCGTCTTCGGTGGCGCTGACGGTGGTGAGCATTTTCATGGCTTCAATGACGACGATTTTGTCGCCTTCTTTGACTTCGTCACCGGGTTTGACGGCGACCTCGCTGATCATGCCGGGGAGGGGGGCGATGAGGTGCTTTGGATTTGAAGGCTCACCTTTGATGTTGGCGACGATTTCTTTGCCGAGGGCGCGGTCGACGACGACGGTTTCGCGGGGCATGCCGTTGAGCTCGAAGAAGAGGGTGCGGCGGCCTTCGTCGTCCGCTTCTCCGATGGAGATGAGCTTGATGAAGAGAGTCTTGCCAGGTGCGATCTCGACGTTGATTTCCTCGCTGCCCTGAAGGCCGTAGAAGTAGGCGGGAGTGGGGAGGACGGTGAGGCGGTCGTAGTCCTTGAGGCTCTGCTGGAATTCAGCGAAGACCTGAGGATACATGAGGTGACTATAGAGGTCGTCGTCGGTTGCGTCGCGTCCGAGTTCCTTACCAACTTCCTGTTTTGTTTCCTCGAGGTCGCAGGGTGGGGCGAGTTCGCCGGGGCGGACGGTGACGGGGACTTTGTCGCCGAGGACAAGTTTTTGGATGTCCTTGGGCCAGCCGCCATCAGGTTGACCGAGACCACCGGCCAGCATGTCGATGACACTTTCGGGGAAGTCGAGGTTGGGGGCGTTGCCGTTGAGGAGGTCGTTCGCTTTGAGGTTCTGGGTGACGAGGAGCATGGTCATGTCGCCGACCACTTTGGAGGACGGGGTGACCTTGATGATATCGCCGAAGAGCTGGTTGACGTCGGCGTAGGTGTGGGCGATTTCCTGCCAGCGATGGCCGAGGCCCATGCCATTGGCTTGCTCCTTGAGGTTGGTGTATTGGCCGCCGGGCATTTCGTGAAGGTAGACTTCGGCGGTGCCGCTCCGTGGGGCGGAGTTGAAGGGTTCGTAGTGGGTGAGGATTTCTTCCCAATAGTCAGAGAAGTCGTTGATGGTGTCGGGATCGAGGCCGGGGAAGCGCTCGTTTCCGCGCATCGCGGAGTTGACCGAGTTGAGGTTCGGCTGGCTGGTTGAACCGGACATGGAGGCGAGGGCCATGTCGGCGATGTCCACTCCGGCATCCGAAGCGGCCATGATGGAGGCGGCATTGAGTCCGCTGGTGTCATGGGTGTGGAAGTGGATGGGGATGCCGATCTCTTGCTTGAGAGTGGAAACGAGCTTGCTGATGGCGGCGGGGTGGCAGAGGCCGGCCATGTCCTTGATGCAAAGGATGTGAGCTCCCATTTTCTCCAGCTCCTTGGCCTTATCGAGGTAATACTTGAGGGAGTATTTGGCGCGGTTGGGGTCGGTAATGTCGCCGGTATAGCAGACGGCGGCTTCACAGACGGCCTTGCCATGTTCGCGGGTTGCTTCCATGGCGACCTTCATGTTGGGAAGGTAATTGAGAGAGTCGAAGATGCGAAAGATGTCCATCCCGGAGTCGGCGGCGTGCTTCACGAAACCGGCGACGACGTTGTCGGGGTAGTTCGAGTAGCCGACGGCATTCGAGCCGCGGAAGAGCATCTGGAAGCAGATGTTGGGAATTTTTTCGCGTAGCGAGCGGAGACGGTCCCAGGGGTCTTCCTTGAGGAAGCGCATGGTGGTGTCAAAGGTGGCACCGCCCCACATTTCCATGGAGAAGAGGTTGGGGGTGCGGTTGGAGTAGGCCTCGGCGATGGCGAGCATGTCGTAGGTGCGCATGCGGGTTGCGATGAGGGATTGGTGGGCGTCGCGCATCGTGGTGTCGGTGACGAGGAGGCGCTTTTCGTTTTTGATCCAGTCGGCGAAGCCTTCGGGGCCGCGCTCGAGGAGGACTTCACGGGAGCCCTGGGGTGCGGAGGAATTGAGGGTGCCTGCTGAGGGGATTCGTGGGGTCTCGAAGGGTTTGGCGGGGCGCCAGTTTTTTGCTCCGGGGTTGCCGTTTACGGTGATGTCGGAAATGTAGTTGAGGAGCTTAGTGGCGCGGTCGCGCTTGGCGACGAACTCGAAGAGGCTGGGCTGAGTGTCGATGAGTTTGGTGTGGGCGTTGCCGCTGCGAAAGGTCTCGTCCTCGATGACGTTCTCGAGGAAGGGGATGTTGGTTTTTACGCCGCGGATGCGGAACTCGCGGAGGGCGCGGTCCATGCGTTGGCAGGCGGTCTCGAAGTCACGGCCAGTGGCGGTGAGCTTGACGAGCATGGAGTCGTAGTAGGGGGTGATGACGGCTCCGGCATCGCCATTTCCTGAGTCAAGACGGATGCCAAAGCCGGCGGCAGAGCGGTAGTTCGTGATGCGGCCATAGTCGGGAGCGAAGCCTTTTTCGGGGTCCTCGGTGGTGATACGGCACTGGATGGCGAAGCCATTGCAAGGGATGTCGTCCTGTGCGGGGATGCCGATCTCGGGGTCGTGAAGTTTTTTACCCTGGGCGACGAGGATTTGTGAGCGGACGAGGTCGATGCCGGTGACGCACTCGGTCACAGTGTGCTCGACCTGGATGCGGGGGTTCATTTCGATGAAGAACCACTCCTTGGATTCCATGTCGTAGAGGAATTCGACGGTGCCGGCGTTGTCATAGCCGATGTCCTTGGCGAGGCGGGCAGCTGATTCACAGAGATCTTTTTTGAGGCTGCCTTCGAGGTCGATGGAGGGGGCAATTTCGACGACTTTTTGGTAGCGACGTTGGACCGAGCAATCTCGCTCGTGAAGGTGGACGACGTTGCCGTGTTGGTCTCCGAGGATTTGGACTTCGATGTGCTTGGCTCGCTTGATGTAGCGCTCGAGGAAGACGGCGTCGTTGCCGAAGGCATTTTGAGCTTCATCTTGGGCCTCTTTCAGTCGGCTTTGGAGGTCGGAGGGCTTTTCGACGATGCGCATGCCGCGACCGCCACCACCAAAGGCGGCCTTGATGATGAGAGGGAAGCCGACTTCGTGTGCTACAGTGAGGGCTTGGTCGGGATCAGAAATGGCGTCGTCGGTTCCGGGGAGGACGGGAACCTTGGCAGCGATGGCCTGGGCGCGCGCGGCGGTTTTGTCGCCCATGGAGCCGAGGAGGTCGGCGGATGGTCCAATGAAGGTGATCCCTTCACGGGCGCAAGCGCGGGCGAAGTCGGCATTTTCCGAGAGGAATCCGTAGCCGGGATGGATGAGAGTGACGCCTTTTGATTTGGCGATCGCGACGATGCCTTCGTAGTCGAGATAGGCGCCAACGGGGCCTTTGGTGGCGTCGAGCTGGTAGGATTCATCGGCCTTGAAGCGGTGGCGGGAGAAGCGGTCTTCATCAGCGTAGATGGCGACGGTGGGGATGCCGAGTTCAGTGGCGGCCCGGAAGACACGAATGGCGATTTCGCCGCGATTAGCTACGAGGAGTTTTTGTGGTGCTGACATTATCGAAAGTTTGTTGGCGGGAGGCTAGAGTTTGAGAGCGGGTGGAGCCAACCACGAAAATTGGGAAAGTGAGGGAGAGTGGGGTGGCAAATGACGGGGTTGAGGAGATACGACGGCGGTGACATTGATAAGACCGCAGGTTGAAGGATTGCTGGCAGCGTCCGTTCAGAAGGCATTTTGAATCGATCCAGAGGAGGCGGGACAGGAAGGATTGTTTGAGATTGGCCTTGAAGAGATCGGTGATTCCGGCGCTCTGGATGTCGAAGCCGTCGGTTCAGGGTGTAAGGCCGATGCTGAGCAAGGAGATGACGGTGATGTCTTGCCCCCCCTGATTTGAAAGGATTTCGACCAATTCGGTGAGGTTTGCGACACCGGAGGCGATCCCGGCCTCCGAAGGTGGGGTGTTTACAGCAAGGACGTCGAGGGGATCATTTCCAGCACCCCAGAGGAAGGAACGGGCGGGGAGAGGGGGTGGATTCGATCCTGTGTCGCTTCAGGATTTGAGTGGGGACATTCGGAGGAGTTTCGCAATGGTGGGGACTTTAAAGTTTGGAGGGATCTTAAGAGGATACAACGGGGAAGTTACGGGAGGGCTTGCCCATGGGGGCTGAGTCGGGTAGGGAGTGGCCACGATGTCTGAGTTGCCGAAAGCCTACGAGCCCACTGAAGTTGAGAAGTCCTGGTATCAGGCCTGGCTCGATGCGAAGTGTTTTGAAGCGGATCCTTCTTCGGAAAAGCCTCCGTATTCGATTGTGATCCCACCACCAAATGTGACGGGGATTCTGCACTTGGGACACGTTTTAAATAATACCATTCAGGATATTTTGGCCCGTCGAGCGCGGCAGAAAGGGTGTGAGGTGCTTTGGTTGCCTGGAACCGATCATGCGGGGATTGCGACGCAGACAAAGGTCGAGCGGCAGTTACGGGATGAAGAAGGAAAGACGAGGAGAGAGATTGGGAGAGAGGCTTTCCTTGAAAAAGTTTGGGAGTGGAAAGAGAAGCACGGTGGGATCATCATCAAACAGCTGAAGCGGCTGGGATGTTCATGTGACTGGAGTCGGGAGCGGTTCACGATGGATGCCGATTACTCAAAGTGGGTGGCGAAGGTCTTTGCGGATCTCTTTAACGATGGGTTGATTTACCGAGGGAAGCGGATGGTGAACTGGTGTCCGGTTTCACTGACAGCTCTTTCGGATGAGGAAGTGATCCCGAAGAAGCAGAATTCGAAGCTCTATTACATGAAGTATGAGCTTGTCGAGGAGCCTGGGAATTTTTTGGAAGTGGCGACGACGCGTCCCGAGACTCTGATGGGTGACGTGGCGGTGGCGGTGAATCCGAAGGATGAGCGCTACGGAAAATATATCGGAAAGCTGGTGAAGCGACCTTTCCCGGCGGCGGAGATCCCGGTGGTGGCGGACGATCACGTGGATCCGGAATTCGGAACGGGGGCCTTGAAAATCACGCCTGCGCACGACAAGGCCGATTTTGAAATAGGGATGCGGAATGATCTCGAAATCATTGATGTCTTTCACGCGGACGCGACGGTGAATTGTCCGGAAGTGCCGGAGTTGGATGGTTTGGATCGCTTTGTGGCGCGGAAGAAAGCCACGGCGATGCTGGAGGAAATGGGTTTGCTCATTAAGGTGGAGGAGCACGAGAACAACGTGGGCTTCTCCGAGCGGGCGGATGTGCCGGTTGAACCACGGATTTCAATGCAGTGGTTTTTGAAATATCCATCGGCCGAGGAAACCGCGAAAGCGGTGGCGGAGGGTGAAATTAACTATCGTCCGGCACGCTGGGCCAAGACGCATGCGAACTGGATGGAAGGCATTCAGGACTGGTGTGTCTCGCGTCAGCTTTGGTGGGGGCATCGGATTCCGGTTTGGTATCGGAAGGAAAAGGTTGAGGCTCTTCAGGAAGCGGAGTCCTTGACGCTCGATGACTTGTCAGCGGGTGACTTGCACGTCAGTGCAGATCCGCCGAGTGACCCTCAGAACTGGGTACAGGATGGTGATGTGCTGGATACCTGGTTTAGCTCGTGGCTCTGGCCCTTTGCGACGATGCAGAATCTTGATGAGGAGTCGGATTTGGTGAAGAAATTCTATCCGACGACGGATCTTGTGACGGGGCCGGATATTATCTTCTTCTGGGTGGCCCGCATGATCATGGCTGGGTATCGCTTCAAGGGTGAGCTGCCGTTTAAGAATGTCTTTTTCACGTCGATTATTCGAGATAATCAGGGCCGTAAGATGTCGAAACAACTTGGAAACTCGCCTGATCCACTTGATTTGATGGAGAAGTATGGAGCGGACGGTCTTCGATTCGGACTCTTGAGAACAGCGCCGATTGGAGCGGATCTACGTTTTGATGAAGCTCAGGTTGAAGAGGGGCGGAACTTCGCCAACAAGATCTACAATGCCTGCCGATTCCGTCGCATGGCAGGAAGTGATTCCAAGGTGGGATTCAAGCCAGCGGAGTGTGAAACACTGCGTCCTTATCACCTCGATATTCTTGTGAAGTGCGACGAATTGGCAGTGAACCTAGAAAGTGCTTTTTCGGATTATCGCTTCAACGAAGTTGGTCAGCAGCTCTACGACTTTCTTTGGAGTGAGTTTTGCGACAAATTTTTGGAGGCGGTGAAAGGAGATCTTCGTGAGGAAGCAACTGAAGCCCAGCGCGAGACGACCTTGGGAGTCTTCGATGCGGTGATGGCCCGTTACCTCCAGTTACTGCATCCCTACATGCCTCACCTCACCGAAGAGCTGAGTGTGCGAATGGGATACATTGAAGAAGGTCAATTTGTGATGGAAAAGGAGCTGCCTCAGACCCCTTTGCTGGATGGTGTGGATGCCGCAAGGATTGAGGTGGGACGGGAGCTGGCGAGTTCCGTGTATGAATCGGCGGCAAAGCTTAGGAATTTAAAGGCGGAATATCGTCTCGCTGCGCGCAAAGATGTGCGGTTTGTGGCAAAATCCGGACCCGATTGGCTGGAGGCCGAGGCGGATATCTTGGCTCTGCTGGTGGGTTCGGAAGGGGTGACCCGAGATGAATCCTATGTTCCTGAGCAGGGGACTCCCGGAGCCGTGACTCCGGCGGGAGAGCTTTTCATGCCGCTCGATGGCTTAATTGATGTTGATGCTGAAAAGGCCCGTCTCGACAAGGAAATCGAGAAAATCCAGAAAGAAGTTGGAAAATCACGGGGCAAGCTGGGCAATGAAAAGTTCGTCACCAACGCCAAACCGGAGGTTGTAGCCGTTGAGCGGGAACGCCTTGCAGAGTGGGAGGGGAAGCTAGCTCAGCTTCAAGAAATGAGGTCAAATTTGGCGTAACCGAATTCTATTATTTGTGTGCGCCTTCAAACTGTGTTTACTCCCTCTCAACCATGGAATTGGCCGAGCTGAAAGATATTAAAGGAATGTCCGAAGGGAGCATTGAGTTGCTCGCGGCAGCAGGGGTTGAGGATTTTGTTCCTCTTGCTCAAAGCGATTCGGAAGATTTGTTCGAGGAAATGGAGCAGGCCAAAGCCCATCTCAAGCTGGATGACGCGGTTCCAGATCAGGAATTGATCAAGTTCTGGATCAAGACGGCTCAGGAAATCACGGAAAAGAAGTCGGCGACTTCAGTGGTTCGGCTCGAGGAGGAGAGCGAAGATACGTCCCTATCCATTCTAGAGGCAATGCCTGTTAAGAAGGACTACATCATCAAGCATGAGATCGCAGTTGTTGATGTTCCGGTGATGGAGGAATTTGTCTCGGAGACGAACTTGCAAGAGATTGTTCAGGAGAGACCGGTAGCGGTTAACAAGGCACCTGTGGCGGTTCGGGAAATTACTCACAAGGAACTCAAAAAGAAAGTCGTCAGAGAGCCGATTGAATTTGATGATGAGAGAGAGCGCGCGGTAATTAAGCCCTTAGAAGGATTGGGACGTCTCGATCTTCGGAAATCCGCAACATCGGAACTTAACGCGGGTAAAAAAATACACTCAAGAAGGTATATTCGTGGTGTTCTCCACCCGCAGAAGATCCGGGTTCGAATTGCGGCGCTTGTGACCTTGATGACGTTGATGTTACTTCCCGCGAGTTTTGTCGTTGCGGGATTGGTCTTGCTGGGTTTTTCCAAGTGGTTCCTTCTCATTCCGGGATCATTCTTTTTGTTTGGGCTGCTTTATTTGATGGTTGCAAAAACTCTGAAGTGTCGGATTTGCGGGCAAACACTCTACAGCCAGATGTTGTGCCGACGACACGTCAAGGCTCACTATATTCCGGTCCTTGGTTATATTTTTCCGACCTGTTTGCATGCCCTGTTTTTCCACTGGTTCCGGTGCATTTACTGTGGGACTTCGGTCCGCCTCAAAGAGTAGCTTACTCCCTGTTTTGAGAATCCATGACGATGCTCACCGGGCCATCGTTGATTAGGGCGACCCGCATCATCGCCCCAAATGATCCTTGTCCAACTTGCTTGCCGAGCAGTTGTGAAAGAGCGTCGCAGAATTTTTGGTAGAGGGGGGCGGCATGGTCGGGGCGAGCCGCTTTGATGAAACTGGGGCGATTTCCCTTTTTGGTTGAGGCATGAAGGGTGAACTGACTGACGACGAGAGCTTCGCCGGACCGGTCGAGAATCGAGAGATTCATTTTGCCTTCGTTATCATCGAACACGCGCATCTTGCTGATCTTTCCAACGAGCCAATCGATGTCTTCCTGACTATCGGCTTCCTCGATTCCCAGCAGAATGAGGAAGCCGTGGTTGATTCTGGATATCGTTTTATCGTCGACGGTGACGGATGCTTCGGAGACTCGTTGAAGGATGATGCGCATGAAGGAGGATTTGCCATTAGAGAATCTGTTTCAAGCGATCTTGCCAGCAGAGGCTCCGGGTTGCCTATGAAAAGGAGCAAGCCTACCAAGGTGAGAGTGAGCGGGATGGGAGGTGAATCAATGACTGAGAGTAACCAGAGACCCCAAAATGTAGCTACGACTAAGAAGAATTTCCAGGCGCGAAACATCTTCTTTGGGGATTTGAATTGCGGGGTTAACGGGCGCGAAGAAGGGGGCGGGGTTGGATTCTTCACCAGAGGGTGAGGCCGGAGATCTTTGTTGGTGTTTCATTGATGCCTTATCGAGATAACATTGATTGAAGTGATGAAAGTGGGGCATATGATCTTTCAACATGAATATTCACCATCTCGAACTTTTCTATTTTGTCGCAAAGTTTGAAGGGATTACGGCGGCGGTTCGGAAGATGCCTTACGGTATTCAGCAGCCTGCGGTGAGCGGTCAGATCTTACAATTGGAGGAGAAGCTGGGAGTGAAGCTCTTTAACCGCCGTCCCTTTGCTCTGACTCCCGCGGGAGAAGAACTCTATGACTACATTTACCCTTTCTTTTCTCGTTTGGGAGATCTTGAGGAAAAATTACGGGGGGAGGAAGGGCGTCACCTGCGTCTTGCTGCGACCGCTTCCGCCTTACGAAATCATCTCCCGGATGTGCTGGAGAGACTCAAAAAAGAAGAACCTGATCTGAAACTCTCTCTGCGGGAAGTGGCACCGTCGGATGTTCATGCGCTGGTGGCATCACAGCAAGTCGACATAGCCATCGGGGTGTTGGGTGGTAAAATGTCCGAAGGCTTAAAGTGTGAACCGCTTTTGAAGATTCCGACGGTGCTGTGGGTGCCATCCCGCTCCAAAGCAAAAACTTGGAAGGACTTTTTGGAGAAGGATCCCTTTTCCAAGGCGGGACTTGTTGGAAACGAACCCCTCATTGGGCTGCCTCCCAATGAAGTTCTCCAGCAGCTTTTTCAGCGCGAATTTGATCGCTTGGAGGTGAATTGGCCGGTTTCTGTTGAGGTCAATTCGACAGACGTCGTTCGGGATTTTGTCGGAAGAGGATTTGGGGTGGGGGTAGGGATCTTTATTCCCGGGCTGCAACCTCCAAAAGGGGTCAAGCCAATCGCGATGAAAGGGTTCCCGCCGTTGATCATTGGAGCCATGTATCAAGGTCGGCCAAAGGGGATGGTTCAGGATTTTCTTCGGATCGCAAAAGATCACGTGAAGGGTCTCGCTTGAGTTTTCTGCGCTAATGGTGCATGGAGCGTCCAATGCGAGAGGGTCTCATCCTAAAAATCAGTTGTCCTGACAAGCCGGGGCTTGTTGCTCGGATTGCGAGCCATGCTTCGGAATTCAGCGCGAATTTGGTGGAGTTTAATCAGTTCATTGATCGGGACCGAGGGCGTTTTTATGCTCGTCTTGAAATTGATACCGGAAGTTTGGAAATTCCGATCGAGGATTTTATCGCGAGCTTCGAGGTATTGGGTCGTGCTATTCAGGCGGACTGGCACTTTCGACGGCTTCCTTATAAAATGCGAACAGCGGTTTTGGTGACCAAGACCGACCATTGTCTCAATGAGGTTTTGTGGCGGACCGGGTTGGGGGAACTGCCCATTGAGATCACTTCGGTGATTGGAAATCGCATCGATTGCCGGGAAATCGCCGAGAATGCTAACCTGCCATTCTATCATGTCGAAATGAAGGATGACAAAGAGGTCGGATTTCGTCGCATCGAGAGCTTGCTTGAAGAACAAGATGTTCAGTTGGTCGTGCTGGCTCGCTTCATGCAGATCATGCCGGAGTGGATGTGTGAAAAGTATGAGGGACGGATGATCAATATTCATCATAGTTTCCTCCCTGCTTTTATTGGCGCGAATCCCTATCGCCAGGCCTATGAACGTGGAGTGAAACTCATTGGCGCAACCTGTCACTACGCCACGGGTGAACTCGATGCCGGACCTATTATTGAGCAGGAGGTTGAGAGAGTTCAGCACCATCACAACGTGCAGGATTTGGTCCGCCTTGGTCGGGATTGCGAAAGATCGGCTCTTGCCAAGGGGATTCGCTATCATGTTCATGACCGGACGATCATTGACGGGCGCCGGGCTATTGTGTTTCCTGACTAAATTGGGAGCTTTACCTCCGGTTTTGGCCCGTTAGTTTGGGAGTGAATAGAAGAGATGGCAATTCCCGCGCGGCGTATCGATACATTACAAACGGTGGAACTGGCCGAGGGGATGGAGATTCATCTGCGTGCGGCGGGGCCGTTTCTGCGTCTCATTGCCTATATTCTGGATTTGTTGGTGGAGGTGGCCGCCTTGTTACTGATTCAGTTGTTTTTCAATCTGATCTTTCCTCTGGTGGGATCCAATGTGAGCCAGGCATTTATGCTCCTTTCGGTGTTTTGTGTGTGGTGGTTCTATCACGTGCTTTTTGAAATTAGTCCGTGGGGTGCCACGGTTGGAAAGAAGGCTCTCGGTTTGCGGGTTGTGGATGAAGCGGGAGGAGGGGTCACATTGGGACAGGCGATGATTCGAAATTTTATTCGTGGTGTTGAAATGATACTGCCATTTGTTCCATTGATTGCGTTCTTTAATCCCCGCTTTCAGCGGTTGGGTGATCTTGCTGCGGGAACTTTGGTGGTTTATGCGCGGCCTCGGATTGATCCCTTGCTTCTGGGGCCTCTGCCTTTGGAAAAAGTGCCCGTTAATCTGACATTGAGTCGCGAGGAAGAGGCCGCAATTTTGTCTTTCCGATACCGAAACGGGGGATGGTCGGAAGCGCGTCGAATGGAGCTCTCGAATCATCTTTCGAAGGTTACGGGAGAAGTGGGGCCGAAGGGGGTCTCGAAGATTTTGGGTATGGCACAGTGGTTGGAGGAACAGCGATGAATCGGCAGGAATTCGAGAGTAAGAATCAGACGGAGTGGCAGGTTTTTGAACAGCAGCTCAAAGGGGCTGAGGGGGGGAAGGCTCCGGCCGACGGGCATAAACTGCCCTCACGCTTTCGTAAGATCTGCTATGATCTCTCTCTTGCCCAGTATCGGATGTTTGGACACGGCATCTGTGATAAACTCAATGCACTTGCGATTCGTGGATACCGGACGATTCATCGGAAAAGGGGAGCCTTTGGAGAAGGAGCGATCAAGTTTGTGATGCAGACCTTTCCCCGGACCATCCGAAGGGAGTGGAAACTCTTCGCGATCGTCTCTGCTGTCTTTTGGCTGCCGTTCTTCGCGATGTGGTGGTCGGCCGACAAAGAAATTCATTGGGTTCAAGCGCTGCTGGGTTCAGAGCAGATGGCGAGCATCGATGGGATGTATGGAAAGGACGCCGACACAGTGGAACACCTTCGGCAGGAACATGGATCAAACTTCATGATGTTTGCCCATTATATCAACAATAACGTTGGGATTGATTTTCGACTTTTTGCAGGTGGGATTTTCTTTGGAATTGGGACTCTTTTCTATCTGATTTATAATGGCCTCTTTTTTGGAGCAGTCGTCGGTTACGTCGAATATGCGGGTGAGCCGGAGCTTCTGTGGCGCTTTGTCGCGGGGCATTCATCGTTCGAATTGCTGGGTATGTTGGTGGTGGGAATGGCTGGATTGAAGATGGGATTTTCTCTCCTCGCCCCCGGACAGTTGGGTCGGGGTGAGGCCCTCACGAAAGCAGGCCGTGACGGATTGCCTCTTCTGATCGGCGGCGCCTTGCTTACGTCCTTAGCAGCGGTGGTCGAGGGGTTTTGGTCAGCGCAACCGATGGCGCCAAATATCAAGTATACCGTCGGTATCACTTTCTGGGGACTTCATCTTCTCTACTTTGTTTTCGCAGGAAGGAGGTTCGGTGGAGCTTGAAAAAGTGACAGCGGAAATCCGGCCCCGGACCCAGTGGGAAGCCATTGATCTGGGGGTGAGTCTAGTTCGAGCCCATGCAATCGGGCTCCTGAAAGGATGGATGACATCCGTTTATCCGGCGTGTTTACTAATACTTGCGGTGTGCTGGAACTCGATTGGATGGGGGCTTTTTTTGATTTGGTGGTTGAAGCCGATCTGGGAGCGGGTTGCTCTGCATCCTCTGAGCCGAAGTTTGTTTGGAGAGCACCCAACCTGGCGGGAAACCATGAAAGTTCTTCCAACGGAGCTTTTGAAAAACAAGGGGCTTGCTCTGATGGGGGTGACTCTCACCGGGGTGGGTTGGTTGATTCACTCGGTGGAAGAGACGAGCGCGGCAGCGGGATTCGGAGTTCTTTTTTGGCTCACGGTGATTGGACTCGTTTTTTATCGATCTGGATTGAGCCGGTCACTGGTGCTTCCGATCCGATATCTGGAGGGGCTTGGCGGGCCTCGCTACAAAACACGCACCCAGGTTTTATCTTATCGGAGTTCGGGATCGGCAGTGGGATTGACCTTTATCTGCCTTTTGATGGAGCTGCTTCTTTTGGCGAGTCAGGTTTGGTTTGTTCTGATGATGAGCCCGGTGGGAACCGTGGTGAACGACTACATATTTCACGGCGCGGAATACGGAAATTTCACGGATATGCTGCCAACCTGGGTTTGGGTGATGTTTGCGATCTTCTATCTGAATTCGATGTCCGTGGTGGCCTGGTTTTACACCGGGGCCGGATTTGGTCTCTATGTTAACACCCGGACTTGGACGGAAGGATGGGATATTGAACTGAAATTCAAAAGATTAGGGCAACGTCTCGGAATCATTTTTGTTGGCTTGGCACTTCTGGGGGGAACTCCAGTTGCTGAAGCAAACCAAGAGGCCCGAAGAATTCTTGAGAGTGAAGAGTTTGATGTACGGACCCGGGATGTTTTTACCCCAAAGGAAAAAAAAGAAGAGAAGGGCGAGAAAACAGAAAACGAAGGCGCGGGTATCTTTGCCGGAATTGGACATGTGCTCTTTTGGGTCATTATCGGAGTTGTGGTGTCCGGGCTGGTCTGGGTCATCATTGCAAATGCCCATCTCTTTCGAAAAGGCGGGCCACGTGAGTCGGCCGAAGATCGCAAGAAAGTGACCACGGTTGCCGGGATGAATGTAGAGCCGAAGAATCTTCCGCCCAATCTCGTGGAATCGGCCCGAATGCTTTGGGACGCGGGTCGAAATCAGGAAGCGTTGGGATTACTGTATCGAGGCGCCATTTCTTCGCTGGTCACGGGACAGCTTGTCGAAATTGAGGAAAGTGATACCGAGATGGACTGCCTTCGGCGGGTCACCCTAAAAGGGGATGCTGCCAACGCCCCTTACTTCAAAATCCTAACGGGAGCCTGGATGTCTCAAGCCTATGCCCGTTGCCGTCCGGATGACGCCACGGTGAGCCAACTTTGGCGTAATTGGCCCTACCATGAAAGGAGGGAGAGGTGAGATTGTCTTGGTTAGTTTTGGTGGTCGTGTTGACGGCCTGCCAGCAGCCTGAAAAGGGAGAGAAAATCAAAGAGGTTCCGCTCGGTTATACTGGTGAAGCTCGTCTCAATCCTTATCTGGCCGCTGAAAAATATCTTTCTGAAAAAGGGTGGTCGGTAGAGAGTTCCCGCTCCTGGTCGAACTCTGATTTCGAGACTAGCATTATTTTTATGCCGGGTTCGTTTCTTGAGACCGACGGTATGGGAATTCGTGTCCTTGATTGGGTTTCTGATGGAGGAACGCTTGTGCTATCGATCGAGGGGGGAGAGCCCGAGCGGAATGATTTTACAGATCGGTCCAGCGGGTGGGGTCTTCCTGAAGAGAATGAGTTTACCGGGTTGGACTACGTGTTGGAGATGTTGGAAATCTCAATCGAAGTTATCGATTGGAGTGACTTTGTTGATGACGAGACAGAGTTGGCCGAAGATGGTTATCTTAGCCGTCCTTGGCATCTTACGAAATTGAGGGAAGAGCGGGGCGGGCATCGTCTGGAAATTGAAGGTGATCTTGGTTTCGCGACCTTTAGTAACCGCCACTGGGATTCCGAAGTCGACGGTATTTCAAGATTGGCTGGATCCAGTTACGGGAGTGGTCAGGTGGTTCTCCTGTCTCATGCCCGTCCACTGCGTAGTCCCTATTTGGCCCGCGCAGACCATGCCGCTTTTCTTGAGATGCTGGCGGAAAGCTATGGAGACGGGGGCATTGTTTTCCTTTATGGTTCTTCAAACTCGTTTTTTGAGCTGATTTGGAAAGAAGGGCGGATGGTCGTGATTGCGGGCTTTGTCCTTTTGGTCTGTTGGCTGTGGATGAGGATTCCACGATTCGGCCCTATCTTGCAGGACCTCGCGGTCAGGCGGAGGCCGTATGGCGATGAATTGAAAGCTTCAGCCCGCTTCCTCTGGAGAACGGGGCAGCTCGAGCATTTGCTCCGTCCCCTGCGTGCAAGGCTTGAGAAGGAAAATCAGAGCGACCCGGAGTCACTTTACGATCAACTGGCGGAAGAGTCCGACCTTGAGAGAAGCGAAGTCGTCGAGGCTCTTACCACTGATGCACCCAAAGATCCCGGGCACACCTTGAAGGTGGTCCAGAAACTCAAAGCCCTTTTAAAACGATGACAGAAAACGACCCCTATTCCCCTCCTCCCGCCCAAGAGCTTCCTCCAGCAGATGCCGGTTCTGATCTCAGTAGTGTGAGTCGGCTTGCCGATAGTTTACGCGCCGAGATTCAAAAAGTCGTCTACGGGCAAGGCGATACGATTACTCAAGTTTTGGCTGCCTTGTTGGCGGGGGGACACGTGCTACTTGAGGGTAAGCCCGGACTTGGTAAAACACACATGGTCCTGGCGCTCGCGAGCACTTTTGGCGGTGACTTTGGTCGCCTTCAATTCACCCCGGATATGATGCCGTCGGATATTACCGGGTTCACTCTTTTCGACATGAAGAGCCAGTCTTTCCAAACGCGTCGCGGTCCGGTCTTCACGAATCTCTTGCTGGCGGATGAGATTAACCGGGCTCCGGCAAAGACTCAGGCAGCGCTTCTCGAGGTGATGCAGGAGCAACAGGTCACGATCGATGGGAACTCATTGCCGGTTGCCCCTCCTTTCATGTGCTTTGCGACACAGAACCCGATTGAACAGGAGGGGACTTATCCGCTTCCAGAGGCCCAACTCGACCGTTTTTTGATGAAAGTCATCATTGATTACCCGACGGTGGAAGAGGAAATTCAGATTGTCTCCGCCGTGACTTCCGCGCCCGGTGCCAAAGGGCTGGATCCCAAAAAAGTTGAACAGGTTTGTGACTCGGTAGCCCTCATCGAGGCCCAGCGTTTGACCGCGACAGTGAAAGTGGTTCCCGAGGTGATTGACTATGCGATCCGACTGACTAGGCACACTCGTGAAACTCATGGCATGAGCCTTGGAGCCGGAACGCGGGGTGCGATTAGCTTGGTTCAGGTGGCCAAGGCCTACGCCGTCATGGCGGGTCGCGACTATGTCATTCCCGATGACATCAAACAGGCATCCTTACCGGTTTTCCGTCATCGAGTTCAAGTGACTCCCGAGGTCGCGATCAGCGGACAGAATGTCGATAATTTATTGAAGTCCTCTCTCGAGTCAGTGGTGGCCCCGCGGGTGTAATTTTTCGATCATGCCGCTTCGCCCAACACGTGCGCTCATCGCGCTATTGATTCTCTGGACCCTGCTCGGTCTTGCCGGGTCGATGTGGCTCCCTGCGGTGCCGTGGTGGGGGTGGATGGGATCAATTCTGGCGGCCGTGAGTCTATTCGATGCTTTGGTGGTCTTTGCGCTGCGAGCACCGAAGGCGGAACGCGGCCTTCCAGGCAGAATGGCAGTAGGAATCGAGAGCGAGGTGGCGCTGCGGATCATCAATCCTACTAAGCGATATCTTCATGTTTCCGTTTTTGATGGCATCCCAGCTCGCAGCGATTGCGAGGCCTTTCCATGGAAAGGCTGGGTCAGGGGGAAAGGGTATCTCGATCTTAATTATCCCATCACTCTGCACGAGAGGGGGGAGATTGGCTTTGGGAAAACCCATCTATTGATGACTTCATTACTCGGGCTTTGGTCTCGCAAGTGTTTTGCGGGAGAAGAAGGAGCGGTAAAAGTTTATCCCAACTATCAACCGGTTTTGAGTTTCGCTCTTTTGGCAATGGCCCATCGGCAGGAGCATACCGGAATCATCCGAAAGAACCGGGCGGGACTCAGCCGTGATTTTCACCAGCTTCGGGATTATCAAATGGGGGACACACTCTCGCAGATTGACTGGAAGGCCAGCTCAAAGCGTCAGAGTCTCATCAGTTGTGACTTCCAGGAACAGCTCGACCAGTCGGTCATCCTTATGCTCGATTGCGGGCGCCGGATGCGGACGATTGATGGTGAGATCAGTCAGTTCGACCACTGTTTGAATTCCATGCTTCTCTTATCGTATGTGGCCCTGCGTCAGGGAGATCAGGTGGGGGTTTTGAGTTTTGGGGGAACTAACCGATGGCTTCCTCCGGTCAAAGGAGCAAGTTCGATGACGACTGTTCTTAATCACCTCTACGATTATGAGACATCACCCTTCCCGAGTGATTTCAGCGAGGCAGCAGAGCGGCTTTTGAAGCATCAACGACGGCGTTCCATGGTGGTCGTGATGACCAACCTCCGGGGAGAAGATGCTGAGGAATTACGGGAACCACTGCGGAAACTTCGGGAAAAACACGTGGTCGTTCTCGCGAGTTTGCGGGAATCTGGAATTGGTGAAATGTTGGATAAGGATCTCCATAGTTTTGACGATGCTCTGGGATACCTTGCGGCCGAGGATTATGCGGCAGAACGGGAGGCCGTTTTGGCTGGGCTGAGAGGAGATGGAATTGTCACTCTGGATGAAACGGCCCAGCATTTCCCAATTGCTCTCGCCAATACCTACCTCGACACCCGAGAGATCATTTAAGGGGCAGAGGTAAAGAGGGGTTGCCTTTTCTCCTGCAGTCGCCTATTCAGCCGTCGCGATGAAACACTTTTCGGTTTTTTTGACAATGGTCGGTCTTTTCTTATGCTCTTGTGAACGTCACGAGTGGCACACCGATCCTGATAAAAAGCCAAAGTCATCTGATACGATCAACCTTTTCCTTCACGAAGAGCATCCGAAAGAGGGTGAGGACAAGAAAGGCGAAGAACACGTAAAACCTGAGGGCGAGAAGAAGGAAGCGGAAGCTCCTGAAGGGGAGTAGGTTCTTATTTTCCGTTGGTATTTCTGTCTGAGCTGCCTCCTTTTTTAAAAGCGATTTTGGGATGCTTGGTTTTAAGTTTCTGACCGCTTATCTGGTTCTTTCCGGCCTT
>Ga0308005_10000138_pt1 | contig 27000 bp, 23 predicted proteins | sample Neamet67_FD_203142 | JGI IMG/M metagenome (GOLD analysis project Ga0308005, IMG submission 203142) | Marine microbial communities from water near the shore, Antarctic Ocean - #67 | ecosystem: Environmental > Aquatic > Marine > Unclassified | place: Southern Ocean | collected 2014-06-07 | reverse complement strand
GATCCAGCGGGTGAGCCAAGCTTCGGTGACACGGTCGCCGATACTCGTAAGATCGGGAGCGGTGTGGGCAAGCTCGGGCATGGCGTGAGAGCCGAGGTCGCCGGGGGCGTGGCACTTGGTGCAATTGTGGGAGGCGACGAGGTGAGCAGGGTCGATGGGGCTGTCCGTCTTGGTGAAGGCAGTAGAAGGGATGGGCTCGAGAGGGAAGGATTTGCTTCCTTCCCACATGAGGCGGAAGGAGCCGGAGCCATCGGGAAGGGACGAGTAAGAGACTTCAAGTTTGTGCTCTCCGGGGTTGAGGCGGAGGCGCTCGGATTTCCCGGAGGTGAGGTCGCTTTTCAGGTTGAGGATTTCTTCGTCGGCGATCTTTAAAATAGCGTCTCCTTTTCCTTCGAAGGCGAAGTAGAGCCGGGCGCGTTTTTCGATGACAAGAGTTCCTGTCCAAGTAGTGGTGAAGGCTCCAGGTTTGAGACCTTGGGCGGGAGGGTTTTGGGCTTCGACGTGGAGGGCTGGGAAGCGGGCTGGAGCGGTGGTGGATTTGCCGCCTTGTTTAAAAGTCGCGGTGAGGGCAGCGCTTGCGAAAGCGGAGAAGGAGAGAAGGAGGGATAGGGAGAGAAGGAGGGATCGCATGGCGAAAAGGTGGACGTAGGCTGAAGAGCGGGGCGGGAGATTAGATCGCCTTTTCAGGGCTTGAGATTCCCTGCGGAAAATTGTCCCAGGGCGTCGCTTCGCTTTGCCCTAGGCTACGTTAGTTTTGCCCCTTTGGGGCGGTGAGAGTGACTTTGTGAGAGATGCTGAGGCCCAAGGGAGCCACTGCGGGATGTAAGTAACCGCTTTTAGGACAGTGAGAGCGACGATCTTGGGGGATGTTGGTCTTTTGGAGTGATAGTAGGTTGAGGTAAATGTTGGGATTTTGACTGGGTTTCGTCGAGAGAGAAAAAAGCGGCACTCGTGGAGTGCCGCTGGGGATTGAACGGGGCGAGACGCCCTGGCTCCTTTACTTGACCTTGTGGATCGTGCTGTGGATCGTGCCGATGAGTTCGTCGCCATCGACTGACTCAAGGTCGTAGTCGATTTTAAGTTGCTCGGTGGGCTTGTGGCCCTCGATGGCGATGTGGACGGTTTTGCCGTCTTTCGAGAGCTTGACGCCGAGGACTTTAACTTTGTCATGCACGCGGATCTTTTGGGATTCCTTTATAGCAGCTGTCTTTTCAGCAGCGGCGTCGGGGTTGTCGACGGAGAAGTGGCCTGAGCCATACTGCTTGCTGCGGACATATTTCCAGCGCTCCAAGGTGAAGGAGGAGGGGTCGTTGGCGAGTTCGTCATCGAGTTCTACGGCGAAGGTGAGCTTCACGCCTTTGGACGTTACTTCCATCGCGTTCGGGATGGGGTAAGCGGCTTCCTCATTGCGACGCACTCGCTGGAAGGAGGCCTCGTTTGCGGCATTGGTCTGCCATCCACGGAAGCCGCAGACATACATGGAGCCGTCCGAGTGGAAGGCGGCACGTTGAGCGGATGAACCTAGCTTGATAGGAAGCTTGGTCACACCGCCCTGGTATTTTCCTTCGCCGATCTTCTGGCGGAGGACGTGATAGATGCTGGATCGTCCGTAAGAAAGGTGAAGCAATTCTCCGGCTGGGATGCCGAGCTTGGATTCCTTGGTGGTCCAAATCTGGCCTCCGCCTGAGTTGTCGACGTTCATGGGGAGGTAGCAGAGAGGCTCGGTGAAGGGAGCATCGTTATCGTGGCGAGCGTTCTCAACACCGAAGAAGGCCTTGGCGCTGGAGGTGGGCTCGAAGTAGTTGATCTTGCAGCAGGGCTGCCAGGTTCCTTCGTTTTCGCCTGAGGTGATTTCGCCATTGGGTCCAACGCCGATTCCGCCGGGAGCACGGAGGCCAGTGGCAAGAACTTCAAGGGTGGATCCATCGGCAGAGACGCGGATGAAGGAGCCGTTGTGAGGAAGGATTTTGTCAAAGCCCCGACCGCCAGCTAGGACGGGAGATCCTTTGGCGAAGTAGAAGTTTCCTTTAGCGTCGGTTTCGAGGCCGAACTGGTATTCGTGGAAGTTGTTCGTAATGAGAACGTCGCTATTGAAGATGCGGAACTCATCGGCTTCAAGGTCGCCGTTGAGGTCACGAACCTGCCAGATGGCGTCGCGGCCTGCGATGTGGGCAACGTCGTTCACAATACGAAGACCGAGGGGCTCGAAGAATCCCGTGGCCCAGCGTTTCCAAGTCAACTGCTTGAACTCCTTCAATCCCGAGATGTGCCAGATGTCTCCATCCCAAGTAGAAAGAAGGGCGCTGTCTCCATCGGAGAAGAAGTCGAAGTCACTCATGCGCACTTTGCTGAGATACGGGGAATCTTTGAGTCCGGGTGGAAGCGGGATGGTGTCGACTAACCAAGCGGACTTGGAGTTGTCGATCTTAGCATCAACGGTGAATGTCTCCGGAGAGATTCCGTGGCTAGCCCTCATGTAGGGAGCGAAGGGGACAGGAGGAGTCACTTCGCCTTCCTTCGTATGGGAGAAGAGAAGTGAGATTGTGCGCTTCACCGGGGAAGGAGCTATATGGAGTGTGTGGAGGCCGTCCCTGACCTTGATCGTGGCGCCATTTCCGGCGACTTTAAGAGTGAAGTCAGGATAGCTTGAGCTATCGAGCAAGCGGCACACGAGCGCCTTGTTATTTGGATCGATCTCGAGGAGGCGGGCCATGCCATGGCGGCTGTCTGCGACGTAGTCGAGAATCTTGGTACCATTGACGGTGTAGTCTAGGACAACGCTGTTTCCGATGCGGAGGTAGCCGTTGAACCTCGCGTTGGGCAGATTGCCGTGACCTTTGATTGGACGCTTGTCTTCGAATGATCCGCTCTCGTCAGCCCATGCAGGACCGGAAGGTGCGGTGAAGAGGTAATTCTTCTCGTTGAGTATCTTGTTGACCTTCCCGTGGCCTCCACCCCAAGGAGTGTTGTGGAGGAAAGATCCTTCGCTGGTGGCAGTGACCATCGAAAGGGTTTCCAGATTGAAAAGAGCCTGGCGAGTGGGGATGGCGGAGTAGGAGAGGGCGATGCCTTTGATGGCGGATTCGGCGCGATATTTACCTTTGTGCCAATCAGAGAAGCTCTGGAAAAAGGCAGGGCCGTGGTCGGCGGTGCGATGCCAATCAAGTTTTGCTTTTTTTCCACCATCTTTAGCGGTGGGCTTCATGGGATTGGTGATGGGGGCCGCCTTGGCCCAATATTGCACGAGCTCGGAGCGAGGAACGCCGAGACGGCCGAGAGATTCCATGAGCGATCCTCCTTTTCCAAAGGAATCGACGGTGATGTCGCGGAACTGGACGGGTGAGCCGTCGTCGTGATTCTGAATGCCGATGTAGCCCTTCACGTCGCCGCGACCTTTTTCGGTGACGAAGATGTTGATGAGTTGGCCATTGAGGATGATGGCGATCTTTTCGTTGGCGCCGATGATCTGGTAGTCATTCCACTCGCCGATTTTCACGGGGTTGGCGATGGGGCCTTGGATCTCATAGACGGAGCCGGTTTGGTTTTTAGCGACTTCGTTTCCGGCAATTTGGATTTCGTATCCTTGCCTAACCGCGATCCAGGGGTCGTTTTTGGGATCAGGGAAGCGGATGAAAACGCCTGAATTATGCTTTGGATCGTCGAGCTTGAACTGGAGCTTGAGAGAAAAGTTTTGCAGTTCGGTTTCGTGCCACCAGAGGCCCATGCCCCCTTTTGCGGTAGCGACCCCATCGGCGATTTCGAAAGATCCCGGTCCAGCCATTTTCCAGCCATCGGGTTTTCCATCGAAAAGAGTTGTTTCTGCCTGGCTCAGAGGAGCGCAAGCCAATAAGAAGGAGAAGACCAGTTTTTTCATATGATGTGAGAGAAGAGAACCTGATATACGGCTCTCGTCAACCGAGTCTTTAGAAAACTCTCATTATTTTAGAATGGCTGATCTGGCGATTCAGGTCGATAAATAGTTCGTGTGGGGGTGGATTCTTGAAATGACGGTGACTTGGGGTTTGTGGATCGTCACGGGATGCTTGGTTTTACTTGGGCTGATAGGAACCATCGTTCCCTTTCTGCCGGGGCATTTGTTAATTTTTGTAGCGGCTTTTGTGCCGTTTTTTGGGTTGGAGGACCGGGGGAATGTGGAATGGTGGGGCATTATCGCGCTGGGAATCGGGCTGATCGTGGCTCAGGTGCTAGAATATTTAAGCGGAGCGATGGGGGCTCGTTGGTTTGGTGGGACTAAATGGGGGGCCTTTGGAGCCTTCGTAGGCGGGATTATGGGGCTCTTTTTCATGCCCTTTGGTTTGTTGTTGGGGCCCTTGATTGGAGCGGCGGGCTGTGAATGGATTTTGGCGGAGAAGACGATGAAGCCCGCAACGGTGTCGGGGGTGGGCTCGGTGATCGGGACGGTGGCCGGGCTGGTAATGAAGATTGTGGTGGCGCTTTTGATGGTGGTGGTTTTTGCGGTGGATTTGTTTTGGTGGTAGAGATTTGAAGAATGGGGAGGTAACCACGGATGAACTGGATGGATGGGATGGGGAGCTTTGAATTTTGAGATTTGAACGGTTTGGTTGTGGGGCTTGGATGGGGAGGTTTAGAACCACGAAATAAACGAAAGGGACGAAACTTGGTTGAGGGGGATGCGGAAAAGTTTGCCCAAGAAGGATTTGTGGATAGGGTGTCGGTCCGCTCCCCGGGCAGTCGCGGGTTTTCTTTTTCGGAAGAGAGCACGAGGAAAGTCCGGACACTACAGAGCAGTGTGCCTTATGAAAATGAGGGACGGTGATTCGGAAGGATCGCCGGACAGATAGTGCCGCAGAAAACAAACCGCCTTCTTCGGGAGGTAAGGGTGAAAAGGTGAGGTAAGAGCTCACCGCGCCGAGGGTGACCGAGGTGGCAGGGTAAACCTCTCACAGTGCAAGACAGAACAGGGGAAGAGCTGCTCGCTCGTTAAATCCCCGGGTAATAGTCGCAGAGATAAATGACTGCCAAGGCTGGTAATTGGACCAGCTGAACAGAATCCGGCTTACAGGGGAGCGGCCTCTTTGAACGTTGAATATCGAACGCTCAACGTTGAACATTGAAGGCTTGGTTGAGGAGGGGGAGGAACTTTGAGATTTGAACACGAACTTTGAACGAGCTGGTTGAGGGGATGGATGTCCTCTTTGAGGCGTTCGATGTTCGAGCAACGCGACTATTTGGTGAAGGCGGCTCCATCGGTGGTGATTCGGCGGATCATCTCCGGGGCCTCGGGATCACCGACGAATCTCCCTGATTTTCCTTTGGCCTTGTCCATGAGGTCACCACCGAGATCGCCCATATTTAGTGTTTCACTTTTTATGCGGGAATCATGCGGGAATCCGCGATTCTTGCCACGCGGTCGGGAAGCTTTTCCTTAATGAAAACGAAAACAGTTTAAAGAACGGAGTCGACTTGGTCTTCCGCGATGCCAAATCCTGCGAATTTTTGTCTTAGCTCTTCCCCATCATAATTGATTTGGGGGGAGAAGTACCGGGAACAGGGGTCGAACCTGCACGCCCAAGGGCACGTGATCCTAAATCACGCGTGTCTACCAATTCCACCATCCCGGCGACTTGGGGAAAGAATAAGACTTTCCGGACAGGATGCAATGGGAAAGGGAGCTTGAGGAGTGCTTTTCAGAATGATCCCTAATACCACTAGGCATTTCAAAAGAGAGGAATGATGTTCTTAAATAGTTAGGAAAGAGCGCTGCGCGTTGGAATCAAGAGTCGGCCGCTTTCTCGAAATGGGAGCGTTGATCCTCAGTGGTGGTGCACCCAAGGGCATTTCACCCGCACCACGCCTTCGTCCCGCCTTGCCCTTTCAAGAAATCACTCCGGCATTCGTCTCTTTTGAAACACTACTTGGTATTATTTATGTGAAAAATGGGGTGTTGATCTTTGTCGGCGGTCTGAAGTGGCCCCAGGAAACGGAGCCACTTCACTCCATGGGCTTCTGATTCAGGCCATACGAAGTAGTAGTCGGGTTCTCCTGCTACGATGCGCAAAAGGTGGGCTTCGGGATCATGGTATCGCTTTCACAATCCCGTTGGGCATTGGTTGATCAGGAGGTTCGAAATTGTCCCAAGGCCCGAACGCCAGAACCCCACTTCAGCAAGCTGGAGTGGGGTTCTGGCGGAGGAAGTGGGATTCGAACCCACGGATACTTGCGCATCACTCGATTTCGAATCGAGCGCCTTAAACCAGGCTCAGCCATCCCTCCGGGAAGCGGGAAACTAGCAAAGGATTCTGTATGGTCAAGAAATGCGGGTAAGAAAAAACCCGGGGCGCTTGGAGCATCCCAGGTCTGAAAGTAATCGCGTGGCGATTTATTAGCCTGCGTTGCGCACCTTCTTGATGATGCTGGCGACGGTGGTGGAAGCTTTAGCGCCAACTCCGAGCCATTTGTCAGCTTTTTCGAGGTCGAGTTGGTAATTTTCACCTTCGATCATGGGATCGTAGGTTCCAATTTGCTCGATGTAGCGGCCGTCGCGGCGCTTGCGGCTATCGACGGCAACGATTTTATAATAGGGGCGGTCGGTAGAACCTTTGCGAGTGAGACGGAGAGAAACCATAAGTGATGGGCTGTGGAGCGCGGAAGCTGTGTGATATTCGCGGTTTTGCCAAGATTTTTCTCACGTTTTCTTGATGAAGGTTGAAATTGTGAAAGATGGAGAGGAATCTGAACGATCTCAGAAATAAGGAAGCAAAGGGCTTTGACCCTTGTTGTTTCGCTTTGTTTAATAGACCCAGTTATGAAATGTCCACGTTGTGTCCAGCGCATGCACAATGCCGCGACGTCGTGTCCGCACTGCGGATTCACGATGGCGGACGTTGACGCACTTTTTGGAAACGAGGATATCGTTATTAAAAAGTTGGATGATTCGGCGGGGGTGCTTCGGATGAGGGAGCGCGAGGCGCTGCGGGAATTGATGGCGCGCTTCGAAAGTCGTTTTCCCCAGTTGTTTCTTTCCATCTACGTGGCGGCGTTTGAAGAAATGCCTAGTCTGCGGCAATTTGGTTTTTGGTTGCTCAATCGAGCGGACTACAGCGATGGTGATGTCACGAGACCGAACGAAAATGGAATCCTCCTTGTCGTGGATGTGAACGGGAAGGCTGCTGCGATGACTTACGGATACTCGTTGATGCCCTATCTCGATGAGGACAGCACCTTTGATGCTCTCTCGGCGGCGCATCCGTATTTTCTGCAAAGAGAGTATCTGAAAGCCTTTAAAATAGTGATTTCACGGGTTGAGGGAACGCTCAGGAAAGGTTGGCGGAGGGCGAAAAAGGATCCCGAATCACTTTTTGCGGCGAGCGGGCAGCAGGTGCGGTCGGTGGATGCGATTCTTCGGCGCATTCGTGAGGAAAGTGAGGAAAGTGAGGAAAGTGAGGAAAGTGAGGAAAGTGAGGAAAGTGAGGAAAGTGAGGAAAGTGAGGAAAGTGAGGAAAGTGAGGAAAGTGAGGAAAATCAAAATTCGACCGAAGGACCGGAAGTGGAGGAGGAGAAATCGAAACGATGAAGTTTCTTAAGGCTGTCATTCTTACGCTATTTGTTTGTCTCTCCCTGAATGCGGAAGAGGAGCAATTAGTGATGCCGCAGTGGTCGGATGAGGAGATGGAGGACCTTGAAGGAGGAGCGCTTGTTCCGGGTTCATCGCTTATGGGGAGTCTCGCGTTGGAGCGCTTGTTTGCGGGGAACCGAGAGCCGATTGAGTTTGAGGAGGAGCTGATGAATATCCCGGGCGAGCCACATCCTGAGGACGAGTGGCCGACGACGATCGATGAAAGCTATTTTCAAGTCTATTTTCGTCAGCCGCCCGGGAACTATCTCATTGATCCTCAAAACATCCTGACGCCTCAGGAGAAGCGAGATCGGGAAGGGTTCTTGGCCTACCACGCGCGGGACTCGTCGATTGATATCTATCTGTATCTCTTCGACGCCAAGCAGGAGCTCCCTGAGGGAGAAACTGCCGAGCGAGTGATGAGCGAGCATTATGGAGAAAGTGGGCACTCCGTGGTCGTCTTTTATTTCCTGGGGATTCCGGAGAGAACTCAGATCGTGATGTCTCCCATGATTACGGAAACCATCGAGTTAGAGATGCGTAAGAATGCCTTGATTCGCTCGGTGGAAGAGGCGCTGGATCGATCTGAAGCGGTGGCGCAGATCGAGAGTTTTTCGATACAGCTCTCGATTCGCCTCTATTGGTTGGAGAAGGAGTTGGGCCATGTTGAGGTGCGGGAGGCTTCCGTCTTGCATCCGCTGGGGGTTGAGGCATCAGAGGAAGTGGGAGACGAAGCGATGAGCTGGAACTCGTTGAGCAATTCGCCACGGGTTCGTCTGATTGGGGGCGGAATCGGAATCTTGATCGTCACCGTAGCATCAGCGCTTTTTGGAAAATGGTTAGTGGATCGAAAACGAATCTATGTCTTCCCTGAGTCGGAAGGGAATCTTCTTCTCGAGGCTCCCCATGCGGCAGGGGTAGGGGCCGTAATCGCCTATACCAGCGCGACTTTTCCGCCATCGGTTCAGCGGGATGAGGTTCCGGATTATCTTCAGCGGATGTAGCGTGTGCACATTTAAACTTGGCAACATTTGCTCGCAGCGCTTGCCTGTCCTCACTAGGCTATCATCTTTTGAGAAAAGGCTGGCTGTTCATCTTATGTAGGTAAGGGGGGGGCTGTTGAGCGGCGATCGGGCTTCTGATATTCTCTAAGTCACATCGATTGGTTTTGTCCATTGCCACGAGGGTCTTGAGCACTTATAATTGAGTGAAATGATTTGCCGTCCTCATTGCATCCTGCTCCTTGCTCTGAGCATACTCTCTCCTCTTCTTGCCCGGCCCTATTTTAATAACCAGGAAGCGCCCGAATCTCTCGAGGATCTGAAAAAAATCCAGGAAGCTTTGCAAGTAAGCCTTCCGAAGACTCGGGCTGCCACGGTTTGTCTGGAAATTGGCGAAGGCTCGGGAAGCGGAGTCATCATTTCCGAAGATGGATTAGTGCTTACGGCAGCTCATGTGAGCGGCGGAGTTGATAAGGAAATCACAGTGGTGTTGGAAGATGGCCGAAAGCTGAAGGGCCGGTCGCTGGGTCTTAACTCGGAGACTGATGCGGCGATGTTGCAGATTACTGATCCCGGACCCTTCCCTTTTGTGGAGGTCGATATGGATGATTCATTTAAGTTGGGCGACTGGGTCTTTGCTCTCGGTCACTCCGGGGGATTCGACAAGGAGAGGGGGATTAATGTGCGCATCGGCCGGATGGTGAGGCAGGCTGACTCAACGGTGCAGTCTGACTGCATGCTGATCGGGGGAGACTCCGGAGGGCCTCTTTTTGATATTGAGGGAAAGCTGATCGCGATTCACAGCCGAGTGGGAGCTTCCAAGGAAGAAAGCATGCACGTGCCCATTCGCGAGTTTCAGCGGGGCTGGGAGGAAATGTCGAAGGGTGAGTTTCTCGGCGAGGGTGGTTTTGCTAAAAAGCCTGAGCCTGGATCCGGGTTTCTTGGGGTGATGGTGGAAGAAAATGAAAAAGGGGAAATCGAAGTGAAGGAATTCTTTCCCAAGAGCGTGGCAGAGAGGGCTGGGATTAAGGTGGGCGCGATTCTTTTGGAGATCGACGGCAAGGCTCTGGCCGATAAGAACAGTTTTTACGAAGCTCTTGATACAAAAGGAGTTGAAGGATTCGTATTGTTAAGGTGGTCTTTTCAAGAAGAAGTCTTTGAAAAGAAAATCGAACTCGCTGAACGCCCATGAGAGTCACCATTTTTTTCCTGTCCGCCCTTTTGGGATCGCCAATTTTGGCGAACTCACTTCCTTCCGAGCAGCGGAAAAACAACAAACTTGTTCAGGATGCGCTTAGTCCTGTGCAGTTGTCGCTGCAGAGCGGAAGTGCGGTTTTCTACAATGACTCGGACCGGAAGCCCTTTCTCTATGGGACGGTGGTCAGCCCGAGTGGCTACGTTCTAACGAAAGCGAGTGAGCTGGAGCTTGTGGAGGAGTTTCATGTCCGCATTGATGAGGAACGGTATCGCGAGCTCAAAGTTGTCGCGATTGATGCTGTCTGGGACCTTGCTCTTGTTAAGGTGGAAGCCACGGAGCTCACTCCGGTTGTTTGGGCTCCGTCCAGTGATTTGGCCCACGGGACTTGGGTGGTATCAAATGGTGCGACGGAAAGAAGGTATCGTCGACCGCGTCCTGGAATCATCAGTGCGAACAAGCGCGCGATTTCCGGAGGAACCCAGATGGTGCTGGGGGTGGGGTTGAAGGACACCGACGAGGGGATCGTCATTACGTCGATCACCGAAGGATCGGGAGCGGAGAAAGCGAAGCTTCAGAAAGGGGACTTGATTATCAAAGTCGACGATCAAGATCCCAAGAAAAGGGAAGATTTTGTCGAACTCATCAAAGAGAAGACAGCAGAGGATTCCATCGAGCTCGTCATTAAGCGAGATGAGGAAACGCTCACTCTCGATGTCGAACTCACCTCTCGCTACAAACTCTACGGGGGCTCGAAAAGCAGGAACGATCAGATGAGTGGAGGCGATAATCACATTTCTCGTCGTCGCACTGGATTTCCGATGGTGATCCAGCATGAAACCCAGCTGACCCGTCGCAGTGTGGGAGGGCCACTTTTGACTTTTGACGGCGAATGCGTCGGTCTCAATATCGCCGCCGTAAATCGTGTTGAGGTATATGCTGTTCCGGTCGAGAATCTCCTGGAGGTTCTTCCCAAGATGATGGAAGAGGCCGAGGCGAATGGGAAGAACTAGCGCTGGCCCTCCCGGTGCTTTTTAAAGCGAGCCAGCGTTAGTAGTCGTTCATGGGAGTGATCGACAATTGGTGCGACGTAACCGAGAGCAATCGGTTGACCGTTTTCCGGGGGGCAAGGAGAGCCAAGGTTTTGAATAGGGGGTATAAACGCGATAGGGGGAGCCGTCGCTCTTCAGAACTTCATTGGGACCGTGGAGTGCAGCGTCTTTGAAATAATGAAAAGCGATCCCAAGTTCGGCGCACAGTCGGCTCAGCGGTTATCGGTGAGGCGGAGATCACGTCGGAACCCATGAATGGCCCGGGAATAGTTTTTGGACATCTGGAACGCTTAGGCTTAGCAGTCCTTGAGGAGCTTTTGTCCCTTTAAAATGGTTGATTTACTCAATTTTCCATTTATTCGACGGGAATTATCCACGAGTTTTATTAGGAGGTCTTTGGCTTGTTCTGCCTCCTTGAGCGACTTCCTTGGCCCTCCATAGACCTTATCAGAATAGTATTTGGTAAAGGTGGTCCCGGCTCTGCTCAAGCAGAGACGCCAGCCTTCAAAGGCTGCAGCTTCGTAGGTGAAACGGGTGAGGTTCTTGCGCGACTTCATGTTGATCTAACGAATAACATGTTACCCTTATGCCAGATTATTGAGATTTCATCTAATTTCGTCATGAAATCTCAAATTTCTTCCGAAGTTCTAGGGAGAAAAGCATTGCACTGCCGGTCTAAAGCTGGTTCTTTCCCGCCCCGCGAGAAATTGCAACCCGCCGTTGGTCCTCTGAAGGATGTTTCAAAAGCATCCGACCTCGCCAGAGGGTAACCCGGCTCTACTACTACAGAAATGTCAGAAGAAACCGCTGAAACCCAGCCAGAAACTACCGATGCCGTGAAGCTTAACCGCTTCGAGCTCCCGAATCGTCTTGTAAAGGACGAGGATACCGCAACCGAAACCTACGCTCGCTTCACTGCTGAGCCCTTCGAACCCGGTTACGGCCACACGATTGGTAACTCTCTCCGGCGCGTCCTTCTTTCCTCTTTGGAAGGGGCTGCAATCACTTCCGTGCGTATTGCCGGAGTGCAGCACGAATTCGCTACTCTCCCTGGAGTTGTTGAAGATGTCACCGACATCGTGTTGAACCTCAAGAAAGTCAAATTCATTGCCCACGGCAAGGAGCCGCGCGTCCTTACACTTTCTGCGAACCAAGCAGGGGAAGTGACCGCTGGAGACATCCAAGAGGACAATATGTATGAAGTAGTCAATAAGGACCTCGTCATCTGCACCCTCGATAAGAAGATCAAGTTCGACGCTGAGTTCGAAATTCAAGTCGGTCGTGGTTTCCACACCGGTGAAGAGAACAAGCGCGACGGTGCGCCCATCGGGGTGATCGCGATTGACTCCATTTTCTCCCCTGTTTCCCGCGTGAAGTATTCCGTGGGAGCCACCCGCGTGGGACAGATTACCGACTTCGACAAGCTCGACATCGATATCTGGACCGACGGTCGCGTGGAGCCACACGATGCACTCCTTCAGGCTTCGGCCATCCTTCGTCATCACCTCGACGTGTTCGTTAACTACGACGACAACGCGGTGGAGTTCGAAGAAGCACCAGCCGAGCAGTCCGAAGAGAATGCCGCTCTCAAGAAGCTCCTCAACATGAGCGTCAACGAGATCGAGCTTTCCGTTCGTGCTGCCAACTGCCTCAACAACGCAAATATCACCTCTGTCGGTCAGCTTGCGCTGAAGACCGAGGCAGAAATGCTCAAGTATCGTAACTTCGGTAAGAAGTCGCTCAACGAGATTAAGGACAAGCTTCATGAGCTTGGACTTGGCCTTGGTATGAACCTCGATCCATCTCTCCTCTCTGGTGTGAACTTGGGTGCCCCAATGGCCCCACGTCTCGGCGCTGAAGAAGAAGCCCCTGTAGGACTGGCCGATTTGATCGCTCAGAACCTCGACCAGTAAAACACCCTACCGTTAGAAATTCAGACCGATGAGACATCGCCGTAAAACAGTAAGACTTAAGCGCAGCGACGGGCACCGCCGCTCGCTGATCTCCAATCAGGCTTGCGCCATGATTGCACATGGACGTATCCGCACGACCCTTGGTAAAGCCAAAGCAATCCGCCCTGTGGTGGAGAAGTTGGTAACCTTGGGTAAGAAGGACAACGTGCATTCCCGCCGTATGGCCTTCCGTGTCCTTCGTCAGAAGGATTCCGTGAAGCGTTTGTTCGACGTGGTTGCACCAGCTATCGGGGATCGCCCTGGTGGATACATCCGCATCACCAAGCTTGGACCACGCATTTCCGATGCTGCCGAGATGGCCTACATTGAGTGGGTTGATCTTGAGAATCTTGCGCCAGACGATGAGCTGGCTGAAGAAGCTGCTGCCGAGTAAATCGTAGCGAAGCAATATTATTTCAACGACCGTCTCCGAAAAGGGGGCGGTCGTTTTTGTTGGGGCAAGCTCTCTCAACAAAGGTAATATTACGATACGCCCTTTTCCCCGTTCCATTCAGCCAGAGTAAGCTCTGCGCCATCAGGCAGGAGGGGGATTATTTCTAGGTCTTCAGGAGCCCATTCACGGAGAGCAGGTATCGCAACTTTCTGGCTTTGTTTCGTCCAGAAGGAAATGGACTTGCCTGCTCGCCTGTGATCCCTTCGGCATTTCGCGACAGCTCAATATTGATGGTAGGTTTTGGGCCAACAAGGCGAAATTGCGGGAAAAATTTCAGAGGTGCGGAGACGATCTACTGGGCTTTTCTTGGGAAGATTATCCTAAGGATGAGGGGCTTGGTTGATCAGCGGCGGGGGCGCCACGACTCCTTTTTTGGGAGTTGAGGGGCTCGTTTGCTTAGGGGTTCTCTTGTTGCCAGCTTTTCATTCCGCCGGCGACGTTGGTGACTTTTTCGAAGCCATTATCGAGCATCCACATTCCGGCGCGGGCGCTCCGCATCCCGGCGGCGCAGAGAACGTAGTAGGTTTCGTCTTTCGGGAGATTGCTCGCGGCCTCCGGCCAGCCGCTGAGGGGAAGGAGCTGGCAGCCATCAATGTGGGCCATGAAGAATTCATCTTGTTCGCGGACATCGAGGAGGATGCCGTCGAATCCGGAGTCTAGAATGTTTTTAAGGTCTTGGGTGGAGATTTCGGGAAGGCCGCCGTTGTTCATATCGGAGGATTTTTCAGGGTAAGCCACGGGAGCGGTGATCGTGGGAGAGGATCCGCAGAGGGGGCAGGAAGGGTCGGGTTTGATTTTGATTTCGCGGAAGTTGGTATCGAGCGCTCGATAATGGACGAGTCTTCCGAGAGGAGGTGAGCCCAAACCTGCGAGGAGTTTGATTGCTTCCATCGCTTGCAGCGAACCGATGATTCCCGGGAGCACGCCCAGGACACCTGCTTCTCCTCATGTGGGCACGGCTCCTTCTGGCGGAGGTTCTGGAAGGAGACAACGATAGCAGGGGCCCCCCAGATGGGGGGCGAAGACGGTTGCTTGGCCTTCGAACTGGAAGATCGCGCCATGGATGAGGGGTTTTTTGAGGAAAAAGGCCGCGTCATTTGCGCAGAAGCGCGTGGGGAAATTATCGGATCCGTCGAGGATGAGGTCGTAGTCCTTGACGATAGCGAGACAGTTATGGGCGTTGAAGTAGCCGGGGTGCTCGATTATTTCGACATGAGGGTTGATCGCGGCGACGCGGGAACGGGCGCTCTCTAGTTTGGGTGTTCCCACCCGGTCGCTATCATGCAGGATTTGGCGATGGAGATTCGAGAGGTCGACGACATCGGGATCGATGAGGCCTATTTTCCCGACACCCGCTGCCGCGAGATACATGAGAGAGGGGGAGCCGAGCCCTCCAGTTCCGATGCAGAGGACCGCAGAGTTTTTGAGTCGCTCCTGCCCTTCCTCTCCGAATTCCTGAAGAAGGGTTTGGCGGGAATAGCGAACTTGTTCTTCCGACGTCATCGGCATGGCGGGAGTTTGCGCTCTGGTGAGGTGAGTGTCAATCGGCTCGCTTGCCGAGAGCTGATTGAAGTGGTAGAGATAGGGCGTGAGAGTTGCCATCGTTGCACATCCTAAGAAGCCTGACGCCCCGGTTGCCGTTTCGCGCGTTCGCCAAAGTCTGATCGCACGAGATATTGAGGTCGTGCTCGAATTCGAGACAGCGGAGCTTCTGGGGGAGAAAGGGATTAAGAAATTTTGGAAGGATGCGGACATGGTTATCTCCCTTGGTGGAGATGGAACATTGCTTCAGACTCTTCACAGAATCGGACCGACTGCGATTCCTATTGCCGGAGTCAATATTGGCACTCTTGGATTTCTTACAGCATGCACCGATGAGGAAATCGATCAACTGAGCAAGGTGATCGCGGTTGGAAAACAGGAGATCGTCGAGCGGGCGATGCTCAGGGTGGAGATGACGGAAGAGGGCGGAAAGTCCCACGAATTCATCGCGCTCAATGAAGCGGTCTTGATGCGTGGTGAGACGGGGCGGTTGGTGTCGCTCGAAGCGCGGGTCGATGGGGATCTTTTAAACGAATACAACGCCGATGGTCTCCTGGTGGCGACACCGACGGGATCGACCGCATATTCGCTTGCGGCAGGAGGGCCTCTGATTGGGCCTCGCTCGGGGGTGTTTGTGATCACGCCGATCTGCCCTCATAGCATGAGCAACCGCTCTCTGGTCCTCAGCGACGATTCGGTGATTGAGCTGACCCCAACGGGTCGGACCGACGAGCCGATTCTCTTTTCGGCCGATGGTCGTGATATTTTACGAATCGATAAGGGCAGCATGGTGCGGGTGACAAAGCATCCGCAGTGCCTGAACTTGGTGCGACTTCCGGGGCACTCGTTTTACGACACGCTGAGGAGGAAGTTAAAGTGGTAGGGGGGGCGTTGGCTTGTCCTTTAGTCCGGACGGAAGCTATTTCGTCGCCGGGGACGAGAGCGCGGAGCTCGTCATCGAGGGGGCGAGATTTGGCCAATATGGAAGTGGTTTCCGCGAGTGTCTCATCGAGTTCTCGAAAGCCTTGGGCAAAGTAGTTGGCGTTTTTGATCGTGCCGGACATTTTGCGGGATATTGGAGAAACTCATAAGACGTGCAAGGATCGTGCGAACTTTAAAGTTGGCTGGATCGCGAGTCGCGCTAATGTGCGGAATGAATAAAATTCTGATTGCTCTCGTCCTGGGGTCGATGGTTCACGCGGAATCGATCCCCATTCTCATTGGAACTGGTGTCGAAGGGATCTACCGCGCTGATCTTGCCAGGGAAACGGGGAAGTTATCGCCGGCCCGTTTGGTTGGTGAGGAGCAGAACGCAGGATTTTTAGCCTTGAGTTCAGACAGCAAGGTCGTCGTTTCGACTGCGAAAGTGGAGAAACTGGGTGCTGTGGCTTCATGGAGGGTCACGAAGGATGGGGTCGAGTTGATCAATCGCTCGACCTATCAAGGCGGAGGACTCTGTCAAGTGAGTATCGATGCGACGAATCGGATGGTCATGGGGGCTGACTACGGCGGCGGTAAATTGGTTTCATTTCCCATCGATGAAAGTGGAAAGCTTGGAGCTAATGCATCTCTCCACCAGCACGAGGTCATCGATCCTCGTCCGTCTCCACAAAACCTTCCTCGCGTGCATGCCACTTGGCCGGGACCGGAGAACAAATTCGCCTACGTGCCCGATCTCGGGATTGACCGGGTGAAGATCTACAAGATGCATCCAGCCAAGGGAACTCTGACTCCAGTGGGCGCAGCTGTGAGCCCTCCTGGATCGGGTCCCCGGCACATGAAATTCTCGCTTGATGGGAAGCATGCCTATGTCCTGAATGAGCTGACGCTTTCGGTGACCGTGTTTAAGCGTAATTCAAAAACCGGAGCCTTGACCGAGGTCCAGACCGTGAGCGTTTTTGAGAAAGGGAGTGAAAAGAATAAGATGAGCTGCTCGGAGATTCTTGTCTCGAAGGACGGCAAGTTTGTTTACACTGGAAATCGCGATCTCAAAGGCCCTGAGCGAGATTCTGTTTCAGCGCTCGCGGTGCAAGAAGATGGAACCTTGAAACATCTGCAGACTGTTCCTTCCGGGGTTTGGATCGTTCGAAATATTGCCCTCAGTCCCGAGGGAGATTTCATTCTCGCGTCCGGCCAGAGATCGAATCAGGTGACCTCGATCAAAGTGGACCCTGCGACTGGAAAAATGACTCCAACCGGTCATTCCACCCCGGTGCCAAAGGCGATGTGCGTGGTGTTTCCCTAGTCGACGCATCCGTTCAACCAGTGCAAATCCTAAGGCAACCTACGAGTTCGCTGCCTCATCCACCGGCGGATTGACTCTCAAGGGACTCAAGCCCGGGACTCACAGCGTGACAGTCTTTCCGACGACGGCGCTTGACTACGCGCAGGTAAGAATCGCGATCAATGGCCAACTTCAAGAGGCTGATTTTTACACCGAGGAGGTTCTTCCGGGTGCACCGGTGGTCTTTAAAAACGTGAACGTCAGTCCGAGCGAACCCCTTCAAGTGGACATTCACATCATCGGGAAAAACGAAGCTGCGCTTGCCCGCTACATGCTCGGAATTGATCGGGTCGAGATTGAAGCGGTGAAGTGAACCAAGAGCTTACTTTTTCTTTTTCTCGCCCCGAAGCATGGCCTCGATGAAGCCATCGATATCGCCATCCATGACGGCCTGGATGTTGCCGGTTTCGTGGCCGGTGCGGAGATCCTTTACCATTTGATAAGGTTGGAAAACGTAGGAGCGGATTTGGCTTCCCCAGCCGATTTCGCCTTTTTCGGAATACTCACGGTCGGCCTCGGCCTTTTGTTTGTCTTCCTCGATCTGGTAAAGTTTCGCACGCAGGGTTTCCCACGCCATCTCGCGGTTCCGGAGCTGAGAGCGCTCTTGTGTGGAGCGAATCATGATCCCGGTAGGGAGGTGCTTCATAATGACCGCAGTCTCGACCTTGTTCACGTTTTGGCCTCCGGCTCCGCCCGAACGGGCGGTGGTGATCTCGACGTCTGAGTCGGGAATCTCGATCACGATGCTGTCATCGATTTCCGGGGTGACATCCAGCGAGGCAAATGAGGTGTGCCGTTTTCCAGCTGAGTCGAATGGCGAGATGCGCACAAGTCGATGGACTCCGCGCTCGGCCTTGAGATAACCATAGGCGTAGTCGCCCTCGATCTTGATCGAAGCGGAGGAAATCCCTGCTTCATCGGCTTCTTGATAATCGGTGGTGGTCACGGTGAATCCGCGATTTTCCGCCCAGCGCTGATACATTCTGAGAAGCATTCCGGCCCAGTCGCAAGCCTCCGCTCCGCCTGCTCCGGCTTGGATAATGACGTAGGCATTGCTGATATCCGAGGCGCCATGGAGAAGGGTGATGACCTCAAATTTTTCGATGTCGGTGGCGAGCTTCGCGTGCCCGGCGTTGGCTTCCTTTGCGGAATCGAGGTCATCGAATTCTTTAGCGAGCTCGATGTTCGCGAGAAGGTTTTCGATGTCTGACTCCAGTTTAAGGAAGGGAACTACCTTATCCTTCCGATTCTTCGTTTCGGAAAGGACCTTACGAGCCTTCTCCTGATCGTTCCAGAATTCGGGCTCGACTGCTGCTGCTTCAAGCTCCGCAAGCTCGGCTTCGAGAGTGGGAAGGTCAAAGATACCTCCTGAGTTCAGAGACCCGGTCCTGCAAGGACTGGGTGTCGACCGCCAGGAGGTCAGCGATAGATTCGTTTGCCATGTGAGAGAGGAGGTAGGGAGCGACCCGACCAGGGTCAATTGAATATTGAACAGCGGAGGTCTCCGAACGAAGCTCCGCTCACATGGAACATGCCCGGGGGACCATCATTCGCCTTACCAAGCTCACGGAGACGAGCCTCATCGTGCACTGGCTGACGGAGAATGACGGGCTCATCAAAACAGTGGCCAAAGGGGCGCGACGGGCGAAGAGTTCTTTTGCCGGCCGCATAGATCTTTTTATCGAGGCCGAACTCGAGTGGACTCGGAGCAGCAGATCCGAACTTCATGCCCTTCGGGAAGTTAATGTCGTAGATTACCGGCAAGGATTGCGAAAAAGCTATCGGGATGCGGTGGTGGCGGCCTATTTTGGACAACTTTTAGAGCAAGTCCTGGAGCTCGACCACCCGGTTCCGGAGATGTTTGATCTTCTTCAACGTGGATTGGGTTATCTTTCAGATAATGGGGCGGATCGACGTAGTTTTTACCATTTCGAGAAGGAGGTGGCTCGATTGCTTGGTTTGGGACTTTCTTCGCAAGCCGCTCTATTACAGGCCTATGGAAAATTACCGTCTTCCCGCGATCACTGCCTTGATCTTATGCAATAAAAGTGTTTTAAAAACGCGGATTAACCTTAAAACTCTTACAAATGTCTATCCTGACTATGGAACTCGAAACGGCGAATTTTCTCCACATACTCGAAGATCGAGTGCGTACTTTGTTGGAGGAGGGTAAAGTCGACGAAGCCCGCCTCTCTGCTGATACTGCCGTTGAAAATGCCCGTTCGGTGGATGGGAAGGGCGCCGACAGAAAGAAGGACCTCGCCCTTGCTCTGGAAGTGAAAGGGGACATGCATCGCTCTCTGAATGAGTGGGATAGTGCATCCGCCGATTATCAGGAGGCGCTCGGTCTCCTGGGGGTGAATTTTAATTTTGACGAAGAGACCGGTCGTGTCGCGGCCAGTCTTGCGGGCATTCACGATAACGAAGGCCGAACGATGGAAGCGAAATCACTTTACGAAAGATCGATCGCTTGCTTTGAGCGCATAGGCCCTTCAGCTCTTCTTGATGTGGCGAATTTGAGTAATAATCTAGCATTTATTTACGAGGCCGAAGACAACTTTGACCAAGCTGAGACCCTGCTTCTCAAGGCTTTGCGGATCTCCCATGAGCATCGTGGCCCGGACGATGTCCAGACCGCGAGTATTTGTAACAACGTTGGGTCTCTCTATTTCAAAGCAGACTACGCCGAGCAGGCTCGGGAGATGCACATGTTGGCGCTTGAGGCCCGCTCTAAGATTCTAGGTGAACGCCATCTCGATACGGCGCAGTCTCATGCCAACCTCGCGTTGGTGTTTGTGAAGAGCGAGGAGATGGATGCCGCCAAGGGTCATTTCGACCGCGCTATCGAAGCCTACGAGGGCAACCTTACCGAGGCCTCTGACGACTACAAAATCGTCGTGGCAAACTACTCGGACGTCCTGAACTTCATCGGGGAGGAAAAGGCGGCCAAGGCGCTTCAGAAGCGGGCCGCGAAGAAACTCAAATAGTTTCCCGCGGCAATCGATTCTTCTTCGCCTACTCGGCGGTGACCCGGAAGAAATGTCTCTCTTCGGGGCCGTCGTAGCTGATCGTCAGGGTCATGAAGTTCGTGCCGAGTAGCGAAGGGCTGGTGGTTTGGCTCATATTGGTATCCAGCCAAGTGAGTAAATCGCTGCTGCGCTGGGCAACGAAGGTGAGGCTTGGATCGTCGATCCGAATGTTTGCTTTGACCGCTTCCTCTTCTGCATCAACGAAAATGCTAGGAGCAGAGGTGGCCGATGTTGGATCACCTCCAAAGAGATATTCCTGAATGTTGGACCAGCCGTCTCCGTCGTTGTCATCTGCTTGGGGATCACTTTCGATTCCGAATCCGGTAGCCCATGATGCGTAGGTTGAGGAGAGGGAAATGTAGGGGGTGAAATCCTGGGTTCGATCGACTTCGCCGACACCAACAGGCAGGAAAATATTAGGAGCGCCGAAGGTGGAACTTGAGGAGGAATCATCGTATCCTGATTGACTGGTGCCACTGGCATTGTCGTTGATTCCGACAGAGGGAGAGGGGTCCGCTTCGAGTTCGAAGATTTCCTCGCTGCCGACGCTGATGTCGGCGATGACCCCTTCCCCGACAGGTCCGAAGACGAGGAGGCCAGCGCTATCAAAAAGTCGGAATTGAGTATTGTTCGAGTCGATATCGATGTCGTTGAAGTTGACATTCAAGATGAGCGAGGAATCAACGAGGTTGATATTGCTCCAGCCCCAGCCTTCGGTGTCGAAGTTATCGGTTCGATTTAGGTCGGTATCCAAGCCTCCTTGCGCGGTATTAAACTTGGTGAAGGTAAGCAGGGTTCCCGCCCGAACTGCAGACCAAGCAGCGTTGTTGGTGAGGGTTCCGAGGACTTCGGTGACGAATGCTCCGGAAGCATCGGGCTTTCCGATTTCAATCTTCCAACCGCGGAGATCGACGGTGCCGACTTCGCCATTTCCTACCACGGCGAGCTCGAACCAATCACCGCCATTTCCAGCGATGCGTCCAAAGTGATTGTCTGCCGCGTTGGGGAGGCCGTCTTCATCGCTTGAGGCAGAGCCGCCATTGAGGAACTTAGTGCTGCTGACGGCATTGTATTCGTTGAGAACGACAGTTGGGGTAGGGTTCACCACGTTGAGGCGGAAGGGATAGAAAGTGCGATTCAGGGTAGCGGCGCCATCGTCAGCCTGAAGGACGATGTCGTAGGTGCCGATATCAGCCACCGTGAGGGGGCGATTGTTTTGTATCGTGGCCGCTCCTCCGTTGTCGGTGAAGGTGAGAAATGAGGGTAGATCGATGACCGAAATTGTCACTGGCTGCCCTTCCGGATCAATCACGGTGATATTGCCCAAATAGCTGCCTCTGGTGGCGTAAGGTCCGGGAAGCGTTCCAAAAAGAGGGGGCGCATTCGCAGGGATGAAGGCTGCAAATGATTGGGTCATTGTTTCATTGCTCCATTGGTTGGGGCTGCCGAAGGTTGAGGTGGCCCCGTCGTCGTAAAGGCCAAAGAGAGGATCGACGTTTGCCGATGGGTTTTGCTCGAGCTTGTAGACCTCCGTGTCATTGACGCTGAGAAGATCATCGGGGATTCCGTTTGCATTCGAATCAGTCGCTCCCACGGATTCACCGCTGGGCCCATAAGTGACATCGCCGCTGGGGGAGTAGACGGTCACGCGGGTGTTATTCGAACCGATGGCAGGGACCGCAGGGTGGGTGCTGGCATCTTGGTCGATGAGGATCGGGTCATACATCCAGATATTGCTCCAGCTGTGACCGGTAGTTTGAAAATCAGCGGTGATGTTGAGTTTGGAAGAAAGGGTTTCGCTGAAGGTTAAGATGGTGCCTACCGGGATCTCGGAAAGGGCGATGCTTTGGGAAAGCTTCAGGACGCGGGTGCTGTCATCATTGGTGATTTCGATTCTGACCCCTCGAATGTCCATGGAGGCTTCGCCATCTGAGCCGACAAGAACGAACTCAATCCATTCGCCACCATTTCCTTCAATCTGTCCGAAATAGGTGTCGGTAGGTGCGCCCACCTCTCCCAGGGCTATTCCGTCGAGAGTTGATAGAGGGCCAACGGCATTGTATTCGTTGAGAATAATAGGACTCGTTTGAGGAAGAATATGCAGGCTGAAGACCTGGGTGTTGGGATCGGTGACTCCTGAGTCATCCTGAGCCCGTAGTTCGAAGGTGTGAGATCCGATTTCGGCTTCAGTGGGAGTGCCTGAAAGTTGAATGATCCCGCTTCCTTGATCGACTAGGGTGAGCCAGTCGGGTTTCGAAAGCACGGTGACGGTGATGGTGTCGGCAGGGTTGGGATCTACGGCGACGGCAAGGAAACCTGAGGTGCTGAGATTCCGCTCGACGGTCCAGTAGATGTCGAAGGGGGCAAAATATTCTGGAGCGACCGCTCCTGGAACTGGCGCTGCTGTTCCGGGTGAGCCGATGTCGCTAGGGCTGAGGCTGCTATCATCTGCGCCGTAGAGGCCTTCCTGGCTGAGGCCGCCCGGGACAGGGGAGCCATCGTCGAAAAATTGAAAGGAAGCCCCGGCGGTTGAGCTTGGGTAGGCGAAGGAATCGACGAGGGTGCCATTTGGCAAATAAACGAAGAGGGAGTCACCTCCGCCTCCGAGTCCGGCAAAGCCCCCCATTTCGGTTTCATGGAAGATTCTCACGGTATCGGCAATTCTCCATGTTGCGCGGAAAGGGGCAATGGAACCACTGGTTTCATCCAGGATGATGACCGTTTCGCCAGCTTGAATGGTGTAGACAGGGAAGGTTTGCTGGCCGGCGAGATTGCTTGAGTCGTCCCAGCTGTAGCCACCAAGGTTCACTGCGCTTGCGCCGTTATTAGTGAGTTCCAACCAGTCTCCGTCGACAGAGTTATTGGAGTGTCGGCTGGAAGGCATGACTTCCGTGATCACAAGATTCGCGGAAGCGGCGAGGGGGAGGAGTGCAAGAAGGAGGGGTTTCATGAATTGACAAAGTGTTTACAAAACTAGCACAAATCTTGGAAGTTCGAAAGAAATTCAGTTTAGGTTGGCTCTCACGTAAGGTGAAGATTGCCCCATGGCAGTTAATTTAACCTTACCCGGAACGGAGATTTTTTTGGCCTTTGGATCTGTCGATTCTACTCCCCATCAATGATGCTATTACGAATCACGACTGCAGAGAGACGCGCATTATTGAAATGCTGGAGATGGCTGGATGTCCTGCCGCGGATTTATTCAAACGCGGCGCGCCAATAGATGATAATCATGAATTTGTTTTTGCAGAAAAAATTGACGATCGTAATAATCCCCTCCCCCTCTCGTATGAATAAGCATGACGATATTAAGAAAGATCTGGAGAAATCTAACTCGATTTTCCTACGGGAAATTCGTGTTTCGATCATCGCGGGGCGCTGTGCTTCCCTGTCTTTTGATTTCGTTCTTTTCTTTCGTTCCGTGTGTCAGGGCCACAGAGACGCTTAATATTCTACTTCTCGGGCAATCGAATATGCGGGGGACATTGGGTTCTAATATCACCGTTCCGATGTCAGACGATCTGAGGAATGGCACGGGTAGCAGGCTCGCGAGAACATGGCTCACTTGGTATGGGAAGCTAGGGGACCTAAATCAAACCCATTTGCATATTGTCAGGCCCTCGTCTTATTCGGTGGGTATCTGGGGGCCCGAGGTTTTCGGGGGCTGGACTCTGGCCAATCCCGACTATGATGTCGTCATGACGAAAGCTAGTTTTGACGGGGTTACCCTCAATGCCTTCATGCCCGGGAATTCCGGATGGGATCTGATCGTGGACAATTACGCGATTACTCAGGCAGAGGCAGCGGTTGAGGGGCTTGCCCCGATTGGCGAGGTTGATGTCCTGTGGTGGGGTCAAGGGGAAGCTGGAATTACCCCGCCGGGAAATTACTATAATGAACTCACGACCCTTATTGAGGATCTGAAGGTCCAGTTCTCAAGTCCGAATATGAAGGTGGTATTCATGGGCTTGGGGAGAGGTTCCTCGGCAACCGCCGAGGCGGATATTGCTTTCAAGGACTATGTTGCTGCGCACCCAGCCACCACACTTTATGTCAGTGGGCAGGAGCTTGATTTACGAATGGATCATGTCGTGGAGTTTCCAAGTGAGAGTTCGGCGGGGCCGCATTACTCGGCGATCGGGATGCAGCGTTTGGGAGTGAGGATGGCGAGCGCGACCCTGGCGCTAGTTGCGCCGGAGGATGACATCGACGGTGACGGGCTTACCGCCGCCCTTGAGTTTCAAGCGGGCACCGATCCATCTAAAGCCAATACTGATGGTGATCAGTTTGATGATGGGGTTGAGTATCATGCCGGTGGAGACCCATTGCATGATGATACGCAGACCTTCTCTGCAATATTAAGTAGTGCTGCGAGTTACGATCTCTACACCTCTTCCCAAGTGCAGGCAGTCCATGTGGATGCACCCCTGCTGGCGAAGGACCCCGTGACGGGGAAGTTCCGGATGACCATCAAGGTTCAGAAAAGCACTGATTTTAGCACCTTCAGACCGCTACCATTCTCCCTAGAGCAAACCATCATCAATCCAGCTGGCGAACTGGAGTTCGAATTTAGGTCGCCGGAGAATGCTGTGTTCTTCCGACTGGGCGTGAAATAGACGCTTTTTTGATGTTTCCGGAAGCGTGAGCATATCAAAATATTTCTTGTTGATGATATAAGTGACTTGCCTGTAGCTGGCTGGGGGACGGAGTTTTCTCTTACGTCGCCGGCGCTAATTCTGATCCTTTTAGTTGAGCCGGGCGGTATTTTAGAGATGCTGCCCGCAGATGCTCCCACAGGAAATAATTCGACGGAAGCGGGATGGAGAAATCCTCTCGACGGAAGAGATCCTCTTTTTTTCCAAGGGAATCGGAGACGGTTCGATCTCGGAAGGGCAGATCGCGGCTTTTGCGATGGCAGTCTATTTTAAAGGGATGACGTTGGCGGAACGCGTCACTCTGACCGAGGGAATGCGCGATTCGGGGGAAGTGCTCGAGTGGAGGGGGCTGGATGGCCCGGTGATCGATAAGCATTCCACCGGAGGAGTGGGCGATAATGTTTCTCTAATGTTGGGTCCATTGGTGGCCGCTTGTGGTGGTTATGTTCCCATGATTTCGGGGCGGGGCCTGGGTCATACGGGCGGGACTCTCGACAAACTCGATAGCATTCCCGGCTATGAGACGATGCCGAGTAATCCGCTTTTCCGTGAGGTGGTCCAAGGCTGCGGAGTGGCCATCATTGGACAAACGGGTGACCTCGCGCCAGCGGACAAGAGATTCTATGCGACCCGGGATATCACGGCGACGGTGGAGTCGCTTGATCTCATTACGGCTTCCATTTTATCGAAGAAGCTTGCGGCAGGGCTTGATGCGCTCGTGATGGATGTCAAGACGGGGAGTGGCGCCTTTATGAAGGAGTATACGGATGCGCGGGCTCTCGCTAAAAGTATCGTTGGAGTGGCGAATGGAGCGGGAGTGAAGACGAGCGCACTGGTCACCGATATGAACGAACCGCTTGCGGGCTGCGCCGGAAATGCGCTGGAAGTGCAAGATGCGGTAACCTTTTTGAGAGGTGAAGGGGAGCGTTCGCGACTTGAAACTGTCGTGATGACTCTCTCGGCGGAACTCCTCGTTTTGGGTGGGCTGGCGGAGGGTCGGGATGAGGCGAAGCGTATTCTCAAATCAGCCCTCGATACGGGAAAAGCGGCCGAGGCCTTTGGGCGAATGGTTTCTGGTTTGGGTGGGCCGAGTGATTTTTTGGAGCGTCCTTCAGAGTATCTTCCGATCGCCGCGCTTCGCAGAGATTTGGTGGTTCCCTCCGGTGGCTGGGTTTCGAAAATTGATACGCGAGAGCTGGGGGTTGCGGTCCTAGAGCTTGGGGGCGGAAGACGTCGGGCCGAGGATGCGATCGATTACTCGGTTGGGATCTCAGGAATAGCAGAACTTGGGCAGCACCTCGAAAAGGGCGATCCGCTGTGCCAGATTCACGCCCGCAATGAGGATGAATTGGCGCAAGCAGAGAAGCGCATTCTTGCTGCGATCACGCTGACGGATGAGCAAGCTTCCGGCCAGCCCGTGGTTTACGAGCGGGTGGATCAAGCTTCCGTTTGAGCGGCGAGCGCTCCTCCCTCAATCAGCGGGCTTGCAGAATACGATCGGTTTCGAGACCGGTGAGTTCTTTGAGTCCCTTGATGAGTCGGGAAAGGATGAAACCTCCGACGACCAGAAGAGGAAGGCCGATGACGAGAAAGCCCCAGCCGGTGATCTTGGCAACATCGGAGTTGTAGAGTTCTTTCCAGTTTTCTGCAGCAGGATCGAGATCGCCCAGGAAATAGAAGGCGAGGCCTAGGTTCATGACGGCGGAGAGGCAGAAGGAACCGAAGAAAAGTTTGGTAGAGGACCAGAGGAGTTGGCCAAGTTCGCTTTGTTTTTCGTTTTCTTTGACCGCTTTGTTGATGCGGCTTTGGTCGAAAATCCCATCGTTGTAGATGAAGGTATTGAAAAGAGGCGAGGCGCTTTTTGCGGTAATTAAGAAGAGGGAACCTAAGATGAGAGGCTGAACTGCTTCCTTAATGCCAAAGAGAAGAGGGGCATTTTTGCGCACTTCGGGATCATCGGATGCGTAGAGGTAGATGGAGATCGCTCCGGTGAGGAGGACGTTTCCAAATCCCACGGCAGAAAAGATGTTGAACTTCTTGTGTCGAACGAAGTGCCAGATTCCGTAGGCGATGGGAATGGCAATGGCCAGAGCCATGGCAGAGTAGGGTCCCAAGTGCCAGAAACTTTCACCATCCTTACTGCAGTAACTCAGGATGAGGACAGGTGCGAGGACGTTGAGGATGATGTTTGCCAGAGGATTATCATCCTGGGCAGCGGTGGTCTTGGGAGAAGTGGACA
>Ga0308005_10000136_pt1 | contig 27274 bp, 17 predicted proteins | sample Neamet67_FD_203142 | JGI IMG/M metagenome (GOLD analysis project Ga0308005, IMG submission 203142) | Marine microbial communities from water near the shore, Antarctic Ocean - #67 | ecosystem: Environmental > Aquatic > Marine > Unclassified | place: Southern Ocean | collected 2014-06-07 | reverse complement strand
CTGGATGCTCTGGAACTCGGCCGGCCCGTCTTGGTTCCGGATGAATCAAGCCCACAAAAAAGGCGGACCCTTTCGGATCCGCCTCTTTGAAAATAGAAGTGCAGCTTCTTTAGTCTGCAAGTGCGACATTGATCCGGCGGCCTTTCTTATCGAAGAAGACATTGCCGGGAGTAAGAGCGAAGAGGGTATGATCCTTGCCCATGCCGACATTAGCACCTGGATGCCATTTGGTGCCGCGCTGGCGGATGAGGATGTTTCCTGCGATGACGACTTCGCCACCGAACTTTTTCACGCCGAGACGCTTGCTGTTTGAATCGCGTCCGTTTTTGACGGAACCCTGTCCTTTTTTATGAGCCATGATTAAGTGGTGTTATAGTGTCGAGATTAAGCCTGGATCCCGGTGATCTCGAGCTTGGTAAGGTGGCTGCGGAAGCCGATCGTCTTGTGGTATCCCTGACGACGCTTGAATTTGAAGGCGATGCCCTTTTTTCCTCGATACTGCTCGATGACTTTAGCGGTCACGCCTGCGCCCGAGATGGTTGGAGCACCAACCGTGGTGGCGGAACCGTCGTTGATGAGGAGGACCTCACCGAATTTGATTTCTTCGTCAGCAGCTACAGGAAGTTTGTCGACACTGATGGTGTCGCCTTCCGAGACGCGATACTGCTTACCGCCGGTTTTAAAGATTGCGTAGGCCATGTTGAATGGGAGCTAGGTTTGAATCTGAATTAGCGAGACCAACTCACCGATTCAGGGGGCGGGAACTCACCACAGGGAGGCGAAAAGAGCAAGATTTTTTTGAAAAAGAAGATGAAGAAACTTATTGTGATTGAGCTCGGGTCGCATTGAGGTTGCTCCAGCCCCTTCCGCAATGCCTCTTACCCTCCCTATTCTCCTGCCTGATCTTGCCGCTACCTTATCGGCGGGAGCTGATTTGGCCAAGGAATTGAAGGCTGGTGAAGTAATTGCTCTGGTGGGCGATCTTGGGGCCGGTAAAACTTCGCTTACGCAGGGAATTGTGGGCGCCTTGGGAGGTGGAGACGTGACGAGTCCAACTTTTTCGCTGGTTCAAGAATATCGGACCGGGGGCCTTGAGGTCTACCATTTCGACTTTTACCGGGTGGAATCAGAGCATGAGTTGCTCGATCTCGGGTGGGACGACTACTTGGACCGGGATGCGCTCGTGATTGCGGAGTGGCCGGGTCGATTTCCGGATCTTTTTCCAAAAACAACGCGCTGGCTTCGTCTGAGCCACCACGAAAGCGGACGACTTCTCGAGGAAATCTCACCAGAAACCCATTAAAAACATTCCATCCAATAAGAAATCAAAAAATCTTGGTTATCAGGATTACTGTTCTTTCTTGGAGGGTTCCTTAACAGGCTCCGTAATTTCGATTCCCAAGCCGACGGAGCGACCGACACTCTTAAGAGTTCGTCCGGGAATCTGAATCAGTGAGCGGGCGACTCCGCAGGAAGAAAGTGAAACCGTTGCAAGTGCGAGGCCGAGAACTGCGGAGCGGAGGAGAAGCTTTTCCATAGCCCATCCATAGAGGGCGGCATTCTCCGGGTCAATCATCCAGATTTGACTGAACTTATTGATTCGTGAAATATTTTTTGCGGAGGTGTCGTTTAGATCGAAGATCTTTGATACTTCTTTTCAACATGCGCTGTTTCTCACTGTTCTTCCTTCTCATCGTTGCAAGCCCCGCTGCGCAAATCATCCGTGCGCCCTATGTTCAAATGGCGACTCACGATTCGATTCGTGTGGTCTGGAGAACGAATGGCGACTCAGCACCAACGGTGAAAGTGGGCTTGAAGCCCGATGAGCTGATGACAGAGGTTCCTGCGGCACAGATTCTCACCCGCCTCCACGAAACGGTCGGTGGTGAGCACGCCATTTTTAAAGACGCCGCAACTGACACGCAGCAGTTTGAAGCGACAATTTCAGGACTGGATCCCCGCACGACTTACTTTTACGGAATCTTCGATGGCCAGGAGAGAATCACTGCGGCTGATGAGACCTATCAATTCACTACGCACCCAACACCAGGAAGTGACGCTCCCGTTTACTTCTGGGTGGTAGGGGATTCAGGAACCGGAGGAACAGCTCAAGCCCAGGTCCATAACGCGATGCGGGATTACGTTTCCGCGACCGACCGCAAACTCGATTTCTACATTCATGTGGGTGACATGGCTTACGGTTCGGGAACGAACAATGAATTCTCAGATCGCTTTTTTAAAATGTATGAACCGACCTTGAGAAACACCGTTTGTTGGGCGTCGATGGGCAATCACGAAGGACGCACCTCAAAGGGTGAAACCGGCGTTGGTCCCTATTACGATGCCTATATTCTTCCCGCCCAGGGACAAGCAGGTGGCCTTCCTTCAGGGACAGAAGCTTACTATTCTTTCGACTACGGAAAAGTTCACTTCATTTGCCTCGACTCGCACGATTTGGATCGTCGACCTTCTGGCGCGATGGCCCAGTGGCTCAAGGCCGACCTTGATAAAACGAAGGCCGACTTCCTCGTCGCCTTCTTCCATCACCCACCTTACACGAAGGGTTCTCACGACTCCGACAAGGAAGTCCAACTCATCGAGATGCGGGAGCACATCATGCCGATCCTCGAATCGGGCGGCGTGGACATTGTCTTCACCGGGCACTCGCATATCTATGAGCGTTCCATGCTCATCGATGGTGCCTACCAGACTCCCACGACCGCTGAGGGAGTGGTGCTTGATGATGGCGATGGCAACCCCGAAGGCGATGGCGCTTATAGAAAGAGTGAAGGGCTACAGCCTCACAACGGCGTCATTCAAATCGTCACCGGTCACGGAGGCACCGGCGTGAGAATGGGAAGCGTCTGCCCGATCATGAAACGTATCGTGGTAGAAAATGGCTCCTGCCTGATCTCGATCACGGGAGACACTCTCAGCGCGGAAATGATCAGCCTAAATGGCGTTATTCGCGACACCTTCGCCATCCAGAAAAAAGGAACTGTCGAGCACACTGTCATCGTCAATCCCGCCAAGCCGGACGTCTTGGACATGCGTCCCAAGAAAGCGACTCCGCAAACTGCTCCTAAGAACGCCACTCCGCTCATCGCGAAGAATGCGATCTGGTCCTACTTCGCTGGAGAGCATCCCTCGGATGATTGGACCTCTGCAGAATTCGATGCCTCCGCATGGAAGAAAGGGAAGGCCGGCTTCGGATACTCGGACGACGACGACACCACTGTGTTCGATGACATGAAGGGGAGATACACGGTTGTCTACCTCCGCAGCACCTTTACTCTCCCTGATAAAGAAAATTTGAATGCGATCAGTCTCAACGTGTCCTACGATGATGCCTTTATCGCCTATATCAATGGCAAGGAGGTCCTGCGTGTCGGTATTGATAAGGGCAGGGGAGCGGCGGCCGACGGATTCACGGTCCACGAAGCGAATGGAAATTTTAATAATTTTCCTCTGCCTCAGATTCGCAAGTTCCTCAAGCCCGGTGAGAAAAATGTTCTTACGATCGAAGGTCACAACGCCAACATGGAGAGTAGCGACTTCACTCTTCATCCGACTCTTCTCATAGGGAAATAGTCGCGCGAAACCCTCCATCAATTCGGCTCCATGCGCCGCCTTCTCATTTTCCTCCTCTTGTGCCTCCCTCTGGGAGCGCACTACGATGTGAATGCGGCAGTCGCCGAGCTGACGAAGAAGATCAGCAAGGCCCCCACGGCGGAACTCTACTATAAGCGCGCCATCGAGTTTCGCGCGCTCCGCGAAAAAGTTCACGCCGTTTCCGACCTCCGGGCGGCGCTCAAGCTCAGTCCCCATCAACCATCGATGGCTGCCTTGGCCGAAGTTCTTTCTGGCAAAGAGGAGCACGAGGAAGCCCTTCGTCTTGGCCACGAATTGCTAGAGCTCAGCGATACGCCTGCCAACAATGTCCTCCTTGCGAGACTCTCACTGGATGCGGGAGATTATGAGAATGCCCTGCGATACATTCAGAAAGGCCCTCCTTTAAAAGACGATACCTTCCTCCTTCAGGCCTACCTGTTAGAGAGAGAGGGAAAGCATGAAGAGGCGGCCCGAATTCTTAAGGCAGGACATAAAAAAACGAAAAGTATCGTACTTAGAAACGCCTGGTTGGATGCCGCGATCAGTGCGGGGCAGATTGACCAGGTTCTCTCTATTTTGAACGAGGAAATTTCCTCTTCGCGCTTCACTGCGACGCACCGGATCCGGAGAGCCCGCCTCCTTCAAAAAAGTGATCCCCAGTCGGCAAAACTGGATCTCAAAATCGCCCTCGCCGAACTCTCTCCACGGATCAAACCGGTCCGACCCGATCTCACCTTAATCTATGATCGCGGAGTCGCCTTGGCACTTTCAGGAAACATGGAAATGGCGTCGAGAGATCTCGCGATCCTGCGGTCCTCCTCGCTCCCGTCATTGAGCTACGCGCTGCTGACGGGATTGCTTCGTTGAGGTCTAATTTTTTCTGTGGTCTGTCGAATTGATTGAGAGATAGGGGCCGTGGGGGTGGTTTAGCCGTGGGTGGATTTACTCTTTTTTGGACACTTGCGATGGTTGCGATATTATGGAGGTTGATGTGCAGTCTTGCGTGATTGTCACCCCCGCGTGATTTGTTAGCTTGTGGCTGTGCCGCGTCTGACCGTCGATGGAAAACACTTCCTTTTGGATGGGAAGCGGCACTTTTTGCGCTGTGTCACTTACGGGCCTTTTCCCGAGGAGGCGGGGCTGAAGGATGCGCTCGAGCTTGGGCGTATCCGCGATTCGGGCTTCGATGCGGTTCGGACATACGGCCTGCCAGGCAAGGAGCTTCTTGACGAGGCAGAAAAGGCGGGCCTCCTTGTGCTTCCCACTCACGCTTGGGCCCATGGCTGTGACTTTTTTGCGGAGGCCTCCATTTTTGAGAAGGCAAAACGTGACCTGGCCGATTGGCTTGGGAAGCAAGGTGATCATCCCGCGCTGGGGGCGCTCTTTGTCGGAAACGAGATTCCATCGGACATCGCGCGCTGGATGGGACCTGCCAAGGTCCGGGAGAAGCTCGACGAATTGATCCTTTTTGCGAAGGAGCACGCCCCGACTCTTCCGGTCGCCTATGCCAGCTTTCCCACCACGGAGTTTCTCGAACCGCTCCATGCCGACTTCACGGCCTTCAATCTCTTCCTTGAGGATCCTGAAGCGCTCAAGAACTACCTTGCCCGGCTCCACCACATTGCCGGTGATCGTCCTGTGATGGTGACGGAGTTCGGCCTCGACACCCAACGCAACTCCGAGCAGATGCAAGCGGAGCTGCTTTCGCAAGCGCTCGTTCTTTGCGAGGAAGAAGGTCTCGCGGGCTGCGCCCTTTATGCTTGGTCCGATCACTGGTTCAACAGCGGAAGATCGATGGATGAATGGTCCTTTGGACTGACTCGCCGCGACGGATCAGCAAAGCCAATTCTCGAGCGTTTACCCAACTCAGCAGCTCCAGCTCTAACGGATTTCCCTAAGTTTTCGGTCATCATTTGCACTCGAAATGGAGCCGGTCGCTTGGCGCTGTGTCTCGAGGCTGCGAGAGCGCTGGAGTATCCTGATTTCGAAATCATGGTCGTCAATGATGGCTCCACGGACAGTACGAAAAGTTTCTTGGATCAGCAGGACGGCATTCGGGTGATCCATCTTGAACCTTGTGGTCTTTCCGCCGCCCGAAATAGGGGAGCGGTCGAAGCTACTGGCGATATTCTCGCATATACCGATGATGATTGTCAGGTTGATCCGCATTGGCTGAGTGAATTGGCGCTCGTCTTTTTGAGGTCAGAGGCCGCGGCAGTGGGGGGCCCAAATTTGTCGCCACCGATCGAGAGCCTTTCGCTCGCACTTACCACGGCTGCGCCCGGTGCACCGACCCACGTCATGCTGAGCGACCGCGAAGCGGAGCACCTGCCTGGCTGCAATATCGCGGTGCGAAAGGAGGCCTTCGAAAGGGTGGGGGGCTTCGATGAAATCTTCCACGTTGCCGGTGACGACGTTGACTTTTGTTGGAGGCTTCGTGATGCCGAAATGACGCTCGGATTTAGTCCGGCGGCTTTCGTTTGGCATCATCGGCGCGCCACGCCATGGCGCTATTTGAAGCAGCAGATGGGCTATGGAAAAGCGGAAGCGCTCCTCTTCACGAAACAGCCGCAGCGCTTTGGCGAGGGCGGGATTCGCTGGGCGGGATCGGTCTACCAGGGAGGTGCCCTCGGCGTGCAAACGGGTGACTTTTTATACACCGGCCCTACTGGTGAAGCGCCCTATCAGTCACTTGCGTTGACTCGCCAGCCCGAGAGGGGACTGGCACACCAATTTGACACCGCTTGGCCGCGTTTTCTTTTAAACGTTCTTTCTTTGCTCTCTGTGCGTCTTCGCTGTTGGACGCGGCTTCGTTACGGTGGGCGGGGAAGGCCCGAGCGCATTATCGTTTCTGAAGAAGCCCCGCCCCGTCCCAATCGAAGTCTCACCCTTTGGCATGGAGAGGGGAGGGGGCGTCACCATTTCTACCAAGCGCTTCAAGAAAATGGCTGGGGCCCCTGTGCGGATCATGATTGGGATCTACAACTGGGGGATGCCCGCCTCTTCGCTGCGACCGAGCAGAGCGGGACTTCCAGCAACCGCACCTTCGTGCGACTCCATGCGCCGACCACGCTGATTTCTTCGCTCATTGTCATTGCGCGAGACTTGGGCTTTCAAAAGGAGGGTTGAAACTGCTAGGATCGGGCCATGATTTCTGTGCGCGACCTGACTGTGAACTACGAGACCCCGGGTGAGACGATTACCGTTCTTGATGGCCTCAACCTCGAGATCGCCGATGGCCAGGCCATTGCGGTGGTGGGCCCCTCCGGAAGTGGAAAGACGACTCTTCTTAATGTCCTCGGTGCCATGCTGCCTGCGACTTCTGGCGAAGTGATCATCGGCGGAAAGGACATTGCGGGCTTGAAGGAGAAAGAGGCGGCGAGCTTTCGCAACCAAGAGCTTGGTTTCATTTTCCAGCAGCACCATTTGCTTCCCCAACTCACCGTCTTGGAAAACGTCCTCGTCCCACGGCTCGCCGGAGGCTGGAAAGAAGAAGAAAAGATCACCCGTGAGCGCGCGAAAGAACTGCTCGAGCGCGTTGGCCTAGGGCATCGCCTCACCCACTTGCCTTCCGCTCTTTCCGGCGGCGAGAAGCAACGCGTCGCCGTCGCCCGCGCCCTCATCAACGAGCCCAGCCTCATCCTCGCCGATGAACCCACCGGTGCCCTCGATGGTGAAACAGGCACGAAAGTCGCCGACCTCCTCCTCGAAGTGCAGCAGGAAAAAGGCGTCACTTTGATGGTTGTCACCCACGACCTTGATCTCGCCGCACGTGTGAGTGGAGAAGGGGACATGATTAGCCTCACCTAGCCGCCAGCTGTTTTTTCGAAAGGGCGGTGGCAGGCCAGAACCCGCTCCTCCCGGAGGATGATCGCGCAGACGACTTCAATCATGGTTCGAGGTCGTCTGCGTGACTTCTATGTCGGATCAAGACAAGCGAGTAGGGGATATTCACATTTGGCCGTAAGGAATCGCTTCTTCTCTCGTATTCCTCTTCTTGCCCTTCGCTATGAAAACCATCCTCGCCGCTGTCCTCCTTTGTCTCGGAACCGTTCAATCCATGGCCGCTCCTTTTTGGATTTGGTCTTCCAAGACCCCACGCGCCAATGATCAAGTCACCTTCCGAACTTCATTCGAGATCCCAAAAGACGGCGTCTCCATTGCTAAGCTGACCTTCACTTGCGACAACGGCGCCACCGCCTTCCTCAACGATAAGAAAATCATCGTCAATGAGGACTGGATGAAGCCCTCGGCGATCGATCTCACCGACAATCTCAAGATCGGCAAAAATATCCTCACTTTTAAGGCGACCAACCAAGGAGGCGTCGCGGCCTTCGTTGCCCAATTGAAGATCAAAGACAAAAACGGCAAGACCACTTCCATCGAGTCCGGCGGGACTTGGGAAGCGCTCGCCCAAGGAAGCAACAAATGGACTCCCGCCACCGTCATTGCAAAATATGGTGAGGGCCCTTGGAATAATGCCCTCAGTGCCTCCTCTTCACAGCCCGGAGCAGTCGCGGGGGAAGTGATCACGCTTCCTGGCTTTACCGCCGAAAAACTCTACACCGTGCCGAAGTCCGAGCAGGGGTCTTGGGTCGCCATGACGGTTGATCCTCAAGGCCGCCTCATCACGGGAGATCAATACGGCGGGCTCTATCGCGTCACCCTTACCGGCTCCGAACCCAAGGTCGAAAAGCTCCAAGCCAAGGTCAAAGGAGCCCACGGCCTTTGTTACGTCTTCGATTCCCTCTACATCCTCAAGAACGAAGAGAAGGGGCAACACGGGCTCTATCGTCTGCGCGACACCAACAATGACGGCCAGTTCGATGAAGAAAAACTCCTCCGCGAATTCCAAGGCGGTGGCGAGCATGGACTCCATAGCATCATTCCCAGCCCCGACGGAAAGTCGCTCCACCTCGTCTTCGGAAACCACACCAACGTGCCTGAGAAATTGGATCGCTCCCGCCCGGCCCTCGCTTGGTCGGAAGATCATCTCCTTCCCCGCATGTGGGACGCCAATGGCCACGCCCGAGGAAAACTCGCGCCCGGTGGTTTCATTCTCAAGACCGATCCGGATGCCAAGGAGATCGAAATGATCGCCTACGGATTCCGGAATGAATTCGATGCCGCCTTTGACCAAAATGGCGAACTCTTCGCCTTCGATGCCGATATGGAATGGGACGTTGGCTCTCCCTGGTATCGCCCCACCCGCGTTTATCATGCGGTCAGTGGACTCGATGCCGGTTGGCGTTCTGGAACTGGAAAATGGCCCAGCCACTACCCCGACACTCTTCCTCCCACCGCCGATATTGGCCCCGGCAGCCCTACTGGCGTTGTCATCGGAACCGGAGCTAAATTCCCCGGCAAATATCAACACGCTCTCTTCATCAACGATTGGACCTATGGGACGATGTATGCCGTCCATTTTGTCCCGGATGGTGGAGGCTTCAAAAGCACCGTCGAGGAATTCGTGAGCGGCCGCCCGCTCCCTCTCACCGACGTCATCATTCACCCGAAAGACGGCCACATGTATTTCATGATCGGTGGACGTCGCACCCAATCCGCCCTCTACCGCGTCACCTACACCGGTAAGGAATCCACCGCCCTGGCGCCCGCTCCAGCGGTCACGCCTGAGGCCAAGCTCCGCAAGAAATTGGAATTATTCCATCAAACGAAGGCCAATACCACAGAAACCATGATGGTCGTAAAATATCTGGGTCACCCGGATCGTCACGTGCGTTATGCCGCTCGCGTCGCGGTGGAACGGAGTAAAACAAGCTCATGGATGAAGCCCTCCCTTTCGCAAAGTGAACCATGGGCCGTCATCGAGGGCGCAGTTGCGATCGCTCGTGTTGGAGAAGCCAAGCATCAAAGCGCGATTCTTAGTGCCCTTGGCAAGCTCGATCCAAAGTCTCTCAGCCAAGACCAACTCCTTGGCTGGCTCCGGGCCCACTCGCTCGCCTTCACCCGTCTGGGCGCACCGAAGGATCCCGCTGCCATCGTGGCGCGTCTTGCGCCACTTTTTCCCTACGGAGAGAACACCGTGGACCACGACCTCGCCGAGCTCCTGATCTACCTCGGTGAACCTTCCGTTATTGCCAAATCGCTTCAACTCATGGCGACCGCGAAAGACGATCACACCGCGATCGCCAATGAAGGCTTGCTTGATCGTAATGCGGGCTACGCTAGCGCTGCTCGCAAGGCTCACAACAGCCGACCCAACCTTCAGCAATACAGCTACCTCTATCTTCTTCGAAATGCCAAGACCGGCTGGAACTCCGGGCTTCGCAGAACCTACTTCTCATGGTTCCCCCGCGCCGCTTCCTGGGAGGGCGGAAATAGCCTGAAGAAATTTATCGAGAACATCCGCAACGAAGCGCTCGTAAACATCGCGCCCGATTCTGAAAAAGCGGACCTCGATGCCCTTTCGAAAACTCCTCCTGCCGCTCTCGCCAACGCGAAACCACCCAAAGGCCCCGGCCGTTCGTGGACCGTGGTCGGTGCGGTCGCTGAACTCGAAAAGCGCAAGACCGGTCGCAACTTCAAACGCGGTCAGGAACTTTATCAGGCCACCGCCTGCGCCAACTGTCACCAGATCGCGGGTGGAGGAGGAGGAATCGGCCCCGATCTCACCGGCTCCGGAAATCGCTACACGCTCAGCGATCTCATGGAGAACATCGTCCACCCTTCTATGGTCATCTCCGACCAGTACGGCAGTGAAACCATCATCATGAAGGATGGCTCGACCGTCGTCGGCCGCCTTGGCGGTGAAAGCGAAACTTCCATCTCCATCATGACGAATCCCTTCGCGCCCGAATCTCTCATCGAGATCCCGCTCAAGGACATCGAGTCGCGCCTAGCCTTGCCCGTTTCAATGATGCCGCCCGGACTAATCAACACCATGAACCCGGACGAACTCGCCGACCTTGTCGCCTACCTCATGTCGGGAGCCAATCCTGATCACAAAGTCTTCAAATAGGGGAACAGCCTGTCGGGGATCTTGTGGAAATTACGGGCCAAGGTCAGGCCACCGTCTCAAAGAGTTTAAAAATGATGAGGGAGGCAGGCTTGCTCGAAAGGAAGAAGGAAGGGGTCCGCGTCTACTACCGGGTCGAAGACCTCCTCGTCTTTGACCTCTGTGAACTGGTCTGCGGTAAGTTGAACCGCGACCACAAGAGCCTCGGGGAAATCGAGTACCTTATTTAAACGGGGGAGCCTCGTAGTGGGTGCGGAGGCGATGGAACTCCTTTGTGAGTTCTTTCTGCACCTTGGCGTAGTCGGGCTGGCGGTAGACGCTTTTCATTTCTTGAGGGTCGTTGACGAGGTCGAACATTTGCCATTCGTCGCTTCCGGGGAGGAAGAACAGTTTGTGCGTTTCGGTGCGAACGCCGAAGTGCTGAGGGACATTGTGTTCCCCTTTTTCATAGTAGGAATAGTAGAGTGATTTGCGCCAGTCCGTGGCCTCACCCTTGAGAGTGGGAACGATGGATTTTCCTTGAATCTCGGCAGGGATTTTGAGTCCGGCAGCTTCGAGGAAGGTGGGAGCATAGTCGATGTTTTGAATCATCTCCTGAGGCCGTGAACCGGCTTTGGTCACTCCGGGCCAGCGGATGACGAAGGGCATTTTGAAGGACTCTTCAAACATCCAGCGCTTGTCATACCAGCCGTGCTCGCCGAGGTAGAACCCTTGGTCGGAGGCGTAGATCACGATGGTGTTTTCGGTCAGGCCGTTCTTGTCGAGGTAGTCCAACATCTTGCCCACGCTGTCATCGACCGCTTTCACGGTGCCGAGGTAGTTTTTCATGTAGCGTTGGTATTTCCACTGCACGATTTCCTTGTGGCTCATCGAGCCGACCTTTTTCAAGAATGCTTGATTTTCGGGTCCAAAGTGGGCGTCCCATTCCTTCTTCTGCCCCGGATTCATGCGACCATATTCCGCCATGCCATAGCGATCAGGACCGGGGAGTTCGATGCCTTTGCGCTCGTTTTTTCGGACTTTCGCGTCGTAGGTCCAGTGGAAGTGGCGGTCGATTTCCATTTCGTTTTCGGAGAGAGATTTACTGCGGTTGGCGTAGTCGTCGAAGAGCGAGGGAGGCTCGGGAATGGTGAGGCCGTCGAATGATTTGAGATGGCGTAAAGCGGGCGCAAAAGTCCGGTGGGGTGCCTTGTGCTGGCACATGAGGAAGAAGGGTTTTTCCGGATCGCGATCGTCGAGCCACTTGATGGCCTTGTCGGTGGTGATGTCGGTGCAGTAGCCGGGGAACTTCTTTTTGCTGCCGTCCATCTGAAGGAAGACGGGGTTGTAGTAGCTGCCCTGTCCCGGGAGAATTTCCCAGTGGTCGAAGCCCACCGGATCAGAAATGAGATGCCATTTTCCGAAGACTGCGGTGTTGTATCCCGCTCCGTGGAGTGCTTTGGGCACGGTCCATTGGGTTTGGTCGAGACCTTTGCCTGAGTTGCGAAGGAAGCCGTTTTTGTGGCTGTGCTTTCCCGTAAGAATGGTGGCGCGGGAAGGGCCGCAGATAGAATTGCCACAAAAGGAGTTTTTGAAAATGGCACCGCTCGCTGCAAGGCGGTCGATGTTCGGAGTGGGAGCGATCTTGGCCAAGTCCCCGCCATAGGCTGAGATCGACCGGAGCGCATGGTCGTCGGAGAAGAGGAAAACGATGTTTGGCTGCTTGGCGTGGATGAAGGAAGCCGCCAAAAATGACAAAAGGGCAAAGAATCTCATAGGGTTGAAAGTGGCATACCGGATGGAGGAACTTTGGGAAGGATGAAGTCGCTTTCGCCGACAGTAGTTCTAACGACTACGGGCAGATCTTCTGAACTTTTTTGATATGTCCAATCGGCAACTTTGTTCAGGTTGATCTAAGATTGGGAGCTGTCCTTGTTCCATGAAATTCCTCCTCCTGCTTCTCACCGATATCCCGTTTGTTGGTTAAGGTCATGCCGATCTGGCCGCCCTAGCCGAGAAGTGGGAAGTCCCTCAGCCTCACACAGAGCAGCACTGTGAGTGTGGAGATGGCCGTCTTCATATTTTGGCAACGGGGATGTGGAGGGGCGGTCAAGATCAGAAAATAAGACAGGCAAATCTGATGTCGAACACGAAAGATGAAAATGAACCGAGTGACGCCGAGGCCGTCACTCTCCCACGCATTGTTCGCTGAGATTTTTCAGAGCTTCGTCAATCCTGTAAAGATCAGCCTCTACCATGCCACTGGCGATCACACCTTCAACATCTCCCATGACGCTTATATAGCTGGACCGAGAGGCCCATACTCTCACCCGCCACGTAAAATCGGAACCCGGATTTATCACGAAACTTCGACTTCGTATTAGTGAACGCTCCCGAATGGTAATCGTGCCGGCCTTTCTGCCGATCTCTACTGATTTGGTTACTGCTGAAATCATCAAGATACTCGGAAGGATCGCAATGAAACAAAATCCTCCGAGTAAAAAGAAAAGCATCGAATTCGACATGTTGCTATGGCGCAAATCCGATTGATAAATCCATAAAATAACAAAGAGAAAAATAATGGTAGCTGCGAATCCACCAGCCCCTGCTCGCAGCCCCGATTTGATGAAGTAATTGGCCATTTCAAAGCGAACAGTATTTATTCGTATCGTCAGGATCTGACATAACACCTTTGGTGTTTGGAGACTTACACAGCGAGTCGCCCTAGTATTTCAGCCCAAGATCATTGGCACGAACTTCGCTTAGTTTGGCTTTCATCTTTTGCCGGAAGCGGGTGATGACTGCGGCGTGCTTGGGATCGCTGGCGAGGTTGGTGTATTGCTTGGGGTCCTTCTTCATATCGAAGAGTTCCTCTCCCTTATTGCCTGTGTTGCCATATTGAATGTAGGCCCAGTCGTGCTCGCGGAGGAGGAAGCCTTTTCCGTTCACACTAAAGGCGGCATCGCGGACTTCGTGTTTGGGATTGTCAAAGACTGACGAGATGTTTTTCCCCTGAAGGCGGTCGGGAATTTCGAGGCCGCAGAGGTTTGAGAGCGTGGGATAGAGGTCGAGAAGTTCGACGAGTGAGTGGCACACTGCGGGCTTCTTTCCGGGGATGCGCACGATCAGCGGAACGGCGGCCGATTCATCGTGGAGGCTGACCTTGGCCCAGAAATCGTGCTCACCAAGGTGGTAGCCGTGATCGCTGGTGAAGATGATGATGGTGTTGTCGTCGAGGCCGGCCTTGGTGAGGGCATCGAGCACCTGTCCGACCATGCGGTCCATGTAGACGACCGAAGCGTAGTAGCCACCCACCGCTTTCTTTTGGCGACGCACATCCATCTTCATGTTCTTACTCGTCTTGTAGTTGATGCCCATCTTGGGAATGTCATCCCAATCGCCCTTCACTTTTTCCGGGAGGTCCATGGTGTCGTAGGGAAGGAAGTCTTTGTAGTCCTTGCGGGGGGCGACGAAGGGGACGTGAGGACGGACAAATCCCACTCCGAGAAAGAAGGGCTTTTCGCTGTCCTTGTGTTTCTCAATAAGTTCGGCCGCTTTCGCGGCGGTCTTGCCGTCCGAGTGGACAAGGTCATCGCCGTCTGCTTCGACGACCACGAAGGTGTTGCCTCCGACTGGGCCGGGCTTCCTTCCGTCGTGATTACTTTCCAATGTTTCACCGTCACCGGGAGCGCGCCACTCGGGGCCCTGGGAGTTGAAGCGCTCGGTCCACGAGATGGGATCGTCGGCACCGTCGGTTCCTTTCTCGATGCCAATGGGAACGCCCATGTGGAAGATTTTGGAAACGCGGGCGGTGTAGTATCCTGAGTTTTTGAAATGCTGGGCCCAGGTGGCGCGGTCGCCAATGGCGGGCCGGGGAGATCCGTAGCCGAGCATTTTGATGGCGTGGGGATAGTAGCCGCTCATGAAGGAGGCTCGCGAGGGGCCGCAGTAAGTTCCCTGGCAATAGGCTTTCGTGAAACGGGTTCCTTGGGTGGCGAGGCGGTCGATGTTCGGCGTCTTGCACACTTCGTTGCCATAGCATGAAAGCGCGGTGGCGGTGAGGTCATCAGAAATGATGAAAAGGACGTTCATCTTTTCCTTTGCCGTGCCGAGGCAGGTGAGCAGCAAGGCGATGACTGGAATGAGAGAAGTCGAAGGTTTCATAAAAGTGATCAATAGCAGTGGAGGGTCGTTACTGGATGGTTTCGATGATCACGCCGCCGGTCGCCATGGCGTGGGCCTTGGAGGGGGAGGAATCGGGATGCCAGGGGCCGATGCTTTCGTTGAGCGGGAGATCGATGAGGGCGTCTTTCACTTCCTTCAAGGGGGTGACTTCGGGGCCTGAATAGAGGGCCCTCGGAGAAAGGCGGACCCAATCGATTTGTCCGGTGAAGTGGTCGACGGCCTGACCTTTGCCGTTTACGTCGGCACCTACGATGAGCGGGAGGCGGTTGTCCTTGAGTTTTCCTTGTCGGACCTCGGTGGCGAGAAGTTTACCATCAAGATAGAGGCGGGCCTCCTTGCCATCGTAGACTCCTGCAAGGGTGTGCCATGTGTCGGTTTTCAGGAGTGGGGATGAAGCGGCGACGGCGAGGTATTTGCCATCAAGATTGATGATGAATTCCGGGCGTCCTTCACTGATGAAGATGCCGTAGCCAGAGCCTTCGGTTTTGGTCACAAGGCCGGTGCGACCAGCGAAGGTGTCGGCTTTGAAACGGCACTCGAGGGTGACATTCTTAGTGACCTTGAATCGCTTTGAGGGGATGGAAAGAGCTTGGTTCTTGCCGTTGAAGCGTGCAGCTCCATTGGGAAGGGATTTGTTTCGGTCGAGTTGGAAGTCGAGCGGGACGGGGACGGAGCGGCGGGGGATTTCGTATGCGAAGCCCTTGGCGAGATACTCGGTGTCGAGATGAAACGCGGGAGTGGCGAAGGATCCCGTGGTAAGGGAGGCGTTCCACGAAAGGGTGAAGGTGAAGTCCTTTGATTCTCCGGCTTTGATGGTTGTGTGGTGGTGATCCGGTTGGCAGTCAAAGGCCAATCCTTTGGTGCCATGGGAGAGGACCGCGGCGATGGAGCGGTCGCTGGGATTGGTAAGAGTCACCGTGATTTCATGCTGTCCGCCCTGATCATTCTTAAGAGGGAGGGGCGGAGTGATCTTCACGGGCGATGATTTGACTTTGTTGACTTGCGCGATGAGATCACCGGTGATTTCCCGAACGTCGAGGACCTCACCCACAGGCACCGCGGCGAGGGCAATGCGACCATTCCTGACGGTGACAATATCGTAGTGGTGGAGGTAGCCGGCTTGCGGAATGGCTCCGGACTGATTCCCACCGGTGGTGGCGAGGGTGACATATTCGATCCCATCGCGTGGGCCATCGTAGCGCATGGTGTGGATGTGTCCGGCGAAGACGGCGGAGACGTTGCCCGCATCCTTGAGGCGTTTATGGACGCGCTCCCAGTCGTCGCCATAGCCGCGTCCGAGCCAGCGGGGATGGTGGATAAAGAGGAAGACGTGTTCGGCATCCTTGGCTTTTTTGAGCGTGCCATCAAGCCAGGTGAATTGCTCGGGGCTCATTTTTTGAGCCGCTGGTTTACCGAAGGTTCGTTCTCCGGTCTTGGGGTCACCCTCGTCGGAATAGAGGACGATGAACCAGGAGTTTTTATGCTCGAAGGCATACCAAAGCGGTCCGAAGTGCATCTCATAGGACGTTTCCATCTCTCCTTCGGGCTTCTTCGATTTGTCCGGACCCCGCCAGTAGATGTCGTGGTTTCCGGCTACCGGGAACCAAGGGCAGGCGAGTTCGTTCATGATAGACTTGTATTCCTTCATCTGAGTCATCCAGATGTCCTCGTTGCTGTAACCATTGATGAGGTCGCCGACGGTCATGACGAAGTCAGGTTCCAAAAGATTGGTGTCGCGCACGGCATCAGCGAGGATAGCGACTCCGTCGTCGGGGCCTCCGGTGCGGTCGCCGTACACGATAAAGCTAAAGGCGTCCTTCTCGTTGGGAAGAGGGAGCTTCACCTTGCTCTTGCGCGAGGTGTCGAATCGATCCGGGGTGGCTTCAACGGTTTCGTGCTTTTCACCGTGACGATGAAGGTGATGTTTGTGACCAATGTTGGGATTGACCGGAGGGGGTTCAGCGAGGGCGGGAGAGGCGCAGAGACCGAGGAGAAGAAGGTATGAACGTTTCATACGCTTTGATACGGGACAATGAGCAGAGAACTTCCCTTTCTTTCACCTGGGGTCAGAATCAATCGTTTCTCAACAATTGACTCGGTAACCAGAACAGCCTTTCCTTTGAGCGATGATGAAGATTTTCTCCCTGTTCCTCTCCGTGCTCAGTAGCGCGACTCTTTGCGCCCAGTCGTTGACTTTGGAAATCAAAGAAGAAGCGGTCACAGGGAACAAGACATTGGAAATCTCGGGCACTCCAGCCGCAGGGACGAACTACCACCTTCAATTGAGCCACGACACCCAAACCTGGTTCCCCATTGCCGGGACCCGAGCTTTGCCGTGGCAGTTTGTCGACACCGATTCTCTTGATCGGACCCGGGGATTTTATCGCGCCACTCAAAGCCCTCTCGTTCCGATCTCATCGCACTCATCCTGGAAGAACACCGTCACTCTTCCCGCCGACCCCTTTCGCTCCGCTCCCGTTCTCACCGCCTTCGGCCAGACCGAGATTCGCTGGATCAAATTCTCCATCATCCTGGACAATGCTCCCACCGTCTACTTCCAGGACGGCAGCAAATATCAATTTCACTTCAACTTTGCCAATGACCGCCTCGATCCCTTCTCTGGAATCTCCTTCGATGATTTCAACGCCGCTTCTCTCTACCCTCCGGAACAAGAGGTCGCTTTAGGAGCCCTTCTTTTCGCCCCCGCCCACAAGGAGTTCGCCTTCGAATTCGTCGGCCAAAATTCCTACCCACCCGAGATGCTGCGCTATCTCTACCAACTCGCCGGTGCCGCTGTCGAGCGACCCGATGATTGGTCCGGTTTCTATTTTCCGACCTTTGAGCAAGCCGAAAGCGCCCGTGAAGATGCCGAATACTTTCAACGCAACAACATTGCTCTCGGTTCCATCGCCCGATGGCAAAACTCCGATGCCTGTTACTCCTCTGGCTGGGCCCTCGGGCGACTGGTCTTCGTTCCCGGCGCCGAGATCAAGGAAGCCTTCCGCACCGGCGCCCTTCTCTCCACCGACATTCTCATCACCGATGGAGTCCCTTCCGAAGTCCCATTCGTCGCCGGCATTATCTCCACCGCCCCGGGGACTCCCAATTCACACGTTGCCATTCTCGCCCGCTCCTATGGCGTTCCCTTTGTTTACCTTTCGGACCAAGGAGATGTCGATGCCGCGCTTGCTCTCGACGGGCAAGAGGTCGTCCTCCGCGGAGCCTCACAATATTCCGGCGAATGTAAGGTCGATGTCTTCGAGGCCAAAGATCTTAGTCCCGACTATCGTTCCGTCATTCTCGACCTCAAAAGGACGCCATCCCTTGAGTTCACACCGCGCGCAAACCTCGGCACCCTCACCATGGCTGTCGCCACCGCCGCACTTTCTGACTCCCGCTACATCGGAGGTAAGGCCGCCAACTTCAGCCTCCTTCGCCAAACCATCCCCGATATTTCTCCCGCCGCCACCGCCTTCACCTTCGACCTTTGGGACAGCTACCTCGCTCAAACAATCGATGGAGCCTCTCTCGAAAACCTGATCGCGAACCGCCTCTCCTCCCACATCTGGCCCCCCAACATCGCTGCGCTCGATGCCGATCTCAAAGCCATCCGCGACCTGATCAAAGACGATGCTGACTTTTCCGCCGGGCAAAAAAACTCCATCATCGCTTCCCTTCAATCGGCTGGATTCGACCCTCTCAAGAAACTCCGCTTCCGCAGCTCCACTAACGTCGAAGACTCGGACCAATTCATCGGTGCCGGTCTTTACGACAGCTACAGCGGCTGCCTCCAGGATGATCTCGATGGCGACGACGAAGGTCCCTCCCACTGCGATTCCAGCAAGGTAAACGAACGCGGTGTCTTCCGCGCTTTGCGAAAAGTCTACGCCAGTTTCTACAATCTCAACGCATACCTCGAGCGACTCCGGCGCGGTGTCGATGAAGATCAAGTGGGCATGGCCGTCCTCGTTCACCACTCCTTTCCCGACGAAATCGAAGCCGCCAACGGAGTCATTACCGGAAGCTTCCAACCCTCGGGTAACAACGTTTTCCTTTTCAGTGAAATCGTCACCCAACTTGGCGCAAACTCAGTTACCAACCCTGATGGCGACAGCATCCCCGAGCTGGTGGACTCAAATTGTTACAAGGCAAACTCCGTCACTAACTGCAGTAACTTCTTCCAAGAACGCTCCAGCCTTCTTCCGCTCGGCCAATTCTCCATCATGGACTGGCAAGACGACTACAGCGCTCTCAATTCCAAAGCTCTCGACGTCGCCCGGGCCTACCAAACAGCCACTGGTATCGATCGCTTCACTCTCGAATTTGAATTTAAAAAGCTCACCGACGGCTCCTTCGTCATCAAACAAGTACGAAGAGTCCCCGAGATTGAATCCTCCGGCTCCAAAGACCCCGCTCTTGTCAACCGCCCTGTCATCTTTGAAGTCTTTCAAGGAGAAGCCGCCGATCTTTTCTCCAACCACAATCTCAAGCTCCGTCTCGGCGCCGAAACCGCAAGTCGGATGCTCGACAGCACGGGAAATACCACGAGCTTCCTCACCAAATCGGACTGGCTCCATCACAGTGATGGTGCGATTCAAGATAAAGTCGGAGCGGTTCCTTTCTGGGATAATGCCCAATTCGCGATAGAGGACATTTTTGGCAAAGACTACGCCGTCGATTCTTGGACCGAGCTCAACTTCAAAGGCGGCAGCACCGATCTCGAATTCCGCTTCCAAATGCCCTCGGTAAACGAACTTGCGAGACAGCCCATTCGTATCCTGGGTGACTTCCGCGCAGAGCTTCACGCCACTTTCGCGGAACCTCAATTGACTTGGCAATTTCCGGCCGGATTCACGACCACCACCTCACAAGTGGTCATCCTTGTTCCCAGCGTCACCGACCAACCCCTCCCTCCTGGATCTACCAAGAAAACACGAACTCATGAAGCCCGGTCCGGCACCCAAGTGGAGGTCAACTTCTTCTGGCCCCCCGGCCCGACCGGTCCTTCCGCCGGCTACACCGCTCCCCTCCAAAAATGGGACGTCACCACGATCACCGGCCTCACCACTTCCCCTATTGAACTCCGCGGTTACTTTTCCCAAACTTACCGCCCCGGCCACCACAACTTCGCCGAGGAATTTCTCCTCGAACCCCGCCTCGAAGAGGGCATTAGTTCCGCCATTCTCTCCGAACTCGAAGCCCTCGATATCAAACAAATCTACCTCCAGTTTGGGAACATCAAACCAACTTTCAAAGCCATTGATTTCGATGATCGCGTCCGGGATTTGAATTGATTTCTTTGAATGAACTTAGATCGTAATGGTTGTCAAAAATTGAAATAGGTGAGAACCATTTTGATGTTAACTCAACGAACACAATCAAGTCTGTGTGGGAATTATCCTATTGCTTTCCAGTCTCTTTTGAGGCGGTTTTTACCGAAAATTAGAATCACTTCTCAAGCTTCTGCCAGGGCGGGGTCGGTTCCGATGGTTCCGATAAGAGAGTTTCGGTATTCGGTTGTTTCCAGTTCGCTTTGCCTTGCCTTAGCGCTCTCTAGCTTTTCGAGGATTCCGAGCCGGGAGATTTCGCTTTCGTGGGATTCCTTGTTCAGGAAGTCCTCCAGAGCGGTGATTTTCCGGGCGATGAGATTTTGTTCGACCGTAACCTTGGTGTCGAGGCGGGCTTGATACCAATTGGAGGCGAGGACGGTTTCGCGATCGAATAAATCTCGTACTTCGAGAGCGGTGATTGTTTTTCCTTCGAAGTGACCCTCAACCATGATGTTGAGGAGGGCTTTGAGTGGAGGACAGGCGACATCGATGGAGCCGTCTTTGAAGTAATTTTCCGCGATGCGTTTTTGAGTTTCGACGATGTTGTCGATGCCATCGATGTAGTCCTCTTCTGACTGCTCCTCGGGTCGGAGCATGTCACTGGTGAAGACCGTTCCGGGTGCGGAGAACATGCGACCGAAGAAGGTGTTTACGAAGCTCTCATTGATGCGGTATCCGAGGCGGCTGGCGTGAATGGTGCGGCCGTCTTTTTCGAAGTCATCGATCTTATCGAGGAAGTCATTCTCGATGAGAAACTCGGGCTCACGTTCGTTGATAAACATGCGCGACCAGACTTCCGGGACGACGAGTGAGATGTCGTGTTCGAAGCGATACTTTCGCCCGATGTGCCCGGCGGCGGAGGAGAAGCCGTGGTCGGTCGTCAGGATGTAGCTCACTAGGGCAGCATTAAGATCGTAGATGGGGAGCAGGGCGTTGAAGGGGCTTTTGGTGAGGGCACCTTCTGATCCGGCACCGGTGGTCGAGGGGCTCTTGCCGGTGAGGGAGGCAATGAAATCCATGAAGAGCTCGGGGAGTTCCTGATAGTGGATCGGAGCATAAACGGCGAGCGAGCGAATGCCGGGCTCGGCGGGGTTGTTGCGTCGGCCGAGGAGGACGGAATTTACCGGCATGGGAACGGGAGCCTCGTGAGAGAGGCGGCGGAAAAAGCGCGAGCCTATTTCCGCGATGTAGAGACTGCGGGGGTCTTCGAGGTCGGGACGGTTTTGGAGGTAGCGGGGATTCTTGGTCGGTTTACCATCGACGATGCGGGGGAGGTGAGTCGAGATGACGAAGTCCGGTGAATCGGAGTCGAGGTAAGCATTGAACATCTCCTGCATTGGCGCGGTGAAATGCTCGAAGCGGATGGCATCTTTTTTCATCTCCTCGGCCTCTGCGCGTGGGATGGGTTCGTAGTTGGAAAAGAAAACGCCTTTGTGGCTGAAGTCCAACTCCGCCTGCTTGTCGTAGCCGCGGACGATGGCGTCATCGGGTCTTTGGAAGAGGCGGTATTCGCAGTTCTTGGCGAACTTGATCGAGGGCTTTACGATGTCGGGGTGAAGGCCTTCGACTTGATCCGCCGGGATGACGGTGGAGGCGGTGATATCGTCTTCGGTTTGAATTTTCTTGGCGGGAGAGAAATCCTTTCGCAATCCAAAAGTCCGCCAGGTTCCATCTTCGGAAAATCCTACGCGCAGGTATTGTGTGACGAGTCGCTGTCGTTGGTAGATGAGTTCGTTTCCAGGGCGGCCATTGATGAGATCGACACTGAAACGTGAAGCCCAACCACCGGCTTCTTCCCAGTCGGGCTTGTAGAGGCGCTTGATGACGTAAACGAGATCGCGCACAGAACGTGAGATCGTTTCAAGCCATTCGTTGTAGGTTTTGGTGTATCCGGAGTTTGGCGTGAAAAGTCGAATGACCGATCCCAGCGAACGGGTGGCGCAGAGGAGCGGACGGCTCTCTTTGCCAGGCTCGTTTGGGTTCTCGTAGCGGTCGCCGTAGTCGCGATGAACGAGCTCCTGGGCTGCCTGGAAGTCCTCCTTAAAGTTGTCGACGATCACTGGTCCCGAGATCATGGCATCGGAGAGGGATTTGGAGATTTCCGACTTTCCGCCGCCCGAAACGGTACAGGGTTTATGGCAAAAAGTACCTTCGGCATTGGTCCCGATGAGGCGCCAACGTTGGCCTGCAGAGGGCTTCACCATTTCGACTTTGTAGCCGGAGGGGAGGATATAGGTGATGCCAGGTTGGAGGGAAATCTTTTGGTCGTTCCAGGTGATCGATTGGTTGTCGAGTTGGATGCGGACATTTGCGGGGAGGTAGAAAATGTCGGAGTGAATTTTGTCGATGCCATAGCCTTCGGGCTGGAGGTTCATGAGTTCTCCGTAGCGTTTCACGACGTTTATGAAACGATGGTGGACGGCGCGCTTGAACTCGCTCAGAGCGAAGTCTTCACCGAGGTCGGCACCGGGGAAAGCGATGGCTCCGCCGGCGTGTTCTTCTTCGGCGTTTCCGAGGAGATTGGTGGCGTAGCTGAGCTGGGTTTTGACCTCTTTTTTACAGTAGCCGTAATAGTTGTCGGCGATGAGGGTGACGATGGTGCCGCTGGTGTCGCGCGAGGTGATTTTGAAGGCGGAGCCATTGTTGTAAAGTTCGTCTTCGGATTCCCAGCACATGCCATCGTGCTTTTGACGGTCGCTGGCTGCGGAGAGGTGGGGGAGGCCGAGGTCCTTCTTTTTGAGCTTCGTGAGTTGGGGGGCGAGGATGACGCACCCGGTGTGTCCGGACCAATGTGTGGTATCGAGGCGGGAGTCATTCTCGGGAAGGTAAGGGTCGCCGCCATTGCCAAAAATACTCTCTACGAAGTCGAGATTGGAGACGAGATTTCCGGGGGCGAAGAAGCGAACTTCCATGCGCTTTTCCTTCGAGACCCCGGGCACGGCGGGGCAGACGATTGGACGAAGAAGGAGGGAAACGAAGACCTTAGCTGGTGTTTCGCTATTGCCGGTAAAGGGAAGGACCATGATGTCCTCGGGAGGGTTGAGGGCGGCCTTGAGAAGTCCCGCAAAGGTTTGCAGGGGGACTTCTTTCTTGTCGGCGGGAACCGGAAGGCCGCCTTCGGCGACGTGGAAGACGCCCTTGGTGGTGCGGCGGTCGGAAGCGGGATTGTGACAGACGCCTTGATTGACGCGATAGGAACTCAAGATGGATGATTTAAAAACATCCTGGTCGGGAGGGAGCGAGAGCATGCGGCCAATGCCATGACGCTCCAGAACGAGGGCTCCGGCAGGGACGAGTGCGGGAGATTCGGTATCGCCAAGGGTTTTGGCGAGGTAGTCGTGAATTGCTTGGTCTACCGGGCAAAGGTAGTCGGAAAGGAGGCGGGTTTTTTCCTGGAAGGAGGCGATGAGAGAGCGTCCGAGATCGAGGAAGGGGTAGTCCTCTTCCGAGCCCACGATATCGTGGCCTCTTGCTGCGAGCTTCAGGTTGACGAACTCCCGGAGGCGTTCTTCTTCGTCGGCTGAGGCAATGGCGGGGCCGTTTTTGGTAAATCCGATGGTGTCCTTGAGGCGGTGTGGCATGAGTGTGGGATAAGAAGAGCAGTTCAAATGCCACGATACCTCCTCAGGTGCCGATAGGAAACCTTGTAGTTTTCCTCCATCCGAACGACAGCGGGCAGAGAGAGAAAATGCGCTCAACACAGTGCCGTTCGGCCGGTGGCCCGGTTTTTCGGGCTGCTCTAGAGCTCGTAGCACATGAGGTGGTCTTGTTCGCGGAGGTAGAGTTTGCCGTCGAGGACGACGGGGTGGGACCAGGATTCCGCTTCTTGATGGACGGGCATGAAGGAGCCTTTGAGTTCGTAGCCATCGGGGGTGGCTTTGACGAGGGCGACGTGGCCGCTTTGGTAGCGGTAGATGAGGTGGCCATCGACGTAGGTGACGCAGGCGGAGCCGTGGCCGACTCCTTTTTCGGGCCCCCATTTGATTTCGCCGGTTTCGACTTCGAGGCAGATGGGGTCGCCGCCGTTGTGCTTGTGGCCGCAGTAGATGTGGCCATCAATGAGGATCATGCCGCCGTGGTGGTTTTGTAAGGTTTTGGGTTTTAGGAAATAGACTTCCTCGGCGGTTGCGCCGCTGCCTTTGGCGGTGATTTTGAGGAGGGCGGATCCGGTGCCGTATCCGGTGGAGCCGAAGATGTAGTCGCCCATCGCGATGGGCGTGGGGATGTTCGCGGTGGTGTTGGCGACTTTATCGTAGTTCCAGAGGAAGCGGCCATCCTTGGCGCGGACGCTGATGAGTCCGCGGCCGGCCATTTGCACGTATTGTTTTACGCCGCCGGCATTGGAGATGACGAGGGAACCGTAGCCGGCGCCGTCTTTTCCTTTTTTGCCGACATCGCCGAGTTTCGTTTTCCACTTGGTGGCTCCGGTGCGTTTGTCGAGCGAGACGATGAAGGCATCATTTCCGCCCGGGGTGCAGACGACGCGGTCGCCATCGATGAGGGGAGACTCAGAGAAGCCCCAGCCGGACATCATTTTGCCGTCCCACTCCTTCTTGAAGTCCTTTTTCCAGAGAATTTTTCCTTTGGTGGAGAGGCAGGCGATGAGGCCGTTGGAAGTGGTGAGGTAGAGCTTGTCGTCATCGATGGTGGGGACGGAGCGAGCGCCGCCGTAGCCGTGCTCGGGGATCTTGTCGGTGACGGCGGTTTGCCAGAGGAGCTTGCCGGTTTTGGTGGAAAAGGCGCTGACGCCTTGGCCGCTTTCGAAGTTTCCGCTGGTGTAGAGGGTGTCGTCGGCAATGGAGACCGAGGAGAAGCCGCGGCCGCATCCTTCACTGCGCCAGAGGAGCTTGGGTGGGTTCTTCTCCCAGTCGGTGTTGATGCCGGTTTCTGTGGAACGGCCATCGCGATTCGGGCCACGCCATTGCGGCCAATCTGCCGCGGGGGCGAGGGAGGACGCGAGAGTGAGGATGAGGGCTAGAAGGGTAATGCGGTTCATAAGAATCGAGAGAAGCTAGCAGATTTTCAGGCGCATTGAAGAAAAGGTTTTCGGCTTTCTAATCTGGGCGATCAAGCATGGAGACGCGCGATGCGATATACTATCGTTTGAGGCATGACGAGACGGATGATGCGTGTTGAGGAAGGGAGTTGATGCTGGTGGGGTGAAGTGAGGGTGGGTAGGTTGTTGGACATGACCTCACGGAGACTTTTTCTGGCCTACGCGGCCTCGATTGCTGCTGTTCCTCATCTTGGACGGGGGGAGATAGGGAAGAAGGCGCCCAAGTTTCAGCGTAATCCCTTTTCTCTCGGGGTGGCTTCTGGTGATCCGGATCATGAAAGTGTCGTCCTCTGGACGCGACTGGCTCCTGAGCCCTTGGTTCCCAATGGGGGAATGCCGCACCACGCGATCGAACTCGACTGGGAGATGGCGGAAGATGAGGGTTTCACGAAGGGAGTTCGGCACGGGACGACGGTGGCGACGCCTCAGCTGGGCCATTCGGTGCATGTGACTCCTGAGGGGCTCGAAGCGGACCGGTGGTTCTACTATCGCTTTCATTGTGGTGGGCATGCGAGCGCGGTGGGTCGCACGCGGACGCTTCCGCTGCCCGATGCCAATCCTGATAAATTGGTGATGGCGGTGACCTCCTGCCAGAATTACGAGCAGGGGTATTTCACGGCTTACGAGCAAATGATCGAGGATGCGCCGGATCTCGTATTCCACTTGGGCGACTATATTTATGAGTATGCCGAAGGCACGAACGGCAAGATCCGCCGGGTGCAAGGGCCTGAGACGGAATCGCTGGAGGACTACCGTCAGCGCTACGCCATTTACCGACTGGATCCGCTCCTGCAAAAGATGCACGCGATCTGTCCTTGGTTTGTGACTTGGGATGACCACGAGGTAGATAATAACTACGCGAATGAGACCTCGGAACGGGATGGTATCACCGCGGCGCAACTCTTGATGCGTCGGGCGAATGCCTATCAGGCTTATTATGAAATGATGCCGTTGCGGGAGACTTCGCTTCCCCATGGACCGCACATGAATCTTTATCGCAAGGCTTCCTTCGGGAGGTTGGCTGAGGTTCACATTCTCGATACACGGCAATATCGCACCGATCAGCCGAATAAGGATGGCCGCGATCCGCTCAATGCCGACGCTTTGAATGCGCGCAATACTCTCTTGGGTGATCCGCAGCGGAACTGGCTCTACAACGGACTTTTGAAGTCGAAGGGAACCTGGAATGTCCTGGCCCAGCAAGTGATGATGGGCATGCACGGTCACAAGAAGAAGGATTCCGAAGCGGTCTACTCGATGGACGCTTGGGCTGGCTACGCGGCTGAGCGCGAGACCCTTCTAAAATTCCTTGCGGATCGCCGGGTGACCAATCCTATCGTTTTAACCGGCGATGTGCATCGGCACTGGCTGAATGAATTGCGCGTGGACGACCGGAAGCCCGATCAGAAAATTGTCGCGACTGAGTTCATCGCGAGCTCTCTCACGAGCGGGGGCGATGGGTCTGCGAAGTGGAAGGGGATTGATGATCTCATGTCCTTCAACCCGGGAATCAAATACAACAACAGTCAGCGAGGGTATCTCCGCTGCACCCTAACGCCGGAGCGTTATCAGACGGACTTCATGGTCATCGATAAGGTGACGGAGCTGGGAGGAAAGATGACCAAGCACGCAACCTTTTCGGTGCTGGCGGGAAATCCGGCGGTGGTGGGTGAATAAGAAATTACTCGTACCTCCACTTCATGATCCAGGGATCGCCGGTTTCCTTTTGGGCGGCTTTCAGTTTTTCCTGATAGCGTTTTAGGAGTTCGGCGTGCTCGGGCATTTCCGCGAGGTTGCGGGTTTCGTTGGGGTCGGAGGAAATATCGAAGAGCTCGAAGGCGGGGCGGTGGATGTAGGAATCGACGGTGCGCTTGCCGTAGGGAGCGTCCTTGCCCCTGGTCCACTGGGCTTGCCAGGTGGCCGCGACCCAGAGGTCGGAGGCGAAGGGGTAGGGCTGGTGGTGGGCGATGTTCCAGATGATTTTGTAGTTGCGGTCGCGGTAGGAGCGCATGGGGTAGTACATCTGGATCTCGTGGAAGGTGTGCGAGGCGAGAGCGGTGTCCCAGCCTTTCGGATTGGTCTCGCCGAGGATACGGAGCCAAGAGCGGCCGTGATAGCGCGTGGGGGGCTTGCCAG
>Ga0308005_10000132_pt1 | contig 27574 bp, 22 predicted proteins | sample Neamet67_FD_203142 | JGI IMG/M metagenome (GOLD analysis project Ga0308005, IMG submission 203142) | Marine microbial communities from water near the shore, Antarctic Ocean - #67 | ecosystem: Environmental > Aquatic > Marine > Unclassified | place: Southern Ocean | collected 2014-06-07 | reverse complement strand
CGGATTCGGAGAGGCGAAGTTCGCCGGTGGGTTGTCTTTCCACGTGGTCTTCGGCGCGAGCCTGGCGGATCAGTTTCGGGAGTTCCCCCTTCGCCCAGTAGCGGTGCTTGCGGAGGAGCTCCATGGGAATAGGGAGATTCTTGAGTGGGGGAGAATCCTGGGTGTTTTCGAGGATCTCGTAGGTGGAGCGCAGGATGTGTTGGCGGCCCACCTTCTTTTGAAGTTTGCGATGCCGAAGGTAGCGGGGGAGGACACCACGGGCGGTTCCAAAGATCATGCTGAGGAGGAAAATGAGAGCAGCGGTGATGACGATGATCGCTCCTGCAGGGAGATTTGAGTAGAGGGCGGAGATGGATGCTCCGATCCAACCTGAGATGGCGCCGATGACTGTCGATAGTACCAGCATGTAGCCCAGACGATTGGTCCAGAATCGAGCGGCGGTCGGGGGCGTGATGAGAAAGGCGATGATGAGAATGAGTCCCACAGCTTGAAGTCCTACAACAGTCACGGCGGTGACGAGTGCCATTAAGATGATGTCGAGACCGAGAGTGGACCATCCTTCCGTGGAGGCGAAGTTGGAGTCGAAGCAAAGAAGGGTGAGTTCCTTAAGAATGAGAACGGTGATGACGGTGGTGACGGCGAGGGTGCCTGCAATTAGGAAAAAATCAGACCAAACCATGGACGCTGTTTTTCCGTAGATAAAACTATCAAGCCCGGCGGCGCTTTGCCCGGGAATTTTTTCCACCATTTTGAGGATTGCGATTCCGAGGCCGAAGAAAACGGAGAGGACAATGCCCATCGCGGCATCGTCCTTGAGCCGGGTGGAACGGCGAATGGCGAGGACAAGAATGACCCCAAGGAGACCGGTGATGGTGGCGCCAATAAGTAGGCCCGGGAGGCTTCTTCCGCTGAGGCCCATCCACGACATGACGGCAAAGGCGATCCCGATTCCGGGAAGGGTGGCATGTGAAAGGGCATCGCCCAACAGCGATTGTTTTCGAAGGAGAAGGAAGCTTCCGATGAGTCCGGCGGTGGCTCCAAGAAAGGCGACACCCAGCACGACGAGGCGGGTATTGTGTTTTTCCAGAAAAAGGGTTTCGCGGAGGAGTTCGAGAGTCATGGCAGGCTAGCGGCCGATGTTCTTCAACGTGTGCGCGACGTCGTCGAGCAGGTTGAGTTTTCCTCCGTAGGTTTTGTGGAGGTTCTCGCGGGTGAACGTTTCCGAGGTGGGGCCACTGGCGACGACCCGCATATTCAGCAGAACGAGGTGGTCAAAATATCGTGAGACGGTGGCAAGGTCATGGTGGACGCAGAGAATGGTTTTGCCTTGGGCGTTGAGGGTTTGAAGGAGCTTGATGATCGCTTGCTCGGTGGCGGCATCGACGGCGGCAAAGGGCTCGTCCATGAAGTAGATTTGAGCGTCTTGAACCAGCGCTCGTGCAAGAAAAACCCGCTGTTGTTGGCCGCCGGAGAGTTGGGAAATTTGGCGGTCGGCGAGATGATCGATGCCGACTTTTTCTAGTGCTTCGCGGGCTTGATTTTTTTGAGTGCGCCCAATTCGCTTGAACCAACCGAGCTTGCGGTAGGTTCCCATGGCCACGACATCGAGGGCACTCACCGGAAAATCCCAGTCGACACTTTCGCGCTGGGGAACGTAGGCGATGAGGTCGCGTTGCTCTTCATAGGGCTTTCCGTAGATGAGGGCTTCGCCGGAGGTTTTTGGAATGAGGTCGAGGCAGGCCTTTAGAAGTGTGGACTTGCCTGCTCCGTTCGGGCCAACGATTCCAGCGAGGGTGCCCTCGGGGATGTTGAGTTCAACGTCCCACAAGACAGGCTTCCGGTGATAAGCGACGGTAAGGTCGTGAACAGCGAGGGGAAATTCCGGTGGATGTTCGGGGCGCATCTTAGTCGTTGAGTTTGCCTTGGAAGCCGTTTTTGGGAGCGGTGCCGCCAAGGCCGTTGACGATGGTGGTGATGTTGTGATCCATCATGCCGATGTAGGTGCCCTCGTAGGTGCCGAGTTTCCCCATGGCGTCAGAAAAAAGCTCGCCGCCAATTCTCACGGGGTGTCCTTTCTGGGCTGCTCCTTCGATGACGGCTTTGACTGATTTATCTGAGAGGGAAGATTCGATGAAAATGGCGGGGATCTCTTTTTCGACGAGGTAGTCAACGAGGTCGTTGATGTCCTTTGTTCCCGCTTCGGATTCGGTGGAGATGCCTTGAATCCCGCGGACTTCAATTCCATAGGCGCGGCCAAGGTATGAAAAGGCATCGTGTGCTGTGACGAGAACGCGTTGTTCGGCTGGAATGGTTGGGAAAACCATGAGAGCGTGGGTATGGAGATCGCTGAGCTTTTTTCGATACTCAGCGAGTCGCTGAGCGTAGTGATCTGAATTGTCAGAGTCGTAAGATTTTAGTTCCGCGCCAATCTTTTCGGCAACCTTGGACCAAAGTGAGATGTCCATCCAGAGGTGGGGATCGGGATGGTTTCCGTCGCCGATGAGTTCGACATCCTTAAGTCCCTCGGCAACGGCCACGACGGGATTTCCTTTTTCCTTCCGGCTGTTGAGAAGGGTTCCCATTTTCCCTTCAAGAAGGAGGCCGTTATAAAGCACGAGGCCGGCTTTTTGAATGCGATCGACCTCTGATTTGAGGGGCTTGTGCGTATGAGGATCGATGCTTTCACCAATGAGGTTAATGACCTCTTGTTTGTCACCTGCGATTTCTCGGGTGACATCGGCAATCATTCCGATCGTGGTGACGATTGTCCCATCAGTCGTGATTTCGTTTTTTTTGGTGCAGGCCCCCGCCAGAAATAGGATTGGGAGGAGGAGGAGTGACTTGCTCATGTTAGAACTCTATCGGCTGACTTTGAGTTGTCAAAGTTTATAATTTGAATAATAGTAATTGAAAAGTGAGACGTTGTGAGGTCGTATCAGATTCGATGATTGGTAGGACGGTATTTATTGTGTTTCTTGCTGCCGGTGTTGCGATTGGCTCCGAGGGATTCGCGCTATTCGAAAACAAGGTGCGGCCTATTTTGGAAGAAAATTGTTTGAAGTGCCATTCCGAGGCCAAGAAGGTCAAGGGTGGCCTCTTGTTGGATCGGAAGGCGGGTTGGGAAGAAGGGGGTGATAGTGGGGCCGTGATCGTGCCGGGGAAACCGGAGGAGAGTCTTCTCATTCAGATGGTTCGACATGAGGCGGATGTCGAGGCGATGCCTCCTAAGTCGAAACTTTCGGAGAGTGAGATCGCTGATTTGGCCGAATGGATCAAAGTGGGAGCCCCTGATCCACGCGGGGAAGCGATTGGTCAGGAAATTAAAAAGAGTGGATTTGATTTGGAAGAGCGAAAGCAGTGGTGGTCCTTGCAGCCGGTGTCCCGGGTCAAAGTCCCCGAAGTTGAGAGTCCGAAATGGCCCCGAACCGATTTGGATCGATTTATTTTGGCCGGTTTGGAAGAAAAAAATTGGAGTCCGGCTCCGGAGGCGGACCGGGTCACGTTGTTGAGAAGAGCCAGTCTTGTTTTGACTGGTTTGGCACCAACACCCGGGGACTTGGATGAATTTCTGGCCGACACACAGGAGGGTGCCTATGAGCGGGCGGTGGATCGGATGATGGCATCGAACCACTTTGGTGAAAACTGGGCCCGACATTGGATGGATGTCGCACGCTATGGCGAGTCAAAGGCGTTCGAACAGGATTATTGGATGCCTTACACCTGGCAGTATCGAGACTACCTAATCCGTGCATTTAATGAAGACGTTCCCTATGATCAATTTGTACGAGAAGCTTTTGCTGGCGACCTTTTGGAGCGTCCCCGCATCAATCCTGAGACGGGTTACAACGAATCTATAATGGGACCGGGTTTCTTACATTTGGTCGATGGTCATCATGGGGTGACCGATTTACACGAGGATGAAGCACGGGTGATCGACAGTATGATCAACGTCGTGGGCACCACCTTTCATGGGCTCACGATATCGTGTGCGAGGTGTCATGATCACAAGTTTGATGCCATCACGGATGAGGATTACTATTCCTTGTACGGGATGTTTCGGAGTTCGCGACTTCACTATGCAAATGTCGCCGAGGCGAAATGGTCCGACGAGAGGAGCCGCGAGATGCGCTCTGCCCACGGTGAGGTTGTTAAAGCGACTTTGAAGAACGCTTCGGCTCAGTTAAGTCAATTGGGAGAAACTATCGCAAAGGTCCGGGAATTGGCTAAAAACAAGGAACTTGTTGAAGCCTGCCGTCGTCTTAATCCAAAGGATGCTGAAGCACGAAAGAAGCTTGAAAAGGAATTAGGAGAGATGACCTCCCCCGAGGTTGCGAGTTGGTTTATTGCGCTTCATGCGCCGGGTGGTAAACCCGAACTAGCGGGGATGAAGCATCTGTTTGATTCTACCAATCCCGCTCCAAGAAAGAATGAGGTTTTAGCCCAACGTCCCTGGCTCACGGACGGCGTTGGATTTGAATCCGCGGAATCCGGACGTTTTTTTGTGAATCCAGGCGCGGCTTCTGTGATTCAACGGGCTGTTGGAGGTGGTATGGTGGCGGGACATTTCTCTTCAAGGTTGGATGGAACAGTCCGATCCGAAGATTTTGTCACCAATGGCGAGCCAATCAAAATTTGGATCAGGGGGCGATTCGCGACTGTGAGTTTGGTGATTCGGAATTATGAGTTGGTCGGTCATGGACCAACCACCGGGCCGCTTCGGAAAAGTGTGAACTCCGATCAATGGCAGCTCGTTCAATTTCCAACCAGTCTTTGGAAAGATGAGGCCGCTTTTATTCAGATCCAACATCAAGGGGAGAGTAAGAGGGTCCGGGCTTCCGGGGCGGGGGGTGTCGAACCTAACGACGAAGCCTGGGTGGCAGTGGCGACCGAACTTCCGGATTGGGGGAAGGTTTGGAGTCGCGCGAATTCGGTCGAAGCCGTCGTGACCTCTTTGCTGGCAGGGCCCGAAGATGGGGCGGGATCAGAGGTTCTTGGAGCCCTTTTCGCCTCCGGTCTTTTGACCCCTGATCAGACGGATCCACCATTAAAAGAGGCGCTGGGAGTTTTCAAGAAGGTTCGCGATTCGATTGAGAAGCCGGTTTACGTTCGTAGCTTGGTTGACGGAACGAACATGAATGAGCCCGTTTATATCCGGGGGAATCACAAACGACCGAGTGATGAAGAGAATCCCCGCCGATTCCTTGCGGGGCTGAATGGGGAAGCGTTGACCGGGCGGGGAAGTGGACGTCGTGAATGGGCGGAGCAACTTTTGAAGCCCGGAAATCCGCTCACCGCACGGGTGCGGGTTAATCGGATTTGGTCGAGGGTGTTTGGAAAAGGAATCGTGGCTTCAGTCGATAATTTTGGAAAGATGGGAGAGAAGCCAAGCCATCCAGCGCTTCTCGATTTTCTGGCCAATGATTTCATGAAGGAGAAGTGGTCGATCAAAGCAATGATTCGCAAGATGGTTCTTTCGAGCGCCTTCCGGATGTCTTCGATTCCCGGAGCAGAAGCTGCCGAGCTCGATCCAAAAAATGTTTATCTTCAAAGAATGCCGGTCCGTAGGATGTCTGCCGAATCGATCCGCGATCACATTCTTGCGACAAGCGGCGATCTCAAGCGGGATCTTTTTGGGCCGAGTGTTCCAGCATACATCAAGGACCAGCCGAACAGTCGTGCCAAACCCAGGGAAGGCCCTCTCGGCGGGAACGGACGGCGTTCCATTTATCTGGCCAGCAGGAGAAACTACCTGCCGTCATTCCTTCGAACTTTTGATGCTCCGAATTCGACCGAGCCGGTGGGGAGACGCAATGTCACAACGGTTCCAGCCCAGTCATTGGCCCTCTTGAACCATCCTTTGGTTCATCAGCAGGCCAGGGTTTGGGGAGAAGGAATCGTGAAAAGAAACGGGTCGGATCAGGAAAAATTAAGCCGGCTCCACCGCGAGGCATTCTCTCGGGAAATCACAAAAGAAGAGATCGAATGGGGGCTCTCCGCGCTGAAAAAACTGGGAGTGGATGCCAATCCGCAAGAGGCTTGGGCTTCTCTCTGTCACATCATCATCAACCGAAAGGAATTTATCTATGTCTTCTAGTTTGAATCATCTCTCCCGTCGTGATTTTATGCATACGGGCTCCTTGGGCTTTGGTTCGCTGGCTTTGGCCGGGTTGCTTGATCAGGAAGCTGGAGCGGCCATTCAGCCCCACTTTGCCCCCAAAGCGAAGCATGTCATTTTCCTCTACATGGATGGGGGGGTGTCGCACGTCGATAGCTTTGATCCCAAACCATTGTTAAAGAAAGAGAATGGACAGAAGCCGAAATTCGAGGTGGAGGCCACGGTCTTTAATAACAATGGGAATATTCTGGCGAGTCCGTGGGACTTCAAAAACTACGGTGAGAGTGGAATTCCCGTCAGCGATCTTTTCCCGTATATCGGATCGTGCGCCGATGACCTCTGTGTGATGCGTTCGATGACCGCATTTTCACCGAGCCACCCCAATGCCAACTACTCTCTTCACAGCGGCCTCATTCTTTCAGGGCGGCCCAGTATGGGAGCATGGGCGTCGTATGGTTTGGGCAGTTCTAATGCCAATCTGCCCACCTATGTGGTCGTTCACGGTGGCCAGGTTCCATCGGGAGGCATGCAGATGACGGGAGAAGGGTTCCTTCCTACCGCACACGGTCCGTCGGTTCTTCATCCCAAGGGCGTGGTGCTTCAGAACATCAATCCCTTGGAAAAGAAAAAAGGGCTTCAAAAAGACAAACTGGCGTTGCTTCGACAAATCGATGGTCGATTGCAGGAACGGCGGCCTGATTCGGCATTAATTGCTTCGGCGGTTAAGAACTATGAAATGGCTTTTCGCATGCAGATGGCGGTTCCCGAGGTGACGGATGTTTCCAAGGAGCCCGAGTCGATCAAAAAACTCTATGGTCTCGATGCCAAATTCAATAACACCCGGACGTATGGCGCACAATGTCTGATGGCGCGGCGACTGGTGGAGAAGGGAGTGCGGTTCGTGGAACTTACCATCACAACTGGAAACGGTGACCGATGGGATCAGCACGGCAAACTTAAGGATGGGCATACCAAGAATGCCTTGGCGGTTGATCAGCCGATTGCCGCACTGATCAAAGATCTTAAGTCCCGTGGTCTCTTGGATTCGACATTACTTGTCTTCGCCGGTGAATTCGGACGGACTCCATTTGCACAAGGACGTGACGGGCGGGATCACAACCCCCAGGGATTTAGCATCTGGATGGCCGGAGGAGGAATCAAGGGAGGAACCATTTACGGTGCGACCGATGAGTATGGTTACCGTGCTGTTGAGAACAAAATGACGGTCCACGACATGCACGCCAACATGCTGCACCTCATGGGGATTAATCATGAGAAGCTAACTTATCGATACGGTGGTAGGGATGTCCGACTCACCGATGTGCATGGGGAGATCATTCCCGAAATTTTAGCGTAAAAAAACCGGCATCCCAGAGGATGCCGGACTTTTGAGTTCTTCTGAAGAACTTAGCTGACGTATGAAAGTGAAGCGGCGGTGGCTTCGATCTTGTCGTTGTTGTTGAGGAGTTCTCTGATGGGGTCGTAATTGCCGGAGAGGAGGGCGTGGCGTGCCGAGTCGGGCATTTCGACGGAGAAGGAAAGGTCTCCGGCTGCGACGGCCATGGCTTCGAGGTCGATGGCAACTTCGAGGGTTGGATCGGCGGCACAGGCCGCTTTGAGAGCTTCGATGTTTTCTTTCGAAGAACTGAGACAGGGAAGTCCCAGGGTCGTTGAGTTTCCATAGAAAATTTCCGCAAAGGATTCAGCAATGATGGCATTGAAGCCATACTTGGTGAGTGACTGGGGAGCGTGTTCACGAGAAGAACCGCAACCGAAGTTGATGCCAGCTACGAGGATGGATGCGTTCTTGAAACGTTCATCGTTGAGTGGGTGGTTTGTTTTCTCACCGCTCTCGGGATCGAAGCGAACGTCATAAAAAGCGTATTCGCCGAGACCGTCGAAAGTGACGCACTTCATGAAGCGCGCGGGAATGATGCGGTCGGTATCGATGTCCGCGCCCGGGATGGGAACGGCAGTGCCGGTGACTTGAGTGATGGGTGCGATAGCCATGGTGATTGATTCTTATTCGTTTTCCTTTTTTTCGCGAGCAGCCTTACGTTCAAGGATTTTGGCGAGGGTTTCTTGAAACGAGCCGACGTAACGCTTGGCCAACTGCTGGCTGAAGGTCACGATTTCGCCAGTCAAGGCAGGGAGGACTTTGATGGACTTCTTTCCGACGGGAGTTTTGTAAAAGGCGATCAGTTCCTTGATCTCGTCCTTGGTCTTGGCTTTGAGATCGGGATCGCTGGCGACTGGACGCATGTAGTCTATGAAGGTGTCTTTGACCTCTTCCATTTCCTCTTTGTTGAGGCCATGGCCGGCGAGGCTTTGTTCAACCATCGCAAAACCAGCTTCGCCGGATTGGATGATAGAATCTTCGAAGGCCATGAGCTTCATCAGCTCCTCGGAGGGCGTGATCTCCTGTTTTTCCTGAGCAGAGAGGGGAAAGAGAGCGAGGGAGAACGCGATGATCAGGATGTTTTTCATTAGGAATAACATTGGCATGCCGTTTTAGGCAACGGCAGCATCAGGGCTGACGTCGAAAGTTTCACGGGCGTCGGCAATGTGGCCAGCGACTGCGGCGGCGGCGACCATGACAGGTGACATGAGAATGGTGCGTCCCGTTGGGGAGCCCTGTCGGCCTTTGAAGTTGCGGTTTGACGAGGAGGCGCAGATTTGATCCCCAATCAATTTGTCGGGGTTCATGGCGAGGCACATGGAGCATCCGGCAGCTCGCCATTCGAAACCAGCTTCTTCAAAGATCTTGTCGAGGCCCTCGTTTTCGCACTGGATGGCAGTGATTTGGGAGCCGGGAACGGCAATGGCTTTGACGCCGCTGGCAACTTTGTGGCCTTTGAGAAATTTGGCGGTTTCGCGGAAGTCGGAAAGACGACCGTTGGTGCAGGAGCCAATAAAGGCGACGTTGATGGGAATGCCTTTGATGGGCGTGCCGGCGGGAAGCTTCATGTAGGCGAGGGCTTCCTCAATGACTGCTTTCTCTTCCGGGTCGGAAGTGGTGGCGGGGTCGGGGATGTTTTCGCCGATGGTGATGCCATGGTCAGGGGAGATGCCCCAGGTGACGGAGGGCTCGATGTCTTCGGCGTTGATGGTGATGATGTCGTCGAATTCAGCATCGGCATCGGAGGCGAAGGACTCCCATTCTTCGATTGCTGCGTTCCATGCGTCACCGGTGGGTGAGTAGGGGAGGCCTTTGAGAAATTCGAACGTGGTTTTGTCGGGGTTGACGTAGCCACAACGCGCGCCGCCTTCGATGGCCATATTGCAGACGGTCATGCGCTCTTCCATGGAGAAGTTATCGAAGGTCGAGCCGGCGTATTCGTAGGCGTAGCCAATACCACCTTTTGCCCCGAGAAGGCGGATGATGTGAAGGGTGAGGTCCTTGGCATAAACACCGGGACGAAGCTTTCCGTTCACCTCAATGCGGCGAACTTTTAGGCTTTCCATGGCGATGGTCTGGGTGGCGAGAACGTCGCGCACCTGGGTCGTTCCAATGCCGAAGGCGATGGCTCCGAAAGCGCCATGAGTGGCGGTGTGGGAGTCACCGCAAGCGATGGTGGAACCGGGTTGGGTAATGCCCTGTTCGGGGCCGACGACGTGGACGATGCCTTGCTTGCCGGATTTAAGATCGAAGTAGGTGACGCCAAAGTCGTCGCAGTTTTTGCGGATGGCATCGATCATGTCGGCAGCGAGGGGATCGGCCGGTTGGTCCTGATTCTCGGTGGGGACAATGTGATCGATGGTGGCGAAAGTCCGTGAGGGGTATTTGACCTTGAGTTCGAGGTCACGGAGCATTCCAAAAGCCTGTGGACTGGTGACCTCGTGAATGAGGTGGGTCCCGATGAAGAGCTGCGTGCGTCCGTCGCTCAAAGTACCCACGGTGTGAGCATCCCAAACTTTCTGATAAAGAGTCTTTCCCATGGCGTGATCCCGCATTTTTCGCGGGGGAGTGACGATGTATGGAAAATCACCTGAAAGCAAGTACCGCAGGAGATTCTAGGCGAGAAGGGCTCCTCCGCCGGCTGCGATGAGAACAAGGGCCCAAACGGGGATGAGTTTTTTACGCAGAATGAGGAAGAGAATGGCGACGCCGAGGGCGTCGGTCCATCCGTTCAGGGTGTCATCGGTAGCCATGTGCAGGAGGGCCACACCGAGGACTCCTACAACTCCGGCGTTGGCGCCTTTGACTGCCCGTTGAGCCCAACGTTTTCCGCGAAGTCCGCCCCAAATTTTCATGGTGCCTCCCAGAAGTAACATTCCCGGGAGGAAGACCGCGATAAGGGCCGCTCCCGCTCCTAGCCAGGGGTTCCCGAAAATAAGAGAGTTGGCGTCGGGGCTTGCGGCAACTTTGACCCCGAGGAAGGCTGCAAAAGTGAAGACGGGGCCAGGGACTCCCTGGGTGGCTCCGTAGCCACCGAGGAAGATCTCTTTCTCCATGTAGCCTCCATCGACCATGCTTTCTTGTAAAAGAGGGAGGACGACGTGTCCGCCCCCGAAAACAAGGGATCCAGCACGATAGATTCCTGCCAGGGGATCACTACTACCAATGGAAAAGAAGAGGATGACGAAGAAGGCGATCATGGCGAGCCATCCGAGCATTCCGCGCCCGGAGGTCTTTTCCTTCTCGATTTTTTCTCCGGCGGAAAGGGTGAAAACGCCAGCGAGGCCGGCGAGGGTGATCATCACCACGGTGATCCATGGTGCCGTGAAAATCCAGAGCATGGCAAAAACGATGACTGCGATGGCGAGACGTCGAAGGTCGGGAGCGAGGGAGCTTCTCATGCCGAGCCAGGCTCCGGCAACGACCGCGAGAGCGACAAGTTTGAGTCCCCTGACGGCTCCACTGGCGTGGTCTCCCGGGAGATCTCCCATTCCGAGAGCGACTAGGACCAAAACTAAGGCAGAGGGCAGGGTGAAGCCGATCCAAGCGGCCAATCCGCCAAGGAGTCCGGCCCGTTCATAACCAATCGCTGCTCCCAACTGACTGCTTCCCGGACCGGGAATGAACTGAGTCAGAGACATGAGTTCTCCAAAGCGGGATTCATTGATCCAACCGCGACGGGCGACATATTCTTCGCGGAAGTAGCTCACGTGGGCCACCGGTCCTCCGAAGGAGGTGAGGCCCAGTCGTAGGGCCACCCAAAAACATTCCATTGCTCCGTTCATCTGCGAGGAGAAGAGCAAAGGAGGGCGTTCTGTCAATCGCGTCTTCGTGACTTTTAACTCGCGAAGGTCTGCCAGCTCGTGGATGTTTTTTTCATAAAGTGGTTTTTCCGGTCTGCTTTTCTGAATCTGTTTTGCGTAAGTTGTGGATCTGACTCGGTGGCGCGTCTTTTCGTGGCTCAGTCCCAAATGAAGAAACCGAAATCCAAATCCGAGCCGAAAGTGAAGCCGGAGGCCATGGCGGGGAAGGTGGCTTTTCAGGATCTCTCCCGCCAAGAGTTGGAAGTATTTCGGGTCATTCCGGAAAGCGGGGGAAAGTTGCTCGTCTCAAAGAATCAAAGCTACGGTCAAGTCGATGGATTTTGGTGGCGGGGGAGCAAACCCGGCGAGTGGAATTCAAAATTCCGGATTCCAGCGAGTCCTGGATCAGCAAGGCCAAGGCTCCTGCGAAATTTGACGGAACTGCTCATCGCGGCGAGTTGCATGTTTTTTATCGAAGCAATCTCCTAGTTTATTTTATGGGAATGATGAGGAATGGAGTCAAACATCCTTCCTGGGTGTGCGATGCCGGGTAGACCCGGCGCCCTCGCCCTGGGTGATCACTTTTTAAGTCAAACGTCGTGAAATACCTTCTCTTATTTTTTCTTCTTCCTGTCGCCGCGATGGGAGAGTTGCGGCTGAATCAAATTCAGACCATCGGAACTCACAATTCCTATCATCTCGCTCCGACTCCCGAGGAGATGAAGTTTTTAGGAATGTTTAGTAAACGTGCCACCACGGCTTGGGACTATTCGCGGAGACCTCTGGGGCAGCAATTGGAGTCGAGACTTCGTCACTTTGAGTTGGACATCTTCGCCGACCCGGAAGGTGGGCTTTATGCGAAAGCGGATGCTCCGGAGGATGACGTGATGCGCAAGCCGGGGATGAAAGTACTTCACGTCCCTAAGATCGATGCTCGTTCGGGACATCCCACTTTCAAGGGAGCACTCAAGGCGGTGAGGGCGTGGTCAGCTAAAAACCAGAATCATCTTCCCGTGATGATTCTCATCGAGTTGAAGGACAAAGCAGAGGTTCCCTTTGCTCCAAAACCTGTTCTCTTTGACCGAAAGCAGATGGAAGAGGTGGAGAAGGAGATTCTCTCTGTTTTTAAACGTGGGCAAATCATCACTCCGGATTCGGTAAGGGGAGAGCTGCCGACTTTGCGAGAAGCGATCATGACGAAAGGTTGGCCGCTACTTCGTGAATGTCGCGGCAAGGTCATTTTCTGCCTCGATAATGGCGGAGGGTATCGGGATATTTATCTCAAAGGAAACCCTTCACTGAAAAAGCGTCTTCTTTTTGTGAGTGTCGATCCTAAGCATCCTGCGGCAGCCTGGATGAAGAGGAACGATCCGGTGGGAGGATTTGCCGAGATTCAGCGACTGGTGAAGAGTGGTTTCCTGGTCCGCACCCGGGCGGATGCTGACACCCAAGAGGCGCGGGCGAATGACAGGAAGCGAGCGATCAAGGCCCTTGCAAGCGGAGCGCAGTTTGTGAGCACTGACTTTCCGGTGGCAGTGCCTCGGATCAGTGAGTATGAGGTGACTCTGTCTGACAAGGTGGTTGCTCGGCCCAATCCGGTTTCTGCCAAGAACGGGAAGGAAAAAATCAAGGAATAGGGCGGTTCTTGAAGAATGAGGGAAACTTGCTACTCCTCGTCCGTGCAGAATCGTTTCTACCAGGTCTTTGATACCGAGCGGGCTTCCGGCTACGACACGTCCGGCGACTTCCGTTCGCCCTTTCAGATTGATCGCGACCGTGTTTTACACACTCCCGCGTTTCGACGTCTCCAAAGTAAGACGCAGGTGTTTTGGAGTGGAGAATACGATTTTTATCGTACCAGACTGACCCATTCCCTGGAAGTGGCCCAGATTGGAAAATCGATTTGCCATTGGTTGCGTCATTCGAGCGACCTGATGGAAGATGATTTTTATATCGACGAGGATTTGGTCGAAGCAATCTGCCTTTCCCACGATCTCGGTCATCCGCCTTTTGGTCATGCCGGTGAACGATCGCTGAATCACTTCATGGCGAATTACGGTGGATTTGAGGGAAATGCCCAGACGCTGCGCCTTCTCACCGAAAGGATTTTCTCGCAAAGCAGAAAGGGGATGGACCCGTCGAGGTCTTTCCTCGATGGCGTTTTGAAATACAAGTCGCTTTGGTCGGAATTGAAGACAACAACGGGGAAGCTCCCGAAAAATCACTTCTTGTATGATGCTCAGGTAGGTCATTTAAATTGGGCAATGGGTGGGCACGATTTCCCGGCCGAATTTGTTCCAGGAAAAGTGCGAGATGGTTTCAAATCCATTGAGTGTCAGGTCATGGACTGGGCTGATGATACAGCCTACTCCCTGAATGATCTGGCGGACTCGGTGAAGGCGGGATTCCTCACCGTGGAGCGTCTCGAGCGCTGGGCTGAAAAGAAGGGGAATTCCACGGGTAAGGGAGCACCTCTGGGGGACTTGTTAAATGCGATTCGTGGACAGCGTATCGAACCCTTTATTGGGAAGAGGATCGGGAAATACATTCAATCGGCCCGGTTGATCTCTGCGGTTAATATTCTGAGCGGCACCAGTCATCGATATGCGATGGAACTGGTGATCGATGACGAGGTCAGGGCTGAGAGTGAACTTTTTAAGAGTCTCGCTTTTGAGGTAGTCTTCCTATCTCCCCAGCTCAAGCAACTTGAGCACAAGGGGAGCTACATGCTCCGGAAGCTTTGGGAAGTCATGGAGAAGCGCTACGTCCTGGGTGAGGCGATCGACGGGCAGGATTTTGCGTTCCTTCCCGAAGCGGATGCGGCCGAGATTGAAGAAGCCAATACCGCTGAAAAGAAAGCGCGTCTCGTTTGCGATTTTTTGGCGGGGATGACCGACGGCTATGCGGCACGAACATTCCGGCGGCTTTTTGAACCCGGTTTTGGAAGTATCGGAGACCTTGTTGGATAAATGCGCTTGGATCGGTTTGTGGGAAAGTGGGCTGGAACGGGCAAGCGACGAACGCGCGAGATCTTCGAGGCGGGGCGCGTGAGGCTCAACGGAGATGTCCCGGATGAACCGGGCACGGAGGTTGGGAAATTCGACCGAGTGGAAGTAGATGATGAAATCCTGCAGGCGCTTACTCCGCGATACGTCATGATGCACAAACCGCTCGGCATTGTGAGCGCGACCGTCGATGAAGAACATCAAACCGTGATTGATTTGATCAAAGAAGACTGGGCCGGGGAGCTCCATCTTGCAGGGAGATTGGATCGTCATACTTCCGGTCTGGTTGTTCTAACCAACAACAGCGTTTTCTCAGAATCTCTCACCGAGCCCTCTGAAAAAGTAGGTAAGGTTTACTTGGTGGAAGTCGATGGGCCGATCACGGAAGAGGTGATTTCAGCATTTGAGGAGGGAATGTGGTTCGCCAAGGAGCAAGTGACGACTGCTCCGGCACAGGTGGAATTACTTGCTGACTCGGAGTGTCGTCTCACGATCTACGAAGGTAAACATCATCAAGTGAAGAGGATGTTTTCCCGCTTTGGGCTGAAGGTCACCCGCCTCCACCGTGAAGCGATTGGAAAGCTTCAGTTGCCAGGCGATTTGATGCCGGGAGAGTGGATGAAGTTCCTTCCGTGATCGGTGGCAAGGGGTCGATCAATTTTCAGCTCTTCGAGATCTTTTGAGTGACGCTGACACGCCCTTCATCAACTGGGGATGAGTGCCTGAGGGATCGATTTTTTTTCTTCGTCCTTAGAGGCAGTTTAGGCACGGGAAATTAGTCGCTATTGCGATGATGGAGTCCCGCGCTCCATATCAAGCGATGATCTTGTCTATTACTTTGCCTTTGCGGTCTTGGGGGCCGAGCCTGGCTTTGGTGCCGGTGGTTCTGGCCATGGTGTTGTAAACGTCGAGGCCTTCGGCATTGACGTCGAGGATTTGGCCGGTTTTGAGGCGACCACCAGCCCCCGTGCATGCGTGGAAGACACCGGAGAGTTCGCGTTTGGTGTCGTTATGACGACCGTCGCCTGATTCGGTGGAGACGGTGATCATGGCATTTTCGAGGATGGTTTTTCCGTTGGCTTCGCGGGTGTCGTCGGTGGCGAGGAGGCTCAGGAAGTGGGCGACTTCACGCATCTTCATGTGGGCGTGGGCGCGGAGTTGTTCGTTCTTTTTCTTCTCGTTGAATTTGTGCCACCACTCATGGGAGCAACCTTTGTCTCCGGAGGCTCTGAGTTGAGCGGAGTCGTCGAAGGCGAAGCGTTTTTGACCGTTGTAAATGTAGTCGCCCTTGATGCGGAGTCGTTCGCCGGCGGCGAGGAAGGTGAGGGATCCGAAGCGGGCACGGTCGGTCTGAATGGCGAGGGCATAGAGGCCGGACATGAGACGCCATTCGCGGGTGAGGTCGTCGAGCTTCATGTCGAGTCCCTGGCCTCCGGGGTCGGCTTTGCCGCCGTGGGGGAGTTGGGAAGTTTGTGGGCGAGGCGGAGCGTCTTTATCGACTTCGAACTGAAAGGCGCGTTGTTCAAATTCGCGGATGCGGTCGAGGTGGTTTTTGAAGCGATCTTTGGAGGCTTGGCCGAGAGGGGAGTTTTTTCCGGAGTAGTGTCGGTATTGCTCGAGGACGGAATCGAGGACGCTGCGCTGGAGTCGCTCATCGAGGCCATCGGATCCCTGAATGCGGCCGAAGACGCGTGTGAAGAGGTCGATGGGACGTTCCTGCATGGCGGCGGCAACAGTGCCATCGGGATGATAAGAGTGGACGTAGCGGGAGATGCGGCTGCGTCGGAAAAAGGTGCCGGCGACGAGGGTAGATACGACGCCATCGGGCTGGCCTTTGGGATAGTGAGCGCGGCGGAGGAGTTGATCGAGGGAAGCTCCACCGGCGCGGGCCTCGCCGTTGGGTGGAGAGGCCGTGAAGGCGGCGGAAGAGCCATCAAAGTGGGCATTGATGCCGGATTCGTCGGCGCGGCGGTGGTCAACTCCTCGCATAATGAGGAGTTTGTCGGCGAGGGGCTCGAGGGGTTCCATGACCCCGGCGAAGCCTTCCTTTTGAAGGGGAGAGGGGATGCCGAGGCCGAAGAAGACGTTGAAGGCACGCATGGGGATGACGTTGTTCGCGGCCTGGGTGGCGGCGGACATTTCTTCGAGGAAAGGGAGGCCGATGGTGGTGCCGGCGAGGCTACGGAGGAGGGTGCGGCGGTTCATGGGATTTAGGATTTGGACTTTGGAAGGGCTTGGTTGAGGGGGGCGTCTCACGCGGAGAAGCGGAGCCGGAGAGGTTTATTGAGTGATGAGGGGGGAGGTTGCTAGGTGGAGGAGGACGTTTTGGTAGGATTGGTCTTTTTGGACTTGGGTGAAGAGGGTGTCGAGATGGGGGCGGTCTTGGGTGGCGATGGGCCGGCCTAGGGCAAATTGTGTCAGTTTCCAGTTGATATTTTGGCGAACGCGAGGGCTCTTGGCCAGAAGATCCATGAGCTCGCGAGAGGTTTTGTATTTCACGGAAGAGGCAGTGCCGGGGATGAGGATTTCGCCGTCTTGACGGAGTGTGTTTTTGAAGCTGTCGGTGACGGCGTAGCGGGCGAGGCCGTCGTATTGTTCGAGGCCGAAGGCGAGGGGTTCGAATTTGGCGTGGCAGCCGCCGCAAGATTGGTCGCGTATGCGTCGCTCGGCGATGAGTCGTTGGGGTAAGCCGGGGGCGGAAGGAACCGGGGTGGTGTCGACGCCAGGAGGGGGATCTTTGACGGAGCCGCGAAGGAGATCATGGAGGACGAAGAGGCCGCGGGTGACCATGGAGGCTTCATCGCCGCCGATGGTGAGGAGGCTGCCCTGGGTGAGAAGGCCACCCCGTGGGGAACGAGTGAGATCGTACTTTGCAAAGTCGCCGGGTTGTGGCTTGAGTCCGTAGTGTTTGGCGAGGCGTGGGGTGAGGAAGGTGACGCGGGCGTTGAGGAGGTCTCCGAGGGGACGTTTTTCTTCCCAGAGGAGGTGGCGGGCGAAGGCGAGGGTTTCGCGGCGCATGTCGTCGGCGAGTTCGGGCTGCCAGTCGGGGAAGTGTTTGCGGTTGGGCTGGAGGTTTTTGAGGTGATCGAGATTGAGCCACTCGGAGATGAAGCTCATGGATTGCTCGATGGCCCGGGGATCGCGAAGCATCCGTTCGACTTGTTTTTTGAGAGAGGAAGGATCGAAGAGGGAGTTGTTTTTGGCGGCGTCGAGGAGGGTTTGGTCGGGTGGGCCGCCCCAGATGAGGTAGCTGAGCCGGGAGGCGAGTTGGTAGGCGTCGGGCGAACCTTCGCTTTCGATGCGGTACAAGAAGCGCGGTGACTGGAGCATGCCGCGGAGAATGTAGGCGAAGGCGGTGTCGAAGCCTCCTCCGGACGCTCCGACGCTGGTGACGATGCCTTGATAGAGATTGATTTCGCGATCGGAGAGGGGGCCGCGGAAGAGCCAGGTACCAACTGATTGAATGTGGGCACGGATGGGCTTCTGGGTGGTGCTACGGTTTTTGGAAAAGCGGGTGGTGAACTTTTTGACGTCGAGTTTTGAGACAATGAGGTTGGCGAGTTGGGTGTGCGCTTCGACGTGCTTGAGATCGACACCGAGATTGTAGGCGGTGTTGCGGAAGCCGTCGGTGCGGAGGTCGGGCGGGAGGAGTTTGCGGGCTTCCTTTGTGATGTCGATGCCGGTGGTGGCTTTGACGGTGGCGACGTATTCGGAGGTGGTGAGGCGTCGGGGGAATTTTTGAGGGTTGGTGAGGAGGAGGTGCGCGGCGGGGTCGATGTGTTCGCTGGTCCAGACGGCTCCGGTCTCGATCCACTCATGAAGGTGGGCCTTTTCTTGGGACGAAAGAGAAGGGCGTTTTTCTGGCATTTCGTCGGATTCGACAGCCTCCCAAACGAGTGATTTTTCGAGGTGCCCGGCGGAGATAATGTCGGGATCGAGGAAGGCGGTCTTTTTGTGGGAGAGGTCGAGATCGCCTTCGCCAGTGGTGGAGTCGTGGCACTCAAGGCAATGGCGGGCGAGGATGGGCTCAATGTGATTGACGAAGAGCGATCGGCTGCGATCGGCGGGGGATTTGGGTTTGGGAGGGGTGAGGCCTTGTTTGAAGAGCGCGGTGATTTCGGAGGGGGAGAGGGCTTGGGGATAGATTGCGACTTGGTGGAAGGTGCCGAGCCAGGGGCGGTCGTTCGAGAGTTCGTTTCCGAGGGCGAGGAGGTAGTTGGGGTCCCAGTTTTTTGGGGAGCCGGGGAAGGTTTTTTTTGAGGAGAGGTGGCCGTTGAGGAAGAGGGTGCCTTGGCCGTCGCGGGAGCGGGTGAAGGCCACGTGGGTTTTGGTGGTGGTGACTTGGCCGGAGGAGAGGGAGGGGATGCCGTTGGGGCCGGTTCTTTCGGTGCGGAAGCGGGCGTCGTATTTTGAGCTGTCCTGACCGAGGGTGACGTTTCGGTTGGAGGAGTCCTTAGAAAGGGAGACGATGCGGGCGGGGCCTGATTGGGTGAGATTGGCGGGGGTGATCCAGGCGCTGATGGTGATTTCGCGGGATTTCTGGACGGCGTTGATGAGCTTGGTGGGGGGAGTTTTTGTGGAGAGGAGGATGGGGCGGTTGAGGGTGAGGGAGCCGGGTTGGCGGGTGATTTTTTTTGGATCAGGGATGGAGAGGTGGGCGGAGGGATTGATGCCGGAGGTGTCGAGGATTTGGGGGGAGGAGGGGGAGTTGAATTGGTAGAGGATGATGGGGGCGGGCGCAGCGAGGGCGTGGGTGATCAGGGTGAGAAGGAGGAGGAGAGGGCGGGGCATTGGGATAGGAACGTTGTGGGGGGAGGTGGGCTTACATTTGGGTGGGGAATTTGGGCTATGTGACCGGGACGGTCACGCCACTTATTGGAGGTGGGTTTGGAAGAACTCGATGCGTTTTCGGCGGAAGTGGGGGGCTTCCCCGGCGCCGTGGCCTGCTCCGGGGATCATGTAGAAGGTGAAGTCTTTGTCGGCTTTGATGAGGTCGTTGACGATCTGGTAGGTGGAGGAGGGGTCGACGTTTTTGTCCATTTCGCCGACGGTGAGCATGAGGTGTCCTTTGAGGTTTTTGATGTGGGTGCGGTTGGAGTTCTCGACGTAAGAGTCGTTGAGGGGCCAGTCGAGCCATTGCTCGTTCCACCACATTTTGTCGATGCGGTTGTCGTGGCAGCCGCAGTCGGAGACCGCGGCTTTGTAGAAGTCGCCGTGGAGGAGGAGGGCGGCAGTTGAGGATTGCCCTCCTGCGGAGCCGCCGTAGATGCCGACGCGGGTGAGGTCCATTTCGGGGTTTTTGGCGGCGGCGGTCTTCATCCATTTGATGCGGTCGGGGAAGCCGGAGTCTTTGAGGTTTTTGTAGGCGATTTGGTGGAAGTCGCGGCCGCGATGGTTAGTGCCGAGGCCATCGATCTGGACGATGATGAAGCCGCCTTCGGCCATTTCGGATTTGTGGCTGGACCAGCTCCTCCATTTTTTGGGGACGAAGGAGCCGTGGGGTCCGGCGTAGATGTTTTCGATAACGGGGTATTTTTTGCCTTTCTGGAAGTTGAGGGGACGGAAGATGACGCCGTGGATGTCGTGCTTGCCGTTGCGGTCTTTGGTGACGAAGCGTTCGGGCTTTTGCCAGCCGATGGCTTGGAGGGGGGCGAGGTCGGGTTTGTTGAGGGTGGCGATGAGTTTTTGGTCGGACGTCCGGCGGATTTCGAAGACGGGTGGGTGGTCAATGCGGGACCATTCTGCGAGGTAGTGTTTTTTGTCAGGGGAGAAGGAGAGTTTGTGGGTGCCGTCGCTTTCGGTGAGGAGGGTGAGTTTGGCGGTGTCGAGGTTTAGGAGGGCGTAGTGGAGGTAGTAGGGGTCTTGCTTGGGGTAGTAGCCGGAGAGCTGGATGAGGGCGGTACGGGATTTTTCGTCGACGGCTTCGACTTTACGGACGACCCAGTTTCCGGAGGTGAGGGGGCGGATGGCGTTTTTCTTTTTCCGGTCGACAAGGGAGAGGTGGTTGTAGCCACTGCGTTCGCTGAGCCAGAGGATTTCGTTGGTGTCGGGAAGGAGTCGGTAGTCGCAGTTTCCGAAGACGTAGATGAACTTGTCGGAGGTTTCTTCGACGATGATGGTTTGGAAGCGGGTGTCGGTATTGATTTCGATGAGGCGATACTTGCCAAAGCCGCGCTCGATGTAGGCGAGAGTGAGGAGGTGTTTTTTGGAGTGCCAGCGGATGTCGTTCAGGGCGTAGGGGTTTTTGATAAGGGTGTGGCTGACGGGGATGGACTTGCGGTCGTCGGTGAAGAAGATGACGGGGTGGGCGATGTTGAGTTTGTCGCCGGGTTTGGCGTATGAGTGGAGTTCGTGTTCTGGTTGGACTTGGTCTTTGGGCGCGGAGCGGACGAGGTGGACTTGATAGATGGGGTGGCTGGTGTGGTGGGTGAGGAAGAAGCAGGAGGAATCTGAATGCCATTGAACGCGTGAGTTCCAGGAAGTTCCCGTTGGAGGGGCTCCGAGGTTTTTTTCTTCGCCAGTTTGGGTGTTGGTGAGGATGGGTTCCTTTTTAAAGGAGATCTGCCACTTGCCGTCGGGGGATTTTTCGGAGAAGACGGGTTGGCGTTTTGGGGTGGGTGCGAAGCGATCTGGTGAGATGGAGCCTGGTTCGTCTTTTTCGAAAGCGGCTTCGATGATTTTGCCGGATTCGAGGTTGAGCTGGTATGATTTTTCGGAGCTATCGAGGGTGGCTTTGAAGAGTAAGGTGGGCTTTTCTTCGGTCCAGCGGTGGGGGAGTTTTGTGTTAGGGACAAGGTCGCGATGTTGCTGGGAGTGGTCTTGCATTTTCTTCAGCCACGAGGCGGTGCCGCCGTGTTCGGCGAATGTGGAGAGGGTGAGAGACAGAAAGAGAAGGGCTTTGAACATGCGGGGGAAGGTAGCGGCTTGGGGTGGTTGGGGGAGAAAAAAGCGGCGACCAGATGAATCTGATTGCCGTTTTTTTGTTGGGGGATTTGTGAGGAGATCTCTCTTAGCCTTTTTTAGCGGCGGCGAGGGCCGCTCCCAAGCCGCGGGCGACTTCTTTGCCGTTTTGGTCGACGAGGATGTAAGTTGGGACTCCTGTAATTTTGAAAGGAGTGTAGAGGATATCATGGTCGGTATCCTCCTTGTGAAGGATGGGCCAAGGTTGCTTAAAGGTGGTGGCCCAATTGAGGGCGTCATCTTCGTTGCGGTCCCGAGAAATGAGGATCATTTCGAGGTCAGGATTCGTCGCGATTTCTTTGGTATAGGTCTCCGCTAACTGCGGAGCATTACGGACACAAGGTCCTCACCAACTTGCAGAGAAGTAGAGGAGAACGTATTTGGGAGGCTCCTCGAGTTTGTGATCGACGAATTTCTTTCCGTCCAATTTTTGTAGTTTTTCGAAGGATTTTCCAAAGTCGCTATTGGCGAAGTCGGCAGCAGCTTCTTTGTTTTCTGCAGCTGCGGCGATTTTCACGGCTTCGGCTTTGGCCCACTTTTGATCGTCTTCGGAAAGAAGCTCCAATTTGAAGGTTATTTCCTTGATGCCACGTTTCACCGTGACCGAGGTTCCGTCACATAAGACGAATTCTCCTTCGAACGTTTTGGAGCCATCTGCATTGCTCCAAGTGCGAGCCAAGCCGGAGCCGACGAGCGCGAGGGACGCAATGGTCATTAGAATAGTTCTCTTCATGATTTGTATTATAAATACGACACCATGGGATGGTTTTTTTCGATTTTTTCGTATTTCGACAAAAAATCTTTTAGATAGGAGTGGATCTATTCTTCGGAGGTAAGCTTTTTGGCCATACGGGCAAAGAGGATCCAGTGGAGGGGAAGAACGGCCTGCCAATAGGTCCGTCCCCCAAGGCCGCGGGGCCAAAACGTGGCGGTTTGGATAAGTGGCTCGTCGTTGATCTCAAATTTGAGCCACGCTTCTTCTGGTATTTTTATTTCGGTAGCGAGGATGAGGAGGGCGGGGCGCCGGAGGCTTCGCGTTCTTCGAAGCCGCGGCGGGCACCCATGGAGTGGATGAGACTGGTTTAACGATCAGTCCTTGCGCTTGAGCTGGGGGAAGAGGACGACGTCGCGGATGGTGGGAGCTCCGGTGAGGAGCATGACGAGCCGGTCGATGCCGATTCCGATGCCTCCTGCGGGAGGCATGCCGTGTTCGAGAGCTTCGACGAAGTCTTCGTCGATCTCTTGGGTTTCTCCTCCGGATTGTTCTTGAAGCCGGCGGCGTTGGACGTCGGGATCGTTGAGTTCGGAGTAGCCGGGGGAGATTTCCTGCCCATTGATGATGAGTTCGTAGACGTCGATCACAGAGGGGTTTTCAGGATTCTCTTTGGCAAGGGGAATGAGCTTGGAGTCAACGTGAGTGACGAAGCAGGGGTTGAAGGTATGTTCTTCGATAAGTTTTTCAAAAACCTGCTGGGTGACTTCGTAGTCTTCGAGGTGGTCGTGGATTTCGAGTTTAAATTCGGACTTGGCCTTGGCTCGTCGGTCGCCGGGTGAGAGGTCAAACCAGTCGTCACCGGCAGCGTCCTTGATGAGGCTTTGGTATGGGGCACGCTTCCAAGGGCGGGAGAGATCGAGGGTCCGGAGGGGCTCGCCGTTTTCATCTTTATGCTCGATCTGGAGAGTGCCGAAGAATTTCTCGGCGAGGTGGCACACCATCTCTTCAACAAGGTCGGCCATAATCTCGAAGTCACCGTATGCTTGGTAGGCTTCGAGCATGGTGAACTCGGGATTGTGACGGCGAGAGATGCCTTCGTTGCGGAAGTTACGGTTAAGTTCGAAGACCTTGGTGAGGCCACCGACGAGGAGGCGCTTGAGATGAAGCTCGGGCGCGATGCGCATGGTGAGATCCATGCTGAGCGCGTTGTGATGGGTTTTGAAGGGCTTGGCCGCGGCACCACCTGCGACGTCGTGAAGCATGGGAGTTTCGACTTCAAGGTAGTCGCGCGCGTGAAGAAAGTTGCGGATTTCGGCAACGATCTTGGAGCGCATAATAAAGAGGTTGGCGCTTTCCTGGTTCGACATGAGATCGAGGTGGCGTTTGCGATATTTTGTTTCGCGATCGGAGAGTCCGTGCCACTTGTCAGGCATGGGGCGAAGGGCCTTGGAGAGGACGGTGAGTTTTTCGACTTTGACTGAAGGCTCTCCCTTTCCAGTTGTGAAGGTTTCTCCGTCAACACCGATCCAGTCGCCGAGATCGAGGCACTGGTAAGCGGCCCAGTCAGCCTCGGAGACCTGCTTCATATTGAGGTAAATTTGGATGCGGCCGTGAGCATCGCCTAGGGTGGCGAAGACGGATTTTCCCATGTCTCGAATGGCGAGAAGTCGGCCTCCAAGTTTTACAGGTTTGTCGTTTTCGAAGTTGGCCTTGAGTTCTCCTGGGGTGGTGTTGGTTTCAAAAGCCGCGCCATAGGGGTCAAGGCCCAAGTCCTTGAGTTTCGCGAGTTTTTCGCGCCGGACGGCGATGAGTTCCTCGGAAGTGGACTGTGGCTGGGAGGGCGTTTGTTCGTCACTCATTTCGGGCGGGACTCTAGGAGTAAAAGAGCAGTTGAACAGCGTAAATCCAACGCATATCAATTGTTAGAACGATTAAGTTCTTGTGATCTTAGAAAGAAAAGGTTCATTTGTTTCCGGATTTCACCCTTTGGGGGGACAGCAGCCCTGATCAGTTTCTTCGGAAGCTGGTGGGGCTGCTACATATCCAGATAAGCCGTTTCGAAGGTGTAATTTCAGGTAATATTTGGGAGGTCAGATCCAGTGAGTGAAAAGGAGTGTGTGGGACAATTACGTGAGGCCATTGATCTGGCTCGCGCTAGAGTCTACGAAGTGGGAGCTCCGACCCCCCTCGACGCGATGTGGGTAGAGGGATTGCCGAACCCGGTTTGGGTGAAGCGTGAAGACCTCGGGCCCATTAATGCCTATAAGTGGCGCGGGGCTTACAATGCGATGGCGAGTTTGTCTGAGAGTGAACTGGCGGGTGGGATTGTCGCGGCCTCCGCCGGAAATCACGCACAGGGGATTGCTCTGGCGGCGAGGCGTCTGGGCGCGAAAGCTCGCATCTATATGCCCGAACCGACACCGATGGTGAAGCGGAAGGCCGTGATGTTGCATGGCGGAGATCATGTTTCGATCAAGTTGGTGGGAGATAGTTTTTCAGAAGCGCAAACGGCTGCGCTTGCGGATGCACGTGAGTCTGGAGCGACTTTTATTCCCCCATACGATTCCATCGAGGTAATGGCTGGTCAGGGGACTTTGGCTGATGAGATTTTCACTTCGGGAGAAGGCCCCTTTGATCGGGTTTACGTTGCGATCGGTGGAGGGGGGATGGCCTCGGCAGTGGCAACGCTCTTGAAGAGTTCGTGGCCGGAGGTGAAAATCATCGGAGTAGAAGGTGTGGATCAGGCCTCGATGAAGGCCGCTTTCGATGCCGGAGGACCTGTGCCTCTCGAGTATGTCGATGTTTTCTGTGATGGAACTGCGGTTACGCAGGTTGGCGAGCTAACGTATGAGATTTGTCGTAGTCAGCTCGACGAAATTATGACCGTAACTAATGAAGAGGTGTCCTCGGCGATTAAGGCCCATTGGGATGGGCTTCGCGTGATCCCCGAACCGAGCGGGGCAATGAGTCTCGCGGGGTATCTAAAGCAGCAGCGTGCTGGTTTGGTCGGTGAGGGTGAAAAGGTTCTGACAATTCTGTGCGGTGCGAACATGGATTTCGCGAAGCTTCCCGAGATTTCGAGACAGGCCGGAATTAATCGACGTCGCGACCGAAGTTGGCAGTTCCCGATTCCGGAAGAGAATGGCTCGTTGGTCAGTTTGCTTATCGATTTGCCTGCCGGGGTGAGCATTAAGGATTTACAATATGGACGGACGGCGAGCGACCCGCAGGCGCCGGTTCTTTCGTTGGATGTTCCTGAGGTAGCGCAAGATGGATTTGAGCATTGGCTGGAAAGGCATCAAAGCCGGGCGCTGGATGTGACGGGAGATGCGGCTACGAGATATCGGGTGATTCCGTATACCCCCTCTTTGATGAAGGCTCCGCTTTTCGTTGAAGTTGAGTTCCCGGATCGGGCGGGGGCATTGCTTGGATTCATGAAAGCGGTTAGCCCTCTGGCAAGCCTCTGTTACTTTAACTATACCTACTCCGGTGAGCGGGTTGGCCGTGCGTTAGTGGGATTGGATTTTGCTGATGATAACGAGCTGGAGACCCACCGTCAGTCGATTTTTGAGCAAGCCGGGCAGACCGTTAGAGCTGTGAAAGAGGTTTTGATAGAAACCGTGGCTTAAATACGCAAAAAAATACCAGATATGAGGCTCTGGTCGATTCTGTCATTTTTTCTTCTTGGGATGGCTCGTGTTTACGGAGCTCAGGATTTCTTCGAACTCCCTCCGATTCAGTAATCCGAGACTGCAAGTGAGGATGCAGTGGCGAGGTTGGCGAAAGAAATTGAGAACGATGATGGGGTCATTCCTCCTTCTGGAAATCTTTTCTTAAAGCTGTCTTGAAGAAGCTCGATCTTTCTGAAGAGTCATAGGTTCTTGTTTCAAAAGTTGATCTTCACGCTAGGTTGAGGGATGATCACCTCTGTGTCGGGGAGGGCCTCGGTGAGTTTTGACTGAAACCATGCGGTGGCGTCTGGATCACCATGAACCAAAAGGAGTTTCTTGGGCCGGGCTTTCACGGCAAACTCCATCAACTCCTCGCGACGTGCGTGGCCGGAAAAATCGAACTCTTCGACCGCGCAGTTCAGTTGGACTTTATGCGTGCCGTCGAGGCGGATGGTATCTCCGCTTGAGGCGGCCTTGATCGCTCCAGCGGGTGTTGCTGAGTCCGCGTAGCCGACGAATAGGAGTGAGTTGGCTGCGTTTTGAAGAAAGCTGCGAGCGAAGATATTGGAGGTCGTCTTTTCGCTCATCATGCCGCTGGAAAGACAGTAGATCGCTCCCGGCTTATATTCGATGGGCGCTCGTCGACGTTTATTACCAGTCTGGACTTTCATGTCGCGGAGGATCTCAAAGTTAGGCCGGTGACGTCGGGTGGTCTCAGAAAAGCTATCGTAAATGAGGGTCATTTTCGTGCTCAACCCGCCAATGAAAATCGGGGTATGTTCCGGAATGAGGCCTTCGGCTTTAAAGTTGTCGAGCATCGTCAGGACTTCCTGCGTTTTGCCGATGGCGAAGACTGGGATTAGGGCCGAGCCGCCAGCACCGAGGGCGTTTTGAATGCATTTTGCCAGTCGGGCTTCCTGATCCGCCCGAGTGTAATCAGTGGGTCGTTCATCAGCTCCCCGGGTTGTTTCCATGATTAGGAGATCCGGCTCTTTGAGCTCGGGAAAACGAGCGCCTTTGATTAGGGTGTGCCCCTTAAAGTGAACGTCGCCGGTGTAGAAGATTGTCTTTCCCTCTTTTTCGATCAGCACTCCTGCGGAACCAAGAATGTGGCCGGCATCGTAAAAGGTCACCGTTGTCCCTGTTTTTCCAAGAGGGTCGAGAGAGAATGGCTTTTCGTATGACCTGACCATCCAGCGATCCCGAAGATAGTCAATTTCCCGATGGTGGTAGAGGGGATATTCCGGAATTCCCAACTCCTCGCGCTGGCTGCTCATTACGTTGACCGAGTTGTGGAGAAGGGCTTCCCCTAATGCCGCGCATGGAGCGGTCAGATATACAGGGGCTGATGGATGGTCCCGTTGGGCAACCGGGAGTGTTCCAATGTGATCCAGGTGGGAATGCGAAATCACGATTGCGTCGGCGGAATCGTATGGGAGTTCTTGGTAACGGGGGAGGGCATTGGGTCCTTCCTCCTTTGGATGCATACCGGCATCCAAAAGAATGAGGCTGCCATCCAGATTCAAGGCGTAGGAATTGCCCCCGATTTCAGCACGGAGATTCAATGATTGGAAGGTGAAGGAAGCCACTTGGAGTGACGATAGACAGGATGAGCGGGCTGGCTAGGGATTTGTGATTGAGGTACGGATCTGCTCCCATAGTTAGGTTAAGTCATTCAAAGTATTCGGTGGGTGTCTCTGGGGTTCCATACCGATTTATGGGTCAGTTAATTCCCGTAGTTTCAACGATTCGTAAAAAAGGAGTGAGATTCATCAAAAAAAACACTCCAAAAACATTGACGTGAGGCGTGAAATCATTAGGGTTGCCCCAGCAGCCGCTATCGGCTTCTGCCGAGAACAACTTTAAAGGCTCGCTTGAATGAATTTTCATCAGCGAGCCTGCTCAG
>Ga0308005_10000131_pt1 | contig 27660 bp, 20 predicted proteins | sample Neamet67_FD_203142 | JGI IMG/M metagenome (GOLD analysis project Ga0308005, IMG submission 203142) | Marine microbial communities from water near the shore, Antarctic Ocean - #67 | ecosystem: Environmental > Aquatic > Marine > Unclassified | place: Southern Ocean | collected 2014-06-07 | reverse complement strand
ATATCGAAGCACCACAGGATGCCGAGATTGTCGCGCTGAATGAGAAGCTTAATAAAACCTACATCGCTTATGGCAAAGAAGGGGCGGTCAAAGCCGAATCACAAGTCGCGCAGGATGGCAATGCGCTCAAAAAGAAAAAATCAGGGGCTGCGGTGCAACGTGCCGTGACCAAGTCGAGTGGCAACTACTTTAACGCCAGTTGGGATCTCGGTGATGCTTCCAAGGACAAGAATTTTGACTGGACCAAGGTAAAGGACAAAGACCTTCCCGAGGAGATGAAGAAGCTTGACCTTGAGGGGCGCAAAAAATTCGTCGCCGACAAGCTCGCTGCGCGCACGAAAGTTCAGAAGGAGATTCAAACTCTCAATGAAGCTCGCAAAAAATTCGTCGCAGGGAAGCGGAAGGCAGATGCGGAGGGCGGTGAGGAAACCCTCGATGTTGCAGTCACAAAAACAGTGCGCGACCAAGCTGCTAAAAAAGGGTATCAGTTTAAAAAGTAAGCGCTCATGCCAGTCCCCACCATACTCGTTGTTGAAGACGACGCCGCCGTGCGTCGCGGGGTCGTCGATGCCCTGACCTATGCCGGATATGAGGTTTTAGCGGCGTCCGATGGTCGGGAAGGGAGAGAGGCGGCCTTGACGGCTCGCTACGATCTCCTCCTCCTCGATCTTATTCTGCCGCACTATACCGGCTTCGAAATCCTCGAAGCTCTTCAAGGAAATCGGGCGGGCCAAGCGGTCATTATTCTCTCTGCGAAAGGGGAGGAAAATGACCGCATCAAGGGGCTTAAGATGGGGGCCGATGATTACGTCATGAAACCCTTCAGCGCGCGCGAACTTTTGGCGCGGGTTGATGCCGTTCTTCGTCGCACGACGGAGCGGCAGGCCTTGGGGCAAAAGCATGAAGTGGCCGGACGGGTGATTGATCTGACTTGCGCCGAGATCGTTTATGATGGAGCTCGTCAGGAACTTTCCGAACGAGAGGTGGGTGTGTTGAGATACCTTATCGCTAACCCTGCGCGCCCCGTTCCGCGCGATGAACTTTTACGCCATGTCTGGGGGATCGACCCCAATCGAATTGAAACCCGTACGGTGGACATGCACATTGCCCATATTCGCAAAAAGCTGGGTGATCATTCCCAGAAAATCCTCGAGACGGTTCGTGGTCGCGGCTACCGTCTTGCTCCGAAATCATGAATCGTTCCTGGCTCATTTGGGTGGTTTTGGTGGGGTGTGCGGCACTCATTCTGGGAATGTTTGCTTGGATCACGGAGCGTGCCCTGACTTCAGAAAAAGAACGGGCCGAGGCTGAGGCACAATCTCTTCTGGGTGAGCGGGTTCGGCTTTCGCTTTCCCGGATGGATGGGATTGGCTCTGATCTTCTTGTTGCCGAGAACCTTCGGGCACCGATGTTTTTTCGGGCGTATTTTTCGCCGGCCAACATTGTCACAAATCAGTTTCAGAATGTGGAACAAGGGATCGTGCTTCAGCCGTCTCCTTTGCTCGTCGAAGAGGTGGACTTCATAAATCTTCACTTCGAAGTGAGTCCTCGGGGCGAGGTCAGCTCGCCCCAGGTTCCGAGAGGAAATCAACGGGAACGCGCCCTTGGCTCGGGTTTGGACCAAAGGAGGTTGGAGATGATGGATACTCGTTTTGAAGCTCTTCAGAAAGTGCTTCCCAAACGATCGGCGATGGCTGCCGTCTTCGGGCACGAGGTGAAAATTAACGAACCCGAGACACAGGCCGCGAATAAATGGTTGAGTGAGAATGCTGCCCAAATTGCTCCGCAGAAACCAAAGGTCAAAGAGGAGTATCAGGAGAAACTTGTCCAACGGGAACAGGCTTCTCGCTCGAAAGCCTACGTTCAGAAAATCGAGAAAGCTGCTAAGAAGTCCGCCGACTGGGGAAATACAAAGTCCCTCAATATGCCATCGGGGCCTGATCCCGACGGAATCCTAAGCGTCTCACCATTCATGCCTCTCTGGCATAATGCCGAACTGTTTTTTGTCAGGGAAGTCCGGAGGATGAGAAGCTGGACCTACCAGGGATTTTGGATCGCCAAGGAGGAATTAAAAAGCGCCCTCATGGCGGAGGCACCTTTGGATCTTGGGCAGGCTTACCTAGTCCGAGGTGACCAGTCTCCAGAGAATCCCGATCGCCTTGTTTCCCTTCCATGGGCTTTATTGACCAGCCCTGCTCCTGATATTGAGATTCCGGCACTGACGCCTCTTCGTAAAACGCTCATCGCGGGATGGATTGCGGCCGTGGCTGCATTGCTTGCGCTCTGCCTACTTCTGGCCGGAGTGATGAAACTCAGTGCGCGACGTGCGGCCTTCGTTTCTTCCGTGACCCACGAATTGCGGACTCCTCTCACGACTTTTCGGCTCTATTCGGAAATGTTAGCCGATGGAATGGTCACCGATGAAGAGAAGAAGCAGGATTATCTCCGGACCATGCAAAGTGAATCCGAAAGACTCAATCACCTTGTTGAAAACGTTCTTTCCTATGCCCGCATCGAGCGGGGGAATGCTCGTTCGAAGTTCGAGAAACTCGGTGTCGCCGATCTCATCGAGCGAATGCGCCCAGTCCTTCAGCGTCGGGTTGACCAGGCGGCGGCGGCGCTTTCAATCGAGATCGCCGCCGATCTCGGAAAAGTCGAAACCGATGTCAGAGCGGTGGAGCAGATCCTTTTTAATTTGATCGATAATGCCTGTAAGTATGGCCTCCTCGAGGGGCAGCAAGGTCATGTTACCTTGGATGTCCGAAAGGGGCGACGAGGGATTATTTTTGAAGTCAGAGATGAGGGGAGGGGAATCGATCGGGCGGAAAAGAAGCGGCTCTTCAGAGCATTTCACAAGAGTGCCCACGATGCCGCCCACGACAAACCCGGAGTGGGGCTTGGGCTTGCCTTGTGCCGGCGTTTGGCCCGGGCCCTTGGTGGCGATCTGGAGCTCGGAAGCTCTCGGGAGGGAGGCGCGAGCTTTGTGTTGAATCTTCCCTAATCCGAACTGGGACTATGGTGCGGAAACGATCCGCACGCGATAGAATCTGCGGACTTCGTCGGGTGTGATGGAGAGGGACTCCTGAAGTTCGTTCCCTGCCACAGTGACGGAGCTTCCAGTGAGATTGGTGTTACTCCAGGTGGCCAAATCATCTGAACTTTGAATCTGCCAAGTGACTTCATTAGCGAAAGGGTTGCGGGTAAAGTTCAGCGAGAGACTATTTCCAGATGTGCTGATCGAAACCGGGTTTTCACTAGCAAGTGCCGGATTGGTGCCGAAGAAATATTCGGCAAGATTTGTGAGTCCATCTTCATCGTCATCACCATTGGGCTCGCCAGGGTAGAGGACATCAGGAAGTCCGGGATTTCCTCCTGAGATATCCGAGGCTTTCCAGCTGGTGGGGAGCCCGTGATTTGGATTCGAGAGGGGATCGACGAGCACCAGTGAGGTTCCAAGGCCATCGGCACTGGGGGGCCAACCTAGACTTGCGTCGTCATCGTAGTCGAAGCTTTGGATTAAGCTGTTATCGTTGGCAGCGAGGATGATGGTCTCGCCACCGTTTGAGAAGCTGCTCTCAAAGTTTCCGGGAGCTAGCAAGAAACCGCTTTCCCCATAGGATGCGATAAAGGTATCGCGATCCCTGGTGATGACGGTCCGTTGGAGGGGTTGCAGAACAAAGCCCGCGGGGAAGGTGTAAAGGATTCCATCGGTAAAGCTGACGTTGGTGAGGTCAAGAGTCAGTTCGGGGTTGATGTTGAGAATCTCGATGAACTCAAGATTTTCATCAGGTCCCTGGGGATTATACATGATCTCGGAGACAACAATGCCTCCGGAGGAGGCGGGAGTCCCTACGATAAAATCTGCTTCGCGGAGGGCCGACCATTCGCCATTTGACAGGGTTCGTGATTTAACGATTCCGGTCTGCGTGAGATTGACAACATTTCCTCCCAGGGCATTTTTTCGTTCGATGACTGACATCTGGATTCCGAGATCCGAATTACCTGGGGAGAAGTTGTGCAATTCCACTGCAATGGTGTTTGTTCCCTCTTGAAGCTCGCCGGGAGCCAGAGAGTAATTAAAAATGACGGGCTCGGATTCAGAGTCGGCAGGGCCAAAATCGGAGTAGTTGACCACGGGGTTTGTAAAGTTATCGCGGTGGATTTCACGGCCATTCAAGTAAACGATCATGGCGTCATCACGGATGATGTTAAAAATCAATTCGGGGATATCGATGGCGTCGGCGACCTGAAAATCCTTCCGGAAGTAGACAGTGGGATAGGCTCTGCCAAAGGGTCCAATGTTTAGAATGGTGTTGGGCGTGGGAATGCCGGTGACCGCGTTGGCCAACCGCCCAGCAAGTGGTCCTTGTGCTCCATTTGGGTTGATTGCGGGATCCGGTGCCCAAGTGTTGTCATGAAAGGCAGGGTGTTTCCAGTCATCTGTGCCATACGAGGGGTTTTCAACCACAACATTGCTCGGGGATAGTGCGGTGGTGCCGGTGAGGTAAGTCCAGCCGAAGTCATTGATTCCGACGATCTCTGTTTCGATAAATCCACCAAAGGTGCCGGCCGTCGGGTTAACGCTACCTCCGGAAAGGCGGGGGTCCGAACCATCCGAGGTGAAGTAGACAGCCCCATCAGGAGTGGTCAGTTGAAGCGGGAAGTTCATGGGAACGACCCCCCCAAATTGTGAATACTGGGGAGGGTCAATGGAGGGATAAAGCTTCTGTCCTCGGAGTTCCCGAATGAATGCCCGAGAGTTGTCGAGATCGTGAAGAGTGGGGAGGTAATTGTCGGTGATATTTTCAATTTCCTTCACCCAGTGTTGCTCTCGGGTGAAGTAGATGGGGGAGTTGATGGTGGGTGGGTAGTGGTCGCTGTTGATGTTTGCGCTACTCGACGGGGTGTTCCCATACGGGGTGGAAGCTTGGACATCACCCCAGCGGGCTGACTCGGCAACGATGGCCTTGTCGATTTGGTTGTTGATTTCAAGAAAGCTTAGAATGGTGTTTTCCACCGTGAGAGCGCCATCATCATGAAGATGTTTGTAGACGCGGTCTGCGAAGAGCATTTTAAAATCGTCATTCCGACGAAGACGCTGGAAAGGCAGCATGCCGGTTCGTGAATCGTTGTAGCGATTCCAGGAATACTTATCGAAAGCGATTTCCTGGTCCCAGACGTTAAAACGATAACGGCCATCTCCGCTGAGAGCGTTGGCCGCAGCATAAGAGTTTTTGGTAGGCCAATCTTCGGAGTCGCCAAAGAGGTGAAGGATGACCCAATCGGCATAGTTTTCGACATCGATTTTGGTCTTGGCGGTTTCGTAGACGGCGGGGCTTGAAACGCCGCTACCCAGAGTGGAAAGCATGGAGTTCCAAAGTGGCCCGGGAGAGCCAAGGTCGGCGTTGACCTCCCAGTCTTCTTTGTTTCCACCGAGGTGATCGGCGTAAAAGTCATCTTCAACTCGTTCACTCAGATTATGAAGCCCAAAGTAGGCTCCGTTGACGTAAAGGTGGATGAAGTTACCATAAGATGAGGGTTGTCCCATATCACGGAAGAGTTCCTTCATCCAAACATCACGGGTGTAGAGCGAGTCGTTTGGGCGGTAACGGGCGGAACTCCACGAGGCAAGAGCCCAAGAGTCGGTAAAGCATGCCCTAAGAACGAGCTTGTTAAATTCATCGACCGGAGATTCCGGGAAAAGGTTGTATTTTAGTTTCCCAATTCCAACGGATGAAGAAAAGGTGAGGCGGAGGGAATGCTTTTGCATCCGGTTTGGAGTCCGGGAGGAGTTACCGTGTGTTTCGATTTTGCAGTCTTCCTGGAACCCCCGGCTCCCATCCGGGAGGATGTATTCCACCGAGCAGATCCGTTCAAAGCGGTCGCGAGGAGTGCCATAAAGGCTCTTGGGTGATGTGGAGGTTCCGGTGCGGGTTGTGACAAAATCCTCCTGCTTCATGGTGAGGGATACGCTGGGAATATCGAGAAGGGCATCTCGAATCGTGTATCCCGGGGAGCGCAGATTCAAGGTGTCATTGACGACCCGTGGATCCATGTCGTAGTCGGCCGGAATGACCCGTCGGACCTGGCCGTCATAGCCCCAATTTTCGGCCCAGCCGTTGGCGATGAGGTCTGCTGAGTTCTGGGTCGCGACGTCGTCGACAAAGATGTAACTGTGGGTGTCGACGTTTGTGGGGATGAGATCTCGTGAATCGAAGACGGCGATGGCGCGAACATTTGTGGTGGTATCGATGGTAATGGGACCAGAGTAGGTTGTTCCGTTTGTGAGTGTTGGGAGCGATCCATCGAGGGTGTATCGAATGGTGGCTTCTCTGGTTTGACAGGTAATTTTGAGTTCGAAGGGGGCATCGTAAAAGCCCCGGTCGAAGCTGAAGTTGGTGTCTTTCACAACTCCGGGAGCGCCTGTTCCAATATTTGCAGCACCGGGGGTGGGTGATGAAAAAAAGCGCCGGCCTCCACCCCTCGACGGCCGGCCGTAGGAAATGTCGGTGAATTGTTCGGGGTAGGCGGGGCGAATAATGTCTTCGATGAATTCTCCGTCGGGATTGACCAGGGCAAGGTATTCGCCCGAGTTCGAGAGCCGGAAGTTGGTATGGGGATTTCCGGCCGGGTCGGTGAGGTTATCGCCCGAGGCAAAAATGATCCGATACCCCCGTATCCCAATACTGACTGCGGGGAAGGCCCACTTTGTTGGGGTCTCCACGTCATCTGTCAGATAATACCCGGAAAGAGCGATAGAGGTGGAATTTGGGTTGTAGATCTCGATCCAATCGGACCGGCTTCCATTACCATCTTCAAATCCGGTTTCGTTGCTGACGGAAATCTCATTGATTTCCAGGGGCAGGAGACCGTCAGGTTTCTCGGCCGCGCTGTTGGGATTGGTTTTTTTTACCAATTCCACCCGGTCATTGAAGCTGTCGTTGTCGCTGTCTTCATCGTTGGGGTTTGTGATGGCTCCCATCGCTCCGGTGACCTCTGCTCCATCGAGTCGTCCGTCGGCATCGCTGTCAGGGTTGAGAGGGTCGGTTCCGGTATCAGTCGCGGAGGTGAAAGTGCCATTCCCGGTTTCGAGATGGTCTTGAAGTCCGTCGTCGTCCGTGTCGGCTTTTGTTGGATTTGTTCCCACAGTTTGTTCGGCAAGGTTGTCCAGGCCGTCGGCATCGGGATTTGCGGATCCGGTGGTGGTTTCGAGAGTGAGGAAGTAGGTGAGTTCCCACGAATCATCAAGACTATCGCTGTCAGAATCGATAAACACTTGGCCGTTTAGGACGGCAATGAGCGGGAAAAAAAAGAGGAGAAATTTCATAGGTGCTGGTGCCGAAAATTAAAGGGCGCGGGCGCGAAGTCTCCAAAAGACTTTTGAGTTAGTCGTGAGGTCGATCATGAACTCGTTGGTCTGAATGGAGCCTGAGACCCCGTTGGGAGTTGTTTGTTCTGTGGTCCAGTTTTCGAGGTCATCCGAGGTTTGGAACTCAAGAACGAAGCCAGAACGTCCGAGGTGGGAAGAGAAGGTGATTGCGCCTGTGCTTCCGGTAATCTGAAGAGGTGGAAGTTCATCCCGCGAGTTTGGATCGGTTCCCATTGCAAATTCGAGGAGGTTGGAGAGATCATCCCCATCGGGGTCCATTTCCCCACTTCCGACACTGTTGATGGAAGCCCACCCAGCGTAGTCTTCAGATTCAGGAATACTTCCGGGTGTGGGGGAGGCGGCATTCCAGGAGTTGGCAAAGTTTCCGAAGGCAAGAGAGGCATTGCGATTCAGGGACGACTTTCCGTTCGCTGCCGGCCATGGGGATTCAGATATGTATCGTACTTCATCGACCGTAATCTGGCCAAATTCTGGAGTGGCTCCAGCCATTTGAAGCCGGACAGTACCACGGTCGTCATCTAAAGGGCCATCAGTGGCCGGTCCGATCAGAAACACCGATCCGTCGATGCCAAAATTGGTCCGGAAGTCAGCTGATAGAGCTGTTTCGATCGCTGGATCAAAGCTCACGATGACGATCGATTGTCCGGCGGGAATGGAGTGATTAGTAGTGAAGTCAAAATCAAAACCGCCACGGAGTTTCCATTGATCAAGAGCGATGGTGGCACTCCCATTGTTGGTGAGTTCGACGAACTCATAATGGGTCGAGGTCGTGGGAGCATAATGAACTTCAGAGATCAAGACCGGGCCTAAAACGGGGCCGCTATTCGGTCCCCCTTTGGTTTCATTTGTCATGGTGACGAGTGTGTTGTAGCCCATTCCATCGAACCATCGACCGAGGGTCGTGTTTTGCGCTGCTGCTGCAAATTCGACGTGGTCGACAAAGGCAACGGGGTTTCCTGCCGCGTCTGTTTGAAGGAGCCAAAGATCATCGCCATTATTGCCGCTGATTCCAAAAGATCGTCCTTTCTGCCAATTCCCCTTGGTCGGGTGGTTGTCGAGGAAGAGCACATCAATCGTAAATTTGTTCTCATTGATGACAGTGACTTCAAAACTCGAATTAAAATCCGAGAAGCCACCGTAACCTTCGATGCTCATCAGATCGCCGGTGGTCAGGCCGTGATTGTTACTGGAGATCAGGGTGGGAGCTGCACCCGAGGCACCCGAGTAGTTGGAGATGGTATTGGTCAAAGGGGCATCGTATTCGGCGCCGTGGAAGACCAGATATTCCATTCCCGGAAGGGTTGCCGCGGGAATCGTGTAAGAGCGATAAACGTCCTTCGAATCGGTTAGGAGCCAACCTCCAATGTCGATAGGGGAAGCCGTCGTATTGTAGACTTCGATGGAGTCGCTGACTGAATTGCTGGAGACTTCATTGATGACAATGCGTTGGTCGTTGATCAAGCCCGCTGAACCAGGAGACCCATGGAAGGAAACGCTGGGGGCCCAGTTGCGAGGATCGCCGGAGTTTCCGGATGGATCGATGATCTCGAGGGAAGATCCCGCACCATCAGGTCTGGAAGGCCACGCTCCGGTGTCGCTAAAAGCCAGAGATTTCATGAGCCTGCCCTCGCTATCAATTAAGGAGAGGGGCTCGCCATCGTTGTCGAGGCCACCGGAGAATGTTCCGGCGATGGAATCTGCCAAGCCGCTTCCATATCGACTCACGAAGGCTGTTTCATCTCGGACAAGAAGAGCTCTTTCTCCAGCCTCGAGAACAAAAAGTCCAAATTTGAAAGTGATGCCATTTGAGAAGGATGCATTTGCGAGATTGATGGGATCGCTTCCGATGTTAAGAAGTTCGATGAATTCAAACTGATCGCGGTTTTCAATCTCAAGTGGCGAAGCATTGTTCTTTTCAATCAAAGTGGCTTCGCGCGGGTGGTAATTAATTTCCGCAATCGCAAGGTTTTCGGCATTGGCGGCTTCTTCGATCAGAAACGTTCCATTAACGGGAGCCGACCAGTCATCACCTGTTTGTAAACGAGCGGTGATATTTGCAGATTCTCCTAGGTCGATGCTGGTCAATCCGGCGGGACGGGTGAGGTCCAGAGCAACATCAAGTCCGAGGTCGCTACTACCGGCGGATCTGTTGTGAACTTCCACCGACAATACGTTGGCTCCCTCAAGAAGTTGCCCTTGAGCGAGATTATGAGTGTGCAAGAGAGTTATAGTTTCATTGGCGTTGCTTTCCGCAAAGTCGCCAAAGAGAACCGTCCCTGATTTCATGTTCTCTCGGTAAATCTCATGCCCATTGAGATAAACGATGACGCCATCATCTCGAATGATGGAGAGGTCCAACGATGTCACTTCGGAGGCATTAGAAATATTAAACTCTTTTCTGAAATACACGGTAGGGTAACCATTTCCCAGCGGTCCGATGTTAATCGTGGTGTTTGCTGTGACAGAGCCAACGGAGGTAGGAGTGCGACCACCAATGAGCCCCTGTCCGGGTGACCAGGTTAGGTCGGCGAAATCGGGGTGTTTCCAGTCGCTTGAGTTGTAGAAAGCATTTCCAACGACGGCATCACTGGGCGACTGGGCGACTACTCCTGAGAGGTAACGCCATCCGGCTGACTCGAAGGGGAAGACGGGTTCAGTGCTGAAACCGGATGAGATGCTCAGGGCGGCAGGATTGACCGAACCGTCGGGGAGAAGGGGATCACTTCCATCAAGGGTGTAGGAGATGACTCCGTCGTTACCATTGACGGTAAGGGTTGCGCCATCTCCGACAAAGCCACCTTCGGCAGGCTGACCGTTGATCGCGAACGAAGGCGTGTTGACTGTTGGGTAGAGGCCAGCGGTTTTAAGCTTGTTGATGACGTTGTTCGTGCGGACGGGGAAGTAGGAATTGTAGAGACGGGTTTGCTCTACAAGCCAGTCGTCCCGGTCATAGGGAGTGGATCGGCGATGATCTCCCCAGCGGGCTGATTCGGCAATGATGGCCTTGTCGATCGCTGAGGCGTATTTTTCCCAACGTGCGTGGCATTGCCCGGGGGTCAGAGCGCCGCTTCCATTCAGGTGCATGTAGGCGCGGTCGGCGAATCTTTGGCGATATTCAGGGATCGCTTCAATACTTCCACGGATTCCCATGGGATCGAGTGGGGTATTGTTTGCGGACGGAGATTCGAGAACCCGCTCGCCGTCCCACGAATAGAGTTTCCACGGGCGCATGTCGGTAGCCTTTGCGAAAGGACCACCTCCGGCAGCCCTCCAGTTTCCTGAAGTTTTGAGATCCTGGTTTGCTCCAAAACGTTGGAGAAGCTGAAAGTCGATGTAGGCATCGACATCGAGAACCTGTTGGATGTTCTCCCAGTTTCGGGTGGCTACGGTCGAGCGCATGGCATTCCAGGCGGTCGAGTTTCCTTCCACAAAAGTGCTACCGTTTCGGGCGTCAATGAAATCACTATCGCCGTCATTGTAGTTGGCATAGTGGGCATTGTCCTGGCGTTCAGCGACATTGTGGAGTCCCCAATAGAGGCCGTTGATGAAAACGTGGGCGAGGAATCCGGCTCCGGCATCCTCGTTCCCCATGTCACGCATGCTTTCGCGCATCCATTGGTCGCGAATCATTGAGGCGTACTTGCGCTGGCCCGAACTAGAGTGAATCCAGGAATTGTTATACCCGGCCCGCAGCGCGATGGAGTTGAAGTTTCCGACGTCGACGTTCGGGAAGATTTTTTCTTTTAAGCGTCCGGCTCCGTATTCCTCCCGAAAACGGAACGACAGCGAGTGCTTGGGGGACTTGCTGGGCACACGACTTGCTCCGCCCTGAACACGAAGGCCGCAATGCTCTTGAAAATCGGAACGGGTATCGTTTTCGCCTGGGATGAACTCGGCGGAACACGCTCGTTCGAAGGCGATTCCTTCCGATCGCGGGTTGGCGTAGATGCCGGTGAAATCACTCCTTGGAAGCGAGATCGAGATTGTCGGGATTTCTTTCATTCCCTGGAGCATGGCTTGGGCCGTGGTCAATCCACCATGTCCCGCAGACTGCGCCGTTGAGCGGCTGATATCGGGATCCATGTTGTAGTCACCCGATGCTAGGTTGCCGTAGCCGGCTGGTTGGGTTTGCTGGAGGAAAGGAGTGTTGAGTCCGGCGGCATCGGTTCCATTGGCATTGGCATTATCAATATCGAGAAGAATGTAGGTGTGGGCCTCCATCTCGCTGGAGCTCAACCCTGTGGCTGTGGCTGCCGAACGAATCACGGTGGTTTGACTCAGCGCAATCGGCGAGGTGTAGGTCGAAGCGGTGCCGGTGGGTGTGCCGGAGGCATTGAGCGGTGGCGTGCCGTCGGTGGTGTAGTAAATGGTTGCTCCCGGGGTTGTCGTGGTGAGGGATACGTGTTGAGCGGATTGGTAGAGACCGCGTTTTGGCGCCACATCCAGATGGGCGACCCTGGCGAGGCCATTGGCGTCATTGACTGCTCCGGGGGTCGGGGTGCTGAAGTAAACCGAGGCATTGGTCGAGGGATGAAGACCAAATGAGATATCGTCCGACTGATCGGGGTAGGGAGTGCCACTGGGCCCAAATTCTGAGGCAATTGTTCCGTCCGGACGAACCAAGGCAAGGGATTCGCTGCTTTTTGAGAGCTTGAAGTCAGTATGGAGATTTCCATTTGAGTCGGGAATGCCATCACCCGACGCAAATACGATCAGGAAGCCGTTGTCATTGATGAGCGTTCCTGCAGGAAAAGTCCACGCTGTGAGATTATCCGGATCATCCGTCAAATGCCATCCTCCGAGATCCACGGCTGTTCCGGTGGGATTGCGGAGTTCGATCCAGTCATCGAATCGACCGGGGACAGCATTTGATACCGTGATGGTGTCGTTTCCGGTCAGGAATTCGTTGATGATGATGGATGCTCGCGACTGGGTAAACGTGGCGAGGGCGAAGATGGTGCTGAGTAGGCGTTGGAATGACATGAAGAGGAATGACAGTTCCAAATCTACCTCGCCGTCAGCCTCGATAAACAAAAAAGAAGCACAAGGCTCCTTTCTTTCAGTTGGAAATGGTTCAGTGATCCCCTGATCACTTCTTTTTGGCCGTTTTATTTTGGCGCAAAGTCGCTTGGCGATAGAAGAATATGGCTTCTCCAATAGCGTTGGCGAGAGTGGTTTGATACGTTTGGGTGTTAATGAGATGCTTCTCTTTTGGGTGACTCAGGAAGCCTCCTTCGAAAAGAATGGCAGGATGCTTCACCCCGGTGAGGACACTGTAGCGGGCCCGGCGAACACCTCGATCGGGGACATTCATCTTGGCCTTGTTGAGGCGTTGTAAGCTGTTCCAGTGAACGGCTGTTGCAAGAGCGATATTCGCGGAATCCTGGGCGTTCCCCTCTCGGCTGATAAGGTCGGAGCTCTTAAGCGAGCGGCCATAGTGAGCCACGCCAACAGGGGAGAGGGTGAAAGTTTCGATGCCTCTTGCTTGGGTTCTTCCAGTGGAACCAGCGGAATTGAAATGAATGCTTACGAAGATGGCGTTCTTATATTTGTTGGCGAGAGCCACCCGTTGTTGGAGTGTGAGGAAGATGTCGGAATTCCTTGTCATGACGACCTTGAATCCTCGCTTTTGAAGGCGATCACGAAGAAGACGGGCTACATTCAGATTATATCCAGCTTCCGTTCCGAGTGAGTTCACGGCTCCCGGGTCACGTCCCCCGTGTCCTGGATCGATGATGACAGTCTCGAAAGCCTTGGCTCCTTCGATCTTGTAGGGACGGAGAACGGGATCGACGATTTTGAGTAAATCGGTGACGGACATATGGTAGCCTCCAAGTGCGACGATGCCGTGGCTGAAAATAAATTTCACGTCATTCATCAGCACTTCCTGGCCGCCCGCGCGGAATTTTAGCGTCAAATCGGAGTTTTTAAGAATGATCTTGTTCCCAGATAGGGTCATGCTTGTCAGATTGTAAAAATCCTTCACCTGGCTGAGTGGGACATATTTGTTTCCCCGGTGTTCCTTAATTTTCCATTCAATCTGTTTTGCTCCAGCCGGAAGGAGGGCCAGAACAAGGAAGAGGAGGATATTGCGTAGGATTGCGGGGGACCTCATAAAGCGATGCGATTAGCGGGGATTACAGGTGAGACTTCACGCTATGGTTGGAGTCCTGCCTTGCCAAGGTGAAAAACGAATCGGCCCGCTCTGTTTGTTTGAATTTTTGAAGGATGACACTCAAGGGTTGGCAAGGCCGGGGTGTGGCCCTATGAATTCCGCCCATGGACCCCATCTACGAAGGCAAGGCCAAGAAACTCTACACCACCGATGATCCCGAGGTCCTCCGTATGGAGTACAAGGATGATGCCACTGCCTTCAATGCGCAGAAAAAAGCCCAGTTTGAAAACAAGGGAAAATTAAACAAGGCGATCACACTCCTGATGTACCAGATGCTTGAGGAAAAAGGGGTTCCGACACACTTGGTTGCCGATCTTGATGAGGTGAACCTTTTGGTGAAGAAAGTTGAGATCCTTCAGGTCGAAGTCATCGTGCGGAATCTGGCGGCAGGAAGTTTTTCCAAGCGCATGGGCGTGGAGGTGGGAGCTGAATTTGAGATCCCCATCGTGGAGTTTTCCTACAAGTCTGATGCGCTGGGTGACCCTTTGATCAACGACGACTACGCTCGCGAAATGAAGTTGGCCACTCCGGAAGAGTGCGCGTTTCTCAAGAAGCAGGCTCTCGTGATCAACGAGGTGATGATCAATTTTTTCCTCGAATGCGGAATGAAGCTCGTCGATTTCAAGATTGAGTTCGGCAAAGGGAGTGATGGCAAGATTGTCCTCGCTGATGAAGTGAGCCCCGATACCTGCCGACTTTGGGACGCCACGACGGGTGAAAAGATGGACAAGGATCGCTTCCGCGAAGATCTTGGCGGCGTCATGGCCGGATATGAGGAAGTGCTGGCACGAGTGAGCAAGGCTCTCGGTTAGTTTATTCCAGCCCCGTCACCATGAGGGCAGGGCTCTCCAATTCGTCGCCCATTTTTTTCTCGGCGAGTTCCTGGTAAAGCCGCGAGTCCGGCGTGATGACGGTAACTTCGCAGCCGAGGTATTCCGACATTAGTCCTCCGGCCGTGGGGGCGAGGAGGTAAAAGCAGATCTCGCCTTCCTGATCGACCTCGACCAAGGCCCCGGGGCCGATTTCGTCGTTTATTTCGTAGGGGCGGGGATCAAAGCGTTTGAAAGTGGCGAGCGATTCCTCTGCAATTACGAGTTGTTCGGCCTGCGCTTCGGCAAGATAGGCCGCTTCGATCGCACGAGTGTCGTATTTGCCCTCGGATTTTGTCTCGCCGCCGCTGGCACTCTCGCTCGAGTCAGCGAGGGCTGATTTCATGATCGCGATCTTTTTCTCCAACTGCTGACCTAGGTCGCAAATGACGTCGTCCTTAGTCATTTTTGGCGCGGCGGGCTTGCACTGCTTTTGCAAAAGCTTCGAGGACTTCCTCGGTGGTTTGCCAGTTGATACAGGCATCGGTGACGGACTGTCCGTAAACCATTTCGTCAGAGATCTTCTGATTTCCTTCCACGATGTTTGACTCAACCATGACGGCGGCAATGTCCTTGGCTCCGTTTGCCATCTGTTCGCAAAGATCGGCGGCGACCTTGGACTGGTTTCGGTAATCTTTGTTGGAGTTGCCGTGTGAGCAGTCGATCATGAGTTGTTCGGGCAGGCTGATCTCACGTAGCTTGGTAGTGACTGGTTCGATTTCCTCACGGGTGTAGTTGGGACCGCTCTTGCCGCCGCGAAGGATCAGGTGGCAAGCTTCGTTTCCGGTGGTCGTTACGATGGCGGAAACACCTTGTTTTGTGACAGAGAGAAAGTGGTGGGGCTTGGAGGAAGCGCCAATGGCATCGAGGGCAATCTGGATCGATCCTCCGGTGCCATTCTTGAAGCCAACCGGCATCGAGAGTCCTGACGCCAGTTCGCGGTGGACTTGAGATTCGGTGGTTCGCGCTCCAATGGCCCCCCAAGCGATGAGGTCTGCCACGTATTGAGGTGAGATGGCATCGAGGAATTCTGTTCCCGAAGGGATGCCCATTTCGGCGAGTTGGAGAAGGAGTTCCCGGGCAGTGCGAAGACCGCGGTTGATGTCGAAAGAGTCGTTGAGGTCGGGATCATTGATGAGCCCCTTCCAGCCCACAGTGGTGCGGGGTTTTTCAAAGTAAACCCGCATGATGACGAGGAGATCGTCAGCGTAGCGGTCGGCGGCTTCCTTGAGGCGGGCGGCGTATTCGAGGGCTGCCGAGGGATCGTGGATGGAGCAGGGACCTACGACGACAAGAAGCCGGTCATCTTTACCACTCAGGATAGCTTCGGATCCCTGACGTGCTGATGAGACAAGTTGAGCTGCCGATTCAGTCATCGGAAGTTGATATGAAAGGACTGCCGGTGAGATAAGCGGGTCGATGCTGGCAATGCGAAGGTCGTCTGTATTGGTCGTGGCCACGCGGGAGTCTTTAAGGTTTTTTGAGAAATTCAAGAGTGGAGGTTTGTCAGATTGAGAGAATCGGGGCAGATTTACAATCATGTCCGATAAGAGAAGAAAGCAGCCCCCTCTGCATCGGGATCTGACTGCCGGGATGGTTTCGGATCTGGTCTGCAATTTTATCGAGTCGACCGGGGACAAGGAGTTGGACGATCGTATCCTTGATCTCGCCAAATCCGTGGGGGGAGTGGAGGATTATTGCCTTCTCGCCGAAATGATTTCCACCGCCGTGGGGATGGCCCGCGGAACATCCGACCATGCCGACTTCAAGCTGGCCAACCGGGCGCTGAAAGAGCTGAAAAAATCAAGCGAGGTTTTCTATCCCTTTCGAGGGAATCGCAAGGTGGCGCTTTTTGGCTCGGCTCGCACCAAGCCGGAAGAAAAGGAATACCAGACGGCGGCCGAGTTTTCCCGGAGGATGGTGGAAGAAGGTTTCATGACCATCACGGGAGCGGGGCCGGGAATCATGGCAGCCGGAAACGAAGGGGCGACCGCCGAACATAGTTTTGGCCTTAATATCACCCTGCCACTCGAGGCTTCGGCCAATGAATTCATTGCCGGTGATCCGAAGCTCATTGATTACAATTATTTCTTCACCCGCAAGTTGGCTTTTGTGAAAGAAGCCGACGCCGGCGTGGGGATGCCCGGCGGAGTCGGAACACAGGACGAAGTCTTCGAGGCTTTGACTTTGATGCAAACCGGCAAGGCCAAGCTTTACCCCATCGTGTGTCTTGATGCGCCAGGTGGGACCTACTGGAAAGCATGGAAGCAGTTTGTCGAAGAGCATCTTTTTAGGCTCGGGATGATTTCCGAGTCCGACTTTTCCCTCTTTAAAGTGACCGACGATGTGGATGAAGCGATTGCGGAAATTACCGGTTTTTACCGGAATTTCCATTCGTATCGATATGTGGGAGATCGTCTCGTGATTCGATTGCAAACCGCACTTTCCACAGAGGCGGTGAAGGGCTTGAATCAGAAGTTCGCCGCGATGGTGAAGTCGGGAGACCTTAAGCAAGGAGCTGCTCTCAAAGAAGAAAGGAATGAACCCGAGCTGGACGCGCTTCCCCGGATCGTTCTGCGCCACCGGCGTCGTGATTTTGGCATGCTCCGTGAGTTCATCAACGCAATCAACGAAGCCGAAGTCGAGAGCTGATGGCCAAGCAACGAGTTGATTCTCTTTTAGTTACGCGGGGGCTGTGTGATTCCCGCGAGCAGGCCAAACGGCTGATCATGGCCGGTGAGGTGATGACGGGGACGGAACGTATTTCCAAGCCAAGCCAGAAGGTCATGGAAGACGCCGAGCTATCAGTGAAGGAACGGCCAAAGTATGTCGGGCGGGGAGGTTTTAAAATTGAAGGAGCTCTCCGCGAATTTGGGATTGATCCGACCGGGTGGGTTTGTGCGGATCTCGGAGCTTCCACCGGTGGGTTTACTGATTGTCTTTTACAACAAGGAGCAAGGAAAGTTCATGCGATTGATGTGGGGACGAATCAACTGGTGTGGAAGCTTCGCAGCGACGATCGGGTCGTTTCTAAAGAGCGTTTTAATGCGCGTAACCTCACCGTCGATGACATTGGTGAAAAGGTGAAGCTCGTGGTGATGGACCTTTCCTTCATTTCGCTGACCAAGGTATTGCCGGCGGCGTTTTCCATCCTCGAAGAAGGCGGCTCGATCATCCCGTTGATCAAGCCGCAGTTTGAGCTTTCACGTGAGGAAGTGGGGAAGGGGGGCATCGTTCGTGATGCTGGACTTCATCAAAAGGCAGTGGATAAAATTCGGACCTTTATTACTGAAGATTTGGGGCGTGAATGGGTGGGGTTAATCACTTCGCCGATAACGGGGATTAACGGGAACGTCGAGTTCTTAGCCTGGATGAAGTGAAACTTTAAAGTGACAACAAGAGGGTTTAAAGCTCCTCAGAGACTTCTTCGAGAGAAGGGGGCTGTCCCGCTGTCGTTGTTTCGAGCGATTCGGCACGAAGGCATCGGGGCACAAGCCGGAGGTCGGGCTATCGACCATTTGATCGAGGAGAGTTCCGCAGGAAGGGCAGGAGTCTTCATCCATACGGCGGTCCTGACAAAATTTTCGGAAAGCGTTTCAAAAAACGAAAAACTTTAGAGGTCAATCTCGAGAGTGACAGGGCAGTGATCGGATCCGAGGACATCATCGTTGATGGTTGCGGAGGTCAGTTTTGGTGTCAGGTCTTCCGAAACACACCAGTAGTCGATGCGCCAGCCGACGTTCTTGGCCCGCGCTCCACCACGATAGCTCCACCATGAGTAGGCATCAGTCGCTTTGGGGTAAAAGTGGCGGAAGGTATCGACGAAGCCGACGTTTAAAAGTTCGTTGAAACCAGCCCGTTCCTCGGGGGAGAAACCAGCGCTTTTGTGGTTAGTCTTGGGGCGGGCAAGGTCGATTTCTTGGTGGGCGACATTGAGATCACCGGAGGCTAGGACGGGTTTCCCTTCAGCTTCGAGGGCTTTGAGATACTCCCGGAAGGCGATGTCCCATTCCATGCGGTAGGGGAGTCGAAGGAGTTCGTTTTTGGCGTTGGGGGTGTAAACAGTGACGAGGAAGAAGTCGGGGTATTCCAGGGTGATGACGCGGCCTTCCTTGTCGCCTTCGGCACTGCGTTCACAGCCGATGCCGAGGCGCACTCCGAGAGGTTCGTTTTTGGTGAAAACGGCGGTGCCGGAGTAGCCGGCTTTCTCGGCCGAGTTCCAGTAAGTTCGGTAGCCGGCCAATTCAAGAGGAAGGTCGACTTGTTCAGGCCGGGCTTTCGTTTCCTGGAGGCAGAGGATGTCGGGTTCGTGCTCGAGAACGAAATCGGTGAAATTCTTTTTAAGAACAGCGCGGATGCCGTTAACGTTCCAGGAGATGAGCTTCATGCGCGGAAGGGTGAAGAGGAGAGGGGGAAAGGGAAAGGGATTTGAGTTTTGGTTAACGTCTTCCCTCTATGGCAGGACGTGGACCAAATGCTTCAAAATCGGATGAATCGTTAAATCTAAAGGGGGAATGCGGTAGATCCCTTGTGGGTTCTAGTAATAATTCAGCACAAAATGACGCGGTTTGGGGCATTCTGACACGTCGTTATGACGCGGTCAGTTTTTGCGCGAGGCGGGTGGCTTCGATGAGGGAGGTTACGCTGGCAACTCCTTTTCCCGCAATGTCGAATGCTGTGCCGTGATCGACAGAAGTTCGTACGATGGGAAGGCCGAGGGTGACATTGACGCCGAGGTCGAAGGCGAGGGTTTTGAGGGGGATGAGGCCTTGGTCGTGGTAGAGGCAGACGTAGGCGTCGACGTCTTTTCGAATCGCCGGGAGGAAGGCGGTATCAGGTGAAAGGGGACCGATGATGTCGATGCCTTGGGCGCGGGATTTTTCGAGAACAGGTATGATGAGCTCGATTTCTTCGCGACCCAAAAGTCCGCCTTCACCGGCGTGGGGATTGAGGCCTGGCATGGCGAGACGGACTGGCCGACCGCGGATGGCAGTCATGGCCTGATGGGTCAGGGTGATGACCTCGAGCATGCGCTTTTCGTTGAGAAGGGCGGGGACACTAGTGAGGGAGACGTGAGTGGTGACGAGGGAGCAGGTGATTTCGTCCGAGGTGAGCATCATGGCGTGATTCGGCGAGGATGTTTTCTCGACGAGATACTCAGTGTGACCGGGGTAAGGCTTGCCGGCAAGGTGCCAGGCTTCCTTGTGAATCGGGTTGGTGACCACTCCGGAGTAGGTTCCATTCATGGCTCCTTCGACCGCTGCTTGGAGGCAATCGAAGGAATGGGAGCCGGCAGTTGCGGAGATCTGGCCGGTTTTGATTTCTTGAGTGAGGGGAAGATCGATCACTTGATCGGGGCAAAAGGGGAGCCCGAGTTCTTCTGCGACCTGGGCGAGATGGCGGCGGCAAGCGATGACCTTGAGATGCGAGCATGGAGGGGCGGCGAGGATTTTGAGGGCGAGCTCAGGTCCCACTCCGGCGGGATCTCCTTGGGTAATGACCAGCGGGGTTGGCATGGAGGGAGGTCGTTATTCCTCGTCTTCTTCAACGATGACAGCGCGAGGAGGAGGCTTGTCCTCCGGGAAAACGAAAATAGTCGGAGCGGGTTCGTTTTGGCCGTTGTTGGTGTCAGTCGAAGCAATTGTTCTGGTATTCCCGCCTGAAATCTCCTTGGGAGGACGGGCGTCATCCACGGGGAGAGGTCTAGCTTCTAGGGGATTTTTAACTGTGGGACTAGGCTCGGTTGGCTTTTCTTTTTCCTCTTCCGGGGGCTTTCGGGTGACAGGCTCAGGGTTCGAATCGAGGCGTTTTTCGACTGCAAAAAATCCCCAGATACCGCCGGCAATGAGGCCGCCGGTAATCAAGAGAATGAGGAGGGGCTGGGCGAGACTGACTGAAGTTTCGACCGGCTGTGAAGCATTTCGTCGGACAGGGGCACTCCGATGAGATGATGATGACTTTTTCTGATCAAGATACTCGATGCGGTCAGATTGAACGAGGACGTTTCCAGTCTGAAAATTATCGAGCAGGTCGTGAGCGTCGATTTGGAGGTAGTCCGAGTATTGTTGAAGGAAGCTCTTTGTGTAGGCAGGGCTTGAGAAAGTTGAGTAATCGTTTTCCTCAAGGGCCCGAAGAGTGCCGGTGGGAATGCGGATCTCGTGGGCCACGTCCTGGAGAGAAAGATCACGCTTTTCACGTTCTTTCTGAAGCTGTTCTCCTATGTCGGACCAATCGTTCATCTGGGGGATTTACCTTGGAGCTACGTAAGGACAAGTGCAAGTCTCGCAACGAAGCAGCCGATTCTTTTGGGGGTTTAGGCGGGAAGTCACTTTACTTGTTTCGTCAAGGTCATCATCGCGCGCGCGGGTGTGGCGGTGTGAAGGGTGATCAGGGTTTCCTGATCTTTGTCCTTCTTCGACTTTTTATTACCCATGTTGCCAATTAGGGCGACGTGACCGATGACATTTCCGCAGCTGTCGAGGACGGCGGACCCGCTGGATCCGGGAGCCCAGCGGCTGCTGACATTGAGTTTTAGCGCTCCCATGGCCTTGAGAGAGGAGTCGTTGTTTCCGCGTTTGGTGTCGTTCCAAAAAAAGCGATTCACGATCCCTTGCGAGAAATATTGTCCTTGGTTGAGAGGTCGACTCAGGCAGAAAGCGGCATTGCCGGGGTGGACCTGGTCATTGAGAGCAAGGGGTTTGGTTTTTGCGTCAATCTTGATGAGGGCACCATCGATTTTTTCATCGTTGGCAATAATCGTAGTGACAGGGAAGACTTTGCCGCTGTGATCGACTGCGATAAGGCCACCTTTGCGAATTTTTTCTCCATCCATCTTGATGACGTGGGCACAGGTTCCTAGGACGCCGTCGGATGTCAGAGCGTAGCCACCAGCGAGGTTGACGTGCCAGTTGTCACAATTTTGGCAGAGGTAGGCCCAGCCGATTCGGTAGCCGCTTTCCTTGGCAAGCTTGGCGATCTTGGTCGGTGTGAGATTTTGAGATTTTGTAGGGGGGAGGTTGAGCGGAACCGGAGTGGGGAACTTTAGGGAGTTTTCGATTTTTTCGAGACTCATGAGTTTGCCTTCGCCAAGGAGCTTCTCCACTTGTTTGGAAATGGTGAGATCTTCGGTGCGAAGGCCGGTGCGTGACTGCTCAAAAATGGGCACTCCGGGAGCTTGGGCATGGATCGGGAGAGTCAGGGCGAAGGCAAGGAAAAGGAATTTCATGTGATAGAGAAGCGAAGGAAGAAGGGAGATTTGTCACTGAGAATGAGATTCATGAACCTCAGAGAGTCGAGGATGGCACGAGAGAGGCATTGTTTCAATCCGACTTTGGTGGGTTTAGTTTGTTGCCCCATAGTCATTGTCAATTGTGTGTGAAGGAGGGCGGATCTTCGGATCCTCCCTTTTGCAGCCTAGTCTTACCATTCGTAGAGATTAAGTCCAACGCAGGCAAAGGATCTACTATCAAGTTCATCTTTGAAAAGCCGCTCATTTCTTTGTTCGGCCTGAAGCCGGGCGAAAGTTCCCTGGAAAGCTGAGTAAAGAACGTCCGGGGAGAGTTCTTCCGATGGTGAATTGTCGAGATTGGAAGAGAAATGTGGTGAAGATCATCTAGTTCCTTTCACCGGGGGAAGTCACCTTGATCGATCTGGGTGAGGCGATACCCCGATCTGTCGGAAAGGGTCATTTGTCCCCATGAAAAGTCGAGGCCTGTTTTGTCGCTAGTGGCTCCGCCTCCGTAGAGAAATCCGAATCGGGCGGGATTGAAAGTGAGGGGTGAACGGGTTTCGCCCGGGGAGGGAGCTGGGAGCGCGGCGAAAGCTGTCTGCGCGCAGCAGGCAATAAGGAGAAAAAAGCGGGACATTTCTTAGTGTGGATGCATTTTTGAGATGAGGTTTTTTTGGAACGATCGCTCCGATCATCACCTAGAATGGCGCGGGTGACGTGACCTATTCGCTGCAATCTTCGGCTGATCTGATGATCTGGAACAGATTGATGGTCAACAAACTGACCATCGAGAACAACCGCATCTACAGTTTTCTGATTCCTGCGGGACACCCTGAAAAAAGTTTTTTCAGGCTGGTTCCAAACTAGGAACGAATTTAACCCGCTAGCGATTGTTTTTGAAGTTTTGGTCTCTCAACTTCCTTAGGTGGTCCATATAGCGGGATCGTTCGGCGAGATCGACATCGACTTTGGGATTAACAAAGGGATTGTTGGTTCCAAGTTTTGACCAAGCACCACCTTTCGGAACTCTGGAGAATTCGATAAAGCGCCAGTGGACCGTGGCTTTATTTCCGATGCCAAGGTAGTCGCGGATGGCGGGAGAGATATCGATGCCCGCGCCCTGGTTATTGGTGTTTTTAGGGCGTTTTTGTCCGAAGACATATTGCCAATCGTTGGTGACGAAGGGGCCGCAATCCTCCCATTGTCCATAACAAACCTTGCGGGTGTAAGGGCAGTAAATCTGGATCCATCGTCCCTTGCAAACTGATGTGCCGGGGGAGCTTACCACCCGGTTCCACCAGGGGATGACGCGGGCCGCCTCCGGTTTGTGCATTTTGTGATTCAGGCAATCGTTGTAAGGAAGGGCAACGTAGAAGGGGTTTTGACCTGGGATCAATCCGGTCGGGAGATATCCGGTGCGAGCCTTGGGGTCGGGATTGTCGTAGCCCCCAAAGTTTTTTTGCCAGTTTTGGTCCCAGGAAGATTTGTTATTGGGAGTGGGATTGTTGGAGGTCGGCTTCTCGCCGATCCAGAAAACAGTTGCGGTGATGTTCTTTTTCCAAGGGTAAACGGCGGTCTTCTGAACCTTGAAGGGATCCTTGGGAGCAGGCACCACGGTAATCTTTGAGCCGTTCTGGGCTGAAGTAAGGGAGGGGAAGCAAATCAGGAGCAAGGAAAGACGTTTGATCAAGATGACTGGAGACTAGTGGAATTTTACGAGATTTCCAGCGTGGACTGTGACGAGGTCTGTGCTTGCAGGCATGGCGGCGGGACGTGAGACTGAGGGCAGATCAAAATGCGCTGCTTTTACTCGTCAGAATTCTACCTCGAACTGCCAGACGGACATCCTTTCCCGATGGACAAGTTTGAGATCTCCAAGGATATGTTGGTGGGCAGCGGGATCGTGAAAGGGGAAGACATTATTGAGGTGCAGGCGGCAGAAAACCACGTACTGAAACGGGTTCACGATCAAGACTACCTTTCTAAGATTTACTACGGCCAGCTCGACCGTAAAGAGCAGATCCAGCTTGGGTTGCCATTGACTCCGAAGTTATACCAGCGGAGTGCCACGGAGGTCGAAGCGACGAGGCAGGCGTGTCATGCGGCCTTGCAAGATGGCGTGGCCGCAGTGTTGGCGGGGGGCACCCATCACTCGTTTCAAAACCGGGGAGAGGGATATTGTGTTTTCAATGACATCGCAATTGCGATCCGCGATCTGCAGGTTCATCGGCCGGGCATCAAGATCATGGTGGTGGATACGGATGCGCATCAGGGGAACGGGACGAACAGTATTCTAGGAGATGATCCGAATGTCTTTACTTACTCGATTCATGTCGGGCGGAATTTTCCGACCCGAAAGGTGAACGGTTCTATGGATGTTGAGACGGTGCGCTACGTAGAGGGAGAGATGTATCTCAAACAGCTTTTCACGACCTTGGCGGCGGCGTTGGATGTCTTTTCACCGGACCTGGTGATTTGGATTGCGGGTGCGGACAATCATCGCAACGACCGCATGGGGCAGATGTTGCTTGATTTGAAGGATTTCATGAGACGCGATGAGGTGATCTTGAGGGCGTTTTTAGGCAACCGTATCCCGGTGGCCATTCTTTATGGAGGTGGCTACAATCGGCAGGCGGAATACACTGCGAAGATTCACCGCAACACGATAGCGACAGCCGCAAAGGTGGTGAGGCAGTTGGGGCAATGAAGAGTTTTGCGATTGTTGGGGCTGGTGCTGTTGGGAGCTACTACGGTGGACGTCTGTCAGAGGCCAGACACGATGTGAGGTTCCTGATGCGGATGGACTGCGAGGTGGTGCGGAAAGTTGGTCTGACTGTTGAGAGCACCGATGGAGATTTTTTTCTTCCGGAGGTGAACTGCGCGAAAACGAGTGAAGAAATAGGAAAGGTTGATGTTGTGATCGTGGCTTGGAAGGCGACTTCCAATGAGCACTTTGAAAAGGTGATCACGCCCCTGCTTCGTGATGATACGATCATTCTCACTCTACAGAACGGACTTGGAAATATTGAGACACTGGGAGAGCTTTTTGGGATTCGCCGGGTGTTGGGAGCAATGTGTTTTGTGTGTATCAACCGGCTTGAACCGGGGCGTATTCGTCACACCGCATGCGGAAACATCGTGATGGGGGAGGCCAATCCGGGAATGACTCCGAGATTGGAGGAGCTGGTGAAGATTTTTGAGAACGCCAAAGTAAAGAGCAGTGCGGTGGAGGATTTCGGCGAAGCCCAGTGGCGCAAGTTGGTTTGGAACATTCCCTTCAACGGGTTGTGTATCACTGAAGGGGGAATAGACACGGGCACTCTTCTGGCAATGCCGGATGGAGGGAAACGGGTGCGGGAACTGATGCATGAGGTGACCCGGATCGCGGGAGCTTTGGGCTACGAAATTGAAGACGAGTATATCGACTTTCAAATCGAACGCACCTATCCCATGGAGGCCTACAAGCCTTCCAGCATGTTGGATTATGTGAACGGTAATCCGGTTGAGATCGAGGCGATCTGGGGTGAGCCGTGGCGCAGGGCTCAGGAAGCGGGGGTGGATTCGCCCAACCTGACGATTCTATACGGCCTGATCAAATCAATGGTTGCGAGTCGAGTCAGCCACTAGTGATGCCAAGCTCACCTTTGACGTAATCGAGGAGACCAGCGGAGCCGTCCTCGATGAGATCGGCGACAAGTTGGAAGCCTTCTTCTCCACCGTAGTAGGGGTCGGGAACTTCGGTGTGGTTGTGGTTGTGACAGAAGTCGGTGAACTTGCTGACTTTGGCACGGTCTTCCTCTGTTTTTGCGAGTTTGAGGATGTTGGCGTAGTTTTCGTCGTCCATAGTGAGGATGAGATTGAAGGTCTCGAAGTCGCGGACGCCGAACTGCCGGGCGGATCCGGAGGTCTCGTATCCGCGCTGACGGATGGTCTTGGACATGCGGGAATCGGGTTTCTTACCCGAGTGAAAGCCGATGGTTCCGGCGGAGTCGCAATCGATTCGGTCTGAAAGCCCACTCTCTTTGACGACGCAGCGGAAGACGTTTTCGCCCGCCGGCGAGCGGCAAATATTACCCATACAAACGAAAATAAGATTATAGCGGTCTTTCACGAGACACATGCTAAAACTCCGCCTGTTCCAATAACAGGCAAAGAATTATGAGTGACTATGTATTGGATCTATCAGGGATCCGCAAAACTTATCGGGGAGGTGTTGAGGCACTGAAGGGGATTGATCTTCAGGTTCCAAGAGGGTGTATCTACGGGCTTTTGGGGCCGAACGGGGCCGGAAAAAGCACGATGATCAAAATCCTCACCACCTTGATCCGGAAATCGGGAGGTGATGGCACGATGCTAGGAATGCCAATTGGTGACCGGAGGACTTTACAGAAAGTGGGATTACTGCCGGAGCATGCCCAGTTTCCGGATTATTTGACAGGCAGGCAGGTGATCGAGTTTACCGCGGGTCTCCAGGATGTCGCCGCATCCGAGGTCCAAAAAAGGACGGACACCTTGTTGGAGCTTGTCGATATGACGGAAGCGGAGGGGAGGAAGATGAAAGGGTATTCCAAGGGGATGAAACAGAGAATCGGGATTGCCCAGGCTTTGGTAAATGATCCTGAGATTGTCTTCCTGGACGAGCCGACCGATGGGGTTGACCCGGCGGGACGGCGCGATTTTCGATTGCTGATGAAACGTCTCCGCGAGGAAGGAAGAACAATCTTTATCAATACCCATATTCTTTCCGAACTCGAGCCCATCGTGGACCGGGTTGCCATTGTTTCTCATGGAGAACTACTGGGTGAGGGGGTGCTCGATGACCTGAGGTCCCGGAAACCGGATTATCATGTTGAATATGAAGGGGCGCTTTCACCGACTACCCAGGCTTCGATGGAGAGTGGGGGACTGATCGTGAGTTCAGGTCTTATTACGATGTCGACCAGCAAGGCGGAAGATGTCCAGCCGGTCATTGATCAACTTCGAAGCGAGGGACTTGTAGTTTCGAGGGTGGAACGCAAGACACAGTCGCTCGAAGAGCTCTTTATGGGCTTTGTCGACCAATCAAACGTAGCAGTTCCTCCTCCAATTCCGGGTGCTCCTATTCAACCCTCTTTCCTTCCGCCGTCATGAAACCTTATTTGACCATTCTACTCGATTCCTTCCGCATGTTGAAGGCTCGGGCCATCTTTTGGGTGACGCTCGGGATCTCCTTATTTGTGGCCTTAATCTATCTCTCGATCGGGTTCGACGAAAAGGGCATGAGTTTTTTCTTTGGGCTCTCCCATTTTGAAAGCGACAACTTTAGGGCAGGAACCTCCGCATCAGAAACGCTCTACGTTGCGATATTCACGAAGTTGATCGCCGAGTATTGGCTCTCATGGATCGCGGTTCTTCTTGGTTTGATCTCTTGTGCTGCGATCTTTCCGGATGCCTTGAAAGAGGGTGCAGCAGGGATGATCCTGACAAAGAAGCTTTCGCGTATCCAGGTTTTCCTGGCGAAGTTCGTCGGAAGTCTTCTGTTCGTGACGATTCAGGTTGTGATATTTGTTGCGATTGTCTTTGTGGCAATGCGCTGGCGTCTCGGCTCATGGAACCCTTCGGTTTTTTGGTGCGTCCCGCTTATTCTTTTGGTTTTCACCTACCTCTACTCGTTCATGATGTTGATTGCGGTCAAAACCAAATCAGTCATGACCGCATTGATTCTGACTCTCGTTCTTTGGTTTGTCTCCAGCATCGTCGGGGTAATTGAAGGGCAGCTGTATGAGGGGATTCAAATGACCGAGATGATGGACGAGTCCCGCAGGGTGGTCGACCAGCAAGCTCAGGCCGCCCAAGTTCAAGTCATCCCCAATGGCGAAGAAGTCCCGATGGAGGAGGATCGAGATCCGGAAGTGGTCGAGGAATTTCCGGCCACTGAATCCGAGCGGTCGACGAGTTCCTCGACTTTAAAGTTGTGGCACAAGCGAATGGTGGCGGTTTATGCCGTCTTTCCCAAGAC
>Ga0308005_10000128_pt1 | contig 27750 bp, 26 predicted proteins | sample Neamet67_FD_203142 | JGI IMG/M metagenome (GOLD analysis project Ga0308005, IMG submission 203142) | Marine microbial communities from water near the shore, Antarctic Ocean - #67 | ecosystem: Environmental > Aquatic > Marine > Unclassified | place: Southern Ocean | collected 2014-06-07 | reverse complement strand
GTCCTGGTACACATTGGGTATCATTGTTTGTCAATATTAAACAAAAGTTTATATTCTATTTCGACAGTAATGGCGTCAATCCTCCTTTTCAAATACGAAAAATGATTAATAAGATAATCGAAGACGGTAAATCGTTGAAAAAACCTATCACATTTCAAACGATTATTAATACATTTGAACACCAAAAGTCGGATACAGAATGTGGCATGTACTCCTTGTATTTTATTATCACACTTCTCACAGAGAAACTTAAAAATAAAAAAATGACCATCCAACAATTAAAACATCATTTCCTTAAAAAACGTGTGTCAGATGAATTGGTATTTAAATACCGCTATAAATATTTTGTGTAATTATTTTATCATTGTAATGTAATTATAATTAACATGTCTAATACTCCTCCTCCTACTGATACTTCTGATCCTAATTATCCTCCTATTCCTCCTCCTCCTATTCCTCCTCCTATTCCTCCTCAAACTTACCCAAAATCATTGGCAAAAACAATATATTCACTATTGTTCGTATTAGACAACAACACATATAATAAACCGTTGTATGACTTGATTGAACCCAAGTTTACGTTTGTAGCAGCACGCCTCAACAATATAAAAGATACATACACAGCGGTGTTGATTAAAAAACTGATTGGTGGTCTGAGTGAAAATACAAATACTCTTTTTGCCGACGCAATTAAAGACGAAATTTTGGCGATAACACCAGAATTAAAAAATTTATATGTCAAACATACGTTTGATGGTAATGAATATACTTTTTTAATGTCCGATGTTTTAATTAAATTACATGAACGTCGCACATTTTTATCGAGTAACTACACTATGATCAAAATGTTGGGTTATTATAAAAAAAACGAGGGCATGATGAAGTCACTTTTTAACGATAAAACTATTTTTAACACGACGGATGATATCAATGTATCCGTTATTAAAATAACCAATGACGAATTTGCGGTTGATTCGGCTGAAACGCTTAAAACCTGCAATGATGATCGCGATAAAGCGAGAAATTTTAAAAAGGAGGCGGAGAATGCTGCTGAATCTGTTAGAAATGATGCGGAGAATGCTGCGAAGAATCGTAATATGGACAAGGAATCGGGTATAACACATAAAATTAAAAATTATTTTATTCCAAGTAGTAAATCAGAACCTGGCAAAACACTCGCAACAAATTCACAAGGTAGCACACTATGGAACACTGCAATTGTTTCACACATGCCAAACCAATCTGTGTACAGTACGATGGACAGCGTGGATGTGACGTTACATAATTTATTTAAACAGATAAATGACGAAACAACCTCGTCTTATACTGCCGACGGTGACGATACTCAGCGAAATAAATACACGAATGAAGCGAATAAATCAAATGAAGAAGAAAAAAACGTTAAAGGTGTTAAAGTGCATACAACGTTTGTAGTTGGTAAGAAAAAGGATAAAAAAGTTGGTGGGAAAAAACATAAAAGGACTAGGCGGAAGAATATAAAGTCCAAACGTAAGTATACCCGACGTAAAACGATTAAGGGCGGCGCTCCTATTAAAAAAACAAAAGGGACGAAAAACATTAGACGTAAAATATCATATAAAAATAAAACGCGTAGATATAAAAATTAATAAATGTCACTATTTACATCTGTTGATAATCAACAAATGTTATGGGGGTTGGTTACCAAAACGAAACGGTTCTCGGTACATTTTGATAATCCTTCGACCATGCAAGGATGGTTTCGAGATATTATACAAAACTTCCATGAGAATAACAATGAACCATATAATATGGTTCAATTAAAACACATGAATACAAGTGTTATCCAATTCATGATCAAAGACGTGAAACAAATACAAACTACGAGTGGATTGGAAAAAATGGTACAAGAACCATATGAGCCTCAGCAACAATCTCAACAACAACCACCTACTCACGAATACGATGTTCAATCACAACAAAAAGAGAATACTACGACCAATGACTATGAACAAAGACAAAAGGAATATTATTCATTGCTCGAACCACAGAAACCCAAAACGGTGGATTTTTCCGAAACACCCGATGAAACGGTGACCATGGACATGTACGAAAAACGCCAATCGCAATATGAACAGAATATTAACATTCCCAATCCAGTTATCGAAGAAAATAAAAAAATGCTAGAAACAATTGCTACAATGCAATCGACAATTGTCACGATGCAAGAAGGAATCACAGAATTACGTGCGACAATGGACGGTTATACGCGCGAAATTATCAGTAATCAAGTGTCGGAAGTTGTGGAAGGTATCATTGAAAAAATCTGAGATTTTATAATATTTCATTAATGTATAAATATTATAAAATATGTTTTGGGATAAAATACTATTCGATTTTATCAAACAAAATTACATATATTTTATTAGCTATTCATCTATATTATTATTTATGTATCCGTTAGAAGATCTTATTATACCAAAACTCTTTGGTAAATTATACGAAACCATTAAAGATAGTAGCACATATGGTAATCCATTAAATTTCGTGGATAATCTCAAAAAAATGAATACACCTGGACTAATGTTATTGGTCGTGATCATTTATATTGTAGTTTTGGCAGGAGATTTCATTAAGTATAATATCGAGTCTTCGATAATTCCAGGATACTTGAAATATTTAAGAGGATTGATTTTTGAAGGTACGGTTAATAAAAATCAAGAAGATTACAAAGATGTTAAGAGCGGCGAATATATGTCAAAGGTGTTGGAACTAACCCGAAGTTTACGCGACATTTTCCAATATACTGTTAGTCAGTTTCTACCAAATATTTCGAGTGTGATTATTATTATTATATATTTGGGCTACAAAATACCCGAACTTCTACCTGTATTGATAATGTCCGTTATCGTTGTTGTTCTGCTGTCAATTTATTCATGCGAACATATTATGACGTTAACACGCGAACGCGAACATTTCTTTATAAGTGAATTGGCGGAAAGCATTAATGACAAAATGCAGAATATGATGAATATTGTTACCAACAACGAAGGCACAAATGTCATTAAAGAAAATGTTGTCCTCGAACAAAAGAATGCGGATATGATGAAAGGTATCATTATTACCGAATCAACGTATTCATCCATTATTCATTTATTCACGTTATTTACTTATGCTTTTTGCTTATTTATTTTATATAAAATGCGTGTTATAAACCGAATCACAGGTAGCGATATGATTGCATATATGTTAACAATGGGGAAATTTTTAACATCAATGCATCATGTGAATTGGAGTATTATTTTCATGCTGAGCTTTCGTATCGGCATTGTAACCAGTCACAGGGAATATCTGGAAGATATTTTCAAATACACCGACATGAAGAAAACAAATGTGGAATTTAAAGATAACAGTATTACCATTAAAGGGTTGAAATATAAATATGACGAATCGAACGAGCATTACCTGTTTGATAATTTAAATATGAAAATTAGTCATAATGAGAAAATCGGCGTTGTGGGTCGCGCTGGCTCTGGTAAAACTACACTCATGCGCATTTTAGTTGGTCTACATACTCCGAGCGAAGGCGAAATTATTGTCGGACAGCAAAATATTAGTAAAATCAGTAAGAAGGACCTTCGTGACCAAGTAAATTATGTCAATCAACGTACTGCGATGTTTAATGGCGATGTTATACACAATATGCAATATGCTAACGACAAAACGGAAGCGGAGATTATCGCACTTCTTGAACGGTACCAATTAACGACATTGTTTTCGCAATTGGAAAAAGGGGTTCATAATGATGTAGGTGTCAATGGGGGTAAACTCTCCGGAGGGATGCAAAAAGTGACAATGCTTGTACGAGGCATTTGTCGTTCGGGGAATATTGTTATTTTTGATGAACCGTTGGCGAGCATTGATGAACAAACGGGAGACAAGGTTATGAAAATGATTTTGAACGAATGCAAAGACAAGACCCTTATTATTATTACCCATGATAAGAAAATATTACCTTATATGGATCGCGTCATCAACATTAACGAATTCCAGAAAAACAAATGAAGAATGAAGAATGTTATGAATATAGTATAAAATGGAAACATATACATATATTATTATGGATTATTTTAAGAACTGTTTATACATTAATCTCGAAAGCCGCGAAGACCGTCTCACGCATGTCACAGAACAGATGCAACTTATGGGGATCGAGGGTGAACGGTTTAATGCTATTAAAACTACAAATGGATGTGTTGGTTGTTCTATGAGTCATTTGAAATGTTTGGAAATCGCGAAAGAACGCGATTACGAATATGTTTTTATTTGCGAAGATGATATTACTTTTTTAAATCCTACGTTACTGAAAGCGAATTTGGAGAAATTTATTAATGAAAACATTCATTGGGATGTCATTATCATCGGAGGTAATAATTGCCCTCCTTACAAACCTATTGGAGATTTCGCGATACAAACTGGGAATTGTCAAACAACCACTGGGTATATTGTCAAAAAACATTATTATGATACATTAATGAGTAATTTCCGCGAAAGCGTATCCAATCTAATTAAAGATCCGAATAATAAACGCGAATTTGCATTAGACATTTACTGGAAACGTCTCCAACAAACGGATAAATGGTTTATGATTGTTCCTATTACCGTTGTTCAGTTGGAAGGGTATAGTGATATTGAAAACCGCGTAACGAATTATAATGGAATGATGCTTGACCTAGAAAAGAAATGGTTAACACAGGGTCAAATGCATTCTTATTAAGAATTTTGATATATTTATAGATAATTTATCAAAACCAATACATGGAGAACCTAAGATTATCTTAGAACATGTTCTCGATAAACTATAATAATTGTAAAATAAAGATAATAAAGTAAATGTAAGGTGGGTTGTTCGGTATTATTATGATAAATTATAGAAGAATTAAGAAAGACGGAGAACCTTGGTCCATCGATTCGTCCGTGGACTATGTTCTCGATAAACTATAATAATTGTAAAATAAAGATAATAAAGTAAATGTAAGGTGGGTTGTTCAGTATATTTATGATAAATTATAGAAGAATTGAGAGATACCGAGAACATCTTATATGATTTCATGGTTCTCGATATAGTGAGGACAACCCGTCCGAATGTGTATAAAATAATATAAGTATACATATATGGAAGACGTTTATTATTTAGTTCATGCCACAGATAATCCCGATTGTATAAATTGGTCTGAATTAAAAACGGGGGCATTCAATACAGATGACCAATTCCCAGGGGTGTATTTATCACTCATTACAAAAGATAATATAAACACCGAAGTTATGTATTCATCGAAATATATAATAATACTTTCTAAAAAATTACTTCTTCAAAAAAATTATCATATGAATTTCAGAGATACTAACGGGGTAGTTTCAGAAGACCATACCTATTTCCCGTGGAATTTAGATGCGTTTATTAAAAACAAAAGTAATTCCAACGAAGTTGTTTTTCATGATAACATAGATATGAAATACTGTTGTGGTATTATCGGATGGTTAAAAAAAGGAAAATATATAAGAATAAACAACTTTTTACCTAACATATCAATTGAAAATGAAGAAGAACCAGATATGACAAAACAACCGTTTGTGTGTTATCCATTTGAAGAAGCAAATTTTCAGTTTCAAGACCTCCCCAGAAGTTCTAATAAATGGTATGAAATGATGGCAAAGGTATGTAATATAGATGAAGGAAAAACTCGGGATGATATTATTAAAAAAATAGAAGATAAAGCAGAACATTTATACAACAATCGCAAAGAACAAAATATACAATTATTAAAAAAATATACAATAGGTAAAGGACTAAGTGGAGGAAATAAAAGTAAATCAAAATCTAAAAGAAAAAAAAGTAAATCAAAATCTGAAAAGAAAAAATAAAAAGTGTGGTAACATTTTTTACATAAAAAACTTATTTTGTTCCTTTTTCCCCCGCTCCGCCCCCTCGCCCCCCCCTGAACCTACACAGTCTTGTCCCTCCCTTTCATCACTTTATATGATATTATTGTTACCTTATACAATTATATCTTATATATTTATTAATATAATTAGTTTCCCGAAGGGAATTTCTTTATATACTTTAAATATAGTTATTGTTGTCAAACGTTTTGAGATTCTCTATATGAATTCTTACTTTTGGACATTTATAAATGTCCAATTCTGTATATATTGAAATAGTATTTCAAAAGAATAAACCAAAAAGTGGTTATGCAGTAAGATGCTTTAAAAAATATTTTCGGAAATAAAAGTTGTTACTGACACTTTTATTTATCACATGGTATTTCCAAATATTTTTCTCAGGATTATTTAGGATAATGACAACAACAAAAATGCCGAAAAATGCCGAAAATTATTACTGTGAAAAATGTAATTTCGAATGCAGCAAGAAAAGTAATTTCACATGTCACATGATGACTGCAAAGCATAAAAATACAACAAATACAACAAAAATACAACAAAAAATAATGCCACATCACTATACGTGTGAATGCGGAAAGGAATATACACATCGTGCTTCATTATATAATCATAAGAAGAATTGTAAATATATAGAAGCGGAGGAAACAGATTATAAAGAATTATTAGTTGAAGCGATGAAACAAATGAAAACAAAAGATGAACAAATGAAAAAAAAAGATGAACAAGTATCTGATGCAATGAATCAAATGAAAAAAAAAGACGAACAAGTTTCAGAAGCAATGAATCAAATGAAAGAACACCAAAAACAAATAACAGATATGATACCATTAATCGGTAATAAGACAACCAATAATAATAATACAACCAATAACAAGTTCAATTTAAATTTCTTTTTAAATACTCAATGCAAAGATGCTATGTCAATTCAATCATTTATGGAGAACCTGAGTATTGGTTCTAAGGAATTGGAACACATGGGAGATGTTGGCTTCTTGAATGGTATGATAGACATTTTTAATAATACTATTGGAAATATGGATATTCATAAACGACCTCTTCATTGTACTGATAAAAAACGTGAGGTTCTCTATTTTAAACAAGGCGATGAGTGGGAGAAAGACAGTACTGATAAGCAACAACTGAAAAAGTTAATAAAGGATGTGGAAACAAAAAATTATTACAATGTAAGGGACTGGTCTAGGGCTCATAAAGATTCATTTACTAGCGAAACAGCGGCAGGTGATCAATATATGAAAATCGCGACGGAAGCCCTCGGTGGTGCGGATAGCACCAAAGATACCATATATCTTTCCAAAATAATGAAACATATAATAAGAGAAGTAACTGTGAAAGCATAATAATGTATGTTTATGAAACATCCCAGGTTGTTCCTTTTTTCTCCCTCGCTGCGCCCCCTCGCCCCCTGAACCTACACAGTCTTGTCCCTCCCTTTTATTACTTTATATGATATTATTGTTACCTTATACAATTATATCTTATATAATAATTAATATAATTAGTTTCCCGAAGGGTATTTCTTTATATAGTTTAATAATAGTTATTGTTGTCAAACGATTTGAGATTCTCTATATGAATTCTTACTTTTGGACATTTATAAATGTCCAATTCTGTATATATTGAAATAGTATTTCAAAAGAATAAACCAAAAAAGTGCTTATGCAGTAAGATGCTTTAAAATTGAAATATAAAAATTATCGGTGTTAACATAAGACATTTTTATATTTTAAAAATAACGTGATATTTTGTGATTTGGGAATGATTTAGGAGTTTTTTTCTTAGTGTATATTACTAATGAATACTAATAAAAATACTCATATTAAACCCCAAGAATTTTTTTGTGAAATATGTAATTACAAATGCTATCATAAAAACGATTTTACTAAACATTTAATGACACTGAAACATAAAAAAATGGCAAATCCTAAACAAAAAACTCACATAAAATCCCCCGATTTTTTTTGTAAATTGTGTGATTTTAAATGCAGTAATAAAAATGATTATAACAGACATCTAATGACACGGAAACACAAAAAAACAGAAAAACCTCAACAAAAAACCCAGATTGAATATAAATGTGGTTGTGGAAAAAAATATAAACATTTGTCTTCTTTATGTAGTCATAAGCGGAATTGTAACGATATTCATAAACAGAATGACAATGTATGTAATAATGATATAAATTTATTTATGAAAGAGTTACAAAAGCGAGACGAGGAAAATAAGAAATTACGCGAAGAACAACATAAAAGAGACATAGAACATAAGAAAGATATTGAGAAGTTATCATCACAGATTTCGCAGATTTCCACTGTTACTACCAACACAACAAACAATAACAAGTTCAATTTAAATTTCTTTTTAAATACCCAATGCAAAGATGCTATGTCAATTCAATCATTTATGGAGAACCTGAGTATTGGTTCTAAGGAATTGGAGCACATGGGAGATGTTGGCTTCTTGAATGGTATGATAGACATTTTTAATAATACTATTGGAAATATGGATATTCATAAACGACCTCTTCATTGTACTGATAAAAAACGCGAGGTTCTCTATTTTAAACAAGGCGATGAGTGGGAGAAAGACAGTACTGATAAGCAACAACTGAAAAAGTTAATAAAGGATGTGGAAACAAAAAATTATTACAATGTACGTGACTGGTCTAGGGCTCATAAAGATTCATTTACTAGCGAAACAGCGGCAGGTGATCAATATATGAAAATCGCGACGGAAGCCCTCGGTGGTGCGGATAGCACCAAAGATTCAATATATCTTTCCAAAATAATGAAACATATAATAAGAGAAGTAACCGTAAAAGCATAATGGATTAGTTTTCGATGTGTAAAAACAATGATCCCATAACATGTTTTGTTTTTTCAACATAGTCCATTGTCTGTATGTTACTCTTATGTTCTTTATTGAGCATTGTTTGTTTATGATTTTCATATTTCTGGTGTAACTGTTTGCGAGATTGTTCTTCACTCATGTGAACAATGGGTTGTGAATTACGATGGCGGTTATAGTGTTCAACAGACCCAAACGTCTCCATTTTACTAAAATCACTTTCACATACATTCATAATGGTCTGGTCTTTGTGTACTTTACGCAAATCGTCAAATTTCAGTTTATCGAATATATTACTGCTGCAATACGAGGAAGCATCTTCATTCTCATATAGGTCCGTACCGAGACTATGAGTAGTGGACTGTACATCTTTATGGACAACGATATCCTGATTATTTACCTTCATTTGTCTAAATGTTTGACCGATATTGGAAGCATTGACACAGTTGTTGATTTCATATTGGGTAGCGTCATCTCTGAACCATTGGTTTTTTTCCGCGTCATCTTTTTTCATCATGTTATCTTCAAATAGCTTATTGAATTCGCGTTGAAACTTTTGAGATTTGGTTTTATTAGAATTCGTATTGTTAATATGTTCCTTAATCTTTTCGGTTTCTTCATTATTATTATCGAACGGAGAGTACGCTTTATCTTCGACGACTTGATTCTGTTTATTTTGTTCATTATAAAAGTTCAATACAATATCGAAAGCCTTTTTATAAAACAGAAAATATTCCTTCGGAAGTCTAGATTTATCTGGATGCATCATAAGAGTCTTGCGTTTCGCCTTTTTAATTTGTATGTCAGAAACGTTATAATTGTCAATGTCAAAAAGGTGTAACACTTCTTTTAATGAATACATAGATACATCTAAATTGTAAGGGTCGCTCATATTGTAAAACAATTAGAAGTTTTTCTAGTAGAAAAAACATATAGAAATGAAAATCTATATGTTAGTATAGGTCATGATTAGTACAATCGAAAGCAAAGATGCACTATTAAAATTGTTAACAGAAAATACGGGTATAATCGTCTTGAAATTCGGAGCAGAATGGTGTGGTCCGTGTAAAAAAATCGAAGGATTGGTAGATGAATGGTTTAAAAAATTGCCAACCAATGTGCAAACGGGTGTGATAGATATAGATGACAATTTTGAGTTGTATGCGTTTTTAAAGAAAAAGCGGATGATTCAGGGCATCCCTGCGATATTCAGATACAATAGTGGAAACACGAACTATATACCCGACGATACAGTAAGTGGAGCGGATAAAACACAAATCGATGCATTTTTCGCTAGAATGATGTAGTTATACATCTATTTAGTATTCTTAGATTTACCTTTGTTATAGCCTTTACGTTTTGTTCTTTTAGTTTTGTTTTGTTTTTTACCATGCATTTTACTTTTGCATTTTGTTTTATTCTTACATGTTTTTTTACATGTACATTTGCCTTTGCATTTACCGCCATGTTTGGTTTTACCGCCAGATGTGGAATCATTTTTCGCCTCATCCGTTTGGTCACCAGTAATGGATGAATACGCTTGTTCTAACATATTGGGGTCTTTATCTTTATCCTCTTTTTTGTTCTCATCCGTTTGGTCGCCAGTAACGGACGAATACGCTTGTTCTAACATATTAGGTTCTCGGTCATCTTCGTCGGTTTGATCGCTAGTAATGGTAGAAACCGCTTGTTGCATCATAGAGGGTTCGTTGTCGTCCGAAATTTTCTCCACATCATCATTCTGGTCAGAATCGCCACTATTGTCCATAAGGGTAACATAGGCTAACATAAGTGCGCTTGTGCCGATTAATCCATATGCAGTCCATGGTATACTTTGACTAAATGGACTAAAACTCATATTATTAATATATACAATAATATGATATTTTTATTGGATTATTTAAGCATCATATTATTAAGTGCTTCTGTAACATAGCATCCATTCTTAATATGAACATTACCATCACTTAAATCTTTTCTTAAAAATCCATTTGAATCTGAATATTTGTCATAAATATCAAAAAAAATGAAACTATTCTTGATACATTCTTGATTTAGTTTATAATTAAAATATGTGACATATGCTTTTCGTTCATCATCTGTACCTAAAAATGGATATTCGCGATTTTCAAAAGTATTAAATTTCTGAATAGGTGGGACGACATTATACACACATACATTTTTTAATTTTAATAGCGAAGTATTGAGATTTAGTTTAATAGCCTCCATGTAATTGACAACAATACAATTAATAACGTCCTGGTATGTCATGTATTCGCCGACATATTTATAAACATGACATCTGCAATCAATTTCACCCATGCAAAAAATGATAGTGTCGTCATCTTTAATATTAAAATTTCGAATATCGCAACGGTCTAATGGTTGCTTACCGAAACTGTGGCATAATAGTGCGCCAATATGATGTATTTCAACACCCGCACCTGTCCATCCAAAGTTAGAATGACTATCGCCAATGGTGTGAATTGTCATTATATGTGTATATCTACACTATTATATTTATACCTTTGAACATTTAAGTTTACACAAAATCTATATGAATAAAATAGTATATTAACATATATATAAATATGAACAAATCAGAATTGAAGACAAAGTATATGAAAAAGTTTGCATCTTCTAAAAATACAAATAAATTAGTAGAGCACGATAAAGAAGAAGACATCGAAATAGAAGAATGTTCGGATGAAGCATTTCCAGAAGCGGACATGTTGAAAAGTTACAAATATTTATATCAAGATGAGCTGCAAAATGATGTATCAATGTATTTACAATCACGAAGAATCGAAACCTATAAAATAAATATAGTGGGTTTTAGGATTAATGACGATTTGAAATTACCATTCATGGAGTTTTTATTTTTGGAGAATGATACATATGTTTTGCCCGATTTCGATTATTTCCAAAAAGATTTAATGATAAAAGAGAAGGATAAAACAATGAATGACATATTTACACAGCGGTGCTATGACGAGCTAGAAAAACAATATGAACAAAAATTCAGTACCATGAAGTATATTGGATTTAAAAATGTAAAGGGTGTATTCTACGCCTTTATTTACATAGACGAGTCAGTAAAAAAAGGAAAATTCATATTATATGACGAGATTCGGTATACGAAAAGTATTTACGAAAAGGAAATCGACCAATACCATATATTCATGTCTAATAATATAAATCAGTTACAAGATAATAAAGGAAAATTATATGATGCTCCAATGATCGGTTATTTATGTAAACGCAACGAAGAAAACAAAATAATAAACATAGAGTTGAAACACGAAGAGTACGAAGAAACCATGCACGATGAACAGTTTGGCGATTATTTTATATTTTCCGAATCGCCATTAAAAGAGGGACATTACAAACGTTATGCCATATTTATGAGCAATATGCTATTCTATTTTCAAGATGATCCTGTATTAAAAGGTGGGGGAGATAAAGAGAAGGAAGACGAACCACAGTATGATGATTATAATTCAATATATTATTACTCCGATAATGCCGTATATTATTACGTAAAATCATTAGAACAGTTCTCTGAACTCTTATAAACCGTTTTAAATCTTCGGGGGGTATAAAAAAATATTATTATTGTAAAATAATAATATTACAGCATTATCATAGCAGTTTAAACATTGTTCTCACCTTGAATTTCATAGTCTAATAAGAATGCATCTAAACTGTCCTCCGTAATAATTCCCTCCATATATGTTAACACGTACGTGGATATCTCTTCCGAAAGTGGTTGTCTACTGTATAATGTATAAAACGATTTAATATATTCGTTGATTTTGCTCACATCCTCCTTATATTGTGCAGCGACAAGGTCAACCGTATGTTTGAAACTAGCTCTGGTTCGTTGTTTTTTAATATCGGATTCGATAATGTCGTGTTCTTTTTCCTGTAATGCTTTTGCTCGGGTTGTAATACCTTCGTCGTCGGGTGCGTGCATCTCACACATATGTTTATATTGTTCAGCGTCTTTGTACCAATGATGACGGGCTTCGTTGGCACTGACAATAATATTGCAGATATCGGGTTTCTTCAAACCTTCATAACGTTTGCGTGCGGGAGTGCCTTCGCGTCCCTTAAATGTAGAAATGAATGCGTCAATAACTTTTTGGTTAATATATGGACTCGTTTCCATGAGACGGTCGAATTCTTGGCGTGTATGCTTCAAAAAACCAGAAGCATCGGAGCGTTCGACGGGTGCTTTTGACAATTCGATGCGAATATTTCGTGCATATTTATCCCAAGCAATGGACATGACGCGATGTGCTTCATTGAGTTCGGCGATTTTCAAGTATTGTTGAATAGTAGTTAAAATACCAATGAAAATATTCAATGAACCAATCGCAACGGGTGCGAGGGTGGCGTAATTAGGAGGTAAGCTGGTTTGTGCGAACGAGGCAGTACCACTAATCGTGGACAATACGATTGCGGGAATAGTGAACCATGCATTCGCGGTCGAATAATTGGCATGGGAACGGGAATGAAGCCATTTGTAACATTGTGCGGCATCACACCATTCAACGAGAATCATTTCATTTTCAGGTGACCATTTAATTTTCTTTTTGGACGGGGTGAGGAGAGTCGTTGATTTTGAATCGTCATCAGTGACAGTACTGTCATCGGGTTTATTATCCGTTGCTACGGGTGCTTGTGTAAGTTCTTGTGTAAGTTCTAGTGTGGGGTCTTGTGTAGGCATGAGTAATATACAATGATATGATAAATTAATGGAATATATCCACACCTGTTAAATTAAATATTAGTTTGATTGATAATATCCCATTTCTTGCTATTAGGTAGTGGAGTAACGGCAATTTTTGCATTTAGATTATTAATTTTGGAGGTAATAACCGTTACATTATCCTCGGTTTTTTTAAGTATAGATACGACTTTGTCATTGGTCGTTCCTTTGTCCTTGGTCGTTCCTTCGACTGTATCTCCATCATTCTCTTCGCCCTCGGCGCATTCCTGTGTCTCATCTTTATCTCCGACTATATCTTCATCTTCGTGATCTGCTTCGTTTCCGTCAATATCTGGATTTGATGTATCATCACCCGTCTCGACATTAAATGCGTGTTCGACGTTAATGTCGTCAATGGAAAAGCTTTGGTTTCTGCAAATATTATTCTCCACGTCTTTATAAAACTCCTCGAATTTCGCATAAATCCGTTGTAGATATTGTTTTTGCGAAATATGAAAAAACGCGATATAATTCACATAAAGCATAATCTGTTCATTTAAGTTGCGGTTTTCGAATTGTAGTGTATTAATGAAGTTAGAAATGGTAAATCCAATATCATGTGATTGATTGTAATTTTCAATGGATATCTGGCGATTACTGTATTGTTGAAACAAAATGCGAATGGTATTTAAGATATCACTATGAATATCTTTGATATCATTTATTTGGTATTCGTAGAATGGTTCTAAATCCCTGTATGGAACATAATCGCGATGTTCGTAATTACCTAAATCAATGATATTGTGTTTAGCGTTATTCGTGATAATCATGATTAATTTGTAATAATCACAATAGATACGATTATTAATAAATTTCAAACTTTTTTCTAAATTATCATATTCCAATTGGAATGTTTTGTATTGAAAATAGAATGAATCTAGACAAAATAAGAAGTTTTTCTTGTTATTATTTCGAATCATTTCAGTATACGTTGTTTTCAAACGATTTAATTTGGTATGTGCAATTTTTTGGATGTTCTCGGTATTTTTCACAATGTCCAATATGCATGTAAAGCTCGACATTAATTTCTCAATTTGAAATGAATGGGTATTGTTTATTGAATCCATATACATATATTACCACATTTTATGTACATTTGAAGATACATAATTAGTTTGATGTGTTTACAATATGAAAAAAATTATATATATAAAATTATAATGGAGAATAAAGAACCGACATCGCAATTATGTTCGGTTATACATGATATGATCAATGATTTACAAGGAACATTTCCTGAATTCGAACAACATCTAAATGCGATAAAACTATCGATGAACGGTGAAGCAGGCAAACAGGCAATCTATGATTATTGTTCAAAAGTATATCCTCATCGTTTTTTCGATATTTTATACAAGAATGAAGACATTTTCACAGACAGTGAAATCAACACAGAGTTTTTACCAAATGTGGATTTCCAAACGTTATACAATGCCGCTGATGTGAGCGAAGCCACCCGAACCGCGATCTGGAAATATTTACAATTAATTCTATTTTCAATTGTTGGTTCAGTGAATGACAAAAGTGAGTTTGGTGATGCAGCTTCTTTATTTTCGGGAATTGATGAGGATGATTTACAGAACAAGATGAAGGATGTTTTCGAAAACATGGAGGATTATTTCACCACTATGGGCAGTGAATCGACCGAAAAGACTGGAACAAATGACAACGAAGAGTCAGGAACAAGTGAAAGTGGAGTTCCATCATCGGAAGGCACAGAACCATCGCCCACAGGAGGAATGCCTCAAATGCCGAATATTGCGGGTATACAAGATCATTTACAGGGTTTATTTAATGGTAAAATCGGAAGTTTGGCGAAAGAAATGGCAGAGGAGATTTCGGGTGATTTCCAAACATTATTTGGCGATGGGATGGATATGGGTAATGCAAAATCGACCAAGGATGTATTTTCGAAGTTGATTAGAAACCCGGGTAAAATCAAAGAGATCATTAAAAAGGTGACGGTAAAGTTGGAGGATAAGATGAAAAACGGGAATATTTCCAAAGATGAACTGATGAAAGAAGCCAGTGAAATCATGAAGAAGATGAAGGACATGGGTAATGGAGGCGAATTCGAGGAAATGATGAAAAATATGGCGAAAACGATGGGAGGAAAGGGTGCGCGTTTCAATACGGGTGCGTTCGAGCAAATGTCGCGTCAAGGTGAAAACCGTGAACGGTTATTGAAAAAGTTAGACGAGCGTCGCAAAGCGAAGATTGTGGAGGAGAATAATAAAACAGTGTTCAAAATGGATGGTGAAGAGAAACAGGCGAAAAGTAGTTTATCGAATGAAGAAATCGCCAAGATGCAAACGGAGCTGGATGAAACCAGTAAAGTAAAATCGGGAACATCGAATAAAAAGAAAAAGAAAAAGGGGAAAGGAAAAAAATAAATAGATATTGTATAATGAATATTTTGAAGCATATTAAATTACCCGTGTTAATAATAAGTTTTATATTAGGGATACTGGCAATGGAAATAGTGATGCCAGAGCGCCAAACAGTGTTGGTTTACCCAACACCCGATAATGTGCAAGATTTACAATATGAGGACAAAGTGGGTAATTGTTTTGTACCAATAGAAACCGAAGTAGATTGTGCTGGTAAATTCGAAGAGATACCAATGCAAAAATAATTGAAATATATAATAATATGACCATTATTATATAATCGTATGAATTTTAAAAGACTATTAAATACCGATTTAGGACAAGTTTTTATATCTCTATTTTTAGGTCTTGGTTTGGCGACGCTATTTAGAAAAGTTTGTAATGAAAAAGAATGTTTGGATTTCAAAGGACCAGTATTACAAGATTTTAAGGATAAGAAATATAAATTCAACGGAAAATGTTACAAATATAGTACAACTTCGACTTCGTGTGATGCGAATAAAAATACAATAGATGTCGAATAAATCATTCGTTTCAAAATTAAATATATGTATAAATAATTATATATATATAATAAAAAAATGGCGAATACAACTCGTATAGCGGATTTACCGATACAAAACGATAGTGGTAGTTTACAGAATGTATTAGAAACGTCTGACCAGGGTAATTATGCCCCAATAAATATTCATCCTAATCCATATGGTGTATCTGATAAGAATCCAATTATGGATAATCCTGTGAGTCTAGAACGTCCTCAGCAGCAACAACAACATCAGCAGCAACAACAACAACAACAACAACAACAACAACAACATCAGCAGCAACAGCAGCAACCCATGCCTGATAATTATCGCAATATGATAAGTGCCCAAGAACCGCAAGAATTGCCTTCCCGTGATATTCCAATGGATAATGGTGGGTACACGCACGACCAAGCAGTACAACCTAATTATATCCCTCAATCACATGTGCCCGATTATTTGGAGAATTATGAAGACGAAGAACAAAAAGCGAGAAAATATGAGACGGGAAAGCATCAGAAGAAAATGATGGATATTATAATAGAGGAGACACAATTGGCAATATTTGTGTCAATACTGTTTTTTATATTTCATACATCTGCATTTAAGAAGTTAATCTGGAATCACATGACATTTTTACCAATATTAAATGGGGATGGAAATTTAAATGTGAATGGTATAATTTTCAAAAGTTTCATGTTTGGTTCAGTCTTTTATACTACCCAAAAGTTAGCAACATATTTGAGTGATATCTAATAAAGGAATTCACTTTTTTTCTTATATTTCTTGGTTTTGCGTTGTTTCTTTTTGATAGAGCGCTTAGTCGCATTCTTATTATTCTTAGTGGATTTTGGTTTGGTTATCTTGCCATTCGCGGGAGAATAATTCAAGAACCATTCTTTATATTCCTTTGTGTCGCGTTTGTCACGTAATCGTTTATATGCGTCGGATTTTGCTCCACGTATTTCTTCAATGCTCGCTTGTTTGCCGTAACAGTAAATGGAGAATCTTTTCAATAATCCTTTGCTAGACAAGCGATTTTTGGCTTCAACATCAAATAAATATTTAACCATGCATAATAGCCGTTCCTTTTTATAGTATGGTAAGTTAGCATACATGAACGCCAAATAGAATGTAAGGATAGTATCAATACTGGCGATTTTTATTTTTTGTTTATCAATCATAATTTTATTGTAGCTATGACAGGCAGTGGGCTGGTATATAAATAGAACGGATTCGCCATTCGCTTGTAATTCGTAATGGTCGGAGATGAGTTCATCAATCCCATTATGTTTAATGATTTTGAGATTTTTGAAACCTTGTAGAATAAGGTTTTGGTGTAAAATATTCATTGTTTTTTCTGGTTCTTTCGCCAATACATCAAAATCGGGAACACGTTTAACGACGCTGTAATTGCCGACAATATATTTTGAAAAAAGCGAGGTAGCGTAGCCTCCGAAGAAAACGACTTCTTGACTAATTAAGTTGTCGCGTATAATGTCATGTAAATGTTCTCCGTTTTCTTTTAAAGAATTCATTTTACGTTGAAATTGAATAGTATTACATGAAATATTTGTATTTGCTGGATAATATTTATTCAATAAATTTAAACGTTTGAGGACCTTTTCCCAACGGGAAGTATCACCCATTGGACGAGACAATTCTAAATACATATTCATGCGAAGGTAATCTGGGGGAGAATATTTAATACCTTCAATTGTAATGGCGTCTTTTGAAATAGTATCAAATAATCCCGAATGTATTTGTGTAACATCGGCGATAGGAATAAAATTAACAAATACTTTAAATGTGCCTTTATGGACACCCGATTTTGCTTCAACATCAGTATATCCCAATTTATAATAAATATTAGCCAGTTCGATCGAATCGTTTAATGCATTGGGTGAAAAGAAATCATAATCGGGAATTTCAACGGTGCGATCATAGAACTGTGCTTCAATAGGTAAAATATTATTAATCGCCGTTCCTCCGTAACAAACAAGTTGTTTTTTCTTCAAAAAATCTTCAACAACGACGAGAATTTCATTGATACTGGAACTTGACGCCATTTTTCTCTTTTTAATGAGGTCGCTTTCGTCGACAGCTTGTCTCAAAATAGCCAATTCACATTCTTGGAATGACATTTTATTGTTGCATAACTCATTATTGTATCTTTTGAGTTCCTTATTCATAAATATATACATAATTGTGATATATTTATTGTTGGATACGTTTGATAAATGCCATACCGATATAATAGGGTATGAATGAGGATTTGTGTCGAGCGAAAAACTGTTCACACACATCTAATTGATCATCACGCATATAATACCGATAACACAACATTTGAACATTATAATTGTCTGTGTAAGTATAAATATTGGGATGTTCGACGTCACTAGATGTGAAAATATTACTGTCTGCTTTTACGGTTGTTTTATTGAAATACTCGGGTACAGCAATGGTAAGTTTATCAACATTCACAGTATTATCCTCATTGACGGATAGTATTTTACCCGATTTCGAATCGATAAACTCTAAATATTTGCGTTTTGTGGAGATTTCCGAATTGGAGGTGAAGTTAATATACTTTTTAATGTCGTAACACATGTCGCTGTCGGGATTATCGCAATCACTCAATTCTTTATATTGGGGATGAATATCATTATCGAAAATGATAACGGCTTTACCTTTAACATCATTGAACGTGGTATTTTGGTCAATCGCGCTTTTATAACGACGATGTGTTAATGAAGAGTCAATTGCCTTTGAAACTTGTTCGTATACATTAGGGTCGTCACTTTTAATACGTAATTGTATAAAAACAGGGTCGTTTGGGCAAGGTGCAGGATTCGAGAAAGAGAATGCATTGACGGCTTCAAGAACATCCGTTAATAACAATTTATTTTTCGTATCGATTATTCTAAACGATGGGTCGCTTGTTAATGCAACATATGGTTTGCCGTCGAGAGATACGATTTCGAAATCGAGAAATCGAACACCGCGAGCAATAACAAAACGAAGCATATCAATATTAACATATTCGCCACTGATGGCACTGTTGTAACTAGACTTAATAATATATTGGTTTAACGGCATCATTGTATTACCATTAAAATTGGCAATCCCGTGATTTGTATTGTACTTAATTTGATCATATTCGCCATTGGGTGAATTAAAGATAAATGATTCAGTAACCGACCTCATGCAGCGTATTTGATATAAATCATTTAACACGTAGATGAATATTAATATGATTACGGTAAAAATAAATACTTTATAATATTCCATTTAATAATATATAAATATATTATAAAATAAATCTATATATTATAATGGCTGGTGGTTTACTAAATTTGAAAGCGGAGGGTGCAAATAATGTAATATTAAATGGAAATCCGAGTAAAACCTTTTTTAAAGTCGTATATTCCAAATATAGTAATTTTGGACTGCAAAAGTTTCGTATAGATTATGACGGATTACGTGAGTTGCGGCCATTTGAAGAATCAAAGTTCACATTTAAAGTCCCGCGTTATGCGGATTTATTAATGGATACATATCTATCGGTAACAATGCCGCATATATGGAGTCCTATATACAATCCAACGCTTGAAACAGATAATAAATGGTCACCCTATGATTTTAAATGGATTCGCAAATTGGGAGTGAATATGATAAAGGAAGTGGTTATATCGTGTGGCACACATACGATACAGAAATATAGTGGCGAATATTTGGATGCATTGGTGGAGCGAGATTTTAGTGCAGAAAAGAAAGAGTTATTTAATAAAATGTCTGGGAATGTTGAAGAAATGTATGACCCTGCGAATGTGCATGGTCGCGCTAATACATATCCATCAGCATTTCATACAGCCAGTTCCGTTGGCGCAGAGCCATCGATACGTGGTCGAACATTATATATACCATTAAATACCTGGTTTTCGCTGGACAGCAAGTGTCCTTTGCCATTGGTGAGTTTACAATATAATCAAATCGAAATTACAGTTACAATGCGACCAATTCAGGAGCTGTATCAAGTGCGTGATGTATTTGATGGAGTGTATAATTATCCGTATGTAAAGCCAGATTTAAATGAAAACCGTTTTCAAATCTATCGTTTTTTACAAACTCCTCCGAGTGTATTTTTAGATGCCGAAAATTATGGTAATAAAGTCAATACATGGAATGCCGATATACATTTAATTTCCACCTATTGTTTTTTGTCAAAAAAAGAACAACAAAAGTTCGCTATGGAAGACCAGGTGTATTTGATAAAAGAAGTCCAGGAACATAATTTCGAGAATGTAACGGGAACGCGCAAATTGAAAATACCGTCGAATGGACTTGTGTCGAGTTGGATGTGGTTTATGCGTCGCAATGATGTTCATTTAAGAAACGAATGGTCAAATTATACGAATTGGCCATATATCACCCAACCAGGGGACATAGAGTTAGGTGCACGTAATATAGAAGAATTATTAACAACGGGTCGTCAGATACCGCAAAATTATGGTCCAGCAGTAGATCCGAAGGATGGTCGTAATACAGGGTTTTATGTGACGGGAAATTTCAAATCGGTAAATCGTCAAGAAATTTTAGAAACGTTTGGTATATTAATGAATGGCGATTATCGTGAAAATATGCATAATCGTGGTGTATATGATTACGTGGAGAAATATGTCCGAACTCGCGGTGCAGCACAGGACGGGTTATATTGTTATAATTTTTGTTTAAATACAAATCCATTTGAATATCAACCATCTGGTGCATTCAATATGAGTATGGTTAAGACAATTGAAGTGGAAATAACCACACATGTACCAGATATAGATTTAGTAAACTCGCGATATGATGTAATTTGTAATATTGACGGAGACCCAATCGGTACTCGCAAATCGAGTTACCAGCTATTTGATTATAATTATAATTTAACCTTATTTGAAGAACGTTACAATATATTATCATTTATTGGTGGCAATTGTGGTTTAATGTATGCTCATTAGCGAAAGTATTCAATCAAAAATGTACCCGTTCGATTGAATTTATTTTTTTTGTGCATTAAATATAAATGAACAATGATAACACTATTTGGAAACATTTAAAAACAAATAGTAAAGAAGGGTTCGAAAATGATGTATTGTCCGATAATTTAAAGAAGATAAAAATGAGAAAGGAGAATACATATGAGAATTTCACGAACAACGAACCCTTGTCTAATATACACGAACCGTCGGAGAATAATAAAAATAAAAAGAAAAAGAAAAAGACTGTGAAATCGAGTGCGCATATGACTGAATCGTTTGTGATGCCAACACCAATGATCGCACATGTAGGTAAGGATAGTCCAGACGAAGACGACGATTATGATGGAGGAGAAGATAAACATTTTGCGAATACTTACGGCGAAAATAGTTCACGAGGGAAAAACAGTTATACCATATCGGATTTCCGTGATAGTTTAATTGAATTAATAGAATTCGCCTCAGAGATGTTTAAATTTTCAGTTGCATTTATTTCATTTGTTATAGTTAGAACGCTTAGTGGTCACTCGACAGATGGAATAGAGATCAGAAGAAACGATAGTGCGTTATTTTTCAAAGATATGGAAAAATTATTAACAGGTAAGATGGGAACAAAAGAGTTTATTGCAGATGTGAAGTATGTATCTAATAAGTTGGGAGTAATGTTCTCGATTCTATTATCGTATTCATTTACATATGTTATATACTTTGTGACGTTTTATAGTGAATATAATGGTAACATGTTGGATGGTCGGGGCGTAATGAATATATGGAATTATAACTCAGAAAGTATGGTATATGAACTGCGTAAAAAAACGGTAGTTGACGAAACAACAGGCGGAAAGGCGGATACCAAGGTGAATGACTATGCGGATCGGATTCTTTTTGAACCATTTATTAGTTATTCGAAATTAATCAAAATGTTTTGTGACGGACCGTCAGACGAAGAACCGACGACCAATGTGGACACGATGCAAGGAGGCGGAATCGACGATATAATTGGTGCTGCTCAGAATGCAATTGAAAGCAAGCCAATGGCTGGCGATGCTCCACAAAAAGCGGATAATGATATGTTGAGTGATACATTTAAACCATTAAAACTGATGTTGTTGACAATAATTTATTATTTATTAATCGGTCCAGCAAAGGTGTGTGAATATACACATTGGTTTTTGTTGACCTATCTACCCAACGTATATTTGGGAAACATCGGAATTCTCCCAATAGACAATTGGTTTAAATCGCCAGGTAACGGACTATTTGGAAACGGTTATTTAGTATCGTGGATATCCAAAACGTTCTATTCGAATGCCAGTTTATTTTTAATATTACTCTACTATATTTTCGGTGCAATCTATCAATCGGGAGATACAATTAAGGAATCCCTTATTAGTGGATTAAAGATGCAAACGCCAAGTAATTTACTGGGAGTATATGTATTTGCAGTGAGTACATTCGTATTTATTGGAATATTGATAGATACATATAGATATTTATATCCAGATGGAGAAACTGAATTGAATTCGGGAGGCATTGGTCCATGTGCGAATTTAGCGACAGATTTGCCCAAAACTCCATTCTTAATCCCCCAAGAAACACCCGATATGGTAAAGGCAAGTACATTGGCGCTGTTGGTATACGTGCCGTCAATAATAATAATAAACATAATAATACTTTTAATGGTTCTGGGTAGTTTGTATTTCATAACACCAATCGTATTTATACTATACATTTTCTCATTACCACTATTTGCTATATATAAAACAACGAGTGTCGAAAAAGGTTCAAATATTTTTTCAGTATTATTAAAATATGTACTTCCATTTTCAGGAAAAACGCAAATGCAAGAGAGAATAGATATGTATTGTAAGTTAAACAAGAATGAAATATTTAATTTGAAATATTTGGATTTGATAAACGAATATATCCTGAGGTGAGCCGTTTAGGGCGTCTCAATTCAAATATTGCATGGTATAAATGTACATAATTTAATATGATGATATATTAAATTATGGAAAACAATACAGATAACTTGTCTAACATACAAGGAAAACTGGGATTATTTAATGGCACGAATGGATCAACTGGAATGAACATGTCTGATGTAGAATTATTCGAAGTCCAAGATAAACGTTCATCGTCGTTCAATACAATGTTCTCATCTTTTTCTGCTTTTTTATTTAGATATTTAAAATATCTATTGGTATTTATATTTTTTTATTATATTTGGGACGATTGTAATAATGGGAAAGTGAAAGACCCGTCTGGTATTTTTAACATGATATTGGGTAATACAGCGACCGTGATATGTTTTGTGGTAATTTTGTTCGCATTTAAGGAGTATATGAGCGATACATATTTTAATGTAGACAATTTTTTGAAGGCACTCGACATAAAATCCGACACAATTATCTCGCCGACATTTACACAGCCGTCTGGTGACGAAGATACCAGAACCGCATTAAATAATTATAAACGTAATTTATCAAAGCAGCGATATGATGAACTGAATAACTATATAACGGGTCATATAACACCAACCGCGAATAATATTTCAAATTATATACAATTTTGGTATAATTGGGGTACTGATCGCTGGGACACGTTAAGTAAAGCAATTACAAGAGACGAGAGTGATTCCAAAGAACAATTCATAAGAGGATTATATTTTCATAACGATACATGGTATTCGGGCACAGAACAAGACGATCTAATTAATCTCGATAATATTAATCTAGCACATGATACTCCAACTACAAATGCCGATTTCACAACGATCGATAAGCCGAAAACATTATTATATCCATTTGAAAAGAATAAACTACATAACTCGGATAGTTTATGGAATTTCTTTACCCATGGTGCGAATAGTAAAAATATAAATAATATAAGTGAGATCGCTCTAACAAATGTGATTAGGAAAGCGTTTTATGCAGTTAAAATAAGCAGCCGATTTAAAGAATACAAATCGATGCGTTGTATGGATTTTGTGGGGAATAGTCCGTTATTTGAAATAGGTGACTCGATAAATACGAAATACAATTCGGGAGTCGATAAACAAGATGAGAGTTGTTCTTATACACCGATTGATATTGATAACACTAATGGGTCATTCGATGGCGAGAACTCGGGATTTTTTAATGGTATTGCAAAAATGTTTTCTTGATAAATGTGTAAAAATATCAATTATATATAATAATTGAAAATATGTATAAATATAAATGAATTATATATATTTATATGAATAACAAAAAAAAGTATTATCCTTTTGTCAGTGTTTGTACACCCACCTTTAACCGTCGTCCGTTTATCGAGAACATGATTCGGTGTTATAAAAACCAAACATATCCAAAAAATAGAATGGAATGGATTATAATAGATGATGGTACGGATAAAATCCAGGATTTGTTAGCGGGTGCAAAAATAACAAATTTAAAATATTTCGCGGTCGAGAAAATGAATTTAGGCGCGAAGCGTAATTTCATGCATACGAAAACAAAAGGGTCGTTTATTGTTTATATGGATGACGATGATTATTATCCTCCCGAACGTGTTGAGCATGCAGTGGATATGTTACAACAAAATCCCAAAGCAATGTGTGCGGGGTCGAGTGAAATTTACATTTATTTCAAATCATTGACGCGCATGGTTCAGTGTGGTCCGTATGGTCCGAATCACTCAACTGCTGGTACGTTTGCATTTAAAAAGGAATTACTCGATATTACGCGATATGATGATGATGCGGCATTGGCAGAGGAGCGAGCATTTTTGAAAGAGTATACAATTCCGTTTGTGCAATTAGACCCATTGAAGACCATTTTGGTATTTTCGCACGAACACAATACATTCGACAAGCGTGAAATGTTAAAAAATCCCCACCCCGATTATATGAAGGATTCGGATAAAACCGTTGATACATTCATCCGACAGCCACACGAGAATGAGATTAAAAAGTTTTTCATGGAAAATATTGACGATTTGTTGGAAGCGTATGAGCCAGGATTACCCAAAAACAAACCCGAAGTATTGAAGCAAACCATCGAAATAAAGAAAAAGCGCGCGGAATTAGAGAAACAGAATATTGAAGCACTGAATAAACAACCAACAGGAATTGTTATGGATATTACTGGTCAGGGTCGTAAAGATTTGACACGTGCAGATGTAGTGAAAATAATTCAAACACTTCAAGCACAAAATGCAGATTTAATTGAAAAATTCAACAAGAAGCCAGCTCTGGTGGTTACACAAAACGGTGAACAGAAGGAATTAATGCAACAAGATGTTGTTAATATGATAACATCGTTTCAAAAGCAAAATGGAGAACTCGTACAACAAGCCAATGTGATGAAATCACAATTGCAAATGTTGACTGACATGAAGGCTTCTGTTGAAAAAAATTATACTGCACTGCGCACAGAAAATGAGTCGTTAAAAAATGAACATGACATATTAAAGACAGAGCATGACGAATATAAACAAAGTGAAGACCGTATCAGTAGTGAAAAATATTATAAGATGGAATTAGAGACCAATACTTTATTGATAAAGAATAAAGAAATGGAATTGGAAATTATGAAATTACAAACTTCAAGCAAAGTGGAAGAACCGATTTCCACACCAACGACAAGGGTTACAATCGACACAGAGAGTTGAATATGATTCTGACTCAGAGAGTTGAATATGATTCTGACTCAGTAAGTTACTCGTCATCTTTTTTAACATCATCCTTTTTGATGTTTTTATCCAAATACCGATATATCCGTTTTATATCTAAACGACATATATCATATTCTTCAATTTTTTTTTCAAGACGACCAATGTTTTCGTTCTTGTTAATATCTCCATATTTCTTTCTCATTTCTTGAAAAAAAGTAAATAAATCTTTTTTATCCATAGATAATTTCAAACACAAGTTAGTAATAAAAACACTATTGTTATATTCAGTGGAATATTTTGTCAATACCTTAGTAAATCGAATATTATCATTATAATCGCATTTTTTATGTTTAAAATTGTCGTGATATAATTTATTATTGTGGAACGTTTTCATAAGTGAACTCATTTCATTGAATTGCCAGATTTGATATTGGAATGTAATGCGGTCAATGTAATCTGCATAGCAGATATTGTCTAAGATTTGATTATAAAATACAACACATTTTTTGACATCTTTATTAACAGATATGTTATCAATTACATTCTCGTGCCATAATAATGCAACAATGGTTCTCTCGGTTTCGTTCATAAACTGTATATGCTTATCAATTGAAACGTGATTATTGAACAGTTCATGTGTTATCTTTTTCGCATCATCATTGTATTGTTTTTTCTGAAATATTTTATTAAAACTATTTTCATTCATTAATTGTTCATTGTTTTGATATATCTGTTTAAACATATTCATTTTCCTCAAATCCTGTTGAATATATTCGGTTGTGGTTTTTTTCATACTATTGGTAAATCCTTTATAATTTGGTATTTCCTTTTTCAAATAATTTGTGATTTGATTAACCGACGGTTGTTTTAATTCAAACGTAGTAGATACCTTCATTAATTCCTTTATTTTTTTATCCATGAAATAATTTCCAATACAAATAATCGGAATATTCGTTTTCTGTTCACCTTTTTGTTTTTTTGTTTTCTTTTGTCGAATAAGTTTTATCAATGAACTAATTCCGCCCTTGTCGCCACTATTCATGCCGTCGATTTCGTCCATTACAATTACGATTTTGCGTTTCACACCTCTCATCATATCCAATACATTTTGGCTTGCAATGTGATTAGATGTCAGTGATTCGATGAGATTTTTATTGCGGATATCACCAGCATCATATTTAATCATATCGTAATTCAAATCTTTAATAATTTTCTCGACAAATGTGGTTTTGCCACAACCAGGTGCACCATAAATATAGATTCCTTTTTTGTGATTTATATCGAGACAAATGTTATCGAAATTCAAAATTAATTCCTTTATATCATTTGTCATTTGTTGTCGATCATTTAATACCATTTACTATATTACATGATTGTTTGTTTATACAGATTTACACGAATATTTATTTGCCGAATGCACCGAAGTTTGCCGTACGGGCAATATAATCGCTCGTTTTTGCAGGAAGTGCTCCATAATAATCGTAATTTGAAATGCTGTTTTCGTATGAAACACGAGAATTCGGTCCTTGATTCGCGCTTTGTCCCATACCTTGTCCCATACCTTGTCCCATACCTTG
>Ga0308005_10000120_pt1 | contig 28277 bp, 17 predicted proteins | sample Neamet67_FD_203142 | JGI IMG/M metagenome (GOLD analysis project Ga0308005, IMG submission 203142) | Marine microbial communities from water near the shore, Antarctic Ocean - #67 | ecosystem: Environmental > Aquatic > Marine > Unclassified | place: Southern Ocean | collected 2014-06-07 | reverse complement strand
AAATGTCGCGGAACCTTTTATCCGACGTAAAGCATCTCGCCAACTTGAAGAAGGAGCGGTTGTGATCTTCGCCGCAGGAACCGGGAGTCCCTTTTTCTCGACGGATACGACCTCCGCTCTCAGAGCCAGCGAGATGAATGCCGATGTTATTTTTAAGGCCACGATGGTCGATGGAGTCTACGACTCTGACCCCAAGAAGAATCCCGATGCCGTGCGCTACGATTCCTTGCCATTCTCCGAGTGTCTCTCCAAGCAGCTTGCGGTCATGGATTCAACAGCTTTCAGCCTATGTATGGACAATGACATCCCCATCATCGTCTTTGATATCGGCAAGAACGGTAATATTCACACCGCTCTGACGGGTGGAGACATTGGAACGATCGTCCACCGATAATTTTTTTACCACTACCTATTATGGAATCATCAGAAGCCCTGAACAGCGTCGATGCGGCGATGAAGAAAGCCGTGGAACACACGAGCAGTGAATTCACGTCCATCCGGACCGGCAAAGCCTCGCCTGCGTTGGTCGAGAACCTGGATGTGAGCGTGCCTAGTTACGGCAGTGTCATGAAGCTGAAAGGCCTTGCTGTCATCACGAGCCCCGAGCCCCGGATGCTCTTGGTGCAGCCCTTTGATCCGACGACTACCGGAGATATTGAAAAAGCGATTCGCGAGAGTAAGCTCGGCCTTAATCCGGTTAATGAGGGCATCAAGCTCCGACTTCCGATCCCGGAGCTTTCCGAAGAGCGGCGTGTTGAACTCGTAAAGAATGTCAAAGCGATGGCCGAAGAGGGACGCATCAGTATCCGCGCCGCCCGCAAGGAGGGGATGGATGCCGGAAAGAAGATGAAATCTGATAATACGGTGACCGAAGACGGCCAACGAGACTTTGAAGCGGAGGTTCAAGCTCTTACGGACAAAGCGACCAAGGACCTCGATGCGCTCGTGACAGCGAAGGAGAAGGAAGTGATGACGGTTTAGTCTTCTGATCTCGAACAAACTTAAGAAGCGGCGGTCGATGACTGTCGCTTTTTTGTTTTGTTCGCTTCGGGATTATCGAGCTTGTCGCCTCATCCGGATCCGCTAGCCTCCACACGATCATGCGTAAGTTCTTTTTACTTATTGGAATTCTAGCAGTATTTGGAGGCTTCCCTCTGATGGCGGAAGAGGAAATGTTGCCTGCAGATCCTCAAGTTGAGGAAGCAAAGAGTGTGGACCAAAAAATTGATGAAGGCTTTGCGAAAGTCACAGGACCTTTTGTGAGCGCGATTTTCAGTAAGGTTGAAATCAACGGCTACGGAGTTTTTTGGATCATCCTTTGGCTGGCGCTCGCTGGGGTGGTGTTCACAGTTGTTTTCAAACTGATCAATTTCACTGCCTTCCCTCTGGCAATTCGCACACTCAAAGGAAAATATAGCTCTAAGGATGATCCCGGGGAAATCACCCACTTCCAAGCCCTCACAGCAGCAATTTCAGGAACGGTTGGGTTGGGAAACATCGCCGGAGTTGCCATTGGAATCTCTATTGGCGGACCCGGAGTCGCTTTCTGGCTCTTTTGTGCGGGATTCCTCGGCATGGCGACGAAGTTTGCGGAATGCACCTTGGGCGTGAAGTATCGTGAGATCGGGGCCGATGGGCGCGTTCACGGAGGAGGAATGTATTACCTTAAGAAAGGGTTGGCGGAGAGAGGGATGGCTCCAGTAGGTCAGATTCTAGCAGTAATGTTCGCAGTCTTTTGTATTTTTGCCTCCTTTGGTGGAGGGAACGTTTTCCAGATTAATCAAGCAACCGATCAACTCATTACGATTACCGGAGGAAAAGAAGAGAGCTTCTTCGCCTCAAACCAGTGGGTTTTTGGTGTCTTTATGGCAGTCGTTACCGGCTTGGTGATTATTGGCGGAATTCGTGGGATTGCAAAAGTAACGTCCAAGCTAGTTCCCGCCATGTGCATTGCTTATGTGGTTGGCGCTTTGGTTGTGTTGGTAGTGAATGCTGACCGTCTCCCAGGTGCTGTCGGAATGATCGTCAGCGAGGCGTTTAATCCTCGAGCAGCGGTCACGGGTGGTTTCTTAGCTGCCTTTATCTGGGGCATCCGGCGGGCGACTTTCTCAAACGAAGCAGGTATCGGTTCTGCCGCAATTGCCCATGCTGCCGTTAAAACTAAGAAACCTGCATCAGAAGGGGTTGTTGCTCTTTTAGAGCCTTTCATCGATTCGGTGATCGTCTGCACAATGACTTCGCTCGTGATCGTGAGTTCGATGCACTTTGATGGTGATTCGGCCACCTTTACGGTGAATGGAATCACGCAAACACTGGGCGACTCTGAGAATAACAATAACGCGTTCGGAATTGGCCTGACTTCGTTGGCTTTTGAATCAGTTCACAGCAGTTTCAAATACCTCCTGTTTGCCTGCGTGTTGCTCTTCGCTTTCTCGACCCTCATTACGTGGAGCTACTACGGACTTCAGGCCTGGCAGTATCTCTTCGGCCGCGGCAAGGGAGCTGAGCTTACCTACAAGCTGATATTCTGCCTTGTGATCATCGTTGGTTCATCAGCATCGATGGGGAGTGCCGTGGACTTTTCGGATGCTGCTCTGTTCGCGATGAGTATTCCTAACCTTATCGGTGTCTATCTCTTGATTCCGATCATCAAGAAAGAGTATCGCGAGTATTTGGAATACACCCGCAAGATCGATGCAGGAGAATCTCCTGATGATCTCCAGTAAGGAGCATGGCTAAGCAATATCAGCTTAAAAAGGAGACTCGTGGTGGGGTCTCAGGAATCGATTACCAGGCGGAACTGAACCCTCAGCAATATGCTGCCGTGAGCTCGCCTCCCGGGCCTGCTTTGGTGATCGCCGGTGCTGGGTCAGGGAAGACGAGAACCTTGACCTATCGAGTCGCTTACCTTCTCGATCAAGATGTCGATCCGCGCAGTCTTCTATTGCTGACCTTCACCAATAAAGCCGCCCGCGAAATGATGGAGCGGGTGAAGGAACTTATTCCGCAGGATTTGAGCGAACTCTGGAGCGGCACTTTTCACTCAATCGGAAATCGCATCTTGCGACGACACGCCGATGAAGTGGGGCTCACGCGTTCTTTTTCGATCATGGATCGCGACGACCAGAAATCACTCGTGAACACCGTGATCGCCGAGTGCGATATCGACACGAAACAGCGACGTTTCCCAAAAGCGGATATTCTCATCTCTATCTTTTCGCTGATCGACAATACGGGAACGACGCTCGAAGAACTTCTCGAAGTTCGCTATCCTTACTTCGAAGAATGGGCGGAGGAAATTTCTAAGGTGGCAGATCGCTACCGCGAGAAAAAGCTCGAGACCAATTCCGTGGATTTCGACGACCTCCTTCTTCTTCCCCTCAACCTTCTTCAGGAAAATGAGTTGATCCGAAAGAGCTACCAAAAGCGCTTCAAGTATCTTCTCGTGGATGAGTATCAGGACACCAATCATGTCCAAAGCGAACTCATCGACATTTTGGCTCAGCCGCAATACTCGGTCATGGTGGTGGGTGATGACGCGCAGTCGATCTACTCGTGGCGTGGAGCGGATATGGATAATATTCTGTCCTTTCCTGAACGCTATGAGAACGCGACGGTTTATAAAATCGAAACGAACTATCGTTCGGTTCCCGAGGTTCTTGAGCTTTCCAATGCGGCGATCAAAGTGAACCAAAAGCAGTTCACGAAAACGCTCAATGCCGCGCGCGAAGGGGGGCGCATGACGCCAGCGGTCGTTCCGCTTGAAGATCCACAGGCGCAAGCGAACTTTGTTGCTCAGCGCATTCTTGAGCTGCGGGATGAAGGGATCGAACTTGAGGAAATGGCGGTTCTGTATCGGGCTCACTACCAGAGTTTGGAGATTCAAATGGAGCTGACGTCTCGCGATATTCCCTTCGATATCACAAGCGGGCTCCGCTTTTTTGAGCAAGTCCACATTAAGGATATTGCGGCCTTTTTGCGATTCGTGGTGAATCGCAAGGATGAAGTCAGCTTTAAGCGTTTTTGCCTTTTGCTACCCGGTGTTGGAAATGCGATTGCCGCAAAATTGTGGCGGAGTTGGCTCAAGACCGGTCATCATCTCGAGGAGAATGCTCCGAGGAAATACTCCGATATCTTTTCTAAATTCAAAGTCCCAGCGAAGGCCGCGAAAGAATGGGAACAACTCGGCTTTACTCTCGACGAACTCATCACGCCCGATGGCTTCGCGCGTCCTGCCGAGATGATCACGAGTATTCTTGAAGGAATTTACGACGAATACATGCGGCACAGTTTCGATAACTACGACAATCGTCGGCAGGACATCGAGCAACTCGTGATGTATTCCGAGAACTTCGACGACATCCTCGAACTCCTCGGACAGCTCTCGCTCATGAGTTCGGTCGATGCGGACCCCTCTGGGAAGAAGGAAGAGCTGAAGGGTGAAAAGATTACTCTTTCGAGCATTCACCAGGCCAAGGGGCTTGAGTGGAAAGTCGTTTTCCTGATCTGGCTTACCGATGGCATGTTTCCCAATGGCCGCGTTCTTGAAGCCGATGACGAGGAGATGCTCGAAGAAGAACGGCGTCTTTTCTACGTGGCGTTGACCCGGGCGAAGGACGAGCTCTATTTGAGCTATCCGCAAATCAACCCTAAGAGCTACTCGGGCGATATCATTCAACGCCCAAGCCGCTTCTTGGATGAATGCCCAGAGGAACTCACGGAGCTTTGGGATGTCGGCCCGGCTTGGTAGGGATGACTCTTTGGCAGATCCAAGCTGCGCTCGCTGCGATGACCATGCCAATCAAGACGTCGACGGGCCGATGCTGCCACGTTGCAATAATGCAGAAGGAACCGAATGCGAGCATCGGAATGAGCCAGTAGAGGTGCTTGCGATTTTCTTGCGCGAGGAAATAGCAAACAAGCATCGGGCCTACGATGTGACCACAGGGAAGAATGCAAACGGGGCGATCCACGGAAACCATTTCGCGGTAGACGGACCAACCATCCTCCGCGAGTTCTGGTCGGGTCATTTCTGAGGGAAAGAAAATCCAAATCGCCGCGACCGTCCCGTAGGCGAGGACGAAGGAAATGACATAGCGAACGAAGCACTGTTGCTCCCGGATGAAGAAGATTCCCAGAGTAGGAGTCCAGAGAAGAGCAAGATAAGGAAGAGCGAGGATGGGTAAAAAAGGAACCCAATCAGGCATCGTCAAGGGGACGTGCTCAACTGAGTTCCGCTGATTGATCCAGAAGTAGGTCGCAAAGAGTGGGCCGGTGGTGCCCAAGAGCAAAAACGCCCTTGATAGCACTTGTTGAATCGTTAGTCCCATCTGGAAGGAGGCTACTGCTTACCAAGCATCAGTCTGCACAACCGCCTGATCGGGTCCACTGAGGACTGCGATGGCATGAAGACAGAAGAATTTACCGAGCTGCACGTCAAAGCGAAAGCTGGGAAAAAGAGGAGATTTTGTCAACGATTGTTCAGACTACTTTGCTCTGGGATGAGCGTTCTCGTAGGCCTCACGGAGGCGCTCTTTCGTAACATGCGTGTAGATTTGAGTTGTCGAGAGCGAGGCGTGCCCGAGGAGCGATTGCACCGACCTTAAATCCGCACCGTGGTCGAGAAGGTGGGTCGCGAAGGAATGACGGAACTTGTGCGGAGTGACATTGAAGGCAATCGACGAATGACTGAGATACTTCTTCAAGAGCGAGTTGATCGAGCGGGTCGAGAGTCGCTTTCGCAGTTTGGAGAGGAAGAGGGGGCCTTCGTAGATTTTGGCGGCACCTCGATAGGCGTGCATCGCCTTCATGGCGTAGGAACCGATCGGGACGAGTCGCTCCTTCGAACCCTTTCCCATGACACGCACTGTTTCCGAAGGGAGATCAATGTCATTGACATCAAGTGCCGTTAGTTCGGCGAGACGGAGGCCGGTGGAATAGAAGAATTCCAGGATGGCGGCATCGCGGGCGGGCATCCAATCGGGAGCCTGCTTTGAGTGCTCGATCTTTAGAGGAAGGGCGAGAAGCTCTTCGATTTGCGCCAAGGTCAGAACGACAGGAAGCGGTTTATCGGCCTTGGGGAGTTCGACTTCTGCGACCGGGCTCTTTGGGTAACCGCGGCGGTGAACAAGGAACTTGTAAAAGGAGCGGTAAGCGGCGAAGCGCAGCCGAATCGTGGCACGTGAGAGATCCTGTTTGAGGAGCTCAAAGAGATAAGCGCGAAAGTGATCGGGGGTGAGATTGCGCCAGGAAGAGAATTTATCGCCCAGCCATTCCTGAAGTTTTCGAATCGCGAGGGTGTAATTCTCAAGAGTGCGCTTCGAAGAGTTTTTCTCGGTGAGGAGAAACTCGATAAACGCTTCCTGTTCGGTGTCGCCGCCCGTCATGCCAACCTATTAAAGCACAAATGACCATCAGGAGACATGAATTAATTGAGCTTTGCGTTATGGCAACGACAAAAATCATTGCCAAGAGCAGAGGAGGGTGATTTCTTCGCAGCGCTGCGCGCGTGGCGGAATTGGTAGACGCGCATGATTCAGGTTCATGTGGGGGCAACCCTGTGGAGGTTCGATTCCTCTCGCGCGCACTTTCATTTTTTATTGGTTTTCAGTCCCGCTTTTTACGGGGCAATGCTCTTGGCCCGGCAGAAGAGTATTGGGATTGCAGTGAGGAGGAGATCGCTTGGGAAACCAAAGAGGCGGGCTCTGATCTCTGGATTTTTTTACTCATCCCAAAAGTCGCGGAGATGTTTGAGAGTCTTGGCGGGTTCCCCTAGATGAGCCTTTGCATCCGGGTCAGGGCGGCTTCACGTTCTGTGGACTGCGAGTGTTTTAGCTCTCTAGTTCGACAGACAGGACGCCCTAATCTGCGGCGAGTCTCTGCTCTAGGAAATCCGCGACGCGCTCGAATGGATTAAAACCGAAAGCCTCGCCGATTGAGCGTCGCAGGTTGGAGTTTGCGTTGATATCGTAGAACACTCGGCGGCCGCTGGGTGTTTCGAGAAATTCGATGCCGGCCACATCCATTTGGGCGCTTTGGACGATGCGTCGTCCTGCTTTCAGTACGCCATCGGACAGGTCATGGAAGGGATAGAATTCGACGGGTGGCGCCTCCGCTTCCTGTGGCACTGGGATCGCACAAATAGCGGCGCCTCCGTCTTCGCTGGGATTGCACTGTTCTGACGGGCAGAGGTTGTAGCGCCCATGGGTGACGACTCGCATCGCGTAGAGTAGCTCGTCACCCAAGAATTCCATGCGGACGATCCCAAACTCAGGGTCGTGGGGAAGGTATTCCTGGAGGAGCAGCAACTGGTCGGGTTCCCACAGCTCGGGCTGCTCGGCGAGCAGGGCGCGAAGTTCGTCGAGGGAGTCGATCTTGTGCATGCGGGCGCCGCTGCCTCCTTGCTCCGGCTTCAGCATCGCGGGAAAACGTAAGTCTTCGCGTCGCGCCAGGGCCTCGATGTCGTTAAACATGATCGAGTGCGGGTGATCGATACCCAGTTCTCGGAGTCGAGCAATCTGGGCGCTCTTGGAGAGTTCGAAGGCGAAGACATCAACGCCGTTGATAACCTGTGCCCCCTGAATTTGGAGATTCCTGAGCAGCGCCAGGGTGAATGGGACCACTCGCGGTCGCCCGCGCACGTAAGCGCTCGGGCTGGCCTGGTTGAAGTAGAGCTTGGCCTTCGGGAGATCGTGTCCGCCAAAGGCCGCCGATTTGAGATCGAATTTGGTGTAGGAGAGCCCGCGTTTGTCGAGGACGTCAAAGAGAGGCTGTTGCCAGTCCTCGTTTTCAAAGAGGATGGCGAGATCGGTAGTTGGCACGTTGGGCATGGATTCCCCAGAGAATCAGCGAATAAGAGAGAATGTCGATCCCGATGATTCTCGATATGTGTGGGTCAGGGATCCCTGCCGCTTAGACGATGGGCAGTCGGGTGGTATGCCGGGGCACTCCGTTGAAGGCATTGTCGAGTTCCAGGCGCTGGTGCATGACTTGGATGGCGCGCCCAAGGATGTCGACATCTCCCCGGGCATCGTGACGTCGAAGCGTAGTCTCTTGAAGCCTGAGGCGATTCTTGACGTGATCGAGCGAATGGCCCGTCCCTCTTGTTTTGCCGAAGAGCATTTTCGAGATTCCGATCGAATCAATCGCGTCTACCTCACGGCTGGGAAGTCCGTGGCGCTGACAGGTGGCTTCGAGGAACTTCGAGTCGAAGCGCTTGGCGTTGTGAGCAATCAGGGTGGCATCATCAGACCAGGCCGCAAAATCGCAAAGCACTTGCTCAGGCCTTGGGGAATCTGTCACGTCCCGATTTTCGATGCCGGTGTAGCTTTCGATAAACGATGAGATACGACGCCTTGGCCTGGCGAAGCTGAAGAAAGAGTCGGTTGGGCAGAGGCAGCCTGAGTTGAATTTGACGGCTGCGATTTGGATGAATTCGTCGTTTTGCGGGCTGAGGCCGGTGGTTTCGAGGTCGTAGATGATGAAGGATTCACCCGAATAGAACCGATCCGCCCAAATGAAGGAGCGGTCGCATCTGGAGCATCTCACCCGCTCACCGAGGGCTGACTTGGGGCCGCTTATGCTCTGGTCACAGGTTGGGCTGGGGCACTGGATCTTCATTCTTGAAAGTTGATTCGGTCCAAGGGATAGCGGGTCAGCCCCGGAGACTCCAGCTCGAGATGTCGAACTCTGAGGAACATCGTGTTAGAACTGGGGAGCGATGGATCCGAACGCAAACCAGGCGGCTCCGGGGAGCCGCCTGGTGAGGGAATAGATTAGTGCTTAGAACTTACCCAGTTCGTCCTGGGCGGTCTGGATGCTCTTCTGGAACTCCTCGAATTTCTTGGTGTTTTCCTCGTTGCGCTCCGGCTTGGTCCCGATCCAGTCGGCGAGCTCTTTCTTGGCGTCCTCGACTCCCTTGATCGCGGCCTTGTAGGCTTTGGCCTTGTCCGGATTGGCTTTGACGAAGGCTTCAATGTTGGCGGGGCTGAGGCGGACGACGGCTTTAAACTCCGAAATGAACGATTCGGGGGTCTTTCCCTTACCGGCACCCAGTTGGCCAATCTTGGTTTCACCGTCGCTGGCGAGGATGACGTAGCTCGGGAATCCGCGGACCTCGAATTGATCTTTTAGCTTTTCGTTCCGGGCGACGTATTTTTCTGGGACGATGGTCTTGTCCTTTGGAAAATCGAGGGTCACGAGCAAGACGTTTTCGGCGGCGTATTTTGTCCACGCTTCTTTGGCGAAGACGCCCTTGTCCATGAGTTTGCACCAGCCGCACCAGTCGGATCCGGTGAAGTTGATCAAGAGGGGGAGCTTCTTCTCGGCCGCGATTTTCTTGGCGGCATCGAAGTCCATCGTCCAGTGTCCGATTTTAGCACCATCGATCTGCACCGCCTCTGCGGTGGTCGGAGCTTCTTCGGTTTGGGCGGCGAGTGTGATGGCACCGGCGCAAAGTAGGCCGATCGTTGTGTTCAGTAGTTTCATTGGTTCTTGGGATTGACGTTGTAGAGCGAGGGTAGAATCGACCGAAAAATCTTCGTCGCCCGTATAGATGCAATGCATTGTTCTTGAGTTAACAACACTATAAAAGGCATTTGTGCCATGGAATCGGAAGAAAATTCGGCTCCGTCGTTGTAGCGTCCGTAGGGAACTCCTTCTGTTTGGAGGGTGTAACTCACCGAATCGAACCCTGATCCCTTCCGAGTTTTCCTAGGTGACCTTGGCACCTCCTAGACGGCCCAGTTTGAATGGCGTGCGCAAATCGCCGACCTCCTCGTCGGAGGAGAGCACAAGATACGAACTCGGATCCATCGAGGTCGTTGCGGAGGTTAGAGAGGGGGATAAAGGGGGGATTCCCCCCGCATTCCGTCAATCTCCCCGGGCGATCACCACCAACTTCCCGCGCATCGCGCGCCAGTGACCTGGGTAGGTGCAGACGAATGGATACTCCCCTGGCTCTGCCGGTGCCATGAATCTGAGTTCCTGACGTCCCCCTGGCGGGAGTAATTCAGACGACCACAGAACTTTTTTCGAAGTCGGGACGTAGCCTTTTTCGCGAGCCTTGAGGTCTGCGGCCATCAGATCCGCCGCCGCTCCAATTTCCTCGATCGCTCCCGGCTTCACCACGACAAGGTTGTGCGGCATGAGGTCATTGTTTTCGAAAACCAGATGAACCGCCGCTCCGGCAGTGACAAGCAAACGGGTGTGATCGTAGCGCAACTGCCCCGGCACCATTTTGATGAGAAAAGTCGTCGCGTCCAAGCCGTCCAATGCCTTGTCCAAATCCGCACCGCGAGAGTCGGGGAGCATCGCTGCGAGGTCACGGACGAGGGCGAAGCTCTCGAGGAACTCGCGGGAATCACGTGCTGTGGTCGGCACTGAACTGAGATAGGCGATTACTTTGTTAGCGAGGGATCCAATCCGATCCACAGGCCACGTCGCCCGATCCGCTGCGCGCACCGTGGCCGAAGCCGCCGCTCGATTTTCTCCTCTTTCGATCTGATCAAAAAGCGCCGCAACCGTCGCCGATTGATCCTCTACCGACTTGTCGAGGTAGTGCACTATCTGGTCCAGGGCGTATTCCAATCCCGGATCCATCGGGTGCTCCTGCACTTCGAGTGCGACCGCCCTCGCCTGTGACGAACGACTATCACCAATCGCCAACACCGCATGCAAGCGCACCCGCGCGTCCTCGTCGTTGACCCGGGCTCGGACCAGTTCGATTGATCCTTCGATCTGATGCTGCCAGGAGCGCAGGACCTGCGTCGCGGCGAGACGGGCTTCAGCTTGCTTCGCCCCGAGAACGCGGAGTAATAGTTCACTCTTGATGACACCTTGACCTTGGTAAACCCAGAGAGCTTCGACGAGATGGTGCTCGTAGTCGGGATCGGTCGCATCGAGATCATGGGACCATTTCTCCAAGGCCGGGATAACAAGCTCCTTCTCTCTACCGCGGAGTTCGGCGCGCACCAGATCTCTGGTGTAATTCTCGTGCTCCTTCAGCTGCTCTAACAACTCCGGTATTGCCCGGCCCTCGATCACAGGAGCCACGAGCGCCGCCGCACCCTTGCGAGAGATTCTCCAGATGCGCCCGTGCCCGCGATCGCGACCGGGGTGACGCTTTGAAAAGTTCACGTTCTCGAAAATATGCGTGTAAAAATCGGCGAGGTAGAGCGCGCCATCGGGCCCCCACGCCATCGCGATCGGGCGGAAGTTCTTGTCCGTGCAGGTCGCCAGGGATTCATGCCGCTTCGCCTCGTAGACCGAGCCCTTCGTCTTGAGGTCATACCAGTGCGTGCCAACGTCGCCCTCGCAGTGATTTACGACGAATCGACCCTGCACTTCTTGCGGGAAGTGACGGTTGCGGACGAATTCGCATCCGGAGGCGATGGCGCCACCTGGAGTGAACGACAAGTGATTGGTGCGCGCCTTTTGTTTTGGGTAGATAAACGGTGTCGAGATCACATCCATTGGGTAATACTGCCCGGCCGAGGCATCGAGCAAGATCCCGCGACCCCAGTGATCGAAGACTTTGCCGTAGGGATTCCAGAACGCGTGGGACACCGGGATCTCCAGTTGATGCTCGCGTGGAGTGTAGCGAAAGACGGCCGCATCACGGACCCGCCGTGGCCCAAGCGGCGTTTCGATTTGCGTGTGATAAAAAATTCCCTGGGAAAAATAGAGCGAACCGTCAGGGCTCCAGCGGAAGTTGTTCATCGCGTGCTCGGCGTCCTCGGCGCCAAACCCGTGCAACACGGTCCGCACCCAATCAGCCTTGCCATCGCCACTGGTGTCCTTTGCAAGAATCAGATTAGGCACCTGCGCCACGAAAGCGCCACCGCCATCGGCGAGCGCGAAACCATGGATCAGCTTCATCTTGTCGAGGAACACCGAGTGTTTGTCGGCGATACCATCGCGATCCTCGTCCTCGAGGATCACGAGCGAATCCATCGGTTGTTTCCCCGGCAACGAATGCGGCCAGGTCGGAGAATTACCGACCCACAAGCGACCCTTCGCATCGAAACGGATCGCAAAGGGATTCGCGATTGGGAAGCGCTGCTCTGATGCGAAAAGGTTGATCTGATAGCCGTCGGCGACCTTAAACATCGCGAGCTGTTCCTGCGGCGTGCGCAGGTGTTTGTCCGACGGTCCGTCGCTTTTGACTTCCCACTGCGCCTCCTTCCCCTGCGCCACACCAGGGATCCCACGACTGCCCGGAGTTGGAAACCACACCGGTTTACCTTCGATGGGTTCGGCTCCCCAGACTTCAGGTAACTTCGGCTTCTCCATGGCCCACAGTTCGCGCTCAGCAGCCTCGATCAAGAGCTTGCGATGCTCGCGCTCAGCAGCCAGATGCATCGCTCCGCGAGAGGTGTTGCGGCCACCGTGAATGTAGGAAGCATTGGCCGGATGCCACCACGCAAAGTAGTGATGGTTCTTCTCGTAGACCGCGCGCCGGAATTTTTCATCGCCCGGCTTCACTCGTGGGAGGGTCAGAGCTTCGCTCCACAATTCCAGTCCACGCGCCATCAACTGACTCACCGACCAGTCGCCATACTCGGTCAGGTGGATCCCGTTGAACGTGATTTTCCGATTCGGAACGTTCGCAGCCCGGTCGAGCAGGGGAGTGAAAAGGTCGAGAAAACGTGCTCCGTGTTCCTCTGCCACCGTCTTGGAGGCTGCGGAGTAAAGTTGGATCCGAGCGTTCTCCCTCGCGCCAGTTGACGACCCATCGCCGAGATCCTCAAACGGGATCGGCGAGACCAACACGATGCGCGGCGCGGATTTCCCGTTGAACTTTCGCCCCTGCAGCTCTTTCAGGAGTTTCTCCAACTCGGCTTTGTAGTGATCGAGTCCCGCCGTTGCCTGAAACGATTCGTTGAATCCGAAACAGAGGAATAGGAGATCGGCGCGATGTTCCTCCAGCTCGGCGAAGAGCTCGGGGAATCCTTGTGGCCGAATACGCTTGTCGACCTCATCGGCCGACCACCCCATGTTGCGCACGCGCAACTGGTGATCCGGAAAACGACTGTGCAGGAACGTTTCGAAATATCCGAACAGTTGCATTCGCTCGGCGGAGGTATTGCCGAGGATGACAATGCTGTCCCTCTTCTCGACCTGCAGCGGTTCGGCGCGCAGCGAGGCCCCAAACAAGATCAGAAACAAAATCGGGAGACGTGATTGGGGAGGCATGACAGAAATATAATCCATGCACACCCCCCTCCGGAAGCCCTATCTGCTGGGCCCCAAGTTCGACGAACTCTTCAGTTCCGTTCTTCAAAGCTCCGAACAAAGCGAACCCGCTCCCCTCGACAACGCCACCTTTCTCCAGCGCGTCTCGCTGGTCGCCACCCCAGCCTCGTCGAAAACAGAAGCTGGAAGGCGATGACCGATCCCTCGATACACCACCGGTGTGATCCGGATTAGCGCAATTCGACCCGCAGGCGGAAATACAGTTTTGACTCGCCCGTGAGCGGGGTTGCTAACCGCAGCGTCTTCGTCACCGTGCCATCGGCATTCACCGCGCTTGCGAGTTCCACCAACTGAGCGTCCGCATCCGTCCAAGTCACGAGGTCGACCGAACTTTCGACCGATCGATTGACATCCTCTGCAGCCGGGTTCAATTGGTAATTAAACGTCGGGTAGGACGCGCCGCCGATCTCCACCGAGCCCGCAGAGGTAGCGTCATTACCGGAAGTCGCATCGCCGTCACTGCTCCCCAAGGCATACTCGACAAGGGCGCTCAGACCGTCACCGTCGGCGTCCGCCGCAGGATCACCACTGAAGTTTACAGCATCAGATCCGCCCGGCGTGCCGCCGACTGCGGCACTCGCGCGCCAGTTCAAGGGCTCCGCTGAGTCAGGGTTCGTGTCCGGCGCAATGAGCACCAGGCTATAGCCCAAGGTGTCAGGGGTAGTCGGCCACGGCGTTTTGTCGTTGTAGGTGAATTCTTTGACCGTACCGCCTCCAGCGTCTTCCAACTTCAGCGATTCCCCACCATTGCCAAGACTGCTAGCCAAGGCGAACACACCAGCGACCGGCAGGCCCACCCCGTGCGCGGCCTCGAACGCCATGACATTCCGAACAACGAGAGCACGTTCTCCCGGAGCGAGGCTCGTCACGCCACCCCCGGTGAAATCGAAGGTGATCCCCTCGGTGAAATTCACCCCAATCAGATCGAGCGTCACCGTGTCGCTAATGTTCATCAGCTCGAGGTATTCCGCCGTCCCGTCCGGCTCCGGGTGATACATGATCTCGGTGATCACCAAGTATCTCTGGGCGTCGCTCGGTTCCCCGACGTAGCTGGTAGAGCTGTTGAGAACGCCAAGCGCATCGCGCAGCTCGAGGCTTTCTCCGAAGCTAGACAAGTGCCCGTTGTATGCGCCCACAACGAGACGTCGCTCGCCGCCTTTCGGACTCGTTGAGCGGGCGCGGAACGCTTTCACGTCGGGACTCACGAAGAGGCTGGAGTTGGCAGGAATCACTGTCCCGCCAGCAAACAAAATCTCGACACCGCTACCGAGCGTCCAATTGGAAATGTCGACAGCGATGTTGTTGTTGTTGATTAACTCGATGTATTCCTCGTCCTGGTTACCGGAATCCGGATCAAACTCGATCGTTCCGAACTCGATTGGGGGCTCGGAGTTGCCGTCCGAATCAGGAACGCCGGCAGATAACTCCGGAAGGATCAGGAAATCGCTACTGGTCGCCGAGCCATTCATGCCGTGGATCGCGAGCACGTTTTTACCTGCAACCAGTTCGCCAACCGAGGCGCTGACGTCGAACACCTCATACGCATCAACCAGCGCCTCTTGGCCAGCTGTCGTGGCGGAGGAATCCCAAGCCGGGATGACTGGAGCGTTGCGCCCGTCGATTTTTACCCCGTTGAGGTAAGCGATATAGCCGTCGTCGAACTTCATGTGTAACTGCAGCTTCTGGTAGATCAGGGGGTCATTGACTTGGAACTCGATGCGCATGTAAGCGCTCGTTCTCGGGATCGCACCTCGCATCTCCCCACTCGTATTGACGCCAATGAGTGGCACGTATTTTGATCCGTCGAAGCCCACCCCGGTAACACCCGCTGTCCAGCTGGAATCGTTGAAGTTCCCCATCATCCATGTCGCGTCATCAGAGCCATCCGTGGGCACCTTGACTCGCACCGGCGCTCCAGAGCCGAAGAGATTTGTGTAGGTATACGTGATTAGCCCGGTCTGGCTCTCCGGAATGGAGGGCTGGCGGCTATAGATTTCGTTACGACGCCCGGGGAGATACTCATTTTTCCAACGTTCCACTCCCTCGGCCATCGATTCGACCTGCGGATTGGGATTCGTGAAAGCCACCTTACCACCGTTCTGTAGCCACGAGCCCCACTTCTCAAAATCCCGCTGAGCGTCCGATGGCACGATACCAGGCGGGTCGATCGCTGCCAGCATTTCGTCGAGGCGGCGCTCGAAGTAGCGCTGCTCGTACGGCGTATCCGGGTGGTTGAGAAACTGATCACTAAGAGTGCGGATGCGACGGTTCAACATATCGCGCACCTCGGGGCGCGCCCACATTTTCTGAATCAAGGTCACCGCCGTGCCGACCTGGATCACGCCACTGGTGAAGAGTGCGTTGTCGAAGTAGGCGTTGGACGAGTTCCACTTGCGCCCGTGCGCGAGGTCGAGATCCCACGGCAGCGTCGCCCACTCGTCCGTGCGTCCGCTGTCGCGGTAGATATACCAGTTTTTGCGGTGCATATCAGTGTTGCGCACAACGCAGTTCGCCGCCGACATGTTGACCATCATCGGGATGTTGACGTTGTCATAGATGAACGCCCACTGCTGGTCGGCGTTGCCGGCATTCAAGCCGGCGATGAAATCCTTGAGATCCTGACTGTCCTCGTCGCGCCGGTTCTTCTTCTCGACCGCTGAGGAGACCGTGCTGTTGCCTACCGCGAGCGTGTTGTTGTACATCTTGTAGAGCGCTCCATCCGGATTGAGCCCCGCGCGTTCGAGGTAGATGTCGTCGGCGTCCTCGACGAAGTCCGCCGTGCTAAAAAATTCGCCGTTCTGCTGCACGCGCACCGTAAAGGCAAAGTGCGCATGCACGCCAGACTCACGCATGATCTCCCAAGAGAGCACGTGGCGTGCCTTGGACTTGTCCGCCCAGTTGGTCAGCAGGTCGATGTCCTTGACGCGCTTTTCATCTGGATGCCAGAGGAAACGCTGTGTCTTGTTGAAATCGAGGTTGAAGCTCTTCTTCGGGAATCCTCCCGTCGATTGCCCGTGGCGATTCACATAGATGTTGTCGTAGAATTCGCCGAGGTAGAAAACGGCACCGCGTGTGCCGCTTGTGCCACCAGCCGCTCCCGGATTTCGGTAAAATGTCTCGACCACCGTCAGCAAGCTCTCGGTCTCCGGGTTCACTGCTACCGTTCCCACGTATTCGTGGGAGTCGAGCGGCTCACGAAATGGTGGCATCTTAGTTTCTAGGCCGATCCCATCTCGTGCCAGGAACCGCCAGCGAATCATCTCACCATGATCAAACGCGCCGCCCGGGATCACTGCGGTGAAAAACCCATCGGCCGCGAGGGTGTCGGGCGCCACTCCGTCGTCTGCCATCGCCACCGTCGTCTCCGCGCCAAACATCACCCGGTAGGACATCGTCACTGTGTCGACCGGTGCCGCCACGGCGCCCATCTGAGCCGTGATTACAAGGTCGGTGCCGGCTACTGGACGTGCCGGCTTGTCCGTTACGTCGAGAAAGACGGGGCCCGTTGCCTGGCCACCTGAATTCGGCAAGCCGGGCGTCGGGCTGTCAAAGTAACCTTCGCGTTCGGTGCCGGTCGAATCCATCACCTCAGCAACCAGGATCGAGTCGAGAAGGAAGTCCGAGCCACCCGAGCTGATGTTCATCCCTTGAATTGCTAGGACGTTCTCGCCCTCGACTAGAAGCCCCGGCGTCGCGGCGATTGTGTGCGTGCTAGGGTTATCCAAGAGAGACTGGTCTCCGTCGCTACGCGTCGCTTGAGAATTCCACTCGAGGGGCGTGGGATCATTGTGCGCCGCCACGCGCACGCCATTGATATAGGCGACAAAACCATCATCCACGAGCATGGCCAAATTCAAAGATTGCAGCTGCTTTCCAGTGCTGGAGAACGTGAATGGGAAACGAAAATACCCGCTGGCGTTTTTCCCTCTCATCTCGGCGGAGATGTTGGTGGTGATCGCCGGCTCCAGGGTGCCCCTATTGGACTCCCAGCCGATCCCCGCGAGCGCCTCAGTCCACAAGGAATCATCGAACTGCATCGGCTCGTCCGTCCAGGTCGTCCCCAGCGTCCCGTCCAGCGGGACGAAGTAGCGGAGCGGCGAACCCAGATCAATTAGCCCCTCCTGCGTTACACTGCCGAAGGTTCCTACACCATACGATTGATTCTCGAACTGAGGTGGGTAGATCTGCCCAAATTCACTCAGCAACGTCAAACCATCTGCCGCGACCAGCGCGAGGTAGCCACCGTTCGCCGACAGTTTGAAATTTGCATGCAACTCGCCCGCCGGATCTGAGCGATCTTCGTTTGATGCGAACACGACCAAAAAAGCCCCAGGCTCGATGGTGACGGCGGGGAACTCCCAGCCCCTGAGGTCCGCGGCATCGTCGCTTAAAAAATAGCCGTCGAGATTTACCGCCGTCGCGTCAGGATTGTGGATCTCGATCCAATCGGAAAAATCGCCATCCTCGTCTGCCAAACCGGCATCGTTGGAAGCCATAAATTCTGAGATGATCGGCGCAGCCATGAGCTCCGCGAGGGAGGCCAAAAACGATGCCCCAACAGTGAGGAGGGTGAGGATTTTCATAATAGAGAGATAACTATTCAGTTAGTAGCGTCCGAGATGAGCGTCGTCCAGCCTCGATGAGCGTCATTCACGCTGGGAATACTTTTCGGATATTTCAGGCATTTAGAGTCCTAATCGTCTAGCATAATTTGGGTGAGAAAGTGCGCTACTTCTTCGCCCCTTCCGGCGTTTTCTCAGCGTTCCTGGACTCCAAGGCCTCCTTAAAGCGCGCCTGCATTGCTTTCAACTCATCGGAGAGTCCCTTTAGCTGTTTCTCGAGATCCTGAACCTGGCTGCGCAGGCGATTCACTTCGGCGGGGGCGTTGCCGGGAGGGGTGTTTTTACGGATTTTGTCGATGGCGGACCGAGCTAATTTTCCTTGGGCGGAGTCGGAATCGGCGGCGACGAAGGTGGTGAGGATTGGAATGGCTTTAGCGTCCCTGAGATCTCCCAGAGCGCCAATGGCTGCGCCCGCGACGCGCTCTTTGAGATGATCGAGGTGGCCGATGAGGAACTCGCGCACCCTGGTTTTATCGTTGGCTTCATCGTTGCGGGCGAGGTAGGCGAGGGTGCCGAGGGCTTGAGAAAAACCGGAGCTCGAGAACTTGTCTTCGGAGTCCTTGAGGTGTCGCCGCAGGGGCCGGACGTAGAATGAGTCATCTTGCTTGCGCATGCCGGCGATCGCGCTGCCGGCGATCCGGTGATGGTAGGAGGCGGTGCCTAGTTCCCTTACCAGGAATTTGCGCAACTCGGGCTTGGCGTAGGCCGCGATGCCGCGGATCGCTTCTGAGCGGATGTCGGGATTTGGCTCGCGATCCGCGATGCCCTTGAGGGCGTTGTAGGCGTCATCGCTATAGAACTTGGTGAGTCCACGCACCACTGACTGCCGCACGCGGGCGTCTGGTTGGTCGAGGGCTCCTTGCAAGGCGGCGAATGACTCTGGGGTGCGCATCGCGGCCAGCCCGTTGGCGGCAGCGTTGCGGATGGCGAAGAATGGGTCCTCTTTCAAAGCCTTGGTGAGTAGTTCGAGCGTGACCTGGTTTTTCTTCTTGCCCAGTTGGTCCACCGCTTGCAGGCGACCGATCACGTCGGTCTGGTCAGCGAGCTGGGCGATGAGCATTTTTTCGCTCGGATTGAAGGTGATCTTAGCGAGCACGGTGAGCTCGGAATCGAAGCGCACCAGCGACGGAGCTGACTCCAAGCCGAGATAGAAATCTTCTTTGTCCTTCGAAATCGGGATCGTCTTGTGGTGGGTTTTATCTCCAACGATCAGTTTTACCGGCAGTTTGAATTTGAAGAACGGGCGCTTCTCGTTGGTCATCTGGGTCTGGGTCACGTTTAGCTTCACCTGCTTGGTCAACTCGTCCCAAGAATACTTCACCGTGATCTCGGGATACCCGGACAGGTAGACCCATTGATCGAAAAATTGCGAGAGCGAGCGCCCGCTCAGTTCTTCGAAAATTTCCACGAGGTCCTGGGTGACCACCGTTTTGTATTGGTGTCGCTCCAGGTAGGTCTTGACGCATTTCCGGAAGAGGTCCTCGCCCAGTTCCGATCGCAGCATGTGCAGGACCCAGCCGCCTTTGGGATAGGCACGAAAACTAAACTGCTCCATGGGGTTGTTGTATCCCTGGTAGACGATAGGGATGGTATCTTTGGCGTTGCCGAAGATGCCACGTGCGTTGCCATGGAGGCGGAATTTGAAGTCGTCCATACCGAGGAGCTCCTTGTCATAGAGGAGGGAATAGTAGGTCGCGAATCCCTCGTTGAGCCAGAGGTGACTCCAGTCCCGGCAGGTGACGAGATCGCCGAACCACTGGTGAGCCATTTCGTGGGCGTCGAGCCCGCGACTGCTGTGCAGGTTTTCGCTCGCATCCGAGAAGAGAGTTCCTTGGGTCAGCGTGGTCAGACTGGTGTTCTCCATACCACCCATCATGTAGTCGATGCCGCAGACGTTGTAGTACTTGTCCCAGGGGTAGGGCACTCCGATCTCCTTCTCGAAGAAGGCCATGATTTTGACTGTGTCGCGGAAGGTGTTGGCGAGCTGGTCCTTCTCCGACGGCGGGACATAGAGCGCGATTGGGATATCACGATGCTTGGCTTCGATCTTCTCGAAGTGACCGGCCACTAGGCTGATCAGGTAGTTGACGTGCACTTTATCCTGCAACCAGTGGAAGGCGACGAGGCCAGTTTTGTCGTTCTTGGTCTCCGAGACGAGGTGCCCGTTGGAGAGCGCCTCCATTCCCTCGGGGAGGTGACAGATGACTTCGGTGGTGAACTTCTCGTTGGGGTAGTCGTGACTCGGGAACCAGTGTTGGTGATCCTCCGGCTCGCCCTGAGTCCAAAGTTGGGTGTCTCCGGCGGGGTAGCCCATCTCGGCGGTGCGGAAATACAGCCCCTTCTTTGGCGTTACTTCATACTGGATCGTGACCTGGGCCTTGGCACCTGCCGGGATGGGGTTGGCAAAGGTGATCTCGAGGAACTTCTCGGTGCTCTGGGTCGCCTGGATCACATGGCTCGAAGTGACTTTCTGGATCTTTAGATCGACCGCGTTGAGGCGCCATTGCTTGAGCTCTTTCGCGATGGGTTGGAAGTCGAGGGTGGCGGTGCCGGTGAGCGTGCGCGTCTTGAAGTCGGGCGTGATGTCGAGCTTCAGGTGAAGGACATCGGCGAAGCGATCCGGCGCGTATTTGTGTTGCGGTGCCTCCCCATTCGCAGCCGCCGCGAGCTGCTGGGCCTGGAGCCGCGCCATGATCGCACAATGGCCGCAGTGGTGTTGCTCTTGTTGGCTCTCTTTGGCAAGCAAGCTAAAAGAGCCGGCGATCTGAGAGAGCGCGATCGCGAGGGTGGCGAAGAGTTGTTTGGTCATATGTTCTCGGGGAGCGAGACCATGCCCTTCGGATACGGAAAATCAATCCCCGACTGCGCTACTACTGCTGGAATTTCCTTTTTGGGTGGGGCGCTGGAGAGAGTCGTTGAAGGGATTGGAGAGGGGTATCGGGCTTGTTTCAATCAGTGCGATGGGGCGCGATTTCCCTAGACGTGCCGTGCAGCTGGCGGTGTAATCTTCGGATGAAGATGATTGCTACTCTTGTGTTCTTCTCCCTGTTAGGGGGAGCCGCGGTATCTGCCGAGACATTTCCTCTGGTACTCCGGGACTTTGTGAAGCGGGAGGACGGGACGTTTCAGCGGACGCTGCAGCGGGAGACTTGGAAGGCGGCGGAGACGGCGGTGATCGTGTGCGATATGTGGGATGCTCATCATTGCCTGAACGCCACAAAGCGCGGCGGGCAGATGGCGTCACGCATGAATGCGGTGCTCAAGGAGGCGCGGGCGCGCGGGGCGACAATCATCCATGCGCCGTCCTCGTGCACGGATTTTTACAAAGACCATCCGGCGCGCGCGCGTGCTCTGGCAGTGGAGAAAGCGACCAACTTGCCGGTGGGGATCGGGCAGTGGATGCACTGGATCGATGCGGAGGAGGAGAAGGCGGGGTATCCGATCGATGCGTCTGATGGTGGCGAGGATGATGGGAAGGCGGAGCACGAGCAGTGGGCGAAGGCTCTGGAGGGGCGCGGTCGGAATCCGGGCTCGCCGTGGATCCGACAGACGGCCGGTTTGGAGATCGATGGAGAGAAGGATTACATCACGGATGACGGGAACGAGAATTGGAGCATCCTGGAGCAGAACGGGATCAAGAACGTCGTGCTGGTCGGCGTGCACACAAATATGTGTGTGTTAGGGAGGCCGTTCGGGCTCCGGCAGCTATCGCGCTCGGGGAAGAACGTGGCGCTCATGCGCGACATGACGGACACGATGTACAATCCGAAGATGAAGCCGTTCGTGAGCCACTACCAGGGCACCGACCTGATCATCGACCACGTGGAGAAGTACGTGTGCCGCACGATCACGAGCGATCAGATCCTCGGCGGCTCCACGTTCTCCTTCGACCAAGACACGCGAAAGCATCTCGTGATCCTCGCTGCGGAGAAGGAGTATCACACAGGAGAGACGCTGACCAAGTTCGCCGAGGAGCATCTCGCGAAACACTTCCGCGTTAGTTACGTCTACGCGAATCCGGACGACCAGAACGACCTGCTCGGCCTCGAGGCTCTGGATGACGCGGACATCGCGCTGATCAGCGTGCGCCGCCGGGCGCCGCGGCAGGCACAGATGGACAAGATTCGGAGTTTCGCAGCCGCCGGAAAACCGTTCGTGGGCATCCGCACCGCGAGCCATGCATTTTCTCTGAGAGGAAAGCCAGCCCCCGAGGGGCACGGCGTCTGGGAGAAATTCGATCCAGATATCTGGGGCGGAAACTACAGCGGACATCACGGGAACAAGCTGAAGTCGAGCGCGTGGGTTGCCGATGGGGCAACCGGCGATCCCGTCGTGGCTGGGGTGAAATCTGGCGAGTTCGCGACCGGTGGATCGCTCTACCAGGTTTTGCCTCTTGAGAAAGGTGCTAAGGTTTTGCTGATGGGGAAGGTCGAAGGGCATCCGCACGAACCGGTGGCGTGGACGTTCAAGACCGCTGCTGGTGGGAAGACGTTTTGCACGTCGCTCGGGCACATCGATGACTTCGCGAACGAGAACTTTACTACGATGCTGAAGAACGCGCTGCTCTGGGCGGCGGAGGTGAAGAAGTAGATGTCGACTGCCTTTTCGCGGATCGCTTCAACCGAATTCGATTCGGACCACGTTCAGCGGAGATTCATTGTTTCGCCCGGCCGTTTCCCACTCCAGAGCTTGGCTTTATCTGCGCCGACTTCCTCATCGCAAAAGGGCTCTCCCGATTCCCGATCGACCGGGAGATGTGAGCCCTCACGCTCAGGTAGTTCTTCGAGAGAATCTGGAACTTCGCGGTGAGATCGGCGGTGTCGCGCTTCGACCGGCAGGTAGTGGCGGCCGTGGATCATGAGGATGCGCGACTTCTCCAAGCCATCGCCAAAGGCATCACTGGCTACCACGGTGCGCTCTAGAATGTTACCCCACTGGCCTGTCTTCAGCGTTTGCGGCTTGGCGATTCTCTGGTTCGGAAGGTACGAAGGATACTCCACATAGAGGCGGAGCTTCTTCGCGCGGGCCTTCTTGAAAAGCGCCGGAGCTAGCGGCGTGGCCTTTTCGGGATAGGCATCGGCGAGAACCAGCGCCCCATCGCCTGTCGCCGCCTTGGCCACCGCCACTTCGGGGCTGTCAAAGCGCTCGGCCGTCACTCCGGAGGATTTCAGCACCGTGACAAGATCGTTGTCTGCGGTTGCCGCGATGACCCACGCTGCCGGGGCGGACATGGTGATTGCTATCCACGCCACCATTCCGGTGGCAACAAAGTGGCTGCTAAGAACTTTGATTTGCGGTGTCGGATTCATGGGGTGGGCGGAGCGGAGGATCGAGGAGGGTCAGTCGGCGATCGTCCCCTGGAATCGACCCTGGTTGGCTGCCCGGAATTCTAATCGGTTAATTAATTTGTATCTGATTATCGATTGAATGATTGGTTTTTTATCAGGTAATCTCGCGTGGATCAACTATCAGGAAGCCATGGGACACACCGTCACCTTTCGTTTCAAACATGCCGCAGGCTCTGAAGCTGAGGCAGCTTTTCTCTCGGCCGCAGCCGAACTGGCCCCGCTTCCCGGGGCGAAGGATTTAAAGATCTGCCGCCAGATCTGCCCGAAAAACACCCATACTTTTGGCCTCTCGATGAACTTCGATAGCGAGGAGGCATTCCAAAGTTATTGCGAACACCCGCTGCAGATCGAGTTTATCGAGATTCGTTGGATCCCTGAGGTCGAGAATTTTCAGGGGACCGATTTTGAGACTCTGTAATGATCTCGTTGATGACATTGTTTTCTGCAACAATTTGCTCATGAGATTTTTCCGCTTTTTTCTACTGAGCTGCCTGGCGTTCTTACTCGGTCCGCAAGGGCTCGGCGCTGAGACAGTCACGATCGCGCCGCATACCTTTACGATTCCTGAGGGCTATGTCCTAAAGCGTGTCGCCGCGCCGCCTCTGGTGCAGAGGCCGATTCACATGGGTTTCGATGACGACGGGGTGCTCTATCTCACCGACAGTTCCGGGAACACCGACAAAGCGCCGGCTCAGCTCAAAGACCCGAAGCACCGCGTCTTGAGATTGGTCGACCGCGACGGGGATGGCGAATTTGATGACTCAACTGTCTTCGCCGAGCACCTGCCTTTCCCGGAAGGTATCCTCGTCCATGAGGGAGCCGTCTATGTCACTGCCCCGCCTCACATTTGGAAACTCCGCGATACCGATGGCGACCACGTCGTGGATGAACGGAGCATCTGGTTCGATGGCGGCTCGATCACAGGCTGTGGTAACGATTTGCACGGACCCTATCTCGGTCCGGATGGATATTTTTACTGGTGCAAGGGGGCGTTCGCACCCCAGAGCCACGTGCTCGGAAATGGTAAGACCTTTAATACGAGCGCGGCCCATCTCTTTCGTTCCAAGCCGGACGGTAGCGATCTGGATGTCGTGATTACCGGAGGAATGGACAATCCCGTTGGACTGGCGTTTAGTAAAAGTGGGGAGCGGTTTGTGAGCGGAACCTTCTTTGATCTTTCCAAACCCGGCAGGCGCGACGGCATTTTGCATGCGGTCTATGGCGGCATGTGGGGCAAGAAGCACGACCGCGTTCTCTCGCCCCATCCCCGCACCGGCGACCTGCTTCCGATCCTGGCACAGATGGGACCTGCTGCTCCGTCAGGACTCGTGATGCCGAAGAATAATGCGCTCGGGTTGCGCGGGGATTTACTCTGCGCCGACTTCAACCTGCGCCGCATCTCTAAGCATGAGCTGAGCCGAAAGGGTTCGAGTTACCGCGCCGCGACGAGTTCGTTCATCGAGAGCGATCAGAACGACTTTCACCCCACCGACGTGATCGAAGATGCCGACGGGAGCGTGCTCGTGGCGGACACGGGTAGCTGGTATATGATCTGTTGTCCGACCTCGAAGGTCGCGAAGCCGCATATTCTCGGCGCAATCTATCGGCTTCAAAGGAAAGCTTCGCCTGCAATAAACGATCCCCGTGGTCTCAAGTTAGACTGGGATAAGCCCTCCATCAGTTGGCTTTCGGATGAGCGTCCGGCTGTTGTCAAACGAGCCATCGAGACCTTGGCGAAAGAGGGGGATATCGAAGAGCTACGGTCTGCGAAAAATGTTCCGGCTCTGTGGGCGCTGCATCGTATTCCAAGTGAATCGGCGCAGCGAGTGGTGCGGGATTTTCTAAATGATGACAACTCTGAGGTGCGCACGGCGGCGATCCACAGCGTGGGGCTGCGGCGCGATGCCGCGGCAGTTGACTCGTTGATTGAGCTGCTCGTTTCCGATGATTCACACCATCGCCGGCTCGCTGCGATGGCGCTGGGCAGGATCGGCGATCGTCGGGCGGTGAAGCCGCTGCTGAAGGCTGGGCTTGGAGAAGTGGATGCGTTTTTACGGCATGCCCTCATCTTTGCGCTCCACGAGATTGGCGACCACGAGAAGTTACCCGCGGACAATCCGCTGGCGAAACAGGTTCGCCTCATGCACGAGGTCGAACAACGCAACGCGCCGGCGCATGCCATGCCGACGATCGAGCCGGCTGATCTTGTCGAGCCGGATCCAGAATCACTGGCGCGCCAAGAGGCACGCATCAAGAAGCTTGCCGCCTTGTTGCCGCTGGGTGACTCGGCGCGCGGAGAGAAACTTTTCCACAATGCGACCAAGTCCTTGTGCCTCACCTGTCATGTCATGGGGGATCAGGGAGTAAAATTTGGACCAGATCTGACCGGGATCGGATCGATCCGCAGTGAGATGGATTTGTTAGAAGCGATCGTCTATCCCAGTTCGTCGATCGCCCGGAACTACGAGATGGTAAGCGTTCGGACGAAGGCAGGGGAAAGCAGGGGTCTAATCATAAGAGACACCGTAGATCAAATGGTGCTATCGCCAGCTCCGGGGGTGGAGGAAGCGGTTTTCCTGCGGAATATTAAAGCGGCAAAATATGCCGACGTCTCGCTCATGCCTCCGCTTGCGGATGGACTTTTAAAGCCTGGTGAAATCGCCGATCTGGTAGCCTATTTGAAATCAGCTAAGTTACCGGGCACGAGTGGTCCGGCCGCGGAAAAATCGGCAAAGCTGCAGGAGATACCCGCTCATCTGCCGATCGACTTACCCGGCCTGCATGCCTACGCGCAAAAAAGTATCGCCGCGGGCGAGGAGATCGAATTCCGGGTCAGTAGCAGCGTCCGCTACGATTTGAGCGTGGTGCGACTGGGGTCAGATCCCGAGAACCGGGATCAGGATCCGGTGCTAGAATCGCTCCGGGTTGAGAAGCCAAAATCGCAGCCGATTCATCCGGGTTCGTATGTGCACGTGAGCAAGGGGCTTCCCAATGAAAGACGGCTGAGTCAGCTGACATTGGAATGCTGGATTCGCCCGTTTGACTTGTCCGGCTGGCAGGGCTTGATCACCCAGCACGATTATCCGAAGCGCTGCGGAATCGGCTTGTTTCTGAATGGCGACCGGATTGCCTTCATCACTGGAACGGGTGGGGCCCACGACCCGGCTTCGCTTCACGAGACCGAACCGGGTTTGATCAAAGCTCAGCGTTGGTATCACGTCGCGGTTAGCTGGGACGGGAAGAAGAAGCGCATCTATCTCAATAGCAAACTGGTGGCCGAGTTTCCTTTTACCGGGGTGGTGCGGCCCGGGAAGACGGCGATACGAATCGGCGCGTATGGCAGCGATGGCGTGGCTGCGAGTTTTTACAACGGCGACATCGCGATGTGCGCCATTCACGGGCGGGCGCTCGATGGAGAGCTGATTCAGAAACGCGTTGCCGATCGTGGCTTGAAGGTTCCTGAAGAGGAATCTGTTCTTGCCTGCTGGCCCTTCAATGAGGAACGTGGCACGCACGTCGCCGATGCAGGATCGGACGGACGCGACGGGCGGATCATCAACCGCGCAACCTGGATGGTAGGCGGCCCGAGCTTCGATGCCACGGCGATTGATCGGCACGATTCGAGATACGATCCAAGTAAAGATCCAGAACGCGGCCACGGTTTGAGATTGGCCGCCGACGAACTCTACAACGCCCGCTGGGAGGTCAACCACACGTTCCGCGTCCCCGCTGATGCCAAGTCCGGAGTTTACGCGGGCCGCTTCGATTTTCAGATGAATGGCAAGCCGATGCGCTACCACACCACCTTCATTGTGCGCCGCCCCGAATCGCGACCCAAGGCGCCCTTACTCGTTCTTGTTTCATCCAATACGTGGTTGGCTTACAACTCGACTCCGTTCCCCATCAACCACGGGCCGGGTTTGATCGACATGGGCACGGGTGGATTGGGTAGTAGTCACCCGGGCGCTCCCAAATACAGCTGTTACAGCGATCACCATAACGGTCAGCCAACCTACAAGATTGGAATGCAGGTGCCCTGGCCGGCTGCCGGGCCAAACAAGACTTATATCGGTGGAGGCTACAGCCATCTCCTCCGCGGAGAACGCTTTCTGCACCTGTGGTTGGACAAGCACGGCTACGACTACGACGTCATTACCGACCAGGATCTTGATCGAAATCCTGAAGTGTTGAAGGGCTACAAAGCGGCCTGCATTAACGGGCATAGCGAATACTGGTCGGCGCGTGCATACGATGGACTCGATAACTATCTGAAGACCGGTGGGGCGGCCGTGGTAATGTCTGGGAATACGATGTTTTGGCGGGTGAGCTTCGACGAGAGCGGCGAGGTGATGGAGTGCCGCAAGTTCGGCAAGAGCATCGGGGGTCGAGCGCGTGCCAAAGTGGGCGAACTCTATCACAGCCACGATTTTAAGCGCGGCAGTCTGATGCGCTTCTGCGGCTATCCCGCATGGGAGTTGGTCGGCCTGAGCTGCATCGGATGGGGCGGCGGGACCTTTAAACCCTATCAGGTCGATCTTCCGGACCACTTCCTGTTTAACGAACCCCACAAGATCGAATTGAAGAAGGGAGAAGTCTTCGGGTTTGCCACTAAGGCGATAGGAGCGGTCGGTCACGAATACGATGTCCGGCTCTCGACCTTGCTCAAGGCAACCGAGAGCCCGATCCTAAAAGGACTGATCGAGCCCGAGGGGATCACCACCTTAGCACGTAGCCACGACAAGCGAAAGGTGCTCGATTTCAACGCCGAAGCACACAAAGCGAGATTTGGTGATGAACAAACCATCGCGGAAATTATCTACTGGGAACGTCCCGAAGGCGGTCGGGTATTTCACACCGGGTCGATCGCGACCGCCTGGGGGCTGTATCACGACGAGCACTTAGGCTCGCTGGTCAAAAACGTGCTGCACCACTACGGCGTGAAAGGAAAGGAATCGGACAAATGAGAATGATCCACCTGATGAACCGGACTTGGGAAAGTAATCGCGAAACTGCTTCATAGGGTTTAGTGCTAGATTTATGATAAAGAAATTTG
>Ga0308005_10000116_pt1 | contig 28847 bp, 26 predicted proteins | sample Neamet67_FD_203142 | JGI IMG/M metagenome (GOLD analysis project Ga0308005, IMG submission 203142) | Marine microbial communities from water near the shore, Antarctic Ocean - #67 | ecosystem: Environmental > Aquatic > Marine > Unclassified | place: Southern Ocean | collected 2014-06-07 | reverse complement strand
TCGTCACACCAGTCAATCAAACCGGGGGAGATCCATCACCGGGATTTGATCGAAAAAGATCGACGCCAGGCTCCCCACTCCAGAAACAAACCAAAAAAGTAACGCTGGCGACAAAGCGTCACTTTTTACGAATGCTCAGTGGTTGCGGACTCCGAAGATACGCAAAGAAATCGACAAGTTCTTGATCTCAAGAAAGCCAACCAGAGTTCGTCCTTCGCGCGGCTTCAGAGTGTAGTTTTCAAAGCCCTTCCGGATTTCCCCCGGCTTGGATGAATGATGGCAGGCAGAAGGGGCTGCAAATCTTCCCGCTGGTAGGAAGTCAGAGTTGATCCGATATTCCCCCTTCAGCGTGGAGCACATGAGAAGCGGCGCAACGGGCCGCAACGACCGTATGACCATTCCGGACATCTGATTTCCGGTTCTCGTCGAGGCAGAGCTTTACTCTCCCCTCTCAAAACTCCGCGGATTGTGAATCATCCGGGATCACTTCAACAACAAGGGTTTTTGTTCCGGTTTCGAAATCATCAAAACCCTCACGTTTATCGATTTTTAGATAGTCCATCCCCCACATTGCCGCCCATGATTGGAGACAAACCTTCTGTGGCTGAACGATTGCCTCCCGCTGCTTTCCGGTGAGACCGGACAGACGAGGGAGTTTGTCAAAAATTCTCCCTCCCCCGTTGTTGATCACAACCAGAACGCGACCGCTTTGCTCAACCTGTGAAAGCATCGCCGGGGCCGCAAGATCGTAAAGAGTCGTCAAGTCACCAAAGACCCCCCACGAATCCGGTGTTTCAGCCGTCGCTCCAAGCCAAGTCGAAAGCTGACCATCGATTCCATTTGCCCCTCTGTTGGCGAAGACACGAGCATACGGAGTGTCGCGTTGCCCGAAGTCATTCCATTCACGGATCGGAAGACTGTTCCCGACAAAAAGGCTTTCTCCCGTCGTCGCGTAGACCGAGAGAAGATTCACCAACCCCGGTTCGCTATCAGGAAGAGCCTCCAGCTTCTCATCAACCAGACCAAAGAAGGGGCGAGCTTTCAAAAAATCATCCCGCACATCCCCGATTTTTTCGGCAGGGCCCAGTCCTCGAATCACCCGACCGACCCCGGCTCGAATCACCTTTGATTCCCGTGCCAAACCCGGCAGACCATTGCGGCAAACCGAAAGCACTTCCGTGGAGGGGTGATCCTCCAGATCTCTCCAAAGTCTCCCCGCCGGCACTTCCCCCAACCGCAAAATTCGTCCAGGCAAATTCCCCGTGAAAGCCCCCTCGGCTACCAGCAAATCACCCAACGCCTCGCGGATCCCGCTATTCACATCCGCGATGACCGGAATCCCCAGCTCCCTCAAAAAGTAAAAGACATCCTCCCGATCCTCGGGTTCCAGTCCACCGACCATCGCAAGGATCCCGCGAAAGACCCCATCGTCCAGAAAGTCTCGTAAACTTCGTACTTCAAACGACAGCCGCGTCGGTAAAAACCCCTCCACCTCCGCCGTCCATTCCTCAAACTCCACCGTCACCTCCTCCAGCGGCACATTCAGGTGAAGCGGTCCGTGCCCGTCCCATTCTTGCAAACTCCGCGCCGCGTAGTTTCCAAAGATCCCTTCCTGTTCGATCACTTGTGGAGCACCCGAGCCCCGAAACTCCTCGGGGCGATCCGCCGACAGCACAATCAACGGCAAACACGTGTAATGTGCCTCGATCACCGCCGGCAAGCACTCCGCCACCGCCGTCCCACTCGTCGTCACCACCGCACACGGCCGCCCGTGATCCTTGGCCCGCCCCAGAGCAAAAAAAGCGGCCCCCCTCTCTTCAAAATGCTTCCAGACCTGCAGCCCCTCCGCTGCCTCCAACAAAGCCACCAATCCTGCATTCCGTGCCCCCCCGCACACCACAAAATCTCCGCAGCCCGCCTTCAGCAGCTCATTTATCATCTCACGTTCCGGACTCGTCATCTTGAGCGGCAAGATGGATCAATCCCCAAAAAATACCCGTCTTTTCTCCGGCAACAGCAGAAAGAACCCACGATTTTCAATCGCGACTCCAAGGACCAAAAAACCAGCCCTTGGTAAGCAGCTCCGGCCACCTAATGCCACGTAGTGTTTGAAAAGAGACGCATGCCGGAGTGCTGATCTGAAAATGCAAGGCATGACGATGGCGCGGTCTAATACCATGGAACCGGAGCGACTGGTGGATCGATCGGAGCCTTTCTGACTCCCGAGAGTCCTACAATTTATCCACCCCGAACCGGTAAAACACGTTGGGGCTTGGCCGATCATCATCAGTGACGGTGATCCGGGTCGCAGTCGGGCCGTCGTATCGGTAAATCTCGGTGTAGTTTGCCAGATCGTTCGAGCCGCCAACGGGTGTTCGCCCCCGCGGAGAAGTTCACCCCGAAAGTACATTCGATCTGACCCGTGGGATTCTCGACCAAGGTAGGATTTCCGGATCAGCATCAGAGATCAGCACCGTGCGGGAGTAGCGGCGAGCCAGGCCATGGTCCCTCTCGGCCCAGCGGGGCGAGGAGTGGGTCGATCGGGAGGACTGCGATCCCTCCTCCGAACTCGGCGGAGTTGCGGACGGTGAGGCGGGAAGCACCAAAATCCATGAAAACACCCCCTGACAATCTGAAGGGGCCTTCGGCAACCTGCTTTCGGTGTGAAATGGGATACCGGAGGTGCCCTGAAGACTAAAGGGGAGGCCTTACCCCGTTCCGGTCCTAGAACTTTTCCACCAGCAGCGAAGCATTGTGGCCACCAAAGCCGAAGGAATTGCTCAAGGCCACTCTCACTTCGACCTCCCGTGCGGTGTTCGCGCAGTAGTCGAGATCGCACTCGGGGTCCTGATTCTCGAGATTGATGGTCGGCGGAATGACCCCGTCGCGGATAGCGTTGATACAGGCTAGGATTTCCACACCGCCGGCGGCACCGAGGAGGTGACCGGTCATCGATTTGGTGGAGCTGACAACGAGGCCTTCTTTGGCCCAGCTCCCGAAGGTCTTTTTAATGGCTTTGCTTTCGCAAATGTCGCCCTGGGGAGTCGAAGTGCCATGGGCATTGACATATTCCACCTCTTCCGCATTGCGACCGGCATGCTTGAGGGCCATGTCCATGCAGCGGGCTGCGCCGAGGCCTTCGGGATGGGGAGAGGTGAGGTGGTAGGCATCGGCACTGAGTCCGTAGCCGGTGAGTTCGGCAAGAATGGTAGCGCCACGCTTCTTAGCGTGCTCGAGTTCCTCGATCACCACCACTCCGGCCCCTTCTCCCATGACAAATCCATCACGACCGGTATCGAACGGACGTGAAGCTGCCGTGGGGTCATCGTTACGGGTGCTCAGAGCCTTCATGTTCCCAAATCCCGAGAGGCCCATCGGCAAAATGGCGGCCTCGGATCCTCCGGCGACAAATGCCTCGGCATCTCCGAATTTAATCATGCGCCAAGCCTCCCCGATGCTGTGATTGGCGGTCGCGCAGGCAGTAACGATGGCCATGTTGGGACCGCCAAAACCATGCTCGATCGAGAAAACACCACTTGCGATGTTGGAGATCATCATGGGGATGGTGAAAGGAGAAACCCGGCTGGGGCTGCGATTCAAAAGTGCCGTGTGGTTTCTCTCCAAAGTTCCGAGGCCGCCGATCCCACTGCCAAGCATGACGCCAATACGGTCGCGATCCACCTCGCTCTCGATCAGGCCAGATTCAGCCAATGCCATTTGGGCGGCGGCGATAGAGAGGTGCGCGTAGCGGTCCATGCGACGGGCATCCTTGGGGTTGGAAAAATACGGGGTATGATCAAAGTCACGGACCTCGCCTCCAATTTTCACCGGATAATCGCTGGTGTCCATGGACTCAATGAGACGGATTCCACTCCGTCCCGCTTTCATGCTCTCCCAGGTTGAGGCGGCATCATTCCCCAGAGGGCTCACGGCCCCGATTCCAGTCACTACAACGCGTCGATTTTCCATTGCTACTTGAAAAGATTATAGTGTGGTTAGCCCGTCTCCTTTTGAAAAGCAAGACCGGTGTGCGAGAGAGTTCATCCGAGTTTCCGGTGTCCGCCTTGCACGTTGTGGGCGGAACACTCCGGACAGGTGGAGACTTTCACGCGGCGCCCTTCAGGATAGTGTTTACCGCAGAGGTGGCATTCACGCATCACTCTTTGGCGGCGACGGGCTTCACGACGTTCGCCGAGGCGCCCAAAAAGCCAATCCACACAGATCCACAAAAAAGGCAGAAGAACAACGGCCAGCAGAAGTTGGGTCAGGGAGACGATCATTCCGGGAGAGGGCGGTTGACTACGATCGCTTCAAATTTCCACCAGCGAAGAGGTCCCTGCTCGGGCAGAGTGTCAAAGTCCAACGCCCGGCACTTATTGATGATCTCAGCGGTGCGGGGGTCGTTCACCTTTATCGAAGTTTCAGCAACTACGACCCGTCCCTGCCAATCCACCGCAAGGAGAATGGTCCAAATTTCACCCTCGCTCATCGGCTGAGTATCCCCCCACTTGAACGAGAAAGGCTCAAGACCATTTGGCCCCTCAATTGGAGAGACCTCAACCCACCAGTTAACCGGGGGGGTGGCAAACACCACAGACTCAACAGGATACGGAGAAGGAAGAGCCCCAGCCTCATGATCGGGAAGAGTTCGCAAGTCTGGGGCAGGACCGGGAAGAAAGATTTCCCGGAGAGTTGGATCATAGGTCCGCGGAGAATTTTGGGAGAGTGCTTGCGCCACCGCGCTCTCAATAACGGCGGAATCCGAGACATCCCACCGTAGGTGAAATAGCGTTTCCCGATCAATAAGCTCGGCGAGCCAGCGATTCTCCTCTTTGTCGAGATCTACAATGGTGAGATCGATCTGCGCATCAACGGGAGGCGCGGATTCGGGCTCACGAATCTGGACATAGGCCAAAAGCGCTCCCCAAAACGAGGCCGAAACCACCGCCGCCAGCACGAGTCGGCGGGGCGATCCATGACCGCGTCTCCAGTCAAAGACGATACCGGCGGCACGGTCACGGAGGACTTTGCGATAGCGCCAAAACATAAGCTAGGAATCGTCCTTCGGGCTGAGTTTCCGTCGATTGCCCTCGAAAATACGAAAGCCCCCTTCCAGTCCGGTAATGATGTTGATGAGAACCTGTCTCTCGCTCATTGAAGCGTCCCGATCCACCTTGATCGCAACAGCCTTGGTCCCCCGTTTGTCTACCATCTCGAAGATGACAGCTGCCAAATCTTCCTCCGCCACCTTGGCTCCCCCAATGTAGTAGGTCGGTCCCTTGGAAGTGCTTTTGAGCAGGACTACGACAGGATTCTCATCCCCCAGACGCACTCCGCGAAATTCAGAGGGAGGCAACTTGATCTCCACAAAGCTTTCCTGAGCGACGACTCCGGTCAACATGACCAAAGCTAGCAACAATGCCACAAAATCGAACCCCGGGATGACAAAAATCCACCCTGGACGTTCCGGGAGTGACATTCTGAGCTTCATGATTCAGGACTCCTTGTTCTCAGCTTTAGGTTTTCCCTTTTCCGTGGACTTCGACTGGGCCTGTTGCTCGACCCCTTCGCGAAAGGAGACAATCCGGTCATGTTCACGGCTGTCGCAGACAATATTAACGGATTCGATCCCCGCGCGCTCCAGACGATGAATCATCCCCTGAGCCTTCCCATACAGGTAAAGATACACCAAATACGAGGGGATCGCCAAAGCCAGCCCCACCGCGGTGGAAACAAGGCTTTGAAACATCCCGTTGGCCAATGCCACCTGCGCGACCTTTGCGTCAGAAGCTCCGACTTTCATGAAAACCTCGATCAACCCCACAATGGTGCCAAACATCCCCAACATGGGAGCAAGCATGGCAACTCCCAGAAGAATACGCATGTTGCGCTCAATTCGGGGAACCTCAAGCTGGCCTGCTTCCTGTGCCACTTCACGGAGATTGGTGCGGTCGAGATGGTGGCGCATGAGGACCGAGTGAATCACGCGGGCCTCGGGCCCCCGGGCGCGGGATGCTTCGTGAAGAGCCTCCGCGTAGGCTTTTTTACGGACATGGTTGGCCACTCCGAGAAGGAGATCCGCAACATTGCTCCGGGCATGTTGGAAAAAGACCATGCGCTCCACCATGACCAACAATCCGACGAAACCGAGAACGACCTGAAGACCCAGGATCACCCCACCAGCTTCATTCGGAAAGTTCATGACAAGAAGCTAACAGAGCTTAAGAAAAGTGACCAGCGATTACCTTGCCATGCTGACTTTCTTCCGGTCCGGTGAAATGAATTCCTGCCAGGCCTGTTCGCTCGCTTGTTTTTGCAAGCCAAAAAGAGGTCGCCACTTTGGGACGCGGGGCTCGGCAAGCAAGCGCATCCCAAGCTCACGAGGATGCCGATTGGCTTTCCGGGTGTTGCAAGGAAAGCAAGAGCTGACGATATTTTTCCAGGTCATTTCCCCTCCTTTGTCCCGCGGGAGGACATGGTCGAGGTTGAGCTTGTGCTCAGGGAAGATCTTGGCGCAATACTGGCAGGTGTATTTGTCGCGAAGAAAAACATTCTGCCGGGTGAATTTCACCTCTTTGCGGGGGATACGGTCGTAGATTGCCAGAACGATAATTTTAGGCACCCTGAGAGCCACTTTGACCGAACGAATGAGTTCCGCCGCCGCCGAGGGCCGTTCCTCCCCCGAATACTCAACCCAGGAACCGATATCATGGGTCTGGTAAAGAGCCTCGCCTTCCGTCTGAACCACTTGGGCATGACCAAGACAAAGAAGTTTGAGGGCACGCCTGACCGAACATGTATGGACAGGCTGCCACAACCGGTTGAGGACTAAGACGGGACGCTCAAGCAATACTTTCATGGCGAAATAACATTAATTCAGCCAGATACAGATTCCTTGATGATAAAGCAATGCCAAAAGACATGCCCATCGATGTGAGAACCGCATGCCCATCGATGTGAGAACCTAGCGCGAAGTGGACGAGTTGTTGTTATGACTTCGCCCCTTCCAGCGTTAGGATCGACAACCACCTCGCAAATGCCACGAGGAAAAAATTGTCTCACTCCCCGCCCAGGCGGGCTTTTCGCGAGAAGATTCCCGATCTCGAAATGACCAGATCATGGCCAAGGCCGCCCAGCACCATCGTCCTCGACAGAAAGGACCTCGCTCTCAAGCTGCATGATCCCTTACCACTCCTGATGTGGAAGGTGCGGGAGAAAGGGTTCGATTTCTTGGCTTCAAGAAGCGTGGTTCCGTTTCGAACGAGCGACCACGAACCACTCAAAAAGCCATTAACGGAGGGGGTAAAGAACTCTGGCCGACGAATACCGACCGGGAATTTCCCCCCCGATGGCCACGACAGTGGAGAGCCCGTCGGCAAGCCATGCTTCGGCAGCCTCAACCGCGACTACTTTCTTGGGAGGGGGACTTTTCCCGGTTTTGGGGTGAATGAGATGATTCGCCGCCGAAGTTGCACTGAGCCGCTGTCCGCTGCCGCTTGAAACGGCAAGAGCCCGGGCCAGTTTGTGCGTCCTCCCCTTAACCTCAACGGGCCAGGAATGATCTCCAACGACTCGATACTCGCCAAAATTGACCAGCGCCGAGGTGGTTGAAAAATTCTCCACAAAAACATCGGTCAGGTAACCTTGCGCGATGGCATTGAAACTGAGCGACATTCCGGGGAGGAGGGAAATTTTCGTCTTTGAGAACTCTACCAGGTCAAAGTTGACCCGCTTGAGTCTCTCGCCAACCTCCGCTTCCTTCGGAGTACGACCGACTTCGTACTCGGACTTTGCCCATTCAAGAAACGAATGAATCGTTGGGTCAAAAGTGCCCCCGGTGGCCTCATGGAGTTCACGCGACTTTTGAAGGCAGTCGAGGAGAACATCGGGCGGATTCTCGAGCGAGCCACTTTCGTTTAAGCGGCTGAGCGAAGAATCCCCCGACCAAAGGGTTAGGACCTCTTCGGCATTCTTCACCGCCGCGAGGGCATTTTTAAATGAAGGTTTTCCGTGATATTTGACCGAAACCTCGGTCCCCATCGCGATCCCCTTCCAAAGCATCTCCTCAGGATCATTCCGGCAGGAAGCCAACCCCACCGCCGCCGCGCCGGTCGCAAGAAAATGACGTCGTTTCATGATTTGCGCTTTGGAAAAAGACGCAGTCCCAACAACGTGAGAATGATCAGAAAAACCGCAGACAAATCGGTCACGACCCATCCGGGCCAACCAAAAAGACGACCGGAGTGAGCATCGGTAATGACCCGCCACAGCGGCATTCCCCGGCGGGTGCGGATCGCCTCAGTAAGGGAATCCTTTTCTTCGGGTGAGAGCTCCCTGGGTTCAATCGCGACGAGTTCAGCCGAAACCTGATCCGCGGAAAAAAAATCCTCGCTAAGAACAAACGTCTGATCGGCGATCTTGAGGTGGAGTTTGTCATCCACCGCCTCCAGCGCCTGGACCGGTGTTCCTGGAAGGCTCAAATTATCGAGTTCCAGGAGCAGTTCGTCGGCCCCGTCAAAGACTCCAATCTTGTCGGGAGTGGCAATCAGGAGCCGGCCTTTGTGAGCCACCGCTCCTACAAGTTCGCCTTCAAGTGGGATGGACTCCTCATCGAGGAAAAGCTCATTCCCCCACCCCGTGATCAGCCGGTCACCAACCTCGAAGGCATACGGCTCGCCTTCGGGGAGCTGGTTGTAGTGCTGCAAAATCCAACCGCTAGTCACCATCCGGTCGTTCAGCCCCAAACGCTGGGCATGATTGAGCATGATCCCGCTGATCGCCAGCCAAAGAATCGGCACCGCCGCGACAAGCCCAAGCCAGCGATGCCATTTTCGAGCAATGTGGCGGCGAAGTTTTGTGGGTTGATGACTCATTTCTGGCTGTCGAGAAACAATGCCAAACGAGCGAGTTTGGTCAATGCCCGCACCGAAAGGGTGGCACCGGCAATGTTGCGGGGTGATCTTGAAATCTGCCCGTTCGATTTGAGCGACGTTCCCTGAAACTGATTCGTAAACGCACTACGCGCCACCTCCCAACCGTGTGATTCACGATAGACAAGCACTTTGACCGTCTCAATTTTCCGGTTTTTCACCACCACTCCAGTTGTGATGGCTTCCGTCTTTCCGATCTCCTCGAGAATGAAGACGGACTTACCATTTCTCGCCCAGTAACGAATGGCCTTGGTCTTGTAATTCTTCCCAAGAATCGCACGGACCTGCCGTTGCTGGGTGGCGGTGAGAGTGATGGCATGGGTAGTTGGAATCGCCCCAAGGGAGGATTTGATAAAATCAGATGGCTTTTGATGGACCTTGGGACCAGCAAAAGCACTCCCCCCGGCGAGGAGGAGTGACATCATGAAAAAGATCCGAACCAGCCTAAAAGCTGTATCCGACACCAAAATTGAAGGTTTTATTGTTCTCTGCACCGTCTTGTTCGATTTGGGTAAAGTCAATTTTCAGGGCGACGTTCGGAATGGGCCAGTAATTCACGCCAATGGTATATTCGTCAAACTCTCCGCCCCGGGCATATTCATAGTGACTGTATCGACCAAAGAGACCGATCGCTTGATCCCCGCTCTTCAAGACTCACCCCATGTGCGGTGGAGCACGCAAGAACGGTCATTGAGCCAAGAAGGGCTTGTTTGATCATCATGTCAGGACGCTTTTATTGCGACTGCGTCTCATTATCAAGGAATATCTTAATGAATCCCAAGATCCATCCTCACATTTTCGGCCTTTCGCTCGCGCGAGTTCGGGACCAACCTCCCACACACCTCATGGAATTCTCCCTCCAAGATCTCTTCTACAAAGGCGGCGGCTTCATGTGGCCCCTCCTCATTCTCTCAATCATCACTGTGGTGATTGTTCTGGAACGCCTCATCTATTACACCATTCGGCAATACCGCGTTTCCCGCACCATCCGGAAATTGCAGGAAATGGCCCCACTCAAATATTCCACCAATCCCCTCATGCGGGTGGGGAGCGTCTTCGTCAAAGAAGCCTCCGGCGGCGAAGAACACACCCTCAATGTCACCGAACGGGAAGCCTCCCGCGTCATCCTCCAACACGAACGCGGACTCCGCATCCTCGCCCTCATCGCGGCAATCTCTCCCCTCATCGGCCTTCTTGGCACCGTCTGGGGAATGGTCATCGCCTTCTCAAAGATCGCCAAACTCGGGGAAACCGTCACCCCAGCCGACTTTGCCGATGGCATCTGGACCGGCCTTCTTACCACCGTCGCCGGCCTCCTCGTTGCCATCCCCGCCATGGCTATGGCCAGGATTTTCGAAGCTCGCGTCGACAGGCTCGTCCACGACCTCAACGAACTCACCTCGCACCTCCGCGAGCGCTTTTTCTCCTCTCCGCAAAGCTGAGCCATGCTCATCACCCGCAAACGCCGCATTGACGCCGGGATCGACATGACCCCGCTCATCGACGTGGTCTTCCAACTCCTCATCTTTCTCATGGTGAGCAGCCAATTCATCAAACCCGACCGCCAGGTCGAGCTCCCCGCCGGCCCCATGGAATCGGCCCCCGGTAATCCCGACGATCCCCACCTCTCCCTCGTCATCACCGCAGACAACACCATCCTCCTCGAAGGCGAGGAAACCACCCAAGAGGAACTCGGCAACAAGCTGCGCGACGTCATCAAACACACCGACATCGACGCCCTTGTCATTCGCAGCGACAAATCAGCACAAGTCGGAACCTTGCTTCCCGTGATCGAAATCGCGCGAGAAAGTGGTATTATGTCTTTGGCATACGACAAAAAAAATGAACTCACGGAGTAGCCAGCCCCTCATTTGGAGCACCGTCCTCCTCCTCACCGCGGCGCTCTATGCGAGTGCCTTAAAGTGGGGTAAGGTCACTTTTGTCTTCTCCGAAAAACCTCCCGAAAGAGTCGCCCTTGTTGACCTCACTTTCATCGAATTCATCGAACCGGCTCCAGAACCCGTCAAAGCGTCGACCCCTCCCGCACCTCAACCCTCTCCTCCGCCTCCAGAACCCGAACCAGTCGAGCCCCCTCCCCCACCCAAAATTGATCCCACCCCACCTCCCAAACCGGAACCGAAAGCCGATCCTGCCATTCTTCGGAATGAACGTAAGGCCAAGGCGACCCGTGAGCGGGAACTCAAACGTCAACGCGAGATTGCCAAAAAACGAATCGAAGAGAAACGACGCCAAAAGCTCGCCGCCCAAAAATCCGCGGCCGCCAAAAAGAAAATCGAAGACGCCAAACGTCGCGCCGATTCCGCCCGCGCTGCCGCCGCCAAACGCATTGGCAGCAAGCCTTCCATCATCAGCCGCCCCAAACCCAAATACCCCTCCTCCGCAAAACGCGCCGGCCATCAAGGCACCGTCACCTTATCATTCACCGTCAGCAGCTCTGGCAAAGTCACCTCCGTCCGTGTCTCCAAATCCAGCGGCCACTCCTCCCTCGACAACGCCGCGGTCTCAGCCATCCGCCGCTGGCGTTTCAAGCCCGCCCGTAACGGCCTCGGCCAAGCCACCCGCTATCAATATTCCCTCCCGATTCCCTTCATCTTGAAATGAGTGCTCCCCGCTATCAGCCTCCAGTGGTTCAGGAAGAAACGCCTCCCCCTAGTGGCTGAAAAATCGTCCGAGACCTAAATCTTTCCGCTCTCCTTTTCTCTCTGTTTGAAAAGATCGCCTTTGCCTGGCTCTCAAACCGAGAGATCGCCGAAAAAGCAATAGAGGCTTCGCCCGATTCCATCGGCAAACCATGTTTCCAGTTCTCTCTCGATCATTATGCTTCTCATTCTCGTCACCCTTATCTCTGCCCTCGGCTCCACCATTCACCTCGCTTTCCTCAAAAAATCCACCTCGTAGATTTCTCTCTTCACCATTCGCTCCTCACCGTTCAGTATTTCCCTCATGAGTAAGCTCAAAGTTCACAACGCCATGTGGCCCGGCCTCGTCGGGAAAGAAGAAGGCACCGACCATCCTCCCATCTCCCTCGAGCGCATGCTCGAACTCACCGCCAACTCCGAAGTCAACGGGCAAAAATACGACGGCGTCGATTACTTCCTCTTCCACCCTCACACCGATCCCGACGCCTCCGAGGACGACTTGAAAAAGATCGCCGACCTCATCGCCTCGAAAAATCTCAAAGTCGGCACCCTCGTTGCCCCCATCTGGGAAGGCACCGTCGGCGGCCCCGCCTTCGGCTCACAAACCGATCGCGACAACTTCGTCCTCGCTGTCGAAAAAGCCTGCCGCGTCGCCAACATCTTCAAAGCCCACGGCGTCCGCGAATATGGAGCCATCCGCATCGATACCGCCGGAGGCGTCGAAGATTGGGCCAAGGACCCTGCAGGCAACACCGCCCTCGCCGCCGACACCATCAAGCGCGCCGCCGCCGTCGCGGCCGACAATGGCGAACGCCTCGCCATGGAAGGCGAAATCTGCTGGGGCGGTATCCATTCCTGGAAGGACGCGCTCGACCTCCTCGAAGCCATCGGCCTCCCCAAAACCGTCGGCTTCCAATCCGACCTCGCCCACACCTACCTCTACCTCCTCGGCTATAACGCACCCGAACATGCCTTGGTCAAAGAAGACCACACCGACGACGAATTTTGGCCCGCCTACCGCTCCATGGTCGACAAACTCCGCCCCTGGACCATCGACTTCCACGTCGCTCAAAACGACGGATCCGTCCACGGAAGCGGCGCGCACGACAAAACCGGCAACCACTGCCGAGCCGACGATCCCAAGGGCAAACTCGACATCGTCAAATGCTCCTCCGAGTGGCTCAAAGATCACGCCGACCGCAAAATCGAGCACATCTGCTGGGACGGCTGCATGTTCTCCAACGAACTCCTCGAAGAGCAGCAAACCTGGAACACCATCCTCGACACCATGCTGCAGGTCCGCGACGCCCAATAAAGAGAGAACACTTTCAACAGAGCGGGTAGGATGCCCACTCCCCATCCTCCCGTAATGCCCGACTCCCCCTTCCACACCCTCGACTGGATCGTCCTCGTTCTCTACTTCGGCGGCACCATGGCGATGGGCTTCTATTTCTATCGCCGCACCCGCTCGGTCGAAGGCTACACCACCGGCAACCGATCCATCCCCGGCTGGGTCTGCGGCCTCTCCATCCTCGCCACCTACGTCAGCTCCATCAGCTACCTCGCCCTCCCCGGCAAATCCTTCGCCGGCAACTGGAACGCCTTCGCTTTCTCCCTCTCCATCCCCTTCGTCGCCATCATCGCGGTGAAATACTTCCTCCCTTACTACCGAAAAAGCGGAGCCATTTCCGCCTACGAGCTCCTCGAAAACCGCTTCGGCCCCTGGGCCCGCATCTTCACCAGCTCCTTCTACCTCCTCTTCCACATCGCCCGCATCGCCGTCGTCCTCTACCTCATGGCCCTCCCCATGCAGATCATCTTCGACTGGAACATCTCCACCATCCTCCTCCTCACCGGCCTCTGCGTCACCCTCTACTCCCTCGTCGGCGGCCTCACCGCCGTCATCTGGACCGATGCCATCCAAGCCCTCGTCCTCATGGGCGGCGCCATCATCTGCCTCATCATCCTCCTCAATGGCGCCCCCGGTGGCCCCTCCGGTGTCATCGAAACCGCCACCGCCAATGACAAATTCTCCCTCGGCTCCTTCTCGCTCACTGATTTCGCCTCCACCACCTTCTGGGTCATCTTCCTCTTCGGCCTCGTCGATAACCTCCGAAACTTCGGCATCGATCAATCCTATATCCAGCGCTACCTCGCTTCCAAAACCGACGCCGAAGCGCGACGCTCCGTCTGGATGGGCAGCCTCCTCTACATTCCCGTCAGCGCCCTCTTCTTCCTCATCGGCACCACCCTCTTCTCCTACTACGGAGCAGATCAAGTCGACCCCTCTCAGCCCGTCGCCAGCGCAACCATCAACTCGCCCGGCGACCTCAACGCCGTCTACGATGTCGTCACCCACCAAAAACTTTCCCAACAAAACCTCCCCCCAGATTCCCCCGCAGCCTCCGAAATAAAGAGCACCCTCACCCTCACCGAGGTCGGCGACCGCGTCTTCCCACACTTCATCTCCGACAAACTCCCCCCCGGCCTCACCGGACTCCTCGTCGCCGCCATCTTCGCCGCCGCCATGAGCACCGTCTCCACCAGCCTCAACTCCTCTGCCACCCTCATCATGAATGATTTCTACAAGCGCTTCCTCAACCCAAACGCTTCAGAAAAATCAGCCATGAAATCCCTCTACCTCGGCACCATCCTCTGGGGAATCCTCGGCACCACCCTCGCCCTCTACCTCGTCAAAGTCACCCACAGCGCCCTCGACATCTGGTGGACTCTCTCCGGCATCATCGGCGGAGCCATGACCGGCCTCTTCCTCCTCGGCATGGTTAATAAATTCGCCACCAGCCGCACCGCCATCATCGCCACCCTCGCCGGAGTCATCTCCATCATCTCAATCTCCGCCTCCTCCTTCCTCAACGCCCAAATGGCCCCCGTCATCGGCGTCCTCGTCACCCTCATCGCAGGAGCCCTCTGCACTACCATTCTTAAATCAAAACGTTCATGACTCTCAAAGGCATCATCGTCCCCCTTCTCCTCGTCTCACCTCTCGCCGCCGAGGAACATGACCTCAAGCGGCTCAAATACAACAACCCGGGCCTCGCCGTCGACCTCGGCGTCGGCCTCTGGGCCTGGCCCCTCCCCATGGATTGGGACAACGATGGTGACCTCGACCTCATCGTCTCCTGCCCCGACAAGCCCTACAACGGCACCTACCTCTTCGAAAACCCCGGCGATTCAAAGATGCCCGTCTTCAAAAAAGCGGTCAAAATCGGCGAGGGCTTCACCAACATCCGAGTCTCATCTCCCGAGGGTAAGGCAATCGTCCTCACCCCCGGTCGCCATTGGAAAAACTTCCCCGGCAAGGGAGCCATCGAAAGCGAAGCCATCCACCACGACAAACTTACCAAGAAAAAAGGCAACCTCCGCGCCCGCCAATGGCAAGCTGCCGACTACGACAACGACGGCGCCCTCGACCTCATCGTGGGCGAAGGATTCTGGGGCGACTACGGCTGGGACAACGCCTACGACAAAAATGGCACCTGGACCAACGGCCCCCTCCACGGCTGGGTCTATCTCCTCCGCAACTCCGGCACTACCGCCGCCCCCAAGTACGAAGAACCTCGTAGAATCCAGGCCGCCGAAAAAGATATCGACGTCTACGGCATGCCCTCCCCCAACCTCGTCGACTTCGACAACGATGGCGACCTCGACCTCCTCTGCGGTGAATTCCTCGACGGCTTCACCTACTTCCAAAACACCGGCACCGCCAAAGTTCCCATCTACTCTGCTGGAAAACGCCTCCCCCACCGCATGCACGTCCAAATGATCACCCCCACCGCCATCGACTGGGATCACGACGGCGACCAAGACCTCATCGTCGGTGACGAAGACGGCCGCGTCGCCTTCCTCGAACACACCGGACAACTTGACAAAAACGGCACCCCAAAATTCCTCTCACCAAAATACTTCCAGCAAGAAGCCGACGACCTCAAATTCGGCGCCCTCGCCACCCCCGTCGGCTACGACTGGGACCACGACGGAGACGAAGACATCCTCTCCGGAAACACCGCCGGAAACATCGCCTTCTTCGAAAATCTCGACGGCAAACCCGCTCCCAAATGGGCCGCCCCCGTCCTCCTCAAATCCGACAACAAAACCATCCACATCCAAGCCGGACCAAACGGCTCCATCCAAGGCCCCTGCGAAGCCAAATGGGGCTACACCACCCTCTCCATCGGCGACTGGAACCACGACGAACTCCCCGACATCATGATCAACTCCATCTGGGGGAAAATTCTCTGGTATCAAAACATCGGCACCCTCACCCAACCCAAGCTCGGCCCCGCCCAACCCGTCACCGTCGCCTGGCCTGACGAAACCCCAAAACCCTCCTGGAACTGGTGGACACCCGAAGACAAAAACCTCGTCACCCAATGGCGCACCACACCCATCATCGTCGATTGGAACAAGGATAAGATCAACGACCTCATCGTCCTCGATCACGAAGGCTACCTCGCCTTCTTCGAGCGTAAAAAAACCACCGACGGCACCCTCATCCTCCTTCCCGGCAAGCGGATCTTCATTAACGAAGATGGTCGCTTCATCGCCCTCAACACCAGCCACGCCGGCAAAAGCGGCCGCCGCAAAATCAATATCGTCGACTGGGACCGCGACGGAGATCTCGACCTCATCGTCAACTCCATCAATGCCGAACTCTACCGCAACGAAGGTCAACTCAAGGGCAAGACCGTCTTCAAAAAGACCGGCAACCTCGCCAAGCGTAAAGTCTCCGGCCACAGCTCCAGCCCCAGCACCATCGACCTCAATGGCGACGGAAAACGCGAGCTCCTCGTCGGAGCCGAAGACGGCCGTTTCTACCACAAAAAGTAAGCTCTTTCTGCCCATGCCAATAGCCTCCCTCGGCTCAAAAAAATCAACCGCTGTCGGGAAATTAACGTGACGGGATGAAATCGGAGTCGCCTTCCGGTTGTTTCACAAAATGGCCAGATCGTGAAATAACGATCGCTCACGAGGGATCGTTATCATGGGAATCAACAATAACCGTGAGGAAAAGACTCCTTATTATTCAAACCTCCTTTCTTTTATAAGAAGAAGACGACCTCAGATTCTTATTTCCCTCCTGAAGAATAAAAAAGTCGGGGTCCTGAATCAGCTCAGCGGGATCAGGGCGCTCGCCAGCCATACTACCGCAAAACCCACCACGCCCATCAGCGATAACATCACCGAGAAGGTCTTGAGCGTTTCGGTTTCGTCCATCCCCGACATTTTAGAGACAATCCAAAACCCACTGTCATTCATCCAGGGCAAGGGTTTCGAGCCACAACCGATCGCCAGCGCGACATAGACCCGGTGAAATCCAAGATCGGCCTCCAGCACCATCGGAGCCACAATGGCCACCGCGGTAATCATCGCCACTGTCGCTGATCCCTGCGCAAAACGAACGAGCGCCGTCAGACCAAAGGCCAACAGAAGCACACCGCCGCCATCTCCAACCATCCCCGAAAGCTCCCCGCCAATTCCGGTGTCCTTCAACACCGCCCCAAAGGCCGCCCCCGCCGCTGTGATTAGAATGATCACGCCCCCGCTCGACAGCGCCTCGTGAACCACTTTCTTCAACTCGCAGAATCGCGAGGCCAAAATCATGGCCATCCCCGCTCCGAGCGCCAGCGCCACGTTCTTGTCACTCAGAGTGACCAGCCAGTCCGGCACATCTCCCTTCATCTTCACAAAGGTTCCCAAACTGATCAATCCGAGTGGCAGTAAAATAGGCAGCAAGGACCAACCCAAACCGGGAAGTTCCTTTTTCTCAAAACTCTCAATCTCGGGAGCATCGATCTCTCGATAGGTAATTCCAAATCGTCCGTTCGCCCAGTGGGCATAGGCGTATCCCACCGAAATCGTCACCAACCCCAACATCAATCCCGCCGGAATCAAAACTCCCAAACTCACCTCAAGACGAGCCGCCACCAACAAGGGTCCCGGCGTTGGTGGCACCAGGGAATGCGCCATGCTGGCACCCGCCACCACGCTGAGAAGAGCCAGAAGATAAACCTTGGGATTCGCGCGCGCGAAAGCCCGCACGATCGGAAGCATGAGATAAAACACGGTGTCGAAAAATACCGGAATCCCGAGAACAAATCCGCTCCCAAGAAAAGCGAGGGGCGCTCGTTTCACGCCAAAGAACGAGAGCAACCCCCGCACGATCCGCTCCGCCGCCCCGCTTACCAAAAGGCACTGCCCGATGATCGCCGCCAGCGCGATCAGGATCCCTATTTTGCGGCACCCCTCCCCAAACCCCGCCGCAACCTGACCCATCGCCTCCGTTCCCACTCCGGGTGTCAATACCGACACCACGAATGCTCCCAGAAGCAATCCCAGAAAAGCATGCAGCCGCAGCAGCAAAATCGACACGATCACTACCGCCAAGCCCACCAAGCAAATTTCAAGAGCACCCATCCCTCAACCTTCTCTGATCAACCACACCGGAACCATCCAAAAATTCCTCTCTTTCCCTCGCCATCTCTTTCCTCCAATCTGCACTAACACCATGAGTCGCCTCACACCCGATCAACTCCGCTCTTACCGCTTCTTTGGCCCCGACGATCTTCGATCTTTCGGCCATCGCTCCCGCCACAAACAACTCGGCATCAATCAAGAGGAATACGAAGGCAAACCCGTCATCGCCATCCTCAACACCTGGAACGACCTCCTCCCCTGCCACTCCCATTTTCGCCAACGTGCCGAGGAAATCAAACGCGGCATTTGGCAGGCCGGCGGATACCCCGTCGAAATGCCCGTGATGGGTCTCAGCGAGACCTTCATGAAGCCCACCTCGATGTTCTACCGCAACCTCCTTGCCATGGAAGTCGAGGAAACCCTCCGCAGCCACCCCATCGATGGCGCGGTTCTCATGGGAGGATGCGACAAAACCGTCCCCGCCCTCCTCATGGGAGCGATCATGGTCGACATTCCCGTCATCTTCATGCCAGGCGGCGCGATGATGCGGGCCTCCTGGCGCGGCGAAGCCCTCGCCTCGGGATCCGATGTCTGGAAGTACTGGGCCGAACGCGGAGCCGGAAATCTCTCCTGCGACGACTGGCAGGATTTCGAAGATCACATCACGCCCGGCCCCGGACACTGCATGACGATGGGAACGGCCTCCACCATGACCTCCATCACCGAGACCCTCGGCCTGACCCTTCCCGGAGCTTCTTCCATTCCCGCCGTCCACGCCGCGCACTCACGCATGGCCGCCGCGTGTGGACTCCGCATCGTCGACATGGTTTGGGAGGATCTCAAACCCTCCCGTTACCTCACCCGCGAATCCTTCGAAAACGCCATCACCGCCGACATGGCGATCGGTGGCTCGACCAACGCCATCATCCACATCACCGCCATGGCCAAACGTGCAGGTGTCGACCTGCCACTCGAACTCTTCGACGAAATCTCCAGAAAGACCCCGGTCCTCGCCAACCTCCGACCATCCGGCGAATTCGTCATGGCCGACTTCTTCGATGCCGGTGGCCTCCCCGCTCTCCTCAACCGCGTCCGCCACCTTCTCAACCTCGACGCCCCCACTGTCTTTGGAAAGACCCTCGGCGAATGCCTCGACGGATCGGAAGTCTACAACGATGACGTCATCCGCCCTCTCGACAATCCGATCGCAAAGCAAGGAGGAACCGCCATCCTCCGCGGAAACCTCGCGCCCGACAGCGCCGTCATTAAAACCTCGGCAGCCACTCCCGAATTTCTACAACACAAAGGCCCCGCCATCGTCTTCAAAGACTACCCCGATGTCCAAAAACGCATCCACGATCCGGCCCTCGGCATTACCGAGAATCACGTTCTCGTCATGCAAAATGCCGGGCCGATCGGTGCCCCCGGCATCCCTGAATCCGGCATGCTTCCCATTCCGAAATACCTCCTCGAAAAAGGAGTCCGCGACATCCTCCGCATCTCCGATGCCCGCATGTCTGGAACCTCCTACGGAACCTGTGTCCTTCACGTCTCACCCGAAGCCTCCGTCGGCGGGCCACTCGCCCTCGTGCAAGATGGTGACCTCATCGAACTCGATGTCGCCAACCGCGCCATCACTCTTCACGTCAGCGAAGAAGAACTCGCCACCCGACGCGCCGCCTGGACCCCGCCCGAAAAACGCTACTCCCGTGGATACGGCAAGCTCTTCGAAGACGAAGTCACCCAAGCTCACGAAGGCTGCGACTTCCGCTTCCTCCACTGCGACGGTTCCAAAACCCCCGATCCCGGGATTCACTAAACAGATTTCACCACCATGCAAACTTCACCAGTCACACCCGAGCAACTCAACGCCTCTGTCATCGCGGTGCCTCCCTTGGCCCGCGATTCTGAGCTAAAACTCAACCGCGAAGAGAACGCCAAAGTCATCCGCCACATCGAGGCCGGTGGTGTCTCCACCCTCCTCTATGGCGGTAACGCAAACTTCTATCACATCGCTCCCAGCGAATACGCCGAAGCTCTCGATATCATCGCGACCGAGAGTGCTGAAAACACCCTTGTCGTTCCATCCGTCGGCCCCGCTTACGGCACCATGATGGATCAAACAGCAGTCCTCAAAGACTTCGACTTCCCCACCGTAATGGTCCTCCCCATGCAAGGCCTCATCACCGACGCGGGCGTCGCCACCGGCTTCCGAAAATTCGTCGAAGCCCTCGGAAAACCCGCCGTCCTTTATATCAAGTTCGAAGGCTACCTCGAGCCCGAAACCGTCGCCACCCTCGTCAACGACGGATTCGTCTCCTGGATCAAATACGCCATCGTCCGCGACGACCCCGCGCAGGACGATTACCTCTCCCGCCTCATCAAACTCGTCGATCCCCGCCTCATCGTCAGCGGCATCGGAGAACAGCCCGCCATCGCCCACCTCACCAAATTCCAAATCAACGGCTTCACCTCAGGCTGCGTGTGCGTCCGCCCCGACCTCTCCCAATCCATGCTGGGTGCCATCAACGAAGGCCATCTCCACCTCGCTGAAAACATCCGCAGCCTCTTCCAACCTCTCGAAGACCTCCGCAACGAAATCAATCCGATCCGCGTCCTGCATCAAGCCGTCTCCCTCTCCGGGATCGCCAACACCGGGCCCATCCTCCCCCTCCTCAGCCCGCTCGGAACCGCCGAAGCCCAGCGCGTCCAGCAAGCCGCTCAAACTCTCCTCTCCCAGTCTCATCCAGCCTAAATCGCTAAAAGGCGCACCTTCATGAACCAAGGGAAGAAAGAAACGAACCCCTGATAAAATATCATCATCATGCCTTCAGGGTGGGGAGAGTGAGGCGAGCCAATGCCACGTAACCTATTTTAGGTCGCATAAAGAATCCGGTCAAACCGGAGAAGCATTTCGACCAGGTCCGGCATTGGGGGTCGATGTGGTTGAGTCGCTACGAGCGGATTTCTAACCGGCTCACTTTTGAAAAGCCCTGAGGTTTCTTTGTTCGAACCCTTCTCACTGCGCAATGGAGCTTTCCCCTAACACGGTTTTACGTTCCGCTCCGTTCCCCCTTAGGTTTGCCGTCAGCCGCAAATGACGGCAGACTGCGGGATGCCCTATTTGATCCGATCGCTCGTGTTCTCCTGCTCCCTTTTTTTGTACTGCTCATTTTCCTGCGGGCAGAACAAGCCGCCGGTCGAGTATCCGGAGCCGACCGCGTCGTACTTGAAACGGATCCAACAGGGCGACCAGTCGTTCGGTTTCGACGGCTCGAAGGAAGTCGTCGCCTGGCAAAAAAATGCCCGCGCTGCCTTGGTCGAGCTGCTGGGGCTCGGGAGGATGGCGGCGCAACTTGGCGATTTCGATTCCACCGTCATCTTGGGTGAAACAGAGGAGGTCGATGGGAAAATTACTCGCACGCTCGGTTCGATCGAGGTCGAACCCGGAATCAGGATCCCATTCTACCTGCTCGTCCCGAAAAGTGGTAAGGCGGGCGAGCGTTTCCCCCTCTTGATCTGCCCGCACGGTCATGACGTGCTTGGGCATCATTCTTACGCGGGGGCATTTAGGAACGACGCGCACCGCAAAAAGATTCTCGAGCGCGGCGGCAACATTGCCGAGCAGGCAGCGCGGCGTGGGTTCATCGCCATCGCACCGGCGACGCGCGGGCTGGCGAAGGAACTGACGGTCCCGGACCTGAACGGCCGCCACGGTAATCGCGCTTGTCGCGCGCAGTTGATGCATTGTCTGATCGGCGGGCGGACGCCGATTGGCGAGCGTGTGTGGGACATGCAGCGGCTGCTCGACTGGGCTGAGAAACACCCGCAAGTGGACAAGGATCGGATCGTGATGACTGGCAACTCCGGCGGTGGCGTGACGACGGCGTACACCGCGGCGATCGACCTGCGCATCCGCGTGGCGATCCCGAGTTGCTCGTTCACCTCGGCGACGAGCGAGGGTGGTTACATCTTCCACTGTGACTGCTGCCTGGTCCCGGGATTGAGGAACTGGGGTGACTGGGCGGAGATCGGCGGGCTGGTGGCGCCGCGGCGTCTACTGATTGTCCACGGGGTGAAGGATGGTCTGCACCGGGCTGCGGATGTTGAAAAGAACGCAGCGGCGGTGGCAGAGATCTACAGGGCCGCTGGTGTTGCACATCAGGTCTCCCTGCAGTGGGGGAAGGGCGGGCACCGCTTCTATCCGGAGCTGATGTGGCCGTTCATCGATGCGCCCTTGAAGTAGCATTCGTGTCCGGCGACCAGCTCCACCGTCGAGGGATACCCCAAGTCTCCGCTCACTCCATCTCCCGAGATCATGATCGGCTCCGACCAGGTCGTCCCCCCATCTTCGCTCAGACGAGCTTGATTCCCAAAGGGCTTGCGGCGGTAGCCGTAGCTCATGAGGAGACGGCCGTCCCGGAGACGCAACACCCCCCTTTGCTCCGGTCCAAAGACGGCTTCAAAGCCCTCCCGCCAAAAGCAAATTCCTAGCAGTAAGATTAAAGTAATTGGTTATACCTCAGGAGGTCCTCATCATTGGTATTCTAATGGTGAAAAATGGCTTAACGGTATTGCAGGAGATCCTGAAAATAAAAGTGATTTCAGTTCACCAGAAAACATGGAATATTTTATGAAACATCATCGCTTATTTTTTGAAGAAATAAAAGCAACCCCCTTTGCTCCGGTCCAAAGACAGCTTCAAAGCCCTCCCGCCAAAAGAAAATTCCTAGCAGTAGTCAGTTTCTGTCCTCAGCAATGCCCAAGCCACAACCGTCACCTTGCACATCTACTTGGACTGCGATCGGTCGTCTTCCAGGGTACAGCCACTTCATAAGTGGTCTGCTCATCATTCTATTTGTCGTGCCGTTTGTGCGGGCCGACAGTGTCGTTACCTTCAATGAGATTCAATACCATCCGGCCAATGAGGAAGAGGCGGAATGGATCGAGTTGACGAATCAGATGGCGGTCAACGTTGATGTGTCCGAATGGAAAATTCGTGGCGGAGTTGATTTCGACTTTCCTGAGGGGACAGTGATTGAGGCTGGTGGGTTTCTGGTGATCGCTTCAGATCCCGCCGCAGTTGCTGAAGCTGCTGGATTGGAGAACGTGTTAGGTCCATGGAGTGGCCGCCTTTCGAACGCCGGTGAACAACTGCGACTGCTCAACAACTCCGGGCGACTGATGGGCGAGATTCGCTTCGAGGATCGGGGCGACTGGCCAATTGGTGCGGATGGTTCCGGTGCCTCCCTCACCAAGAGTGATCCCGATACGGCGTCGCCGATTGCCTCGAATTGGGTTGCGAGTCGCGAGATCGGTGGGACGCCCGGAGCACGCAATTTTTTTCGTGCGACGGATCCGGTGGTTCTCACTGACGTTGCGCTTCTCGATTGGGGAGCGAATTGGCGCTACAATGAATCGGACGATCTTGCATCGGGCTGGGCCGATGCCGATCATCCTGTCAGTGGAAACTGGAAGGCCGGCCCAGGGCCGCTTGGATTTGACACCAGCGCGCTGCCAGTTCCGATCGCAACGGAGGTCACGCGACCGGCCAACAATGACCCCAAAGTGGTCACGCGCTACTTTGAACGGGAATTCGAGCTAGCGCCCGATCAATTCGAAGGTCTCGCTACATTTGAGCTGATGCATCTCATCGATGATGGTGCTGTTTTTTACATCAACGGAGTAGAAGTTTATCGCTATGAGATGCCTGCTGGTGAGGTCGGTTCAGAAACGCTTGCAACTTCAGGTGGTGATGCCGAAATCGTGGGCCCCATCGGTTTGCCGGTTGCAGGTGCCATTGCCGGATCCAACAGGATCTCGGTTGAGGTTCACCAGAACACGGCTGGTAGTTCAGATATTGCCTTTGGATTAACGCTGGGCGCAAAGGTTCGACCCCCTGTTCCGGCAGCCGAATCCGTGCGTTTGATCTTCAGTGAAATGGAGTCGCTGGATACTTTCAAGATCGAGCTAGCCAACATCGGCTCAGGATCGGCTGATCTCACGGGCGTCTCTATTGGATCGCCGGACCTCACGTTTCAGGTTCCCCCACAAATGCTGCAGCAGGGCGAATTCGTCGTTTTTGATCAGGCGGTGTTAGGGATCTTACCCGAGTTTGAGGATTTGCTTCTGCTCCTCGGAGAAAATGGAACGGTGTTGCACGATGCGCAGCGCGCCCCCAATGGGCTACGTGGCGCATCTTCAGATTATCCTGGCAAGTGGCTTCTTCCGTCAGAGGCTACATTTGGTGCTCAAAACAGTTTCTCGTTTCAGGAGGACGTTGTGATCAACGAAATCATGTACCATTTTCGCGAGGATCCTGGGACACCACCAATGGAACCAGAGCTACGCGAAACCACGGTAATTCCGATCGATGCAAACTGGCGCTACAATGAGACCGGAACTAATTTGGGTGAGAACTGGGCGCAATCTGTGCATGTAGTCGATGCCGTGAATTGGAAGCAGGGTGCGGCATTGTTAGGGGCGGAGAAAAATCCTGCAACTTTGCCGGAACCTCTGCGCACGGTGTTCGCAAATCCGTTGACAAACTCCATCATCACCTACTACGCAGAAACGGACTTCGAGTTAACTCAAGACCAGCTCAGCTCGATTTCCGGCCTGCAGCTGATGCACATCATCGACGATGGAGCAATCTTCTATCTCAATGGCACTGAAGTGCTGCGTTTCAATCTCGATGCCGGAGCGGTTTCTGCATCCACGCCAGCCAACGCGAGCGTTGGAAATGCCGAATTTTCCGATTTTATGGCATTGCCTGAAGAAGCGTTGGTTCCAGGAATCAATCGTCTGTCGGTTGAGATTCATCAACGTTCGGCAACCAGCAGTGACGTCATTTTTGGTGCTGAGTTGATGATCAGCGAGATGGTTGGAGAGGGCTCCCTTGGAACGGCCATTGTTGAACGGGATGAAGAATGGCTCGAGTTGTTCAATAAAGGCGACGATACGGTAGATGTGTCGGGCTGGACACTGGAAGGTGGGATACGCTACGACTTGCCTCAAGGAACATCGATTGCTCCCGGTGGCTACCTGGTGATCGCAAGAGATTCACAATCTCTGCGAAACAAGTACCCTGAAAGATCAACAACCATCATCGGGGATTTCAACGGACGTCTGAACAATACGCGTGACACGATTCGCCTGCGAGACGCAATCGGTAACCCGGCAGACGAGGTCACCTACTTTGAAGGGGGCCGCTGGTCGAAACTCGCCGATGGGAATGGATCGAGCCTCGAACTTAGGGACTCGGCGGCGGACAATAGTCGACCGGAAGCGTGGGCTGCCAGCGATGAATCGACAAAGATGCCTTGGCAAACCGTGCGCTATCGTATGGATGGAAATCAGCGCTACGGACTGACAATCTTTCGAGAGTTTCGCATCGGCATGCTGCGCGCCGGAGAGGTGCTGCTCGATGATGTGAGTGTCGTGCGTGATCCGGATGGTGTGGCCGAAGAGCTGATTCAGAACGGATCTTTTGATGGTGTGGCCGGGGACGATACATGGAGAATTCTTGGGAATCATCGGCATAGTGAAGTCGTGCCTGACCCAGGAAACGGCGGCAATCAAGTGCTTCACCTGATCGCAACCGGTTCGACGGACACGCGCCACAATCACCTCGAAACCACTTTTGTGGATAATACCGCACTGAACGCATCCCAGACCTACGAGGTTTCCTATCGGGCGCGCTGGCTGGCCGGAGCGAATCAACTCAACACCCGTGGTTACTACCAGAGAATTGCCCGCACGACGGCACTCGATCGCTCGGAACAGAGCGGAACTCCAGGTGCAAGGAACTCGCAAGCGGTAGAAAATATCGGCCCGACATTTGCCAGCCTTCGACACGATCCCGTGATTCCCGGAGAGAACCAACCGGTGACCATCCATGCCGATGTCAGCGACCCGGATGGGCTTGGCGATGTTGTGCTGCGTGCTCGCGTGGACGGTGAAGACACGGCTGCGACGTATTCTTTTGTCATCGGTGCAGACGGTCACGGGCAAGGAAGTGTGCCCGGTCAGTCCGAGGGAACCGTAGTCCAGTTCTGGATCGAGGCTGATGATGCACTTGGCGCGACATCGACGTTTCCATTGAACGGCCCGGATGCGCGAGCTCTTTTCCAGGTAGAAGATGGCAGAGGCAATGACCTCCCCGCGCAGGAGTTGCGGGTGATCATGCTCGATGCTGACAGCGATTTTATGCACAGCCGGTTTAATTTGATGAGCAACGAACAGCTCGGCGGGACAGCGATCTACAATGGAGCTGAAGTCTTCTACGACGCGGGCGTGCGGCTGCGCGGTAGCGGTGCCGGGCGTGCTCGTGATGGCAACGATTTTCGCGGTTTCCGGGTTTCCTTTCCAGCGGATCATTTGTTTCGTGGTGTCCATGGCAGCGTCGGACTAGACCGATCCGGGCGCGCGCCTGCTTCAAAGCGACAGGATGAAATTTATGTTAAACACATGTTCAACCGTGCCGGGATTCCCTGCATGTATGATGATCTCGTTTACTTTATTCCTCCCACCAGGGTTCATACCGGCACGTCGATTCTGCAACTGGCGTCCTACGGCCCCGTGTTTACGGAGTCGCAATTCGAGAACGGCGGCAGCGGCAGTGTGTTCAATTACGATATCACCTATGATCCGTCATCTTCGACTGGTGGACGGGAAGGGCTGAAGCCGCCGGTTCCATTTCAGCACATCGGCACGGATCTGCGTGACCTCGGGGACGGCAAAGAACAATACCGCGCGCCGTTCGAACTGCGCACAGGACGACGTCGAGATGATTTCTCCGGTTGGATCAATTTCTGCCAGATGCTGAGCCTGCCTGCCGATGAATTGGAGCAGCAAATCGACGAGTGGATGGATGTCGATGAATGGATGCGCTACTCGGCGCTGATGACTCTGTGTGGCATCGGTGATACCTACATTCTGGGAGGCCTGCAGCACAATATCCGCTTCTACGTTCCCAAGGATGGTCGCGGAGTGGTCGCGCTGCCTTGGGACATGGATTTTGTTTTCAGTAGCTCTGCTGGTGGATCGGCACGTCCGAGCGCTTCCGGCAATGTCCGTAAAGTGTTTAACATTCCTCGTAACCAGCGACTTTACTGGGGACACATTCAGGATTTGATTAACACCACCTTCAATCAGGACTACATGACCCCGTGGATGACCCACTACGGGAGTGTTGTTGGGCAAAATTTCTCTTCCCAGAGAAGCTATATTCGCTCTCGAGGCATTGCCGCCGGTCGCCAACTGCCTGACGAGGTTCCTTTTGAGATTACGACCAATGGAGGGAACAGTTTTGAAGTAGATGGATCCACTGCAACGCTTGAGGGCAAAGGCTGGATCAATATTCGTGAATTTCGGCTGGCTGGCTCTACGGATGTGCTGCCAGTCGAATGGGTGGATGATGAATCATGGCGCGTAGGGATTCCTCTTCGGCCTGGAGCTAATGAGGTGACGCTGGAATCCTACGATTTCCGAGGTGCGCTCCTGGATTCCCACGCATTGGCCATTACAAATCTTTCGACTGATCCAACGCCGGTTGAGTTTCTTCGAATCACCGAGATTCACTACAATCCCGCCGGATCGGACGACCCCGAGTTCATCGAACTGCGCAACATCGGCACCGAGCCGCTCGACATCAGCGGTGTTGTCTTCACTAACGGGATAGGTTTCACGTTTACCGAAGGAACCGTGCTTGGCGCTGGCGAGTATGTTGTCGTGGTACGTGATCGCACTGCCTTCGAGCAAGTTTACGGTCAGGGGCTTCCTGTTGCGGGAGACTTCATTTCCGGAGGCCTTAGCAACAGTGGAGAACGTATCGAACTTCGCGACAATGCCGGCATCGTCATTCTCGAATTCAGGTTCGACGACTCATGGCTGGCGGCCACCGACGGCGGTGGCGCATCGCTCACCACTGTTGATGACGCCGCCTCGCCCGACACCTGGGAGACCGCCTCCCAGTGGCGTGTCAGCTCTGTTCCGAACGGAACACCGGGTGCGGCGGATCCCGGAGGTGCGGCCGTGTCCTACGAGACTTGGCTGACTCAACACTTCAGCGAAGCGGAGATAGCAGATCCCACAATCACTGGCACTGACATTGTCCTCAACAGCGCCACGCCCAACCTGCTGAAATTTGCATTCGGCCTTGATCCCAAAGCGCCCAACCCACCAGGTAGTCTCCCTCGTGCCACTGTCGTGGGCGACAAACTGCGCCTGTCCTACCTGCGAAACCGCAGCGCCTCGGTTCGTTTTTCAGTTGAGAAGTCATCCGATCTCATCGCTTGGAATACTGTCGATCCAACCCCCGTCAGCGTTGAACCATTCGGTGTCGGAGTAGATGTGATCACGGTTGAAATAGTCGCAGATGCCCCGGTGTTCCTTCGTTTGCGTCTGACGGTTGTTTCGCTTCAGTAGACCAACACCACCCTCCAGGACGCCTTCCGCACCCGCCTCGGACTCCCCCTCGGTCGCATCGGGGCCATTGCCGGAGTCCACACCTTCGGCGACTACCTCATCTACCACCTCCATGTCCTTGCCGCCGACGGACTCTTCACTCCCGACGGCCGCTTCCACTGCATGCCCGCCCAAGATCTCGGTCCCACCATCGAACTCTTCCGCCACCGCTTCCTTCACGCTCTCCGCGACGCCAAACTCATCAGCCCGCAAAAACTCGCCAACCTCCTCGCCTGGAAACACTCCGGCTTCAATATCCACCATGGCGGCGAACAACCCATTCCCGCCCCCGGTCGCAAGCGCCTCGCCGAGTATCTACTGCGCCGCCGCTCTGCTCCACCTCCCACCGAAAAGC
>Ga0308005_10000114_pt1 | contig 28899 bp, 33 predicted proteins | sample Neamet67_FD_203142 | JGI IMG/M metagenome (GOLD analysis project Ga0308005, IMG submission 203142) | Marine microbial communities from water near the shore, Antarctic Ocean - #67 | ecosystem: Environmental > Aquatic > Marine > Unclassified | place: Southern Ocean | collected 2014-06-07 | reverse complement strand
TTTAAGAAAATGTTGTTCTCGATACATTTTCTGAAAAGAAAATACTCGAACTGACACATTTTTAAAATAAATATAAAAGGCTATCTATTAATTTAGGTAGCCTTTTTTTATGTAAAAAATAAACAAGTCACGGCCTCTCCCTTTAAAAGGGAGAAATAGAGGGGTTAAATACGACACGTTAACACAAAACAACTAATTCAAGAAAGTAATTTAGGTAAACCAGCCAGGAGAAAACAAAAAACAGCCTGACTTAAAACTCAGGCTGTTTTTTGTTAAAAATTAAAATTTTATTAGGTATTACTTTGCTTTAAAAAATGGGTCTAAACCAAAGAATATCATAGCCGGAAATAAATGCATTGGAATCGCTAAGGCCGGAAATAATTCTGGAAAATCTAACTCTAAAGGTAAATCCATTAATAATGGACTAAGAATACTTAGAGAAGATAAACCTATGATGACCAAATTCAATACCCCTTTACCATTTGGTTTACCAATTTTTTCAAGTAAAACATAACCAATAGCCATAAACACGCAACCCATAATTGACGCGCCAATTATTGAACCTGCGTTAATAACTGAACTAAAATCAACAAAATTTAAGTTTTGATATACATTCAAGTAAATAACACTTGCAATTGCAGACAATACGCCAGCAAGAACACCATGGATTAGATTAGTTTTCATAACTTTATTATTTAGTAACAGGAATAGTAACATCTAATTCAATAGCGTTAGACACATTTTTAGACATACCTTTCATTGTTCCAATTTTAAAATCCATACGGTTAACCGAAAATTTAGATTTAAACATATCATTAGCAAAAGTAAATGGAATTGTCATCTTTTTAGTAACACCATGAATAGTCATTTTTCCTGTAGCAGTATATCCAACTGTTGATTTGGTGAATCGCTTTGATTCAAATGTAATGTTTGGAAATTTATCAGCATCAAACCATTTATCACTTATGGCATGTTTGTTTTTTGTTCCATTACCAGTATTTATCGTATTTACAGCTACTGAAAATGAAACTTTAGATGCATCAAGGTTAGTCTCATCAAATTGAACACTTCCTTTCAAATCTTTAAAAATCCCTTCCACATCAGTTCCTGAAAATTTAATAGAATAGTTATCAGCTATTTTTAAATTTACTGATTCATTGATTGTAAAAGCCGATAATAAAATAATAACCCCTGAAATGATTAAATAGTTTACTGTTTTCATAATTGTTGTATTTGTTTCTACAAATATCGAACTATAAAACGAAATGTGCATTAAGCTACATTAAGAAACGAAAATAATTTTTGAAAGTTTATGATTTCTCGCCCTAATACAAAAAGAAATAAAAAACTATTTGTGCATTCGCGGCAACAGAAAAGAAGCAAGAAACAAGACTGACGTATTTTGTTTAGTTAACCACAAATGCACAACTATTATATATTGAATTACGAAACAATAATTAAGTAATTGTTCTTTTTCCCTTTTCCTAAAAGGATAAATTTATTATTAATTAAATCAGATTCAGTAATTACGAAATCTTCTTTTACTTTAGCTTTGTTAACTGAAATAGCGTTTCCTTTTAACTCTCTACGCGCTTCACCATTTGATTTTAAAAATCCAGTTTTAGCAGATAGTGCATCAATTACACCTAATCCATTTTTAACATCTTCCATAGAAACTGTTGCTTGAGGAACCCCAGCAAATCCATCCATAAAGTCTTGTTCAGACAATTCTCTTAAATCTTCAACTGTAGATTTTTTATTGAATAAAATAGTAGTTGTTTTTTGAGCACTCTCTAACGCTTCTTTACTGTGAACCATAGTTGTAACCTCAACAGCTAAACGTGTCTGTAACACTCTTAAATGTGGCGCTTCATTATGTTCAGCTTCAATCGCTTCGATTTCTTCTTTAGATAAAAAAGTAAATGTTCTAATATACTTTGGCGCATCTTCATCCGTAGCGTTTAACCAAAATTGGTAAAATTGGTAAGGAGATGTTTTATCAGCCGTTAACCAAATAGCACCGCTTTCTGTTTTTCCAAATTTAGTACCATCAGCTTTTGTCATTAAAGGACACGTGAATGCAAATCCACTTCCTTTTCCAATACGTCTCACTAATTCTGTTCCTGTTGTAATATTACCCCATTGATCAGAACCACCCATTTGAAGTTTACAGTTTAATGCTTTATATAAATGTAAAAAATCATACCCTTGTATTAACTGGTAACTGAATTCTGTAAATGAAATCCCTGTTTCGATACGCTTTTTAACAGAATCTTTAGCACTCATGTAATTTACTGTAAGGTGTTTACCAACATCACGAATAAATTCAATGAATGAAAAGTTTTTCATCCAATCATAATTATTTACTAAAATAGCACCATTTTCTGAATCGTTAAAATCTAAAAAACGAGACAATACACCTTGAACACCAGTAATGTTTTTGTTTAAAGTCACTTCATCTAATAAGTTTCTTTCATCAGACTTTCCTGAAGGATCACCCACCATTCCTGTTGCTCCACCAACTAATGCAATTGGTCTGTGACCTGCATTTTGCATGTGTTTCAGCATCATAATTGGAATCAATGAACCAATGTGTAAAGAATCAGCAGTTGGATCAAATCCAATATAACCAGTAACGATTTCTTTAGCTAATAATTCTTCAGTTCCAGGCATAATGTCTTGCAACATTCCTCTCCATCTTAGTTCTTCTACAAAATTTGTTGGCATTGTGTGTGTTTTTAAAGGTGCTAAATTAATGAATAATACCAAATGAATCTTAAAATGAGCCGTAATAAATTGAATTATATTTTAGTACAAATGATAAACAAAAAAGAGGGCGCTTAATAGCGCCCTCTTTAATATTATTTCAATATACTTTAAATAAAAGTATAGGTTGAAAAGTTAATTATCCTACTACTTCTTCAGAAGCAAAGTGGAAATTACTTTCAATTTCAGCATTTTCATCAGAATCAGAACCGTGAACAGCATTTTCAGCTTTAGACTTAGCGTATGCTTTTCTAATTGTTCCTTCAGCAGCATCAGCAGGATCAGTAGAACCAATTAAAGTTCTAAAATCAGCCATTGCATTTTCTTTTTCTAAGATCATAGCAACAACAGGTCCACCTGACATATAATCAACTAATTCCCCGTAAAAAGGTCTTTCGCTGTGTACTTCATAAAATTCACCAGCTCTTTCTTTACTTAAAGTAGTTAATTTCATTGCTTTTACTTTAAATCCAGCTTCAATAATCATGTTGATTATTTTTCCTGAATCACCATTAGCTACAGCTTCTGGTTTAATCATTGTAAATGTTCTATTAGTTGCCATTTTCTATTATTTTTTGGCAAAGATAATTATTTAGCCGAGTTCGACCTAAGAAAAAAAAGAAAAAAATCACATCAAACTGATTACAACCCAATTACAAGAACCAATCTTTACATCAGTAAGCGTAAATCACTAATTTTCAATTTTATAAAGTACAGGTTTACTTGGAGATGCATCATTTTCTAAACTGATGATTTGAATATTTAAAATATACGCGCCATCCTTAATCGAATCAGATACATAAACTAATTCTGTTATTGTTTTGTCTAAAATAGGTTGAGCAGGATAATTCCAAAACATTTTATGTGCTTTTAATTCTCCTTTATCATTTTCTCTATCTACAGATGGTAAGTCAATTAACAAATGTTTTATCCCTAAATTATTTAAATACTCTATGCCATCTTCAGTTACATAAGGTGGATTTGAGTGTGAATAATTTTTAGTTTGCTTAGTAGATAAGTTTGGTAACGTTCTTATTACTAAAGCGGCATTAGTTTCCATATTTTCTAATGCGGATTTCAATACTTCTAAGTCAATAATCAAATCATTTTCTTGCCAAATTTCATTAAAAAATGGTTTAGGTTCTACGCTAATTAAATTCGCTTTGAAATGAAATTCTTTTAAACTGTCATTAATTGAATAAAACTCAGTTGAAATATGACCTACATTTTCGGTATGCGTTCCATTTCCGTGAGGATTTAGTTGAATGTTATTAAAATTAGTACTTCCACCTTCACTTACTTTTCCAATAAACCCATCTCCCTCAACAGGCCAAATTTTAATGGGCTCACAATACCAAGCTAACGCTCCCTTGTTTGGACTAAGCGGTAAAGAAATATCTATTCCTTTTGAAGTGTCAAAAAAGTGTGTATCGTCTAAAAATAATTTCATAAGTGTTAAAGGTAAACTCTTATTTTATATTTTACTAATCCAACTTAGAAAAAATAACAAAACAACTTTATAACTAAATAACTTAGTTTATCTTTGCTAAGAATGGAAAGCTCTATTAAAGACAAAGTTAAAACCTTACCGGATAGTCCTGGAATTTATCAATATTTTGATAAAAATGACACCATTATATACATAGGTAAAGCTAAGAATTTAAAAAAAAGGGTATCCTCTTACTTTAATAGAACACAGGATAACGGCAAAACAAGAATTTTAGTAAAACAAATTGTAGACATCAAATTTTTAGTGGTTGACACTGAAATTGACGCCCTTTTACTGGAAAACAACCTCATTAAGAAATACAAACCTAAGTACAACATCTTACTTAAAGATGATAAAACATACCCTTGGATTTGTATTAAAAAAGAAGCTTTTCCACGTATCTTTTCAACAAGACGAATTATAAAAGATGGGTCTGAATATTTCGGCCCTTATGCTTCTGTCACCATGATGCGTACTTTGTTGGATTTAGCTAAAGACCTTTATCCTTTACGTACTTGTAATTACAATTTATCTAAACAAGCTTTAGAAACAAAAACTTATAAAGTTTGTCTTGAATATCATATTGGAAATTGTAAAGGTCCATGTATTAAAGCGCAAACTGAAGACGACTATGCCGTTTACATTGCTGAAATTAGAAGCATCATTAAAGGAAATGTAAAAAGTATAATCAAACAGTTAAAAGGCATGATGCAACAATTTGCTGAAGACTTAAAGTTTGAGGAGGCTGGTTTAATTAAAAAGAAAATAGATGTATTGTCTAAATTTTATTCAAAATCTGCCATTGTAAGTCCAACCATTCACAATGTGGATGTAATTACTATGGTTGAAGATGAAAATGGAAAATCGGCTTATGTGAATTACTTTAAATTGAGTAATGGTGCCATAATTCAAGGACACACGGTTGAAGTTAAAAAGAAACTAGATGAAATGCCTGAGCAAATTTTACCTTTTGTGTTACAAGACATGAGAGAAAAATTTGGAACAGAAAGTAACGAAATCATTTCGGATACTAAATTTGAATTCCCTTTTGATGATAGTAAATTAAAAATTGCACAAAGGGGTGATAAAAAAACATTAGTAGACTTGTCTAAACGTAACGCTAAGTTTTTTATGCTAGAAAAGCATAGACAAGATAAATTAAAAAATCCTGAGGTAAAAACACAACGTATTTTAGATACCATTCAAAAAGATTTACGTTTAAAGGAATCACCTACTCACATTGAATGTTTTGATAATTCAAATTTTCAAGGTACAAATGCTGTAGGTGCTTGTGTGGTATTTAAAAATGCACGACCAAGTACTAAAGATTACCGAAACTTTAATATTAAAACGGTTGTTGGTCCTGATGATTTTGCCTCAATGGAAGAAGTGGTTTACCGTAGATATAAACGACTCGTTGAAGAACGTCAACCTTTACCACAATTGATAGTGATTGACGGTGGAAAGGGTCAATTAAGTTCGGCCGTAAAAGCTTTAAATGATTTGAATTTAAGAGGTAAAATCGCCATTATTGGTATTGCGAAACGCTTAGAGGAAATATTTTTTCCTGGAGATTCAATTCCAATTTATTTAGACAAACGCTCTGAAAGTTTAAGAGTGATTCAACAGCTAAGAAATGAAGCCCACCGTTTTGGAATTACACACCACAGAAATAAACGTTCAAAAGCTGCTTTTGGAACAGAATTAACAGATATAAAAGGAATTGGTGACAATACTTCAAACCAATTATTAACGCACTACAAGTCTGTAAAACGTATCAAAGCATCAACCTTAAAAAGCCTTGAAAATGTTATCGGAAAATCAAAAGGTAAACTCGTATTTGATTACTTTAATGCATTAACCCCACCAACTCAATAATTATGATCAATATTTTTACGCCAGAATACTTTATGAAAGAAGCTTTAAAAGAAGCTCAAAATGCATTTGACATGGGAGAAGTTCCAGTAGGCGCAATTATCGTTTCAAATAATGTAATTATTGCAAGGGCTCATAATTTTACACAGAAGTTAAATGATGTTACAGCACATGCAGAAATGTTAGCAATAACTTCAGCTGCAGAAGCACTCGGTGGAAAATATTTAAAAGACTGTCAACTATATGTGACTTTAGAACCATGTACAATGTGTGCTGGAGCATTGGCTTGGGCACAAATTGGTAACATATACTTTGGGGCAACTGATGAAAAAAGAGGTGCTGGACGCTTATCAGAAAACATATACCATCCCAAAACTAAAGTACAATATGGTATCATGAAAAATGAATGCGCTGAAATTATAACCTCATTTTTTGAAGAGAGAAGAGACTGACCTTATAAACTAACTTGATTTTATTACATTTGTAACATGCCAAATTTGAAACAAAAATTGACTTTTAATAAAAAAGAACGCCTAAGTTCTAAAATATTGATTGATGCCGTTTTTGAAAAAGGAAAGAAATTTAAATCTTATCCATTTATCGCGACTTATTTAACGGAAGATTCAAATGAATCTAATTGGGATTCTCAAGTTAGAATTGTAATTACTGTTCCGAAACGAAAAGTTAAATTTGCTAATAAACGTAACAGAGTACGTAGACAAATCAAAGAAGCTTATCGCTTAAACAAATCTGAATTTTATACTCAATTAGAAGCAAAAAACACGAATTTGGCACTGTTTTTAATCTATATCGGTAAAGAAAAAGAAGAATATAGCTTTATAGACAAAAAAATAAAGTTACTTTTAACAGACTTAGCAAAGCAATTATGATACACTCAATAAAATATTTTTTACTTCTTTTTGGAGGATTATCAGTTAATTTAAGTTTCGCCCAAACTGATGCAGATAATACAAACTTTGAAATTCTTAAAAATTTAGAATTGTTTGAAGCTGTTTATAAAAATGTAGACTTGTATTATGTAGATGAATCAAATCCAGGAGAATTAATGCGAACAGCTATTGATGCTATGTTGGCTGAACTTGACCCTTACACCAATTATATTCCAGAATCTAAAATGGAAGATTATAAATTAATGACCACTGGGCAGTATGGAGGAATTGGTGCAGTTATTAGACTATTAGGTGACAATGTTGCCATTGTTGATCCTTATGAAGGTTTTCCGGCACATAAAGCAGGTTTAATTGCAGGTGATGAGTTTATTGAAATAGATGGCAAAAACGTAGAAGGTTTATCAACATCTGAAGTGTCTACAAAATTAAAAGGTCAGCCTGGTAAAGAAATAACAGTAACCGTAAAAAGAGGTGAAGCCGTTAAAACATTTACTTTTAATAGAGAGGAAGTTAAAATTTCTGCCGTTCCTTATAACGGAATGGTAAGTAGTAAAGTAGGTTATATTAAACTTTCGTCTTTTACACAAACAGCTGCAAAGGATGTATATGATGCTTTTAATAACCTAAAGAAAAACCATCAAATGGAACAGTTAATTTTTGATTTGAGAGGAAACGGAGGAGGATTACTTATACAATCTGCTCAAATTGTTAATTACTTTGTAGATAAAGGATCAGACATAGTAAGTATTAAAGGTAGGATATCATCAGACAATAAAACGTATACTGCCAAAGCAAATCCATTAGATAATGAAATTCCTATTGTCGTTTTAATTGACGGTGGATCAGCTTCTGCAAGTGAAATTGTTTCAGGATCTTTACAAGATTTAGACAGAGCTGTTATACTAGGTAAAACATCATTTGGAAAAGGATTAGTTCAGCGTCCTATGGACTTAACATACAATGCTAAAATTAAAGTGACTATTGCTAAATATTACACACCAAGTGGAAGATGTATTCAAAAATTAGATTACTCAACTAAAAAATTAGGTGAAAAAGCTGATAAAATTGATGCCGCTACAATATCTACTTTTAAAACTAAGAACGGACGTACGGTTAAAGACGGTAGAGGTGTAGAACCAGATGTTATAATTGAGAGAAAATCATTGAGTAGGTTAACCACGACTTTAATGATAAATGACTTGATTTTTAATTTTTCAACAGACTATCGCGTTAAAAATGAACTTGCTTCTAGCGCTAAAACTTTCAGGTTAACAGATGCAGAATATACAGAATTTACAAACTATGTATTAAGCCAAGATTTTGATTATACAACTGCTTCAAGTGAATACATGACGCGCTTAAAAGAAGTGGCCAAAGATGAAGGCTATTATGAAGATTCAAAACAAGATTTTGATGAATTATTAGAGTTTTATAAACCTTCAAAAGAAAGAGATTTAATGAAATTTAAATCCGAAATCACAGCCCTTTTAGAAGATGAAATTATTGGTAGATATTACTTTCAAACAGGTAGAATTCAACATGCCTTATTGGACGACTCATATATTTTAGAAGCTATTAAAATATTAAACGATTCTAAACGTTATAATCAGATATTAGGAACTCAAAACTAAACAACGTTTAACATGAGGCTTAAATTATCCGTACATTATTATCTACATATTATTGCATTAAGCTTACTTATTGTAGGTGTTGCTTTGTCTAATGTTTTAATGAGTATTGGTACCATATTAATGATTGCTAACTGGTTAATTGAATTAAATTTTAATTCTAAATGGAAGCGCTTTAAGGAAAATAAAATCGTTATTGCTATTACCATTTTATTTCTAATCATGGTTTTAAGTTTAAGCTGGAGTAATGACCTTGAATATGGATTAAAAGATTTGCTAATTAAGCTACCCCTCATCACAATACCATTAGTTTTGGGTACTCGAAAAAAATTAGAGTATAAAATATATATTTATCTACTTTATCTATTTATTACTTCTTTAACCTTTACTACAATCTATAATTACATTAGATTTGATATTAATGATTTTGGAGATAAAAGAGCATTATCTTTCTTTATTTCTCACATCAGATTGGGAGGTATAATTTGTTTAGCAATATTCTTAATTGGTTATGAAATAATTAAGAATAATATGCCAAAACTATTTATTCCTGTATTGATGTGGCTACTGTATTATATATATTTTTCACAAACTATTTCAGCCTATTTATTGCTGTTTTTATTGTGCTTTATCACCTTACTCTATTTAATAAAATCAAAAGTATTAAAGATCAGTCTCTTCATTAGCGTATTAATTTTAATAGGTATTACTAAGTCATTTATCACAAAAACAATTGATGAAAACATTATAATTAACGCTCATAAAACTGTAAATCTGGAATTAAAAACAGAATCCAATCATTTTTATTTTCATAATTTAGAAGCAACAAAAAGAGAAAATGGATACATAATATGGGTAAACATTTCTGAACGTGAATGTAGAAAAGAATGGAATAATCGTTCAAAAATAAAGTTTGACTCAACCGATAATAAGGGCAATAAAATAATAGGCACATTATTCGGATACTTAACCTCTAAAAATCTAAAAAAAGATTCAGTTGGTATTTCAAAATTAAACCATAGTGACCTATTAAACATTGAAAATGGTCAATCAAATTATTTAGAAAGTTTAGGTTTTAAAGGAAAAATTACAAAATTAACAAAGCAATATTTAGCCTTTTCTAACAATGAAAACCCTAATGGACATTCTCTTCTTCAACGCATTGAACATTTAAAAACTGGTATTGAAATAGTAAAATCGAATTGGCTTGTTGGTGTTGGAATTGGAGATGTAAATATAGGTTTTCAGGAGCAGTACACTAAAGACAACTCTATTCTTGAGCCTAAATACAGATTACGCTCACACAATCAAATTATTACCATTTGGATTTCATTAGGAATTCTTGGTCTATTACTTATTTTATATATCTTATTTAAACCTTTTTTCACAAAAAACATCACCTTTTCAACGGTGATAATTTCAATTGCTCTACTATTCAGTTTTGTTACACAAGACATGATTGAAACACAAGCAGGTGTAACAATTTTCGCTTTATTTTATAGTTTAGCCAATTTTTTAAACACGAATAACGAACCAAATGTTAAAAATCATTACTAATTTTGGAGTAATACAGGACGCATGGCAAGATTAGATAAATATATTTGGGCAATACGCTTATTTAAAACAAGAACATTAGCAAGTGCTGAATGTAAAAAAAATCATGTCCTTATAAATGGTGAAGCCTCAAAACCTTCAAAAAATTTAAAAGTAAATGATGTCGTGTCTATCAAAAAAGGAGGCGTACTTTTTTCTTATAAAGTTTTAGCAGAATTAGAAAAAAGAGTTGGTGCAAAATTAGTTGCCGATTATATGAAAGATGTAACAACACTTGAAGAGATAGAAAAATACAAGACAATGCAAATGACCCAAAAGGTATACCGTCAAAATGGTTTAGGTAGACCAACAAAAAAAGACAGACGTGATATCAGTGATTTTTGGGATGAATAATAAAACTATGAAAATACTTACACTCTTTTTTATATTATTTACTTTACAAACTTATAGTCAACAAACTATGGAAACTACACATCTTAATATTGGTGATTCAACAATTATAATTAACCATCAGTATATTGAAAAAGACAGTGCTGTTATCTATTTAAATATTCATGAAGATGAACAAACAAGTATTGAAGCGATTAGAGAATTTAATAAAACTAAAGCCGTTAATTTTACTTTTATCCAGCAGAATAAAACAAGACGAATTAATTTCAATATAAAGCAAAAAAACTATTCATTTGACCCGAATAGAATTTACACACGAAAAGGAAGAAGAAAAACAATTGAGCCTAAACAATTTTTAAAATTTAGACCAAGAGTAATTACTAAGTTCATAGCCAATCATGTCATTAAAATTATTAAAAAGTATGATGTAATTGTTACACTTCATAATAATACAGATGTTAATTATTCTATAAAGAGTTATTTACCCGGTGAGGACGAATCAGAAAACACAGCAGAAGTATATGTAAATAAGACTTGGGACGCAGATGATTTTGTTTACACGACAGAGAAAACATATTTTGATTACTTAAAAGCAGAAGGCGTAAATGTGATTCTACAAAAACAATCTAATTATGTTAATGATGGCTCTTTATCTATTTATTGTGGTAAAAAAAAGATTAAGTACATAAATATTGAAGCTCAAAAAGGGCATTTGAATGAACAATTAAAATTAATATTTATTGTTGATGAAATGTTACAAAAGTTAAACACTTAACTAAACAAAATCAACAGTACACATATTATATTTAACTTTATCCACTTAACTTATATAAACTTGTAAAGCAAAATGAAACCTAACTCTAACGTTTTAATAATTTACACTGGCGGTACAATCGGTATGATTAATAATCCTAAAACAGGAGCATTAACCGCTTTTAAATTTGATGATTTATATCAAGTCATTCCAGAATTAAAACAGTTCGATTATAAATTAGATGTGGTGTCTACACCAAATCCTATTGATTCGTCAGAGATGAAAATTGAAAACTGGGAAGATATTGCGAATACGGTCTTTGAAAATTATGAAAATTATGACGGATTTGTGATTCTTCACGGAACCGACACTATGGCTTTTACAGCCTCAGCTTTAAGTTTTATGCTACAAGGTTTAAAAAAGCCTGTCATTTTAACTGGCTCTCAGTTACCAATTGGACAAATTAGAACTGATGGTAAAGAGAACTTAATAACCGCTATTGAAATTGCAGGTTTAAAGGATAAAAACAACAATGCTATTATTCAAGAAGTAGCAATTTACTTTGAGTATTCTTTGTATAGAGGGAATAGATCTTCAAAAATTAGCGCCAATCATTTTGAAGCTTTTGACTCACCAAATTACACACCATTAGCCGTTGCTGGAGTAAATATTGACTTTAACACACAAGGGTTATACCGATCAAGTAAAAAAGAATTAGAATTATTCACCAAATTAAACCCAAATGTAGGACTCATTAAAATTTTTCCTTCTATGCCTATAGAATCATTAAAATGGACATTAAATTACAGTTTATTTAAAGCTGTAATTATAGAATCATTTGGCAGTGGAAATTCATTTAGTTCACCTAGATTTTACGAATTATTAAAAACATATATTACTGAAGGTGGAATTGTGATAAACACAACACAATGTCGAAAAGGAGCAGTAGTACAAGGTAAATATGAAACAAGTAACATGTTTAGCGAATTAGGAGTTGTAAGCGCTAACGATTCTACAACAGAATCTATTTTAGCAAAAACCATGTTTGCACTCGGTAAATATGACACAAATAAAGATCGAATTATGTTTTTAAACCGTGATTGTTGTGGAGAAATGAACATATAACACTCATAATTGAAAAAAATTTTAAAAGAAAAGTAGTATAATTATAAATTTTTGTATTTTAGCAATCCGTAAAGTAATAAATACGGAAGATTAGTAATAAATTAAGTAAACAAATAATTCAAAATTAACAAAATGAAAAAAGTATTAACATTATTAGCAACTTATGGAGCATCAGCTTCATTATTTGCACAAGATGCAGCATCAGTTGCAAGTGCTCCTGAAGCATCTTTTATTTATGTATTAAGAGAAAGATTTATTGAAGGTGGAGCAGAATTTATGGGGGTTGTATTAGCCTGTTTAATTTTTGGTTTAGCATTAGTAATCGAAAGAATAGTTTACTTAAACTTAGCGACAACAAATACAAAAAAATTAGTATCTGCAGTTGATGAAGCTTTAGCTTCAGGTGGTGTAGATGCAGCAAAAGAAGTTTGTAGAAATACAAGAGGACCTGTTGCTTCAATTTTTTATCAAGGTTTAGACAGATCTGAAGAAGGAATTGATATGGTTGAAAAATCAGTTATTTCTTATGGTGGAGTTCAAATGGGACTTTTAGAAAAAGGAATGTCTTGGATTCAATTATTTATCGCATTAGCGCCAATGTTAGGATTTATGGGTACAGTAATCGGAATGATTCAAGCCTTTGATACAATTGAAACAAATGGTGGTGTACAAGCAGATCAAATTGCAGGAGATATTAAGGTTGCCTTATTAACAACTGTATTTGGATTAATTGTAGCAATCATCTTACAGGTGTTTTATAATTATTTAATTGCAAAAATTGATGGTATTGTTAATGACATGGAAGATGCTTCTATCTCGTTAATTGATGTTATGATTAAAAATAACGCAACTAAAGCCTAAGTTTAGGTTTTATTGAAAGTACTGTTGTTAACTTATAAATAATATAAGAACATGGATAATAAATTAATGTCATTAATAATCAAAGTTGGAATGGGAATTCTTCTATTAGTAGGAGTAGTCTTAATTTCAAACAACCTTGGTTTTGATGCAACTGGTGAAGAGCCAATCGCAAATCAAGAGTTTTTTAAAGAAACTTACACTTTACCAGCAGTAGATGGTAAAAAAGCTGTTGAAGAATCAATTGTACGATTTGATTACGTTTTAGATAACGATAAGAAAGTAGTATATGATTTATCAAATAACTCAACTTACAACATGGGAACTTTTGTGTCTTCTAAAGGAGAAACAAAAACTGAAAACGGATCTTTTACAGAAGAAGATATTGACCCTGTTTTAATGAATGAATATGACCTACAAGGTGCTACAGGTCGTTCTATTGTATACACACAATGGTTAATGTATGGTGGTTTACTATTAATTTTAGGATTTACAGTATTTAACATTATTCAAAACCCTAAACGTTTTATCCGTTTAGCTATTGGATTAGTATTATTAGTACTAATTACTTTAATATGTTATTATTCGGTAGATGCTGTAGGAACAGGAAAAGTTACTCAATTAAGTACATACTCTGATACAAGTTTCCATATGAGTGCAACTGCTATTTTAATGTTTATTGTTTTAACTGTGATTGCAGTGGCAATGATTTTGGTTGGAATAGTATCTGGAGCTATAAGTTATTTTCAAAAATAAATAGATATGGCAAGAAGAGAAGGAGAAGAAATAAGTGCTGGGTCAATGGCCGATATCGCTTTCTTGCTTTTAATATTCTTCATTGTAACAACTACAATGGAATTAGAAGCAGGGATACCTCAGCAACTTGCAATGAAAGTAGAAGTCTTAAACCCACCTGAGTTTGAAGTGAAAAAGCGTGATGTTTTTTCAATTTCAATTAATGCAAATGATCAATTAAGAGTTGAGGATGAAGCACATGAAGTGGAAGATATTGGGGAAATGATTTATATGTATTTTACAGCAAATATGTATTCTGAAACAGATGTAAAAGAGGCTAGATACCTTCCATACACTACAGAGGCTTGTAAAAAAGCGATCAAACTTAGTGAACTAGACTTAGTTGAAGCGCCAGAAGACATTATGATTCAATCTCGTTTACTAAAGTGGGAAAAAAGATTAATGGTTTGTGAAACTTTACCTGATGGTGGTTACCGTGAAATTCACGAAACTGCAGTTATTCAAGTGAAGCAGAAAGCTAAAACTACTTACGGTATGTACATTGCAGTAGTAAATGAGGTTAAAAAAATCGTAAATAAAGTAAGAGATGAAAAATGTAAAGAAATTTTCAATGGATTATCTTACTATGATTTAGATTTAGAGCTTGATGAAGATCAGGAAAAATTAAAGGTATTACGTATCTTAGTTCCTGAAAGAATTATAGAACCAGCAATTAAAAATTAAGAATATGTCAAAGTTTAGAAAAGAAGGAAAAAAGGGTCAACCAGCTGTAAATACTGCTGCGTTACCTGATATCGTTTTTATGCTTTTATTCTTCTTTATGGTAGCAACTCGTCCAAAAGAAAAAGAACCAAACATAGAAATACAAACTCCAGGTTCATCTGTAGCTATTGAATTAGACAAGAATGATGAAACGGATTATTTATGGGCAGGTTTCCCAATTGATGGCGGAAGATTAGTAGAAGTATTCTTAGATGATCAATTTAAGCCTGATTACATTAATGCAATAGGAGCTTGGAAGATAAGCAATAAACCTAAAGATTTAGAAGTGTATGAAGTAATTACAATTCTTAAAATTGATGATAATGTAGACATGAAAACAGTTTTCAATATTAAAGAAGCTTTAAGAGATCCTGCAGTAAAAGGATACAAAATTAATTACTCTACTAAGCAATTAAAAAGATAAAAGTATAATTTGAATTATTATATGAAACCATCATCCTTTTAGGGTGGTGGTTTTTTTTGTGATAGAGATTTTTAGAAGTCCTCAAACCTCATGTTTTAATTACAAACAAAACGATTAAAAGTCTAATAGATTTATTAAATTTGGATTAAACGTATAATACGAGTATGTTGCACTAACAATATCTTAAGTTGTTAGAAATAAATAGGAGAAATAAAAAGACATAAAAAAAAGAATATTCCGATATCTAAAACACATACCTAATTAAAAAATGAAATTAATATATACTTTAACAATACTGACTCTACTACTATCCTGTACAAATAATGATAGTAAACTAGGCATTAAGAAAACAAAACAGCTTGAAAATAAAATTGTGAAACAAAAGTTTCAATCAATTCTTGATTCAGCAAGTATTAATGGGTCTATATTGTTTTATGACCTGCAAGAAGACGAATACTATTCAAATGATTTTGAATGGGCTAAAAAGGGACAATTACCTGCTTCAACATTTAAAATTCCTAATTCAATAATAGCACTGGAATCTGGAATTATTAAAAATGATAGTACACTACTAATTTGGAATGGTGAAAAAAGAAGAAATAAAAATTGGGAGCAAGATTTAACGTTTAGAGATGCGCTTCATTTCTCATGCGTTCCTTGTTATCAAAAAATAGCAAAAGAAATTGGAGTAAAAAAAATGAGAAACTATTTAGACCTGTTCAATTACGGCATTATTAAGTTTGATTCTACAACAATTGACAATTTCTGGTTAGAAGGTGACTCAAGAATCAATCAATTTCAACAGATTAATTTCTTAAAAGCTTTTTACCAATCTCAATTATCAATTTCTGAAAGAACTGAAAAAACAATGAAAAGAATGATGGTAATTGAAGACACTAACGAATTTAAGATTAGTGGAAAAACAGGTTGGTCGTACACAAATGAAATAGACAATGGTTGGTTTGTAGGGTATATAGAATCTCATAAAAAAGTCTATTTCTTTGCAACTAATATTAGTCCTAAAGAAAACTCTAATATCAACATATTTGCTGAATCACGTATAAATGTGACGCATAGGGCATTTAACGAAATAGAAAAATAAGCCTCTTTATGAAATTTTTATCAACTCTTGCTTTTTACTTACTAATTACCATTAATTCATCCGCACAAAGAAATGATTATTCATTAGCTGATAAAGCGTATATTACTCAAGAAAATCGCCAATTTATAAGTAAAAATTGATAAATGAAAAAGCTAAATATTACATTCGGAGTCATTTGTATTATTGGAACATTATTACTTTCCTTAATGTGGGTTACTGAGTTCTATTGCATCAAATGCGACCATTCCCCTAAATGGATAATAATTTGGTTTTGTAGCACTTCTATAATTTGGCTGATTACTAAACTTTTCTATAAAAGGAAATAAAACCGGTCACCTCAATAACTTGGTATCGTCTAAAGATATGAATAAACCTTAAAAATTGATAAATGACAAAGCATCTTAAAAATATCCTAATTTTACTATCAATATTATCAAGTCTTGAATCTTATTCATCATCTTATGGAAGATATGGTTTTTCAATAGCAATTAACGCAAATAACCAAATCCGAGCAGAACAAGAAGCATGTAAAATTGATGACCTTTCAGAGTTATTATATCACTACTTTACTGCAAATATGTATAATGAAACAGAGGGATACGATATGGCTAGGTATATAAATTTGAGTAAAAAATATTGCATTAAAAAAATCAAACGTTTAGAAAAGGAACCAACTGCTTTTAATAAAAATCATAAATTACAAACGTTAAAACGACAATTATACGTTATGAATTACTTCAATACAACAGTAATTAGAGTATTATTCTTTTCAGAAGGTGTTAGAATTAAAATGAAAGCTAAAACATCATACAAAACTTATATAGCAGTACTATCAGAAGTTAAAAAAAATACTAACAGAATTAGAAATTAATAATATACTCTCTATTAAAAAAATCAAGTGTTAGTTAGAAAGATTAACTACTTTTAATCCAGCATTAAATTTACAACTTTAAGATGAAGAAAATAGCATTAATTACTGGAGCTAGTTCTGGTATTGGAAAAGCAACAGCCATAAAATTTGCGCAAGCCGGATACGATTTAATACTTTGCGGTAGAAGAGAAGAACGCTTAATAGAATTAAAGCATCAACTTTCAAAACAAGTAACTGTTGAAACACTTGTATTTGATGTGCGCCATAATGCAGAAGTTAACAATGCTATAAATTCTCTACCTGAAAAATGGAAAGCCATAGATGTTTTAGTGAATAATGCAGGTAATGCACATGGACACGCACCTATAGACAAAGGAGAAATTGCCGATTGGGATGCAATGCTTGATGGCAATGTAAAAGGCCTTTTATATATTTCAAAAGCTGTTATACCACAAATGGTAGACAGAAAAACAGGACACATTATCAATTTAAGTTCAATTGCTGGAAAACAAACTTATGAAAATGGAGCAGTGTACTGTGCTTCAAAAAAAGCAGTGGAAGCCATTAGTGAAGGCATGAGATTAGACCTTACAAAACACGGTATAAAAATTACTAATGTAGCGCCAGGTGCAGTTTCAACTGAATTTTCGGAAGTTAGATTTAAAGGAGACCTGAAAAAAGCGAATTCAATTTATGAGGGTTACGAGCCATTATTAGCTGAAGACATAGCAGACGTTATATTATATGCAGCAAGTGCGCCTAATAGAGTTACAATAGCAGACGTTACAGTTTATGCAAAAGCACAATCAGCACCAACAACAATACATAAAGATTAAGTTAATCTATACCCATAAAAAAACCCTGAATCATTGAATTGATTCAGGGTTTATATTTTTATAGCATTTTAGTCCTATTCAATATAACTCAACTTAACCATATTTGAAGGTCCTTTTTCTTCAATTGGAACTGAGGCGATATTAATCACTAAATCTCCTTTTTTAAGTAATCCTTTTTTCTTTAAAATGTATTTACAATCTGCAATGGTGTGATCTGTACTTACCATTTTATCATAGAAATAACCTTTCACTCCCCAAACTAAGTTTAATTGCGTTAAGATTTGTCTATTTTCAGTAAACACATACGTGTCTGCTTTTGGTCTTTGTGAAGAAATTTTATAGGCTGTATAACCAGAGAATGTCATGGTTACAATCCCACTTGCTTCAACTCTTGCCGCTAACCTAGAGGCATTAAAACAAATACTATCAGAAATAAAACGGTCTTGATTTTTTTCAGGTGCTTCTTCCTTATAATAAATCTCATCTGACTTTTCTACTTCACGAACAATCTTTGACATGGCCTGTATCACCTCAACAGGATATTTACCAACAGATGTTTCACCAGATAACATAACGGCATCAGCACCATCTAAAACAGCATTTGCCACATCATTTACCTCAGCTCTTGACGGTGTAATGTTATCAATCATACTTTCCATCATTTGTGTCGCCACAATTGTTGGTTTTGCATAAGATCTACATTTTTTAATCATCATTTTTTGTAAAGAAGGTACAGTTTCCATAGGCACCTCAACACCTAAATCTCCACGTGCAACCATTAATGCATCAGTCGCAATAATAATATCGTCAATATCAGCAATAGCTTCTGGCTTTTCAATTTTTGCTATTACCTTAGCAGAGCTCCCTTTTTTAGAAATAATGTGTTTTAATTCAATAATATCTCTAGCATTTCGCACAAAAGATAAGCCAACCCAATCCACATTATGTTCTAATGCAAAATCTAAATCAATTAAATCTTTTTCAGTCAAACAAGGTAATGATATACTTGTATTTGGTAAGTTAACTCCTTTTTTAGAACTTAAAGTACCACCATATAAAACCTTAGTAACGACTTCATCTTTTTTATTTGTAGAAATTACTTCCACTTGTAATTTACCGTCATCCATCAACACCTTGTCGCCAACAGAAACATCTTTAGGGAAATTTTGATACGTTAAATAAACTTTTTCTTTAGTTCCAATACATTCATTCGTTGTAATAATTAATTCAGCATCTTGAATTAATTCAACACCATTGTTTTCAACAGTTCCAATTCTAATTTTTGGTCCTTGTAAATCAGCTAAAATGGCAACATTGTATTGTAATTCTTCATTTATTTCACGAATCATTTTAATCGTGTCTAAATGATTTTGGTGAGTACCATGAGAAAAATTTAAACGACACACATTGGTACCGTTTATAATCATTTGCTTTAATACTTCTTTATCGTTTGTTGATGCAGGCCCCATTGTGGCTACAATTTTTGTCTTTTTATTATACATAATTCTGTGTTAAAAAATCAAATTTGACTTTGATTTAAGCTCCTCAACATTAAAGCTGAAAGCTGTTAATACGCTATCTAGCGCTTTTAGTTTCGTTAATAGATCGTCAATTTCTGTTTCGTAATTATTTTTAATAATTAAAAAATAATCTATCTTGTCTTGTTCTGGTATTAATTTCTTAAAATTATAAGATTGATTTTTTAGTAAGAAATAATTTTCTTCTGTGTTTTCATTAAAGTATTCATAGAACGAGAAAAAAAATTCTCCATCTTTCTTATTCTCCATTGAATAGTCTTCAATTCTTTCTAAACGTATTGAAAGGGCTTGGTTTATTCCCCAGCATAAGCGATAATCAGTAAAAGAGGAACAAATTCCAATTAAATCAAAATCGTAATCCTCTTCAAGTTCTAATTTAAGTTTTGCCATTATACCGTAAAAATACTTATTTATTTAAGACTGCTTAATGATACCAAAAAAAAATAAAACGCATAAAAAAGCCTTTTAAAATATACTTAAAAGGCTTTTAGTAAAATATTAAGGTAATAAAATAACTGTTTCTTCTGAAGTTTTTTCAGCCTCTACTTTTATAATTCCTGTTCCACTTAATGTATCTCCCGACCAAATTTCAATGTCTAAAACTGCAAAACCAGCTTGACCTAAATTAAATCTATCAGTATAATCAAATGTTGCTTTTCCATCAATATTAGTAATTGCTGTATCGTCAATTGTAACTCCTGGATGAGGATTAATGGTTGGCTCTGGATATAACCTTACTGATGCGCCTTGAAAAATAGTTCCTGAAGTGTCAATTACTGTAATAACAGCGATTGTTGGTAATTCTTTTCTACAAGATGTCATCATTCCAACTGTTAAAATTGAAACTAACAATACAAATATTCCTGTTTTAGCCATTATTCTGTTCATATAATCTAAATTTTAAGTAATTTCGCTTTATCATTTTATGATTGTATACAAATATACGTCATTAAAGTAAAAAGGTTGTACATTTAATAACAATTTATTACCCTAAAAAGTTACACTTTAGATGGAATTAAAAGAAAAGATAGAAAAATTTAATGCAGAGATCAAAGCATTTACTGTTACAAACAGTGAAGAGTTGGAAGCATTTAGAATAAAATATTTAGGCTCAAAAAATAGTATTAAAGCATTATATACTGAGTTAAAAACAGTGCCAAATGAGTTAAAAAAGGAGTTTGGTCAACTTGTTAATGGGTTAAAAACTAAAACTGAAGAAAAATTTAATCATTTTAAAGAAACAATTCAATCTTCTGGATCAGATTCAAAAAAAGAATCAATTGATTTAACTAGGCCAGCTGAAGAAGTTGCTTTAGGTTCAAGACATCCACTAGCAGTTGTTAAAAATGAAATTATTGAGATTTTTAAACGTATTGGATTTGTAGTCTCTGAAGGACCAGAAATTGAAGACGATTGGCATAATTTTTCTGCTTTAAATTTTCCTCCTGAACATCCTGCAAGAGATATGCAAGACACCTTTTTTATTGAAACATCTGAAGACGGAGATCGCTCTAAAGAAATGGCATTAAGAACACATACGTCATCTGTTCAAGTTAGGGTAATGGAAAATTCAAAACCTCCTATTAGAACAATTTCTCCAGGTAGAGTATTTAGAAATGAAGCGATATCTGCAAGAGCACATTGCTTTTTTCACCAAGTAGAAGGGTTATATATTGACACTGATGTGTCATTTGCAGATTTAAAGCAAACTTTACTTTATTTTGCACAAGAAATGTTTGGTGAAAAAGCTGAAATCAGATTAAGACCTTCTTATTTTCCATTTACAGAACCATCTGCAGAAGTAGATGTATCTTGTACAATTTGTAATGCAAAAGGATGTAACGTTTGTAAGTATACAGGTTGGTTAGAAATTTTAGGATGTGGAATGGTTGACCCTAATGTATTAGAGGCAGCAAATATAGATTCAAAAAAATATTCTGGATTTGCATTTGGAATGGGAGTAGAAAGAATAGCACAGTTAAAATATAAAGTTGGTGATTTACGTTTATATTCTGAAAACGATATTAGATTTTTAGATCAATTCAAATCTGCACATTAGGTAATAAATTATGGGATGGTTTAGTTCAAGTAAAGGAGAGACAAAAAGAGTAAGTCTAGTTAACTGGGTAGCGTTAACTGAATTGTCACAATTAGATGAAATTATTGAAGAGTCAAAAACGACTCCAGTACTAATTTTAAAACATAGTACAAGATGTTCAATTAGCTTAATGGCTAAAAATGGACTCGATAAAAGTTGGGACATTGAAGATGCAGACTTAAAAACGTATTATCTAGATTTATTAAAATTTAGACCAATCTCTAATCAATTAGCGGAAACGTTTAATGTACATCACCAATCACCACAAATTTTGGTAATTAAAGATGGTAAGTGTACTTACACAGCAACACATGCAGACATTGAGACACGTTCAATTAAAAAGAGTTTATGATCAAAGCTGTAATTATTGATGACATTCAAGAAGCAATCACTGTTTTAACCTCTGATTTACAAACCTATTGTAAAAACATTGAAGTTATCGGCTCAGCCAATGGTGTAGTTTCTGGTGCTAAAATAATTAAAGAGTTAAAACCAGATTTAGTATTTCTAGATATTCAAATGCCTGACGGAACTGGTTTTGATTTATTAGAAATAATTGGTGAAGCTGATTTTAAATTAATCTTCACTACCGCTTCTGACAAATTTGCAATTAAAGCTTTTAAATTTTCAGCTATTGATTATTTACTTAAGCCAATTGATCCAGATGATTTAATGAAAGCAGTTGAAAAAGTTGAGCACCAACATAACCCAACAAGTCGATTAGAATTATTAAAAGGGAATCTTGAAAATCAAAAAAAAATAGCTTTAAATACTGTTGATAAAATACACATTGTTCAAATTGAAGATGTGATTAGATTAGAATCTGATGTAAATTATACACGTTTCTATTTTAATGATGGGTCAAAATTAATGGTAACAAAAACACTTAAAGAATTTGATAAGATGTTAAGTGATCACAGTTTTATACGCATACATCAATCTCACTTAGTGAATACAAACTTCATTAAAGAATATACAAAACAAGACGGAAAATTAGTATTGAAAAACGGTGATAGAATATCAGTATCCTCTCGTAAAAAGTCAACACTAATGGATATGATTTCTAAATTTTAAAACAGAGTAATGGCAAAATTTAATATAGTATCCCTTTTTCTATTTAGTGTTTTAATTTTTGGATGTACAGAATGTACAACTGATGATAATCCAAAAACAAAACCTGTCAAACAAATTAGTCCAGTAAAACTAATTAGCCCAGTATTTGATACAAAATATTCAATTGGTGAACATATTATTGTAGACATAAAAGTAAATGATGCCACTAAAGTAAGTGATTTAAACTTGTTTATTGCAGATACTTTATATGCTAGTAATTTAAAAATTGAATCACAAAAAATAAATATTCCAACTAGTAAAAGTAATGTCGGTTTTATAGATTTATATTTAGCCTATACAGATGATAAAGGAATTGAACACAGAGACAACCGTAGGTTAATTATATTCTCTGACATGACACCAGAACAACAATTTGCTAATGCTAAAAATAGCTATACACATAATTCAAACGCCTATACACAAGGTTTAGAATTTTATAATGGTAAATTATATGAATCTACTGGTCGCAAAGGCGCTTCTCTTATTGCTGAAGTTGATTTATACTCAGGAAATCAAGTAAGAACAGTAGCTTTAGCACCACAATACTTTGGTGAAGGTTTAACAATTCTAAATGATACTATCTATCAAATCACTTGGCAATCTCGCGTTTGTAAATTATACGACATGGCATTTAATTCAATTGGTGAATTTCATTATGAAGGGGAAGGTTGGGGACTTTCAAACAATGGAAAATCAATTATTATGTCTAACGGAACATCAGAAATTGTTTGGCGTAATCCACAAACATTTGCAATAGAAAAAACTATTTATGCATTTGCTGACCAACAAGATTATCAACAATTAAATGAAATTGAATTGATTAATGATAAGCTATATGCCAATGTTTATACAACCAATACTATAATTGAAATAGATACCACATCTGGGAAAGTTTTAAACGTTATAAGTTGTGAAAATATAGTAAACGAAGGACGTGTAAACGGTGCAGACGTATTAAACGGAATAGCATATAATCCGATAACAAAAAAAACATATTTGACCGGAAAATTGTGGCCAAAATTGTTTGAAGTAACCTTTGAATAAAATTTAATCTAATGGGAAAATTATTTATTGTACCAACACCAATCGGGAATTTAGAAGACATGACTTATAGAGCGATTCGCGTTTTAAAAGAAGTGGATATGATTTTAGCTGAAGATACAAGGGTAAGTTTAAGGTTACTACGTCATTACGAAATTGAAAACAAATTGGTGTCACACCATCAACATAATGAACATAAAACAACAACTAGAATTGTAGATGAAATTCAGTCTGGTTTAACCTACGCGTTAATATCTGATGCCGGTACACCTGCTATTTCTGACCCTGGATTTCTTTTAAGTAGAGCTTGTGTTGAAGCAGGTATTGAAGTTGATTGTTTACCAGGTGCTACTGCATTTGTTCCTGCGATTGTAAATTCAGGTTTTCCATGCGAAAAATTTCAATACATTGGATTTATGCCTCATAAAAAAGGTCGCCAAACGATTGCTAAACAAATTGCAGAAGAAGTAAAAACAACTGTTTTATACGAATCACCACATAGAATTATAAAAACAATGAAGTTGTTTTCAGAATTTTTAGATGAAAATCGTAAAATTTCTGTGTCAAGAGAAATCAGTAAAAAGTTTGAAGAAACGGTAAGGGGAACTGCTACAGAATTAATGGCACATTTTGAAAACAAAGCACCCAAAGGTGAATTTGTAGTTGTCGTTGAAGGAAAAAATAATCAGTCTGCTGTTTAATTTAAGTCCTAAATAAATTTTCTTTTTTAAATTATAACATACCCTACATAAAAGTAGGTTTGTGAAGCATAAAAAACATCTAACATGAAAAATATTTTAATAAAAAACATTAAAGGTTTAGCAGGTATTTTAGAAGGTAATACTAAAGCCTTAAGAGGTAAAGAATTGTCTGAATTAGGAATGATTGAAAATGCTTTTTTAGCCATTGAAGATGGTAAAATTTCATATTATGGTTCTATGCAAGACATGCAGGGTATTACCGACTGGAGAAACCTTGATATTGTTGATGCAGAAGGAAAATTTGTTTTACCTGCCTTTTGTGATTCTCACACTCACCTTGTTTTTGCTGAAAGCAGAGAAGGCGAATTTGTAGACAGAATTAATGGTTTAACTTATGAAGAAATTGGTCAAAAAGGTGGAGGTATTTTAAACTCTGCTAGAAAACTGGCTGACATGAGTGAAGATGAGTTATTTAATAATGCATTAGAGCGTCTTGATTTAGTTAAATCATTTGGAACAGGAGCAATTGAAATTAAAAGTGGATATGGTTTAAGTGTGGAAGCCGAATTAAAAATGTTACGTGTAATAAAGCGCTTAAAAGCTGCTTCTGATCTTACAATTAAAGCCACTTTTTTAGGTGCTCACTCATTTCCTTTAGAATACAAAGACAATAAAGAAGGTTATGTTGATTTGATTATAAATGAAATGCTACCTAAAGTAAAGGCTGAAAATTTAGCGGATTATATTGATGTCTTTTGTGAAAGAAATTATTTCACGGCTGAACAATTAGATAAAATTTTAAAGGCTGGTGTAAAAGCTGGGTTAAAACCAAAAATTCACGTTAACCAGTTCTCTATTATGGGTGGTGTTGGTATTGGTATTAATAACAATGCTGTTTCAGTTGACCATTTAGAAGAATTAGGAGAAGAAGACATTATAGCTTTGAAGGATAGTGAAACAATTGCTACAGCTTTACCATCATGTTCTTTCTTTTTAAATATTCCATATTCTCCAGTGAAGAAAATGTTAGATAATAATATTTCAATCGCTTTAGCAACCGATTTTAATCCTGGATCTACACCTAGTGGAAATATGCAATTTGTGAATTCATTAGCTTGTGTAAAAATGAAATTAACACCTGAACAAGCTTTAAATGCGACAACTATAAATGGCGCTTACGCAATGGAGGTTAATGATGAATTAGGCTCAATTACAATTGGTAAAAAAGCAAATATTATAATCACTAAAAAAATACCTTCTTTAGCTTATATGGCGTATTCATTCGGAGAAAATTGTGTAGAAAAAGTAATCAGCTTTAAGTAAAAAGACCTTAGACCGCTTTGCTTCTAGACACTAGATACTATACCACTTCGCTATTAGAAACAAGACAAAAGTACTAGAAACCTTTTACTCATTAATTACCTTGTACCTTGAGTGTAAAACATTACCTTTGCAAAAAACATATTAGTAATGAGCAACAGAACAGAATTAGATAAATTAGGTGAATTTGGGTTAATTGAACACATCACTAAAGATTTTAAAAATCAACAAAAGTCAACTATTTATGGAATAGGAGATGATTGTGCTGTTATTGATGCTGGTGATAAATACACATTAATCACAACTGATATGTTAGTAGAAGGTGTACATTTTAACCTAATGTATGCACCATTAAAACACTTAGGATATAAATCAGTTGTAGTTAATCTATCTGATATTTATGCCATGAATGGTGATGCTAATCAAATTACTGTTTCTATTGCTATGTCTAACCGTTTTTCGGTTGAAGCTATTGAAGAATTATACAGTGGAATTAGAACTGCTTGTGAATTATACAATGTTGATTTAGTTGGTGGTGACACAACGTCTTCTCAATCTGGATTAGTAATTTCTATAACAGCTATTGGAGAAGTTAAAAAAGATGAAATTGTTTACCGTTCTGGTGCAAAAGAAAATGATTTAATTGTGGTTTCTGGTAATTTAGGTGCTGCTTACATGGGATTACAAGTTTTAGAAAGAGAAAAAGAAGTTTATAAAGAAAATCCTGAAATGCAACCCGAATTAGAAGGTGTTGATTATGTTTTAGAAAGACAATTAAAACCTGAAGCGCGTAAAGATATTATTCACTTTTTAAAAGACATGAGTGTGCTTCCTTCTTCAATGATTGATATTTCTGACGGACTAGCGTCTGAATTAATTCACTTATCAAAAGCAAGTGGTTTAGGAATGACTATTTATGATGAAAAGTTACCAATAGATCAAGAAACGTTTAACGTAGCGCGTGATTTTAATTTAACACCTGCTACATGTGCCTTAAATGGTGGAGAGGATTATGAATTATTATTTACTATTTCTCAAGACTATTTTGAAAAACTAAAAGGGAACCAACACTTTGCTATTATTGGTCATGTAACGGATGAGAATTGTACGGTAAACATTGTAGAAAAAAATGGAACAATACAAGAATTAAAAGCACAAGGTTTTAATCATTTTAGCGAAGGAGAAAACTAAGAATTTACTTTCTTATTTTTCTTTCAAATGAAAACTTACCCAATTTAATACTAGTGACTTGGTATTTACTTTCTTTAGTCGATTCTTTATAACTCACATCTAGATTTGTATAGCTATTGGTTAAACTTATAATTGGTTGATACATATCAACTAGCTTAATTCCGTTATCTATTTCTGTTGGTGTGGTAGATTGAACAATAGCATCATTAAAATCAGGGGTTTCAATACGTATTGGCACCTGACTACTGTCTTTATCTAATAAAATAATTTGTTTAATTACAATCGTGTTATTTTGATTAGGTAAGTCCTGAATAATTGGTTGAATACTATCTATTTTCACCTCAATATAATTGGTTGAGTCGTTCTTTTCAATTTTACTCTTTTTTAATTTATGAGTTTTAACCGCATTGTTATCAGCTAAATTAATCTCAAATTTATGATTTAAAGTATCAATCTGTAATGCAAAATCACTCTGCCTTGGTGTATAATACTCTGAATCAGTTGAACCTACAAAATTGAATAGTAATACGCCAACAGCTGCTACAGAAACAATCCTAATAACTAAAGGAATTACCATTCCTTTTTTCTTCAACCCTGCTTTATCATCATAAACTTCAGCTAAGTTTGGGGTTAATTTCGTGGCTTGAAACTGTTTTTTATCTCCCTCAAGTTTATGTTCAATTAAAAACGCATCCAACTCTTTTTTCTTTTCTAAAGAAATGTCATTTTCTAAATCTGATATAATAAAATCATTTACATTATCTAAACAAATTTCATCATTTAAATAGTTAAGGTATTTTAAATCTTCTTTCTCAAAAGTGGTTAGATTTTCAGTATTTGGAGAAAGGGAGAACTCTAAAATATCATCTTCTAATTCTGCTTTTAAAGCTAAGTTCGCCTCTAAAAAATCAAATAACATAGTTTGATTAATTTCATCTAAATTACCCTCTAGGTAATCTAAATAAAACGCTTCATAATTATGTTTATTAATCTTTTCCATTTTTTAACTTTCTAATACCGCCTCTACGCTTACTAATATTTGTTTTAATTTTTTTCTAGCTCTAAATATGTACACCTTCACTTGACTCTCTTTTAAATTAGTAATTTCTCCAATTTCAGAATAGTCATACCCCTCATAATCTCTTAATAAAATTACCGTACGTTGAATGTCTGATAATTGATCAAGGGCATTGTGTAATATCTCTTGCAAGTCTAAGTTTTTTAAAGGAGCTTGACTATAATGTTTGTCAATACTAGCTTCGTCATCTGTAAACTTTCTTTTTCTAACCGCGTCTATTAACGTATTGTTAGCTGTTGTAAATAAATAAGACTTTACTTTTTTAGCATCAATCGTATCTCTTTTTACCCACACTTTAGCAAAACAATCTTGCACAACATCTTTAGACGCATCAGCATCTTTTAAATGTTTTAATACAAAGCGAAATATATTATCCGCATAGGTATCAACTGCAATGTTATATTCTTTTATAGTCACGTTTTTACTTAGGTTATTTATAGGACGAACAACTATTCGTAAAGTTACAGTTAAATTTACTTTTAAAAAAAAGAACTTAAAATTATCTATAAATGGCTACATAACGATATATAACAGTAAAATACACAAATAAAAAGATAGCGTTAAATAACCCTTAAAATGAACTAAATATTTAATCACTCTATTTATCAATCATTTTTAGATAAACACTTACCTTTGTCGTATTAAAATTTTGAATGGATGTCAGAAAAAGTTAGAGTAAGATTTGCACCGAGTCCAACAGGACCATTGCACATGGGTG
>Ga0308005_10000112_pt1 | contig 29049 bp, 23 predicted proteins | sample Neamet67_FD_203142 | JGI IMG/M metagenome (GOLD analysis project Ga0308005, IMG submission 203142) | Marine microbial communities from water near the shore, Antarctic Ocean - #67 | ecosystem: Environmental > Aquatic > Marine > Unclassified | place: Southern Ocean | collected 2014-06-07 | reverse complement strand
GGCAGTATTGCTGGAACTGTATTAATAGAAGATACCATAGAAAGAAGTGCCACAGCAAGACTAGGCAGTAACAAACATTACTATGTAAGTGTCGCACCAACTACATGGTTACAGTATACAGATTTTACGGTTGAACAACAAGCAAGAAACGACAACACAGAAAGCGACACATACGAGAATCAAAGTGTAAAAATTATTGCCGACGCAGGCGACTTTGAATTTATTGTAAGTGCGACAGATTATGCTTACGATTATGATAATTGTTATACTGCTGGTTTCAGTCAAAGTAATGATTGCTTACAGGACGGTAAAAAGTTTACTGTAAGTGTCAGGAACGAGTATTTTACTATTGGTAGAACAGAAGAAAAGGCTGACTACTTCACTGAAGGTGTAAGCACTTATCAAAATGAAAGCAGTAGAGACTATTTTAGAGCAGGAGATACTGTAAACTTATCTAACTTATTACAAGTTACATATGGTGTCGATGGAAGTAAAGAGCAATACATGGAAAGCGAACAGGATAACTACGGAGCATATCTTAGTATCAATGCCGAGTTTGCTTTAAAGTATAACTTTGGTTTTAGAGCAGGCAACAACGATCAAAACGCAATGAGATTTGGTATTGAGAAAGACGCATTCTTTATGAATGTAGGTACTAGTTATAGACGACCAAACTTATACGAAACTGTTGGCGACATTTATGTTGACGGCAATGAAGGCTTATTACCAGAAGAAGGGGTAGGTTACGAAGTAGGTTATGGTGTACTAAGTGTATTCATATATGACTTTGAAGAGTCAATTGAGTATACCCCCGGGTATAACACTATAATGCCTATCGCAAATGCTGTTGACGAAAGCGACGATGTTATAGAGATGGTAGAAACGGCTAGTAGTACTGATGTTTGGACTAACGCAACATATCTTAACTCTGGTAGTTATAAAACACAGGGTGTTAGATTTGCTAACACATGGGGTCCTGTATCGTTAATGTTAAAAATAAACGACACAGATCAAACTAGAGTACCCGAGTATGTTGGTGTCATAACATGGCAACAAACATTTAACGATATTAACTATAGAGTAAAGTATGCCGGACAGTTTGATAGACTTCCTGGACCGTATGACATGCTAGGCGACGGACAACAATTTATGGATGATCTTAAGAAACTTAATTTTTATGCTACAAAAACGTTTACTAACGGTGTTGCTTTAAACTTTAAAGTTGAGAATATCACAGATGAAGAAGTAGAAGTTGTGCCTGGTTATAACAGCGAAGGGCGTGAAATCCACTTAACAGTTAAGTATAACTGGTAATACAATAAATAATAATACAATTTAACAACATTGTAGGACCACAATGACAACAGATAAAATTATTAAAAAGATTATAGGTACTTTCAAAGACCTCCAACAACGTGCTTCAGAAATTAATTCAGCACATCAACAAACAGTCATTGCCACGTGTATCCAAAAAGATAGACGTGGTAAATATGACAGCCTAGGTTTTTACAATGTAAAGACCAAGCGATACGCACTAGTGTTTATCAGAGACTACATTGCTAGAAATGTAAATCATATTCCTGAATTGGAAGAGATGAAAAGTTTAGTTAATGGGTCCATTAAGACACAACGATGACAGATCCACTAACAACTCAGTTTACTAACGATACCCTCGAAGAAGAATTACGCACTATGCTTGTTGAAAAGAACAATGAGAATAATGCTCTAAGAGGTGAAATTGCTATACTTAGACAGACTGTAGCGGAAGAGCAAGAAGCAAAATATAGAGCCTATATTAAGTTTGCGGATATACAGAAAGAATTATCTGTTCTCAAGAATAGTACTGAATAGCTCTGCTTCGTTATAACGTCGGTTATAAGTTTCCTCATTAACCATTGTTTTACCACTAGGTAATTCTGTTTCAGCAAATTCCATAAAGTACGACGGTACTTTGTGGTATTCTAAGTTATTAAGTACTGTTAATAATCTGCTGTTATATACACGTTTGCCCTTTACTTCAAATACTAGCGACACCAAAGCCATCAGTTGATTTGCTGTTAATGGTACTCTTACCTGTTGCTGTATAACGTTGATAGCAACATTAAGATCTGTATTATAAATACTGTTAATAACTGCTTCTAACACACCGTTTTTAAAACTAACGACTGTTATGCCAGTATCAGTGTCCGTTGCTGTAAGAGGGGTGTACGTTGCTGTAGCACCTACTGTAGTGTTGTACAACGAGCTAGTTTGTAATGCGTTAAAGTTGTTCTTAATAACACGTTGTACTCCTGGATCTGTAAGCGGCAATAATTCAGCGTTTCTAAAAGCCATCATATTGTTTGCTACTTCAATTGGAGTTAACTTGTGATTAATTCCCACATACACATTCTCGCCGTCCCTAGTAGGATACACAAACGTGGGTTGTTGTGAAGTAATAAACTCTTTTATACTTGCCTTAAATGTTTTACGGAATTGAAAATTGATTGGTATAATAAATTCTTGAGCATTACCTATTACTTTTTCGTATACCGGCTCTGTAACTCCGTCGACTAATCTATACCCCGTGCCTCTGAATTGTCCTTGTGGCGAACAATAATCAACTGGTCGTTTATCCCTCTTATCTAGTTGTCCTGGTAATAAATCTAACTCAACATTAATCATTGTCTTGACCTCTGAACGGTTTATCCTTTTTAGATCTACTTGGCTCAGGTTGAGGTACTCTTGAAAGAATAGTTTTTATTCCGCCTGTTCCTAACCCTTCCCATGCTGGAATGGACTCTCCTGGGTTTCCTTTACCTAATCCTGTAATTGTCTTACCTTGTATTTGCTTAGATGGTGCTATGGCTGATGGTACAGGGATTGGTAGTAGTTGCGTATCAAATCCAAATAGCGTCATTTTTTTCTTGTTAGTTTTAATATAATCGCCTGGTCTAATTACTGGGATTACTGTTGGTGGTGTTACCTTAGTAGCAATATCAACCAAAGATCCTTCTAGATCAAGTTTTAATTTGCTGTTTATAACAACCTGTGCCTCGGCTCTTAAAGACGATGTGCCAGTTGACTGTAAATAAATGATGCCAGGTATAACTGAATTTTCGTTTGCTCTACCTAATGCGTTTGCTATAATATTTTGTGACTGTATGGATAAAGGTCCCGCTGATAGAAAATCAATAGTGCCGTCTGTTCCTTCTTTAATGCCCATCAAACTTGGCCATGCTGTGAATTTTAAATTTTTACCAATTACGTTAACATTGTTCTGTCCTTCAATATTAACTGTTCCTCTGTTATTGGCTTTTAAAAAGTCTGCGCCAAACATTGGATCCATGTGTGCTAAATCAATATCATCTACCACTCCGCCTAAGCCTCTGCTTTTATCATATGGATGTGGAGCATTGTTGGCCGCCTTTATATTAACGTCCTGGCCTGCTTCGATGTTTACATTTTGATCTGCTCTTAGATTTAGGTCTCCCATTGTTCTAAGGTTAATACTGCTTTTGCCAAATACATCTATGTTACCGTCGCCATCTATTTCAACATAGCCTGTGCCTTTTTTATTTACTATGTAAATGATGTCATGTGTATCATTTAATAATAGTTGCATTCCTTGGCCTGTACGCAATCTAATTAAATTGTTTGTATCGTTGTCATCCATAACAAATTGATGTCCTGGATTACGTTTTCCAGGGTCACCGTCTTTACGTGAGCCCGGTGTTAATATTCCAAACACCTCTGAGTTGTCTTCTCTTCTTGCGCCACTGGTACTTTGACCTCTTACGAAATCATCGCCTAGGCCTTGATAAAATAAATTGTCTGCTAATTTTGATCTGGGTCTTTTTGCGGATTTAACTTCAACATCCGCTCCCTTGTTAGTGTATTTTACATTATGACTTTTTACGTCGTTGTTTATATTTATTTCAGCAGACGGATTTGGTCCTTCTCCGGTATCACTTGCTGGTATACCCGGAACCATAAAGTTTCTATAATTATGAAATAAACATGAAAGTATAACTGGTTCTACTACGGCGTTGATCATTATTAACCCTACTACAACCTGTGTGCCCGGATCGGGCGGTCTCATCCACATACCGTAACTGGTTTGTGTAGCACCTTCTGATGTTTCGTCAGCGTTGGAACCTAACTGTGTAGCACCAGCAAATGGTGATGTCCAATGACAATTAAATAATGCTTTGAGTGATGTGTCATTGCCTGTAATATCAGGTATATGAACTAGCATTTTTCCCATTCTGGTTGCGTCAATTGTTTGATGTATTACACCAAACCAAAGTTGTTTAGTTCCAAGTTTATCTTGATATTGTTTTTCTGTTTTTGAAATACTAGGCATAGTGCTATTTATGTATCGACCAGAGCATCAAGCATATCATCTGAAAGACTATTGCCTTCCTTATTAATATTGGGGCCTGCTACTTCTTTGCCATCTACAAAGACTGCTTTGTTTGGTGCTGTATTCATTTTAACAGACTCTAGTTGTTGTGTAAATAAACCTCCAATAAACTTATTAGTAACTTTAACTACCATATAGTAACCCGTGTAGGACATATCTATTGTGGTCATTTCTATTTTACCCGAGTGCTCATTGATGTCGTCTTGGTATGTTTCGTATTCTTTTGGAAACACATATCTAAAAGCAAGAAATACAGAACCCGCATCATATGGTGCGCCATCAATCTCTGTGCGTGAAGTTAGAAACTCAGGCTTCCATCCCCCTCCTTTCCTCATTAATGACTCAGTAATAGGGTCGCCATCAATACCTGCTTGATATTCGCTGGCAAAATTTCGTCTACCTAACCAATAAGGGTCACCTTTAACATCCAATGTGAGTCTGGCTAAGTAGGGTATGCCTGTTTTGCCATAACTTAATGCTGTGGTCGTGTAATGTTGTTTAGGTGTAGTGTCTTGACTTAATTCATCGCCCGAGTTTGCCTGACCGGGCAAACCTATCGATTGACTGTCTCCGGAGTAGAGCTCATCCGTGCTAAAGTCAAATTCTTCTAAATATTGATTTTGATCTACGGAAGTTGTGTCATATGTAAGTGCGCCAAATAAATCCGGATTTGTCCCCGGTGTTCCAAAACCATCAGGTATTGTGGAATTGGCAACATCTTCAATATCGCTTAATATATTGTCAAATTCACCTAGCCCAGGTATATCATTGGCATTCAACGTCAGGCCTGTGGCGTCGTTGATATTATCTACAAGTCCGCCAATGCCGTCTCGAACATTACCTATGGCAGAGCCCAACGATGATTTAAAATTAAACGGAGTCATGGACTCAGTAACTATTTTTCCTATTTTCTTTGTGAGTAAATTAACACCGCCATTTATTCCGGATGCTAGTTCTCCTGCCGCACTTTCTACTGCTTTTTGCAAATCTTGTATGTCTGTAAATAATTTATCGATGGTTTGTGTTGCTTGAGTAATGGCCTTGCCTTTGGCAAATACTGCCTGTGGTGACGCTGGTAGTCGTTTGTTACCGGATCTTAAATTTGCGGCTACTCCTGGTCTCATTGCCGCTAAACCTTCAATAAAGTCAACTGCGTCTGTTCTAGCACCGGTTACTATGTCTCTTAAGTCATTGCCTAATGTCTCAAAGTGAGCAAGTACACTTTCCGCATCAAAGGCACCTTTTGTAAGTCGGTTTGTTGTTTTCTTTTTGCCGCTGGCTATCTCTTTTAAGGATCTGGCTTGTGCCGGAGCATCCTTGTATGTAGGTGACATTCCGCCATATTCAGGAAACAAAAATACTTGTCCAGTTGGGAAAGTGATATCTACATCTTGTATTTGATCATTTAAACCAGTAAACATATAATCATATTTCTTAACAATGCCCCATCTGTCAATTAAGGCTTTGGATTTTTCTTCCTCAGTGAGAACCTTTTGCGAACCAGTTTGTACACCTGCTTGTTTTAATAGATCTATAGTGTATGCAATGTTATAAGCCGGTCCGCCTGTTGTTACTGTGTAACCTCCTGCTTTAGCCACTGGAGCCATTTGTATTTTTGGTGAGAATATGTCGGCCTTGGGGTCTTTTGGTTTGCCTATGTCACTCTCTTCGTTAGTAAATTCTCTATCTGTTACTAGAGAACAAAATTTATGATTCAATCCTAATATGTCTGTTATACACGCTTTGATTGATCTACCTTTTTTTAATGTCATGACATGGTGCAGTTTTGTTTCTTCTTTGGATCCGGTACCATCGTTATCTGCTTGTTCGCTGGAGCCAACTGCGTCTGTGACTGGTGTTAGTTTTCCTGGATCAATCGGCAGGACGGCGGCATGCCATTTGGGTTTGCCTTTATCGTCGAGCTCTTGCTCCATCTTTTTATCTTCTTCATATTTTGAACCTAGGTCTATCTTTATAACATGCGACCTTTGTTGGGCATCTGCCGAATCAGTATCAGCAATATGTAATCGTTGTACTATGTCGCGGTTTACCTGCCCTTCTAAGTCCTTCAATAGTTCCGTGGTATCTTTGCCTTTAATAGTAACCTCTTTAGCAAGCCGACGTGTTTCAGGAATAAGTGTTGCTCCAATATTGTGTATTGAGACCAGCCTAAAATTATATTGTGTTCCTTCAGTCTGCGGATTAAAATCAAAGTTTGTTAAGTAACACGGGTAGACATATTTGCCAATTACATTAAATTCTTGTTCGTCATACTGCTCGCCAATTGGCTTATGTCCTATTAGATCTACTTCTAACAAATATGGTAAGTCCAGTGGTCCTTTATTTTTTGAGTCGCCGTATAGTTTTTCAAATGTATTTCCGTTGGCTTCGTCTATTTCTTTTAATTTATTATATCCCATGTGCATTAAATGAATTAAACTAGAACCCTGTGGCTCTAGAATTTGGAAAGTTGCCTGGGTGGAGTATGTTAGAGAAGATGTAAATGTACTACCGTAATTGTCGGTGACTGACTCAATGGTTAAATTATCAATATTAAATTTTGTTGTTACGCCTGTTTGGGCAATAATTACTCTCTTGGCATCTTTTCTTGCCTGAGATCCTAAAGTGAAATTGCCAGAATAATAAAAACTCATTGGCATCATACTAAATGTCAAGTTATATGTGTAACTTTCATATTCGTCTAATATGTTATGTTGAACATTATCGTTACTAATGTATATAGATTTTAGGGTATTTTCAGGATCGGTATTTGTAGGATCGGCCATGTTAGTTTCTCGCTAAACGTTCGATGGTCTGAGGACTTGGTGCCTTGATTGAAACTCCTGGTTTGAAATCATTTATTGGATCTTTGATAATATTAACATTTCTTAAACTAAACACCCACCAAAAATCAACAGAACCATATAGATCATATGACAGTAAGTCTGGTCGCATATTATATTTTTCTGATAATGTTATAGTCGTGTCGCTGATGCTTTCTTTAATAACAGGCAACTTATTATAGTTTAGACCTGTATAAAAAGACTTGTTTGGTGCGTTTTTTAAGAAACTGTTTTTCGAATATGGCATTAAATAAATCCTATGTTATGTCCTTTCCTCATTGCGTCTAAATCAAAGTCTTTTCTAACTCTACGCGGTGAGTATTGTACTTGTAAGTTAATTGTGAATTCAACATCAACAGGCATATATGTTATATTAGCATTGTCGCCAAACGCACTAGCAAAACCTTTGCCGTCTTCCATGTTTGACATTGAGTGTTCTATTGGTACCATGTCTACATTGTTACCTATCAGCATGTTAAAGTCTGTGAGTATCACTGGAACACGATCAAACCCAAATGGGCCTAAGTATGAAAATTGTAGTACTGGCGGTGGTGCGCCATTTGTTCCTGTCTTGACTGCTCTTTCGCCAAAATCAGATTGTGTTAAAATGTTAAAAAATCGATATGCCGCTAACATATATTGACCATCTTCTTTTGTTCCTGCTGTAAATGTTGCGATAAGAGGAATAACCGGAGGACTCGAATTAACATACGAGTAGATCGGAAAGTTGGCACCCTTAAATTCCATGGAGGCATAGTTTGCACTTCTTGATAGGAATATGTTAGGGGTATACGGAAATACAACACCGCGATTTTTCTTTAAAGGATTCAGAACGTCTTTTTTACTGTCGTCCTTTTCAAAGAATGTCTCGGCATTCTTTTTATATAATTGCAAACGTGCTCGTTGGTCAAACGTATGTGACGCATGGTCGTCGTTTGGGTTAGTCGTTGTTGGTGGCCCGAATCCCATTATAATCTCCTATTTTACATAATGTATTTATCAGTTTCAATAAAACTGCCGTTAATTCCTAAAAGTGGATAATTATACTTGACTTCCGAAAAAAACAATGTATAATACATTAAATGGAGATTACATACAATGGCACAAAAATACTTAAACAATAAAGACTTATTAGCAGAGATTCATAAAAGTAAAATGAGTTTTACATGGACGAAGTCTACTCAGTACGATCGACCCGACATTATCGTCGACGACGTCAATGATATTACTACGGCAATATTCGATCAAGCAAAACAAAACAAAGCAGGACGCATGAAAGATTTTGCGTATCAGGCCGCGGTTAAAGACTACAGTGGGCCGGCTAATAAAAAACCTAAACAAAAAGAGTTTTTAGTCGATCCTGTTACTATCCCAGATGAGGATGTTACTGTTAGGGTTATGGACATGGAACACATTCCATTAGAGCCAGGCAGAAAAAAGAATCCTAGGAACGAGGCTGAAACTAAAGCAAAGTGTAACTTTCCGGCATTTAAACATTATGCTAAAGTTGACGGAGAAATAACTGAAGTTGCTAGAAGTCACTGGAAAGGCGGTCTTAAGAGTGGTAAGTTTTCTGTACAGCACGGAAGTATCACAAACGAATTAGGCAAAATGTATCTTAAACTAGTTGAAAGATATAGCCAAAGAGCAAACTGGAGAGGCTACACTTACATTGATGAAATGAGAGGTCAAGCACTTTTACAGTTAGCGATGATTGGGTTACAGTTTAATGAAGCAAAGTCGGACAATCCGTTTGCTTATTATACAGCCGCAATTACAAACAGTTTTACAAGGGTTCTTAACATTGAAAAAAGAAACCAAAACATCAGAGACGATATCCTTATTGACTCTGGACATTTGCCAAGTTACGGAAGGCAAATAGCACACGAAAATGCGATGAAAGAACTCAGAAAAGCAAATTCGGAGAGTGCTGAAAAAAATGACTGATAACTTATTTGATAAAGCCGCAGTTTTTACAGATATACATTATGGCTTAAAACAAAATAGCCATCAGCATTTGAAAGACTGTAGCAATTTTGTCGACTGGTTCATTGTTGAAGCAAAACTTCGCAAAGCAGAAACTTGTTTTTTCTTAGGCGATTGGCATCATCACAGAGCAAGTATTAATATTGCTACTATGAATGCTAGTCTAAGAGATCTTAAAAAACTCAATGACGCATTTGACAAAGTATATTTTATTACAGGCAATCATGATTTATATTACAGAGACAAACGAGAACTCAATAGCATAGAATTTGCTCGTGACCTATCTAACTTTGTTATGGTGGACGACATGTTTGAACAAGACGATGTTGCTATTGTGCCTTGGCTAGTTGGCGACGATTACAAAACAGTTGCTAAGATGGAATGTAAGTATATGTTTGGTCATTTTGAATTGCCGTTCTTTAAAATGAATGCTATGATCGAAATGCCGAACCACGGTGGCATTCAAGCATCAATGCTGGATAAACCAGATTATGTATTCACAGGACATTTTCATAAAAGACAGTACAATAGTAATATACATTACATCGGTAATGCGTTCCCGCATAATTACGCAGACGCACAAGACAATGACAGAGGGTACATGTTCCTTGAATGGGATAAAGAACCTATCTTTGTCAATTGGCCTGAATGTCCAAAGTATGTTACATGTGGATTAGTAGAACTAATTGACGACCCTGCTAAGTTTCTAGATGCTACAACGTATGCTAGAATTAAATTAGACGTTGATATCAGTTATGAAGAAGCATCGTTTATTAAAGAAAACTTTATGGACAAATACAAGTGTAGAGAAATACAACTTGTACCTGTCAAAGAAGTTGAAGAAGAGTACGAAGCAGGTGAAATACATTTTGAAAGTGTGGAACAAATAGTTGTGAGTCAGTTACAGACAATTGAAAGCAACACAATAGACACAGACAAACTCATCAACATCTACCAAAACTTATAATATGCTAAACATAAAAAACATCAGTGTAAAGAATTTCATGAGCGTCGGAAATAACGTCCAAGGCGTTAGGTTTGATGATAAGCACTTAACCTTAGTGCTAGGTAATAACTTAGACCTAGGTGGCGACGGTAGTAGAAACGGCACAGGCAAGACTACTATTATTAACGCACTCAGTTATGCTCTTTACGGAGAAGCATTAACAAACATTAGGCGTGATAACTTAATTAACAAAACAAATGCCAAAGGCATGATTGTATCATGTGACTTTGAACTTAACGGTAAAGAATATCGTATTGAAAGGGGCAGGCGTCCTAATGTGTTACGATTGTTTGTTGACGGTTCTGAACTAGAAGACCAAGAGCAACAAGGCGACAGTAGAGAAACACAAAAAGAAATAGAAAAAATTATTGGCTTTAGTCATCAAATGTTTAAGCACATTGTAGCATTAAACACTTATACTGAACCATTCTTGGGTATGAAAAACAACGATCAGCGAGAAATGATCGAGCAGTTACTTGGCATAGAAGAACTGTCGCAAAAAGCGGAAATACTTAAAGACAAACAAAAGGATACTAGAGACGGTATCAAAGAAGAAGAAATGCGTATTAATGCTGTAAAAGACAGCAACGAACGTATGGGCAAGAACATTAAAGAATTAGAAAGTCGCAGTAACGCATGGGAAAGAAACAAAGACATTAAGTTAGGCGAAATGGCATCTGCTCTAGAGCAGTTAAAAGAAATTGATGTTGACAGTGAAGTAGCAAAACATAACCAGTTAGTTGTTATCAAGGACCATGAAGCAAATTTAAATATATTAGCAAACAACTTATCTAACACACAGAACTCTTTTAAAAGAAGTACAAGCAAATTAAGTGAGCTAGAAGCAAACTTAGTAAAAGCAAAGGAAGGAGTGTGCCCTACATGTGAACAAGGTACAGCACATTTAGACACACATGAAGTATACACAAAAGAGTTAGAGACCAAGATAGCAGAAGAAAAAGAATACTTTACTGGTTTAACTATTAAAGAAGAAGATTTAAAAGACGGTATTGGATTACTTGGTCCTGTAGAGGATCGTCCAAGTACATTCTACAAAACATTAGAAGAAGCATTAACACACAGAAATAATGTTGATAACTTAATTGAAAGTACTAGATCAAAGCATAGCGAAGAAAATCCATACATAGATCAAATAGAGTCTATGAAAAATACAGGCATACAAGAAGTCAGTTGGGATTTAATTAACGAACTTACTGCTCTTAAAGACCATCAAGAGTTTTTATACAAACTGCTAACAAGCAAAGACAGTTTTATTAGAAGACGTATCATTGATCAAAACATTGCTTACTTAAATCACAGACTAGCACATTACTTAAATGAAATTGGCTTGCCGCATGATGTCAAGTTTAACAGTGACCTAAGTGTAGAGATTACAGAGTATGGTAGAGACCTAGACTTTGATAATTTAAGCAGAGGTGAGCGTAACAGACTTATACTAAGTTTAAGTTGGGCATTTAGAGATATTTTTGAAAGTCTTAATCATCCAATGAACTTCTTGTGTATTGATGAGCTCATTGACAGTGGCTTAGATGCTACAGGCGTAGAGAACGCACTTGGTATACTTAAGAAAATGAGCAGAGAGCAAAATAAAAATATATTCCTTATTTCGCACAGAGAAGAATTAAGTGGTAGAGTCAATGATGTATTATTTGTGATTAAGGAAGGAGGCTTCACTAGTTACAACACCGACACGGAGTATGTTAATGCTCAGTGATTGGTTACATAATAACAACGTAGTAGATACCCTCCCCGAAGACTGCGAAGCATTTGTATACCTAATAACTAACAATACCAACGACAAAAAGTATGTTGGCAAAAAGTTAGCAAAATTCAAAACAACAAAACCTCCACTAAAAGGCAAAAAGAATAAAAGACGCGGTACCAAAGAATCAGACTGGCGTGAGTATTGGGGCAGTTCAGATAATTTAAAAGAAGACGTTTTAGCACTCGGGGAAGATAAATTTACTAGAGAAATTTTGTACTTTTGTCCTAGCAGGGGTGTTGCTAGTTATATAGAGGCAAGAGAACAGTTTGAAAGAAAAGTGTTGCTCTCAGATGAGTACTACAATGGAATTATCAACGTTCGTATTGGTGGTTCAAAAATCTTACGTGAAGGTCTTAAAGAAGACTCAAAAAATCCAGATACATAAACTCCACCTTTTACCAGAAACTATTTCGCTTAATGCGTGAGTGCTATTACCTGAAAAAAGTATACCATCGCCTGCTTTTAGTTTTACCGGCTCATTCTTAATAGAAAATTCTCCGCCCTCAAACTCATCATTAAGAGTAACACATATTGAATACTTAGATGGATCTTTATGTGAGCCACAACTTTCGCCAGGAAGATAATAATTTGCGTAGAAATTATCTTTGTTTGATACGGTGTATGTTTCTGATTCTATACTTACTGGTTTAATTAAACTGCTAACATGTGCCGCTGAATCCTGTTCTAATCTTATTCGGTGGGTGTTAAAAGTTTTATGTGTTTCGTTCCAGACAGCATCAGTCCAGTGGCCAGGTGCTAGTGTAGTACCGCCAGGCATGTGATGTGAATCGTCTGGTAACTGGTTTATGATGTCAGCACACTGATCGCTAGTTAACATGCCGTTTATTATAATAGGGTCCATGCTGTTATTTATGATAAGGGTAACTCACAAAATGTTTGACTCAACGTTGAGAAACGATAACTAATTACTGAAGAACACAAAAAACACGGCACACACAGACGCTAAGTCTAACTCGCATTACGGCACCCACATAGGACTATACACCCGCCCCAACAGAGGCATTGAATATCTGGCTCCTCGACAATCCGGTAGCCCCGGTGCGAGAATTGGAGATGTATAGCGGCAAAGATACAAACAAACGACAAACAGTATTAGAAGAATGTAGGCACTGAGAAAAAGCAACCTACAAGTTTGTGTAACAGAACTCTACAACGTTATACAGACTTCCGTGAGATTCGAGACGGTAGTGTATGGGGACAGAAGGCTCACCGGTTCCTAGTAGCACCCGAGTTAGAGATGGTAATGGTTCACTTGATGACACCTGACATGCTTCTCCTTGCTTAAGGAGAATTATGGCTCAAGTTACTTGATAACTTAAATGTTTTAAAAAATTGCAAACAAAAACTATCATGAAACGAAGTGAATGAAGTTTGAAGTTGGCAAAGACACGAAGTGTCTAATAAAGTAAACATATAAATATAGATATGATTCCAGTACAAGATAATTGGTTACACATAAAACATAAGTTTATAGATAGTTGTGACTTAATAACCAACAGCACTTACGCAGATAACTTACAACGGTTTAAACAACTAGGGTTATTCAAACTACTCTTGCCTACAAGCATGGGTGGTATAGATGGACATGTACAGGACTTTATAGAATGCCAGTTAGCAGTGAGTAGGTGTTGTGTCGAAACAGCAAATAAATTTTTTAGGTGTGCGAGTGCTCCTTACTTGTTAAACAAGTTTGGCGAGGACGTATTACAGGAAGTCTACGGTACTGATAATGAAGCACTAGTGCTATTGTATCCGGGAGACATAGATAGTGCAAAGACTATGAATGTAGATCCGGAGTACGATTGGATTATTGTACAGGACGATGACCGTTACTGTTTACTTAATGTGGCTGATAGAAATTTTGAGCCGGAGCGGTATACCATAACCCTTGCCCATGCCGGCATAATGATACGCAATGAACTGTCATGGTTTCAGTTCTATAATAGAGTGCTTACAACGTCTGCTATTGGTGGCCTGGAACATGTAGTAACATTAACACAGAACACCGGCGACAACGGCTTATACGCAGTCTTAGGCATGGTATTAAGCGAGGCCGACGAGATGAGACTTGTACTACACAGGAATATCAATCACGCATTGCTACACTTACAACAAGACGAGCAAGTACCTATGTACGATAGGGTAAAATACAAAGTTCAGAGTGCCAATGCGTACAATAAAACACTGAATTATCTAAAAGAAGTCGGTAAATTAACCGATAACACAGAGGTCGGACACATAATAACACAGGTGGAATCAATGGATATCGAGCATTTAAACAACTTAAATGAGGATTATAAAGGGTATATTAGGTTTCTTAATGGCAATGACGAGCAGGATTTATACTTATAGTTACATCTGCTCTTGTTTCATTTCGTTTTTACCGCCTGGATTCTTTGCTTTAACAAACTCTTCAAAACTATCCATAACTCCACGTCTAGTATCACCGTCGATACTCCACGCTTCTGCTAATGTAATGGATCCTTCTGTATATATAACCAAGTCATATACACCTCTAGAAATTAGTTCCGATTGCTCTTGGAGTAATCCCAAATAGTCCCTGATGTCTTCAGGTTCTGCTCTATTTAGGAAGTTAAGAAAAAACTTACTGGGTCGAAGTCGAGTGGTACTTCAAATGGTTCGTCACATTCTTCGCAATTTGCGTTGTATGTTTTGTTAATACCGCCGTTGTTAATTTTGCCTACTGCTTCAGTAATTTCTCTACCAACATTTGCGTCAACATTATCAATGAAGTCTAAAATCTCTTTGAAATCTTCAACATGTTCTTCGACGTCGGGTATCTTTATATATTTAACACTATTAACAAGTACACTATAATTAAAGTTAGCCATTTTTTCAAACGCATTGCCAATGTCTTTAATTCGTTGCTCTTCGTTATCTGCTTCTTCGTTAGCAATTCTACCTAGTAGGTTTGCTTGTTCGATCATGGATTTGGCAGTTTGAATAGCATACAAGTAGTTTGCTGGCTTTACACCAATAGTTAAACCGTTTTGTAAACCAAACTCAGTTAAATCCTCAATTGGTTCGAAGTCTTGGACTGCTAAACCTAGATCAACATCAAAAGACATCTCATGCTCACACTTTTCGCATTTATGATCAACTGTGAGTTGTTTTTTTGATTCTGATGCGGCTCTAATTGCTACTAATAGCAGTTCCATGTCAGGAGCAATAATTTCTTCCGGCTTTTTAATGCTGGGTACACAACTTTTAACCAATCTAATTACAGCATCGCCGTTAAGTAATGCGTCTGGGTTGCGAACAATTAAGTCGTCTTTCGGTGTCATTGCTAACACTGGTAACTCATTGGTCTCTGGCCAGTCAATTACATCGCTGTCGTAAAAAGCACCACCGCTTGGTAGGCCTACATATAGTTTAGGGGATCTATAAAAATCCTGTAATGTGTTCTTTGCTGTCATTCTTTGCTCCATTATAACATATTTTAATTATATCGATAAATACTTGTAACGAGATATACTCTATGTTAGAACTATTTATCTATCATAAAGTACATGGTTAATAGGAAAGTGAATCTATGGCACAAGGTAAAGCACCACAGGATTTTAAAGGTACTGCTTCAGGAGGCGGTAACGAGTATAGTATTACCTTTACTGGACCTGATTGGGCCAAGGAAGCCACGCAGGCTTTAATTAATAAAAAATTAGGTTCCATAGATAAAAAACTTAATGCTAAAGGCGGTTTAGGCGCAATGCTGAAAGCGGCATTAGACAACAACACTGACGCAATAAAAGATTTAAAAGGTCAACAGACAAAAGATAACAAAGGCGACAACACGTCGCAAGACGAAACTAAAAAACATCAAAGCAAGACCCAAAAAGCCGCAGATGATTTATTTGATGCTACAATGAGCAATGCTCAGGCATTAAAGGATCTGGGCAAACTGTCTAATCAAGGCAAGGCGGCCGATTCAGGCATTGGCGGATCATTGGGTGACTTGGCGACTAAGCGAAGTTTTCTTGGCGTGTTCATGAATGGGATTGCTGGCGCAACTAAGGCTGTTTATCAATTTGCTAAAGGTATTCTTGGTGTAGCAACAACTCTTACTCTTGCCATAGGTAGACAGATTACCAAAGTGTTAAACTTGCTTAATGACAGTTTGACAAACGGAACAGCAGGATTAGTTGGCGCACTTCAAAAGAGTTCAGTTAATATATCAGCAGAGGCCAGTAGAGCAGGATTAGGTTTGCGAGAATTTACAGAAGCATTAGAGCAAAACTCGGAAGAAATTATGGTATTAGGTGCCAAGGGATATGCCAGTCTTCGAACAGCAACAATAGATACAGCAAACGGTCTTTTTGAACTAGGATTTGCAAACGAAGAAGTAACCAAGTTACTGGGTAGAGAAATATCAATAAGAGCCAGAATGGGTATGCGATTAGAACATGGCGGCGACGAGCTAGCCAGAGACATTGTTTCGGTAGCAGGTGAACTAAGAAGAATCGGAGCAGTAGCAGGTATTTCTGCTGAAGCATTATATGATGCGTCAAAATTAAGCGACGAAACTAATACACTGATAGCCGCCAGAGCAAGAAATTTAGGCGATGATGGTATATCGGCATTACAGACAAGTATAAGAAAATTAACTATTAGAATGGCAGGACTATCGCCAACGTATGCTAATGCTATAACTGAGCCGTTAGTGAATGCTATTATAACTGGAGCAGTTGGTCTTGATGAAGGCTTTACAGACCTTGTAACTGTATTCCCTGGATTGGTCAGTTCCATGAGCATGGCGCAACAGGATATAGCCAACAGTGGAGAAATAACTGACTCTACAATTACTGATATAATGGAAAACTTACGCACTACTAGTGACGATGAGTTTGATAGAGCAAAACAAATGGCCTTAATGACAAGAAACCAAACAGCCATACTGGCAGTAAACTTTGCCAGTGAAGCAAGAGCAAGAGATTCATTATTTAATAACCTAAACGACCAAGGGGTCACCCTAAGAAACTCAGCAATAATATCTGGACAAGCAAGTATATTCTTTGATATGCTGAAAGCACCATTAGAAAATGCCATGTCAACATTTATGTTTGGATTCTTAGGGGTATCAAATTCGGGTAAAGATATGAACCTGGGTGTAATGGTATCTAAATTTGCAACACTGGCTACGGACTTTGTTCACCAACTACCAATAATTGGGGCAGTATTAGAAAAAAATGGCTTCATTAATCAGTTGAATCAGACAGTTAATGAGTTCTTTGCCAAAGACGCCACACAAGGAGATAAAGCAGACGCAAGAAAGCAACTGCAACAGATAACTGTGCAATTAATTGAAGATTTAGGCGCAGGCTTTGGCCAAGTAATATTGGATGGTACTGTTGCAAGAGAGATATCTACCTTCTTTTCAAACTTGATGGACCAGATTTCTATTCAAATATACGAGTCAACCGGCATGGGCGCCAAAACAGCGGCAATGGCTTACATGAGAGCGGGCGACAAAGACTCGGCTTTTTCAGTCGACTCATGGGGATATGACGCTGGTACTGTAATAGGAGAAGCAATCGAGGATAAAATTAGTAGGTCTAGAAAGAAACTATCCTCAAACTTAGGTGTGGACGACTCCGATGCCGCATCATTCCAAGCCACATATAACAACGGTGAAGAATTATTTAGTGCTTCACTCAAACGAGATAAGGCCAAGTTGATGAAAAAGTACAACTTATCTGAAGATGACTTTGTATCTATTGCTGAAACCTATGATGCAAGATCCGAGGTGTTAAGACAACTTTTGATTGACGCAGGATACGATTTCGCCGAAACCACCTCCATGTTAAAAGACGGTGCGAAATTTGCAAACCTGATCGATGGGGGACGTAAAATCTTTGGCGGCCCAGATGAGATGGACCAAGGCCTAGCACAACTGATAGTGGAGGGAGGCCGCGGACTTTTTGATAGCCTTTCCGGGTCCGGGTCGCCGGCTACTCGGTTTGATGGCACCCATGTAGACTCCCCCTCTGCGATGAACAGAGTCTCGAGAAACTTAACAGGCAAGGGTGCGACATATGGTGAACAAAAATTCTTCAAAGACCTAGTCGTACAACTGAACGCAGACAAAACCCAAAACTTTGATGCCACAGACGGTATTAACAAAGAAGAGAAAGATCTGTTAACGCAAAAGTACAAAGAATTCTTAGAAGACAACAGGAAGATGCTTGGTGATCAAGCATCTAAGATTGATGATTTAATTAATTCAATGAATGGTCTTCGGCTAACTTTAGACACCGATAACGCAAACACTTAATAGCCACATCATATTTAAACCACAAAGGTTGACTTCATATGATAAATATAGTATTATATAACAGTAAACTTTGGAAGAATAGATATGAGTTGGAAAAAATACTTTAACCCCGTAGAAAATAGTGCATTGCCGGCAGGCGTTGCTGGAGACAAGTCAGGTAATGCTGATATGTATGCCAGTAGATATAGCAGTTGGTTACCTGAGGTTTATCAGGGATCACCAGACAGGGTTATGCGATACTATCAATATGATGCGATGGATAGAGATTTAGAAGTTAATGCCGCACTAGATATTATCTCAGAATTTTGTACACAAGAAGATGACGATACAAAATTACCATTTTTAATTAACTACAACGACCAACCCAGTTCACCAGAAGTAAAAGTTATACAGCAAAGTTTACAGAAGTGGTGTAAACTAAATGAATTACCAAGACGTATATTTAAAATATTCCGTAGTACAGTTAAGTACGGCGACCAAGTATATATCAGAGACCCACAAACTAAAAAACTATATTGGGTCGATCCTTACCAAATTGAAAAAGTGTTAGTAAACGAAAGTAACGGTAAAAAGATAGAACAGTACTTTATCAAGAACTTAGATTTACATTTAAAAGATTTAGCGGCAACCAGTGTATCACCTAACTCACAGAGACCATATGGTTCAGGTGCTATAATGAGTGACTACACTAACCCACAAGCCAGCTCAGGATTTAAGAGCAGTAGTTCCGGCTTTGGACCAGACTCTAATAACGCAGTACCAATTGACGCACAACATGTATTACACATAAGCATGAGCGAAGGCATGGAAACAACTTGGCCTTTTGGTAACAGTATATTAGACCCTGTGTTTAAAATCTTTAAACAAAAAGAATTATTAGAAGACGCTATTATTATTTACAGAGTTCACAGAGCACCTGAAAGACGTGTGTTCTTTATTGACGTAGGTAATATGCCACCACACAAAGCACAACAGTATCTAGAACGTGTTAAGTATGAAGTACAACAAAAACGTATTCCTAACAAAACAGGTGGTGGACAGAACGTAGCAGACAGCAGTTACAATCCAATGAGTATGTTAGAAGATTACTTCTTTGCTCAAACGGCAGACGGTCGTGGTAGTAAAGTTGATACTTTACCCGGCGGTGATAACTTAGGCGAAATAGATGATTTAAAATTCTTTAATAATAAACTTATTAGAGGATTAAGAATACCAAGCAGTTACTTACCTACTGGACCAGACGACGGATCAGCACCATTTAACGATGGCAAGGTTGGTGTAGCATATATTCAAGAATATAGATTTGCCAAATACTGTGAAAGACTACAAAGACAGATTATTAAAAGTTTAAATCAGGAATTTAAAGTATTCCTAGCCGCAAGTGGTGTAACAGTTGATAACAGTTTGTTTGACATAACATTTACAGATCCACAAAACTTTAGTTCTTATAGAGAACTAGAATTAGACCAAGCACGAACACAGTTGTTTGGTGCGTTAGAAGGAATCCCTTACTTAGCAACACAGTTTAAACTCAAGAAGTACTTGGGATTAACAGAAGAAGAAATTGCTAGAAATGAAGAACTTTGGGCGGAAGAGAATGCTGTAGACATAGACGATTTAAGTTCTGATACTACATCATCTGATCTACGACAAGTTGGCGTAAGACCACAACCAGGCGTAGATGTAAGTATGGCGCCAATTGATATGGGTGCCGCAGAGCCAGGACTAGGCGAAATGCCCGACGGTGGCGACGCAGGCATGGATGAGCTAAATACATTAGGTGGAGGACCAGAAGTATAATGAAAATAATGGAATTTTATGAACCAGCACATGACGAGATTCAACAACGTCATAAGACTGATACAAGAAAGAAAATGCTTAGTCTGGAAGAAGTTGGAAAACTTAGAAAGATTAGAGCTCTTAAACAATTAGAATCTGAGAAGCACAAAAAACTTGCTCAGCAAATGTATAGAAAGCCAGTCGATGATGGCGGCGGATCTGGCTTAATCTAAAGCCGATGAAGACACTAGTTGTCTGCGGTTGCAGTTGGAGTAGCCGAGACCCGGTATATCCTAACTTTGAATACGGTTACCTAGTAGCAAGAAAACTAGGCTACAATTATATCAACTTAGCAAGATGTGGAATGAGTAACTTTGGTATACGGTTACAAATTGACTATGCTTTAAAACACCTAAACCCAGACTTAATGATTGTTAACGCCACAGGTGTTAATAGATTTGAGATACTCAAAGAACTAGATAACAAATACGACCACAACAAAGGGTACGATCAAGTTTGCTTTGGCGATTTTGACTGGGATCACTTTGATCATGAACATCACATTAATTTTGACAAAACATATGACCCACAGATTTGGTGTGATAGCATTTATACTGTTATTAGCCAAGAAGCAAGGCGTTATCAGAACATAGACCCTGAACGAATTAAAGCATTACAGGAGTATGCGTATTATGTGTTCGATGAAAACATAAAAGCACACAACGATTACTATGTTTTACAAAGCGGTCTTTTAAGCATCATAGAACAAAATATACCGTTTTTATTCTCTCCTAATACTTTTGAATATTCTGAGTTTGATAAAACGGGTTTGATAGAGGACCATCACCATATAGACAGTTTTAACTGGGACTTCATTCCTGATAAATATTACTTAGAAAATGGCGCAGGACACTATGCTCAATTTAATCCAGAGATTATAGATGAGCAAGGTGAAGCAACTACACACTACCCTGTTAGCCACCATAACAGTCCATACGCACACTCTATATACGCAGAACATATACTAGACGAAGTGAATAAAAGGCAGTTATAACTGTAATAGTCAAAAATCACTTCAAAAAACACCGTTATTAGAATAAAACAGCACATATCATGTAAATAAAAATACGATGCATCAGAGGACACCTCTGGTGTAATAAAAATATTAGGAGAGTTACTATGTCAGAGAACAAAAGTGTACTAGAGCAAGTTCTAGAACATCTTCTAGCAGAAGACGAAGAGAAGGCCTCAGAACTGTTACACGGTTTTATGGTTGAAAAAAGTAGATCAATCTACGAAAGTCTGTTAGACGAAGATGCTCTTGAAGAAGCAATCGAAGAAGAAGTAGCATCCGAAGAAATAGTTGATGAAGCAGAGGAATCCGATGAGGAAGCAGTTGAAGAGGCTGAAGAATCAGAAGAAGAGCCTGTAGAAGAAACTGTTGGCGGATCACCTACAGAAAACTTTTACGATGAAGTAGAAGCAACAATTCATGACCACGAAGGTGGAGTGAATGAAGAAGAAGACGATATGGAACCAGAAATGCCAGGAATGGAAATGGACGGGGAAGAAGAGTCTGGAGAAGAGGAAGTTGAAGATAGAGTAGACGACCTTGAAGCACAACTAGACGAATTAAAAGCAGAATTTGAAAAGTTAATGGGCGATGAAGAATCAGAAGAAGGCGCAGAAGACGAGCCAATGGCTGATGCTGAAAACGAATTAGAAGATGAAATGGAAATGGAATCTTTTGAGGAAATCGACCTTGACGAAGAAGTTGAAGAAGAAGTTGTTGAAGAAGCAACTACATTCAGTAAACCTCAAAGTGCTAATAACGACTCAAGTGGCGACAACACCGCATCACCAAAATTCCCAAAGAAAGAAAATTTCGGATCAGACGAAAAATCTTTATTCGGTAAAGACGGTAGTGAAGGTAAGAAAGGCGGAGACACACCAAAAAGTAATCCATCAAGTGATAACACAGGTGAGAAACCAAAAGCCGCACCAGCACCGAAAGTTGCTAGTGAGAAGTCAGCAAGTCCAATAGCAGGAAAAGTTAAGTAATTAACTAATTAATTAAGGGAGATTTAAAATGTCAAGACAGTTATTTGAATATTATAGTCCAGAGAACGCAAACATTATAGTCGAGTCAGGAAAAGATGGCAAAGACTTAGTAATGAGTGGACTGTTTATACAAGGCGAAGTTAAAAATCAGAACGGAAGAGTTTACCCAAAAGATGAAATCATAACAGCGGTTGAATCAATTGGTAAACGTCTAACTGGTGGAGAGACTGTTTTAGGCGAGTTGGATCATCCTACAGAATTGCAAATAAATTTAGATCGTGTCAGTCATATGATATCAGAAATGCGAGTCGAAGGCTCAAATGGATACGGCAAACTTAAACTATTGGATACTCCGATGGGGAAGATTGCTGAAGCATTACTAAAAGGAGGCGCTAAACTAGGTGTAAGTAGCCGAGGAAGTGGTAATGTAAATGAAAGTGGTAGAGTTAGTGATTTTGACATAGTAACCGTTGATATAGTAGCACAACCAAGTGCTCCTGACGCCTACCCAAAAGCGATTTATGAAAGTTTATTCAATATGAAAGGCGGTGCGAGGATCCACGAGATGGCTCAATCCGTTACACATGACAAAAAAGCAGAAGTACACCTTGCACGTATGATGGAATCCTTCATACGTGAATTAGAACTCAAATAGGAGATAGCAAATGGCGAAGACATTTAATGACCTTTTAGAATCTGGAAACTTATCAGAAGACGTTAAGACTCAGATTCAAGAAGCATGGGAATCACGCCTTGCTGAGGCCAAAGACCAGTTAACAGCAGAACTTAGAGAAGAATTTGCACAAAGATTTGAACATGACAAGACACAAGTTGTTGAAGCCATGGACAAATTTATAACAAGTTCCCTCAAAGACGAGTTAGCAGAATTGGCTGAGGATAAGAAGGCAACTGTAGCCGAACGAGTAAACTATAAAAGAGCCGTTAGTGAACATGCTAACGTGCTTAACAAGTTCATCACAGAAACATTAGCATCAGAAGTCAAAGAGTTAAAGACAGACAGGATTTCACAAAATGAGAATTTTGCGAAGTTAGAAGGGTTTGTCCTAGACGCAGTGGCAGAAGAGATTAAAGAATTCCACGCAGACAAACGTGAATTGGCTGAAAAGAAAGTTCAGTTAGTCCGTGAAGGAAGAGAACAATTAGCAGATGCTAAAAAAGAATTTATTCGAAGAGCGGCAGATAAGGTTGAACAAACCATTTCTTCAGCACTGAAAAACGAAGTTTCTCAGTTTAAAGAAGATATCACGAAAGCTCGTGAAAACGAATTCGGCAGAAGAATTTTCGAAGCAATGGCAAGTGAGTATGGAACTTCGTATTTAAATGAAAATACTGAAGTGAGAAAACTTAAAGCAGAACTAACTACACTTAAAACTGAAGTTACAGATGCTAAAGTCGTAGCAGAGGGAATGGCAGAACAGAAAAATTTAGTTGAATCTAAACTCAAAATATCAGAGGATAGAGCAAACAGAAATAACGTCATGACAGGCTTACTTGCACCTTTAAGCAAGGACAAGAAAGAATTAATGACAGAATTGCTAGAAACAGTGAAAACAGATAGACTTGAAGAATCATTCAACAAGTACCTTCCAAGTGTAATAAACGAAGAAGTTTCTGTTAGATCAAAGAAAGCAATTATCAAGGAATCAGTGATATCAGAACACACTGGTAAAAGATCGTTGGACGGGCAGACCGGCTCCACCAATGAAGAAACCGTCGACCAATCAGTCATTGAGATTGATGAGTTACGAAAACTAGCCGGACTTAAATAATAGGAGAATATAATGGCAGAAGCATTATTTGAATCAAATTGGTCTGCAACCAAAGACGCCTTATTAGAAGGCCTAAACGGATCAAAAAAGAGCACTATGGACGTAATTCTTGAGAACGCTAAAGTTCAATTACAAGAAGCCGCTTCAGCAGGTTCAACAATGAGTGGAAACATCGCTTCTTTAAACAAAGTAATGTTACCTCTTATTAGAAGGGTTATGCCTTCATTGATCGCCAACGAATTACTTGGTGTGCAACCAATGAGTGGACCTGTAGGACAGATCCATACATTAAGAGTAAGATATGCAGAGTCTAAAGACTCAGCAGTGGCTGGACAAGAAGCACTTAGTCCTTTCGCATTAGCAACAGCGTACTCAGGAACTCCTGACGCGACTGCGGCAAGTGAAGGAACTGCAGGTAGCAAAATGTCTATCCAAATCTTGAAGCAAACAGTTGAAGCAAAATCAAGACGTCTATCAGCAAGATGGACTTTTGAGAGTGCACAAGACGCAAACGCAATGCACGGTGTTGACGTAGAGGCAGAAATTATGCAGGCTCTAGCACAAGAAATTGCGGTTGAAATCGACCAAGAAATGTTAGCAAAATTGAGAGCACTTGCTCCAACTGTTGACACTTTAGATTTTAACAGTGGAATCACAGGTACACAAACGTATATCGGTGAAAGACATGCAATCTTAGCAATTCTAATTAATAGAGTTGCAAACTTAATTGCCGCAAGAACAAGACGTGGCGCAGGTAACTATGTTGTTGTAAGCCCACAGGCTTTAACAATATTACAATCAGCGACTACTTCGACTTTTGTTAGAAGTACAGAAGGTCCTTTTGAAGCACCAGTAAACTCTAAGTTTGTTGGAACTTTAAACGGTACTGTTAAAGTATTTGTTGACAATTACGCGGCTGACGGAACATCAGTACTAGTAGGATATAAAGGATCATCAGAAACTGATGCGCCGGCATTCTACTGTCCTTACATTCCGTTGATGAGCACAGGACCAGTAATGGACCCTAGCACTTTTGAACCAGTTGTATCTTTCATGACAAGATACGGTTACATCGAACTTACTAATACAGCAAGTTCTTTAGGTAACGCGGCTGACTACTTAGGTGAAATTGCTCTAAGCAACGTTTCATTCAAGTAAGTTTTACTTACAAGAAACAGACTAAAGCACTTCCTTCGGGAGGTGCTTTTTTTTGACTTCACTATTATTTGGCGAATTTGATAAATATGTTAAAGCAACCTATCTATAGTGTGGAGTACAAATGGCAGATAAAAAACATATAATCAGATCCCAAGGCAACATTGACCTAACTGGTACAACAATTAACCAAACAGGTGATACTGTTATATCCAGTACCAATGAACTGCGAGTAAACGATGATCAGATTATTATTAACGCAGACCAGGGTACTACTACTTCAACACTAAAATTTAGAGCATCAGGTCTGTCAGACGGTACAATAAGTTGGGACGGAACTAACCACACATTTGTAGGTGGTATTTCAGGTAGTGTAACTGCTAGTTCAATAAGCGGATTATCTACAAGCAACTTATCAGAAGGTACTAATTTATATTATACTACCGCAAGATTTGATACTAGATTAGGAACTAAGTCTACAACAGATTTATCAGAAGGCACTAATTTATATTATACTAACGCAAGAGCAAGAACAGAGATAACAGGTGCTGATCTTGACATGGCAGGAAACAAAGTTTTATTTGGTAACATGTATGCCGCAGAAGGAGATTTACCAAGTGCGGCAACATACCACGGAATGTTTGCTCATGTACATGGCACAGCAAAAGGATACTTTGCTCATGGTGGCAACTGGATTAAGTTAATAGACGAAAGTAGTTCAACTACAGCAGATCTAACAGAAGGTTCAAATTTATATTATACAGATGCTAGAGCAAGACTTAGCATTAGTGCTACACATAGTGGCGATGGGTCATTATCATATAACAGCGGCACTGGTGTAATAACATCAGTAGGCGCAAGTGCTAGTGAAATACGAGCACATCTAAGTGCCGGCACAGGACTTACATATAGCAGTGGCGCATTTAGTATTACAAATTCAGGCGTTACAGCCTCGGCCTATGGTAGTGTTTCGGCAGTACCAACGTTTACTGTAAACGCACAAGGACAATTAACAACGGCGGCAGATGTAATCATAGCAATACCGCATACGCAAGTTACAGACTTTGATGCCGAAGCAAGAGCATTGATAAGTGTTACTGACGCAGGCGGAGACGGATCATTAGCATACAATAGTACAACTGGTGTAATTACTTACACAGGCCCAAGTGCCAGTGAAGTAAGAGCCCATGTAACTGGCGGAGACGGAATAGACTTTGCTAGTGGTGTTGTAGACGTTGACAGTACAGTTATAAGAACAACTGGTACACAAAGTATAGCAGGTGCTAAAACGTTTAGTACAAGTGTTGTACTACCGGCAGTAACAATGCCTAGTTCATCAGGTGGCAACTATGTTGCTGGTGATAACTCAACTAAAGCGGCCTCTACAGCCTATGTAGAAACAGCAATTACAAGTTTAATAGACGGAGCACCAGGTACATTAAATACACTAAATGAATTAGCCGCGGCATTAAATGACGATGCTAGTTTAGGTACTGCCGTAACAAATAACACAGGCGACATTACAAACTTAAAGGCAATTGATTTAATAGCAGGCGTAGGCTTAACAGGTGGCGGAAATTTAACTGCTAACAGAACATTTACTATTGGCGCAGGTAATTACATAATTGCTAACGTAGACGATATAGCCGTAGATGCCACAACAACAAATACAGCAAGTAAAGTTGTAGCCAGGGACGGTTCGGGTAACTTTGCCGCAGGCACAATTACAGCAACAACATTTAGCGGTGCGGTGTCTACTAATCAATGGGAATTGGGCAATGATATTGTACCAAAAGTTACCAATGAAGGTAGCCTAGGTAGTTCGACTAAAAAGATTAATAACATACACAGTAACCAAGCAGATATTACTACAGTTAACTTTAACTATGCGAACATAACACCAACAGCATCGGCAACTACCACAGGTGGCTTAAACATTAAGAATACAGATATTAACTTATTCAGTAATGCCGTAACAGTAGGTGGAGCACAAATAGGATTCTACGATGCGACAGAGATAAGCAATAACGCATTCCACACAACAAGTGCTACACAGATTTTAGGTAACGACAGCACATTAAAAGCATACAGTGGTGGAGCATTACAGTTCCAGTATAACTTGGATTCAGCACAGGCAAATTCATCAGTACAATTTGTAAATGCCAGAGGTGTTACATCAAGTCCTGTTTTAGAGATGACAAAAAATGGTTTAACAACTATACAAAATTTAAGACTATTGGATTCGTCCAATGTCAGTTTAGCACAAATAGATCCAGCACAAAGCAGTGGCGCTATAGCAACAGCAAGAGCGGCCGGCACATTAGACGGTATGATATTTTATGATGGAAATAACATTAAAGGTATTGCTCAAGGTAGTCTAGTAACACTATCAGCAGTAGATCCATTCTCATTAACAAACGCATCAAGCGGTGTAGAAACATCTACACGCAAAAACTTAATGAAGAAAACTGGTAACTTACATGTATCACGAAATTTAGCAGTAGGTACAGGGTTAGGCATAGCAGAAGCAAGTGACGTAGTAACTGTTTCCTTTACAGGTGACACAGACGTAGTAACAGAAGGCTCGTCAAATTTATATTATACAGATGCTAGAGCAAGAGCATCGTTAAGTGCGAGTGGTGGCGTAACATACAACAGTGGCACAGGTGCTATTAGTTGGAACGGAACCACATCAAACGTAACAGAAGGAACAAATTTATACCATACAACAGCAAGAGCCAGAGCGGCTATTAGTGTTAGTGGTACAGCATTAGCATACGATAATGCTACAGGTATTTTATCATTAACTGAAGCAGGCGATGTTACAAGTGTTGTAGCAGGCGATGGTTTAAGTGGTGGAGCAACAAGCGGTGAAGCAACATTGGCAGTTGACAGTACAGTTGTAAGAACAAGTGGAACACAAACAGTTGCCGGTGCTAAGACATTTAGTGCTAGTACTACATTCACTGACAGTATTGTAGGACCAAGTTCAGCAGTATTGTTTGACGCAAGTGGTAAACTACAAGCAACAGCATTAAGTACAAGAAGTACAACAGATTTATCAGAAGGCACAAATTTATATTACACAGATGCCAGAGTAGATACGCAGATAAACAGATCATCAGCCGCAACAGGCGAAGTATTAAGTTACAATGGTTCAGACTATGATTGGGTAGCAAAAGATAGCGGCCCACAAGGTGATAAGGGAGCTCAAGGAGCTCAAGGTACTACTGGCGATAAAGGAGCCACAGGTGCTCAAGGACCATTAGGCCCACAAGGACCAACAGGACCACAAGGAACAACAGGTGATAAAGGAGCTCAAGGAGCCACCGGTGCTCAAGGTACTACTGGCGATAAAGGAGCCACGGGTGCTCAAGGACCACAAGGCAACGTAGGTAATAAAGGTGAAGTTGGACCAACAGGTGCTCAAGGACCACAAGGCAACGTAGGTAATAAAGGCGAAGTTGGGGCAACAGGACCAGCAGGGGCAACAGGACCACAAGGACCACAAGGAAATGTTGGACCAGTCGGACCTCAAGGACAGAAAGGCGTCACAGGAGCTCAAGGAGCTCAAGGTACAGCAGGTACTACAGGTGATAAGGGAGCTCAAGGTGCTCAAGGATTTCAAGGTACAGCAGGTGCTCAGGGTAATAAAGGTGAAGTTGGTGTCACAGGTGACAAGGGAGCTCAAGGAGCCCAAGGGTTACAAGGACCGCAAGGTAATATTGGACCACAAGGTAATGATGGTAGCAATGGATCTAAAGGTCAGAAAGGTGAAAACAGTACTGTAGCAGGACCATCCGGTGATAAGGGATCCACAGGTGCTACTGGACCAACTGGTAATCCATTCCCAGGTGGTACATTTAGTGGTGATATAACAACACAAAATATTATAGCAACTGGACCAACAGGAACATACGATATAGGT